>ERZ1031273.70-NODE-70-length-56298-cov-8.649556_pt1 | contig 56298 bp, 53 predicted proteins | sample MGYA00516575_ERZ1031273 | MGnify/ENA primary metagenome ERZ1031273 (study PRJEB33718, sample SAMN03159816) | human skin metagenome | collected 2014-02-25 | study: EMG produced TPA metagenomics assembly of the PRJNA266117 data set (Human skin bacterial metagenome and... | reverse complement strand
CCAACAGCACAACGAACCTCTCCCACAGGGAGAGGTTTTTTCATGTGCACTCCCTACCGGTGTGCAGGCTGCCCCACGGCATAGTTCGCGGCGGCGTCCCGCACGCGGATCACATAATCGTTGGAGCGGTTGTATCCGAGGATCGCATCTTGCCAATCTTCAGGCATCGACAAATCTCGTCCGCCAGAACACAACAGGTTCGCCGCACCGAGTGCCGCATCGTCAATCTGCTGCGGGTCGGCATACCCGTCACCATTAGCATCGCGCCCGTAGCGCGCCCACGACTCCGGAATGAATTGCATCGGCCCTACCGCGCGGTCGAATTCCGTGTCGTTGTCGTACTCGCCGCCGTCGGTGTCGGTCACGTGCGCGAAGCCATCGCCGTCCAACGCCGGTCCAATGATCGGCGGGAACGCCCGGCCGTTCTCGTCCAGCCGCGCACCTGCCGCAATCTTGCCGCTGTAGGTGCCGTGGCGCGTTTCCACCCAGCCCACGCCGGCCAGCGTATTCCAGTGCAGGTTGCATTCCGGCCATGCCTCGCGAGCGATCAGCTCCGCGTTGCCGTAGGCACGCACCGCCTGCGGGTCAATCTCAAGCCCCTCCGCAATCGGTGCCGCCCACTCCCCCAGCAAATCGGACGTGCGCCCTGGCCCATGCACGTCGATGTCCGGCGGGCTCACGCCGGCAGCCGGCGGCACGTCCGCCGGCACCGGCACACGTTTCTTCGTGCTCAACGGCGCGTCGAGAATACTGAACAGCCACATCAGCAACGAGATGATCAGCACGATGGCCATCAGGACAGCCAGCACCGCCCCGCACCCGCAGCCCGCGGCATTGCGCGGGCGTCCGGGGGACCTACGAGACGGTTTCACGATCGCTCACTTTACCGCTGGCGGCTCCACACCCAACTATTCGCACGCAATTTCCCAATCGAATCACAATTTTCACTTCAGTCACTGTAGTATCAACATTCGTCTGGAAAACCAGATTCAAACCGCTCCAGCGCAACCACCCCGAAAGGACCCTCAAACATGCGTTTCCGTACCGCCGCTACTGCCTCTGCACTCGCCGCCATTGCCACAACCGGCATCATCAACGTCAGCCAGGCTGACGCACAGAACAACACCGTCGAGCTCGTCCGCGCCCTCAACGGCGGTATCGCCACCATGGACTGCAATTCTGTGGGCACCCTGCTCCGCGGCGCCAAGCTTGCCGACGACACCACGACACGCTCTGAGCTCACCACCAAGCTGAACCAGCAGTTCGGCGCCGATGCGACCCTCGCTTTGGTCACCACCCCCACGATCAACGCCATCGGTGACCGCGCCCTGGAGTGCGGCGTTGTCAAGGCCGACCCGGTCACCCCGCAGTCCCAGGCCATCGACTTCGCTTCGAAGCTCTCCTCCCAGGCTGGCCTGCCCGAGCTCCGGAATCTGGCCCCAGTGCTGTCGTCGCAGAACAACTCCAACTAAGCGGGGGCTTTAGGATAACCGCGCCTGTTCTACACGAATTCAACGTGCATGGGAGGGTAGGTCTCCCTGCACGCTTCCATCACTTGCTGAGCCTTGTCCGAATCATTAGTTTTCAGCAAAGCAGAGAATTCCTCGTACGCCCCGCTGACTTCTTCTGCAGGTCCGTCAGCGATGAGGTCCCCCTGATGGATCCAGAGCGCGCGCCCGCAGTTTTGTTTTACGTACCCGAGCGAGTGGGAAACGAGAAAGAGATTTCCGGCACCAGCCAAGAGACCTTGCATGCGTTCCTGCGCCTTTGCGGCGAATGCGGCGTCTCCTGTCGACAGCGTTTCATCCACGAGCAAGATCTCAGGGCTGATCGCCGTCGAAATGGCGAAGCTCAGCTTGGCGCCCATACCCGATGAATACGTGTTCATTGGGCGGGAGGCGGCTTCCCCTAACTCAGTCCACTCAATAATGTCGGGGATAGCCTCCTTTGCTTCCGCCGGCTTCATCCCAAGCGCAAGCAAACCGAGGTAGATATTCTGCTCGCCGGTCAGCCATCCCTGCAAAGCTGGTGAAACTCCAAGAAGGGAGGGCTGGGCCGAGACCATTATCTTGCCTGAAGTAGCGGCTTCTCCCCCGGCAATAATCCGCAAGAGAGTGGATTTTCCGGAGCCATTTCGCCCGACAATACCGACCGATTCGCCCTTCCTGACCACAAATGAAACCCCGCGCAACGCGTCCACGTCTCGGTCGTGCTTCTTCTTTCCGAGGCCGCTTCTCACCGCTGAACTCTGCAGCTTGTAGATCTTGCCGATGTTCTGGGCGACAACGGCGGGATCTTCGTATTTGGTTGCTTCCACGATTACTCCCACCTGTTATTTGACGTGAATATAGCGTTCTTCGGCACGCCAGAAGAATAAAAGTCCGATAAAGAACGCCCCGAAGGACCAAGCCGCCAGATAGCCCCATGTCTCGGCGCTCGGAATGGTGTCGTAGATGACGGTTTCTCGCACCGACTTAAGGAAAAGATAGGCCGGGTTATAGCAGAACATGCGGTACAGAGTCGGGTTGTCCGCGAAACGTTCGAGCGAGAAGAAGATGCCGGAGCTGAAGAACCATGCTCTCAATCCAAGATTAATGAGGACCTTGACATCCGGGATGAACGCGGTCAAGCGTGCCACGACGAACATCAATCCCGTGCCGAAAATCCAGATCATCAAAATCAGCGGAATGACGAGCACGATCTTCCAGGACAAGGGAGTTCCCCACTGCGCTCCGAGAGCAAAAGCGATCGCAATTATGAGTCCAGGAAGATTGTCCAACATGTAGCGCAACGACTGGGACAGAACCAGGGAAGCGCGAGGGAATTGGAACGTCTGCATGAGGTTTCTCGACGTCTGCAGCAGCGACTGCCCGCCGTTGACCAGGGCACTCATCAAACCGAAGAAAGTCACGCCGAGGACCAGGAACCCCAGGTAGTTGTCGATTCCTCGAGACGTCTTCAAAAGCAGCCCGAAAATGACACCGTACATCGCTGCTTCCAACAGCGGTTGAGCAATGATCCAGAACCGCCAGAGGTTGTAGCTCTTTGCTGTGCGAAATGCCCTGAAACGTGCATCTGCAAGCACAAAGAACCGACGTTCCCACAGTTGTGCGAGATACGCGAAAAACCCGGGACGGACATTCAGCCGTTTCAGGTTCGCTGAATCAACGCGGATGATTTCCCCGTCGTACTCGTCGTCGGTTGCCTGCTCGACGATTTGGGCGCGCCGCGATGAACGTTTCTTAAGCCTGTGCTTGCCCATTGTCTCTTCCACCTTCGAAGAACGTCGCAGAGTTGTTTCTCTGCATTTTTCTCTGGTCTGCATTAGCAGGGTACTTCGCTATTCCTTGCGAGCTTAAATTCCGACAAGCCGCGACACTAGTTTTTCTCTTTGCGCTTCCCCTCCGCCCACAAGCGGTCCTGCTTGTCGACGGGGACGGTGCCCGTGGAACCGTCGAAGAGGTAGGGAGCGCGGTTCTTCATCTTGTCCACGAACGCTTGGGCGACATCGGGGAAGCTGAAGGCGCCGCGGCGAGACGCGATCTCGGCGTGGAAAAGGATCTGGAGGAGGAGGTCGGAGAGTTCCTTCTTGAGGGCGTCGTCGGGGTGGTGGTTGCGGATGGCGTCGATAAGTTCGCGCGATTCTTGCTCAAGGTACTCGATGAGCGTCTCGTGTGTTTGGGCCATCTCCCACTCGCCACGGGTGCGGGCGGTGCGCATGACGGACTGGGCTTGGAAGAGCGGGTCCGCAAGCGAGGGCGCCTCGATGAGCTGCTCCCCCGCTGCGACGCGTTTCTGTGCCTCGGGGTCAGTGATATCGGTGGTGACCAGGGTGCCTTGTACGGATTCGGTGGTGGCGATATCGCCCAGGTTCCAGCGGACGGAAACAGGTACCTCGTCGGTGTACGCGATCGGTCCTTCAAGGCTGGTGGCGGCGGCCAGCGGGATCATGTCGGGCCAGCGGGGGTCCAGGACGAGGATGGTCATGGGTTGATCTTATCTAGTACGTTCCTTCGTTCGGAGCGAGGACATCTCGTGGACACTCCCCCTTCTGAAACAGTGCGCTTGCCAGCGCGAAAAATATCGGTCTATCTAGCGCCAACCGCGCGAATTTCGAGCTGTGCCGTCGATTGTATGTACGTAATGCGCTATACAGGCGACAAACCGCAGTCGCCCCCGAACAAGACCGTCAGCCTGTTCTGTTCAGGTTGTGACACCCCAGCAGAACAGAGAAACTCAGCTAAGCTTTGCGCGATAATTTTAGGATGAATGTACCAAGAGGAACCATGAGGCCCTGGATTAAACGAATTCTATTGGACAACAACGATTCTATTGATCTAGCACCTGGGCAAGTGCTCACAGTTGTTGGGCCTAACAACTCGGGCAAAACTCACTTCTTAAAACAGCTTCTAAGCCAGCTCTACGGCGACATAGTTAACGAACAATCGCCGAATGATGGTTTGATTACCGAGCTCGAACTGGCTTGGACATCGGAGTCATCACCCAGTGTCGAGGATCAATTACAGAATTTGGCATATCATTTGTGGGAATTTCGCAACCCGCATTTTTCCCCAAATCTTCCGAACGAGTTCGAGCATCCCTACAAGCCCTATACGGTCGAAGAGATCAGAAAAGTGGGCCTCCAGAAAAAGACTCTTGGCCCGTTTGTGGACCATTTTACCCGTTGGGACGAGCCTCACTCTCGAATCGTAGAGAGCGAGAAACAAACGCTTGGACAGTCAACAACTGCCGCAGTTTCGCTGACTCAGAACGAATCGGAAAGAGCGGAAGCCGTGGCGTTGTTCGAAAAGGTTTTTGACGAAACGCTTTCGGTTTACGACTTGAGAGAGGGAGAGGTTGGGTTCCTTCTCGCTGAAGCGCCGGAAGGTTTATCCGCTGCCACACAGGGGCTCGACGAAGATACGAAGAAGTTCATGCGAGAATCTCCCAAACTTTGGTTTCAAGGTTCGGGAATGCGAAATGTATTCGGGCTAATTGCCAGAATGATCTCTGATGATCGATCAATTGTGATTATGGACGAGCCAGAGGCTTTTCTTCACCCTCATCAGGCATGGAGACTGGGCTTTATTCTTGCGCAGGTATGTCAACAGAAATCGAAACAACTGATTTGTGCCACGCACGATCGACATTTCTTAGACGGGCTTGCAAGAGGCGGGGAAACGAACCTAAAAATCTGTCGCTTGGATCATGAACCGTCGGAGGACGGTCGCTTCTACGCCGCATACCAAGTTCCTGCCTCATTCTGGGCGAATGTACGCCACGAGAGCCGAGTTCGATATTCACACGTGTTGGAGTGCCTTTTCTCGAATCACGTCATCTTAGTTGAGGGCGAGAAGGATGCCCTTTTTTATCAGAAAGCGTTGGAACACTATGCCTCCACCCACCGATCAATTGAACGCCTGCAAAACGAATTAATGTTTCTACCTACCGGGGGAAATTCTGAATTCGCACCGATGGCCAAACTAGTAAGAGAGATGGGCCCGCACGTCTTTATTATCGGTGACATAGATCTCATCTCCAACAAGGATCGCTTCGAGGCCACCATCAGTTCGGCTGTAGGCCATACGCCGCTCAATCTAGAGGAAACCCGAAGAAGGATCGAGGAGATTTACGAAGAAGATCCGAGTTTGGGAGAGAATGAACAAGATGCCTTGATTAGAAAAGTCAAGGAAAGTCTCACTTCAGAAACTGTCAGCCCTTCAGTTTTAGAGCTTTGGACGGAACTACTTGACTCCCTGGACAAAAAGAGAAGGGAGAACAAAAAGAATCACCTCCAGAGACGAATCGCACGCGATGCAAACTTCCGCACCCAAAGTGAATCAGTGAAGGGGCACCTAGAGAACCTTCTTGATGAACTTGCAGCTCTAGGAATCTTCCTAGTGCCGTGGGGCGAACTTGAAGATTTCGATGAGACACTTCGCAAGCAGGGAAAGCAAGATTGGGCCCATAAAGCACTCAACTCTGGCGTTCACAGAGACTCCCGAGCACAGGACTTCATTGCAAATGTCGCAAATTCTATCCAGTTGCTCAGAAACGAAGGATCCAAAGTATAGCTGACCCGCTTTCCCGTCGGTTGCGCTCAAGCCTGCCTTACCCTGACCAAAACTAGTCTTATAGTTTCCTACGGATGGCCAGTGAGGTGAAAGTTATGCATACTTCAGGATGAAAATATCATCCCCTAAACGCCCGGTCGTTCAACTCCCGCCGCGCCTGCTCGAGGGCGACGAGGTCAGAGAAGAGGGCGTTGTAGGCCATCTCGTCGTCGCTGGGTCGCATGCGCTGCAGCTGGGACTTGAGCTGGGCGATCTGGTTGCCCACGCGGACTTCTTGTAGGCGGGACAGAACGGAATCGGCGTAGGAGGCGGGGTCTTCGGCGAGGATCTCCTCGACGGCGAGTTCGGAGACGAAATTGCGGCCGGCGGCGTCGGTCATCTCGTCGGAGACGTGCGAAATCCAGCTGGAACCGGCATTGGAGGCACCGCCGACTGTGCCCATCGCGTCGCGGACAGCGCGGTAGGCGGGGTGGGTGAACGCGTCGGGGTTGATGCCGTCGAAGTAGCTGCCGGCGGCCTCAGGGTATTGCAGAGCTACCTTGAGAGCCTCGCGCTGGGCCCACAAAAGCGGGTCCTTCGGGTCGGGCAGTTCGAATGTCGGCGGGTTGGGCGCGGGCTGGTTCTGATGGGCTGGGGTGGCCATTTCCCAGGCGGAGCGCTTCTGCTGCTTCGGCTTTTTGGCTTCCTCGCGGACTTGCCGGATCACCTCATTCGGGTCCGGCCAGCCGACCCAGCCGGCAAGTTGCCGCGCGTACTCGGTCTGGAGGGGAACATCCCTGATTTGGGCAACCACTGGGACGGTGCGCCGCAGCGCTTGCAAACGGCCTTCGGCGGTATCGAGCGAATAGTCCTGGAGGAGGGATTCGATGACGAACTCGAACATCGGAACGCGACTAGCCACCAGATCGCGGACGGCCGAATCGCCCTTGGCCATGCGCAGATCACACGGGTCCATGCCGTCGGGGGCAACGGAGACAAAAGACTGGCCGGTGAATTGCTGGTCGCCTTCGAAGGCGCGCATCGCGGCTTTTTGGCCGGCTTCGTCGCCGTCGAAGGTGTAGATCAGCTCACCGCGGAAGTAATTGTCATCCAGCATGAGACGGCGGATGATGCTCATGTGGTCCTTGCCGAAGGCAGTGCCGCAGGCAGCGACAGCTGTTTTCACACCGGCGACATGCATGGCCATGACGTCGGTGTAGCCCTCCACGACCACGCACTGGTGGCCGGCGGCGATATTCTTCTTCGCCAGGTCGAGCCCGAAGAGCACCTTGGACTTGTGGTACAGCATCGTGTCCTGGGTGTTCATGTACTTGCCCATCGGGTCGTCGTCGAAAAGCTTCCGGGCGCCGAACCCGATCACGTTGCCTGCGACATCCTTGATCGGCCACAGCAGGCGGCGCCGAAACTTGTCGATGGGCCCCCGGCGCCCCATTGTCGACAAACCGGCATCGACGAGCTCTTCGACCTCGAAGCCTTTGCGCAGCAGATGCTTCGTCAGCGTGTCCCACCCATCGGGCGCATAGCCGCACTCGAAGTGGTGGATGATCTCGCGGTCAAAGCCGCGGTCGAGGAGGAAACGCCGGCCCACTTCCGCTTCTGGCTGCTCCAGCATGTCGCGGTAAAACTCGTGCGCCGCCTTATTCGCAGCGATGAGACGTGCGCGCGTCCCGGGCTTCACATCGCGGGCACCTGTGGATCCGCCCTGGTAGTTGATGTGGTAGCCGATCTCCTCTGCGACGGCTTCGACCGCTTCGGGGAAGCTCAGCTGCTCCATCTCCATCATGAAGGAGAAGACGTCGCCGCCTTTGCCCGTGGAGAAGCAGTGGTAATAACCGCGGACTGGACGCACGTGGAACGACGGCGTCTTCTCGTCCTTGAACGGGCTCAGCCCCTTCAACGAGTCGTGTCCGGCGGGCTTGAGCTGGACGTACTCCCCCACAATGTCCGCGATATTGGCGCGCTCGCGGATAGCCTCGATGTCACTATCCGGAATTCTGCCCCTAGCCATGGCGCACATCCTACCGCGCGGGGGTGTGTTTAAAATGAACCCATGTCTACTGAAGGAGACAGTTCGAGCCATTCAGTGGCTCTGCCGTTGATCCTCATCATCGGCCTCATCACGCTCGTTGCCACCGTGTACTCAATCGTGCACGATCCGGACAGCACCGACGGCATCAGCGAGTGCAGGTCAGTGCCGCAAGAAGCAACACAGCTTATCGACGTCATCCATGCCGGCGGCCCCTTCCCCCACCCCTCCAACGACGGCAAACACTTTGGCAATTACGAGCAGATCCTGCCGGCGGAGAACTCCGATTATTACCGCGAGTACACCGTGGACACACCCGGCGTGAACCACCGCGGGGAACGCCGCATTGTCACCGGCGGCGGCACCGAAACCGACCCGGACGTGTACTACTACACCGACGACCACTACGAGTCCTTCTGCGAAATGGTGGTGGAGTAATGCCCGTGAACACCATCTTCATCGCCCGCCCCGTCCACTCCATCGAGGACCTCGGCGCCGGCATCATCGATGCCGTCTACGCCTCCGACGAGCGTCCCATCCCGCGCAACCTCGATTCACTCGCCGACCTCCTGCGCGAAACCCGGGCGAGCCGCCTCGTGGTCTCGGATTGGCGGGTCCCCGAAGAACTGACCGGAAAGCTACACAACGTGTTCTCCCGCGAAAGCATCATACTGGTGCGGTAGCATCAGGATCATGCAACCCACTTCTGTCCGTGGCACTTTCGACGTTTCCCTGACCCCCGCTGAAGCTAGCGGCCAGTTGAGCCGATTCCAATTCACCAAACAATGGCATGGATCACTGTCCGGTGCGAGCTCCGGCGAGATGCTCTCCGTGGGCGATCCGAGCACCGGCACTGCGTCGTACACTGCGCTCGAGGTATTTGAGGGCGAGCTCGACGGGCGCAGTGGCGGCTTCGCGTTCCACCAGTACGGCACGATGGTCGATGGCGCCGACGAGCTGCGTTACACCATCGTGCCGGCGTCCGGCTTCGGCGACCTAGAGGGTATCTCCGGTGCACTTGAGCTAGACGTCGATGCTGACGGGACGCATTCCTACACCTTGAGCTACGAGCTGACCGCGTCCTAGAGGTAGCCCTCGAAAGAGGCGGTCTTTTTCGCGGTGCGCTCCAGACGGGACTCCGTCATGGACGCGATCTGGTCGATGATCACGCGCTCGCGCTCGGCGTCCGTGCTGGCCTCGTGCCACCAGGCTGCGAACATGGTGTCCAACGAGCCCGGGGCGCCAGCGCTCAGGTAGTCGTAGACGCGGACGATGCGGTCACGCTGGCGGTCCTGGCGGGCGATGTGCGCGGGCATGTCCATCACGTAGAGAACCGCGACGGTCTTCAGCAAGCGAACCTCGGCCTCAGCCTCAGGCGGAATCACGAGCGTGCCGTGCATGCGGCCGACGGGGAAAGGATTCGCAGCCTCCGTAGCGGTGATCACGGCGCCAACATACCTCCCGACCAGCTCAGACGTCATCTTCTTCAAGGTGACGTAGCCGGAAAGCGAGAAGTCGAAATCAGCGGCGGCGGCGACGATGGGAAGGGAACGGAGGCGGGCGGCGGCGTCGATAAGCTCGTCTGCTGTGCCCCCGAATGCCGCCGCTCCTTTGGCTGCGAGCGCGGCGAGCTCGACGAGATCCCACAGCACCTTCAAATCCACGCGGCCGGAAACGATGCCGTCCTCGACGTCGTGGACGCTGTAGGCGATGTCGTCGGAGCAGTCCATCACCTGCGCCTCCATGGGAGGCATCTCGTCGGTGTGCCCCTCGCGCAGCCATGCCAAGACGGCAGCGTCCTCGTCGTACGCGCCGTATTTGCGGTTGACCGACCCGTCCGGGTTCGTGCGGGTACGCGGGTACTTGCACGCGGCATCCAGCGCCGCGCGGGTGAGGTTCAGACCGAAAGAGCCACCGTCCCCGAGAATCTTGGGTTCGAGGCGCGACAAGATCCGCAGGGTCTGCGCATTGCCTTCGAAGCCGCCACATTCACGGGCGAGCTCATTGAGCGCCACCTCGCCGTTGTGCCCGTAGGGCGGGTGGCCGATGTCGTGGGTCAGGCCGGCCATTTCGCACAGGTCAGGGTTCAAACCCAGCCCCATGCCGATGCTGCGAGAGATCTGCGCGACCTCCAGCGAGTGTGTCAGGCGCGTGCGCGGCGTGTCTCCGTCGCGCGGCCCGACCACCTGGGTCTTGTCCGCCAAGCGGCGCAATGCCGCGGAGTGCAGGACGCGGGCGCGGTCGCGGGCGAATGCGTCGCGGTGCTCGTCCATATTGGCGAGCTGCGAGCCTTTCTCCCCCTCCGCCGTGCGGCGAGCAAGGTCCGCGGAATCATACTGGTACGTCATAGCGTCATCGAGCCTAGACGTGTTTGTTTCTTGTCCCCGGTCACCACGCGCACGGGTACCCTAGTGGGCATGACTTCGCGTTACGTCCGTATTGCTCTCGCCGCCCCGATGATCGCCGGCGGCCTCGCATTTTCTGCTGCTCCCCTGGCGCTCGCTGCCACTGATTTCGTGGATGCCCAAGCCACGAAGACGGCAGAGGCGTCACTGGCGCCGACGGAACTGAAGGACAAGGTCACCGACGAAGCCGGTGTGCTCTCTGACGGGGAGAAGGCGGAGATCGAGGACGCGATCGCGCAGCTGCAGCAGTCCAAACAGCTCAACGCCTACGTGGTGTACCTGAGCACCTTCGGCGGCGAGGATCCGTCGGAGTGGGTGCGCGCAGCGATCACAGACAAGGGCCCGAACACCGCTGTGATCGCGATTTCGCCGGATGACGGAAAATACAACGTCAACGCCGGCTCCCAGTGGTCGAGCAGCGATGTGGACGCAATGTCGAACGCCGCTTTCGACCAGCTGACCACGAAGAACTACGGCGCGGCGGGCCTGGAGGCGATCAATGCAGTCAACGGCTCCTCCAGTGGCGATGGTGCCGGCCTTGTCGCAGGCGGTCTCGGCGCGGCGGCTCTCGCCGGCGGCGGCTTCTGGCTCTACGGGCGCAACCGCAACAAGAAGCGGGACAGGGAACAGTTGGCCTCGGCACGCGAACTCAATCCGGGCGATGCCGATTCGCTCGGCCGCCTGCCTACGCCGACCTTGGAACAACTGGCCCAGGACACACTGGTCAACACCGACGAGTCCATCCGCGAGGGCAAAGACCAGTTGGAGGTGGCCACCTCTGAATTCGGAGCCGAACGCGTCCGCCCGTTCACGTCCGCGATGAATGAAGCGACCTCCGCATTGCAGCGCGCATTCGGTATTCATCACCGCCTCTACGACGCGATCCCGGAGACCGAGCCGGAAAAGCGCGCGATGCTGATCGACATCATCACCTCCTGCGGCAAGGCCGACCAGGCGCTGGCCGACAAGAGCCAGGAATACGAGGACATGCGCAATGTGCTCATGAACGCCGACAGCGAAATCGACTCGATCTTCCAGCGCACGGTTGATCTGCGCGCACGCGTCGAACCTGCGCGCCACACGTTGGAAGGCCTGCAGTCGCGCTATTCGGAGCAGATTCTGAGCTCGATCACCAGCAATGTCGACATCGCTTCCGAGTCCATCGACGAAGCGGAAAAGCAGTTGGAGGAGGCACGAGAGCTCTCCTCGCAACCTGCCGGCAAGCAGGGCGCACTCGTGGACATTCTGCGTGGGGCGCAGCGCACAGTCGAAGTCGCGGATAAGAACCTCGGCGCGATCGAGCACGCCGACACCAATATCCGTACGGCTAAGACGAACCTGCCCGCGCTCATTCAAGAAATCGAGGACGAGCTGCGCGAAATCGAGCAGCTCAAGAACGAGCGCGAGCACGGCGCACGCATCGATATCGCTGCCCTTGATTCGATCTCGGCGCGGGCCCGCGAGGAATTGGGCGCAATCGGCAACCGGGGTGAGACCGATCCTTTGGCTGTCTTCACGGAACTGACGGAGCTAGACGCGGATATCGACGAGGAGATCGACAAGGCCCGCGGCGCCGCCACCGACCAGCAACGTAAACTCCAGCTCCTCGACCAGCAGTTGCAGGTCGCAGCAGCTCAGCTGCAGAGCGCCCAGGACCTCATCGAGTCCCGCGGCCGCATCATCGAGTCTCAGGCGCGCGCCCTATTGGCTGAAGGCTCCCGCCAGTACGCGGAAGCCCAGAACAACCGCACAAAGAACACATCGAGCGCGATCGATTCAGCACGCAAGGCAACGGACACTGCCCGTCGCGCGGCGCAGGCAGCCGAGAACGATATCGACAACTACCACCGTCAGCAGACCGCCCGCACCACCAACTCCATGGCGAATGCCATCCTCTGGGGTTCCCTGCTGTCCGGAGGAGGAGGCTTCGGTGGCGGATTCGGCGGCGGCGGCTTCGGTGGCGGCGGCGGAGGTGGCTTCGCCGGCGGTATGAGTGGCCGCGGAGGCAGCTTCTAGATCTTCGTGGTGCGCCCGGGGGTGTCCATGAAGGTCAGCGCCCAGGTGATGAAGGCGAGGTCGGAGAGAGGGGCGGCGTCGTCAAGCTCGACGTGCAATTCCGTTCCTTTGCGCGGACGCGTGCGCGCAACGACGACCCCTTCTTCGTCGACGATGGTGCGGGACGTGCTGAATGCCCCCTCGCGTTGTGCGCGGTAGCTGCGCGGGCCGCAATGGGCGATGAGGGTGCCCGTGCCCAGGCCACGCATACGGATCGAGAAATTCTCGTCTGCGCTTTCACCGCTGACCTGCCAACGACGAGCGCCGGCGGTGTGGGAAACTGCGATGCGCTTCCCGTCAACAGTCAGTTCGTTATCCGCGGTGACAGCGGCGACGACATTTCCGTTGGCGACGAGGCTCGCGCCTTCCCACACTGCGTTGATCATGCTGCTCCTGCTTAGCTCGGTCCGATGAACCACACGGCGACGATGAACACGCTGAGCAACACCATGAAAGCGATGAGCGCGGTGGAATTGATCATCTTCCGTGCTTCGAGCACGAGCCGGCTGACCCATGCAAGGGCCACGATATCGGTGTCGGCGAGGTCTGTCTCGCCCTCGAATTCGAGGATTGCGCGGCGCACCCCGTTGTGGTCGGAGGTGAATTGGGCGACTTTCTGCCCGTCGGCATTGTCGATGATCCAATTCTTAGAGGTCTCCGCCACCATCACGTACCGGCGGTTTTCGATGATGACCGGGATCTGCTTGTCCCGGCGCAGGGAACCGTCGGCGCGGACGATATCGCGGCCGTCGCGACGCGCAATCGCGCCGCCCTCCGGGGTGGTGATGAGCTCCCATACCTCGCCCGAGGTGAGCTCCGCCCGGTCGTGCGTGAATTTCGCGAGCGCGTTCGGCCCCTCTTCGGCGAGCAGCACCGGCGCATCGCGGTCCGCGCGGTCCCAGCTGATGTAATGCATGGCTAGCAGCCGATCAGGCGAGCGGCCAGGTAGGCCTCGAGCTCGTCGAGCTTGACGCGCTCCTGCTCCATCGTGTCGCGCTCACGGACCGTCACGGCATTGTCCTCGAGGCTGTCGAAGTCGTAGGTGACGCAGAACGGGGTGCCGATCTCGTCCTGGCGGCGGTAGCGGCGGCCGATCGCGCCGGAGGTATCAAAGTCGACATTCCAGTGCTGGCGCAGCGAATCAGCCAGTTCCTGTGCCGGGCCGGACAGCTCCGGCTTCTTCGACAGCGGAAGCACGGCCACCTTGACCGGGGCGAGGCGGCGGTCGAGCTTGAGCACGACGCGCTTGTCCACGCCGCCCTTCGCATTCGGGGCCTCATCCTCGTGGTACGCGTCGATCAGGAAGGCCATCATCGCGCGGCCCAGGCCGGCGGCCGGCTCGATGCAGTACGGGATCCAGCGCTCATTCGTCTCTTGGTCGAAGAAGCTCAGGTCCTCGCCGGAGGCCTCCGCGTGCGTCTTCAGGTCGTAATCGGTGCGGTTGGCCACGCCCTCCAGCTCGCCCCACTTGGAGCCCTGGAAGCCGTAGGCGTACTCAATATCGACGGTGCGCTTGGAGTAGTGCGACAGCTTCTCCTGCGGGTGCTCGTAGAGGCGCAGGTTATCCGGGTTGATGCCCAGGTCGATGTACCACTGGTGGCGGTCGTCGATCCAGTACTGGTGCCAGGTCTCGTCCTCGCCCGGCTTGACAAAGAATTCCATCTCCATCTGCTCGAATTCGCGGGTGCGGAAGATGAAGTTGCCCGGGGTGATCTCGTTGCGGAACGACTTACCAGTGTTGGCGATGCCGAACGGCGGCTTCATGCGCGACGAGGTCATGACATTCTTGAAGTTCACGAAGATGCCCTGCGCCGTCTCCGGGCGCATGTAGTGCAGGCCCTCCTTGTCGTCGACCGGGCCCAGGTAGGTCTTCATCAGACCGGAGAATTCGCGCGGCTCAGTCCAGTTGCCCGGCTGGCCAGTCTCCGGGTCGTTGATGTCGGCCAGGCCGTTTGCCGGCGGGTGGCCGTGCTTTTCCTCGTACGCCTCGAGCAGGTGGTCGGCGCGGTAGCGCTTGTGGGTGTACAGGGACTCCACCAGCGGGTCCGTGAACACGTCAACGTGGCCGGAAGCGACCCACACCTGGCGGGGCAGGATGATGGAGGTGTCCACACCCACAACGTCATTACGCGATTGCACCATGTGTTTCCACCACTGGCGCTTCAGGTTCTCCTTGAGCTCGACGCCCAAGGGACCGTAATCCCATGCGGAACGGGTGCCGCCGTAAATCTCTCCGGCTGGGTAGACCAAGCCGCGGCGCTTGCACAGGTTCACAACGGTATCGATCACGGTCGAAGCCATGGGTAGTTCAACTCTCCTGAAAACGGTTTCTTTACGTCAACGGGAACAAGTGTAGCGCCTTGCCAGAAGCGCAGATACGGCGGTATCGCGTGAACAAACCGGGCACGGGGTAACAGTCGCGGAGGAAGTTGCGATGAGAAAAGTATGAAGATCTCTAAGAAGCTCATCGCCGCTGCGACCGCGGCAGCACTCACTGTCGGCACCCTTACCCCCGTTGCTTCCGCTCAGGAGCCTGCTCCCCAAGGCGGCAGCGCGATGGCGTTGTACGCCACCATCATGAACGGCGCAAGCAACGTAATCGAAGGATTGCGCGGGGACCGCCACCCAACTGAAACGTTCATGTTGGACATATTGCTGGGCGGGCCGTTGGTCATTCTGCTCTTCCCTCTGCAGATGATCGGCGAAGCCGAAATCAACTTGTCGAGCAAACTCGGTTAGAAATTGCTCGAATCCTGGGGCTTTGCTGAACACTGGAACACTTTCTTATTAAACTAAAGCGGCAACTATCCTTCACAAATTCCTGGAGTGACCCGGACGATGAGCGACCCAACGATCTGGCCTGCGGAAAAGCTCGAGCACACCGCAGGGATCATTGGCGCCCTCGACTCCCCCATGCGCTTGCAGATTCTTCTGTTGCTGCATGCCCGGGACCACGTCGTCCACGAGCTCGTGCGGGTGCTGGGTAAATCGCAGCCCCTGGTCAGTCAACATCTGCGCGTTCTCAAAAACGCTGGTTTAGTCGGTTCGTCCCGCTCTGGCCGCGAGGTGGTCTATCGCCTCGCGGTGCCTGGTGTCATCGCCACCTTAGAATCTCTCTCCTTACTCGCTGAGCGGACGAAAAAAACCGAAGATCAGGTTGACGAATTGGCTGCGCGCAGGAAGAAGGGCCCGGATTTCATCGACGCATCGAAGAGCGTCGGCGCCGCCGCTGCTTTCGGGCCACTGCCGGATGTGACTCCGGACAAAGATCCGGGCTTGAAACCGAACACCCCAGTCCCGCCAGCCTGAGAACCAATAAGGTATAGGGCATGACTACTCGGCCGGATAAGACTGACACATTGAAAATCGGCGCGCGGAATACCCGCCAGCGTGCCGCAGTGGTCGATATTCTCCAGGACATCGACCGCTTCGCGTCCGCCCAGTCAATTCACCGCGAGCTGACCGACCGCGGGCAGAAGGTCGGCCTGACCACTGTGTACCGCACGCTGCAGACACTCACCGAGGTCGGCGCGGTCGACGCACTCAATTCTGAGACCGGCGAGACGCTCTACCGGCACTGCCTCACCGACCGGCACCACCACCATTTGGTGTGCACCAATTGCGGCCGCAGCGAGGAGATCGACGGCGGCCCCGTCGAGGAGTGGGCGAAAGAGACCGCCGAGAAATATGGCTTCCAGCTCAGCGGGCACGATGCAGAAGTATTCGGCATCTGCCAGACGTGCCAGAAGCTCTAGGCTCCCACGAACGCGCCGAACACGACGCCGAGCAGGTACGTCACCAGAGCTGCGCCGAGCCCGATCGCGAGCTGCCTGAACGCCCGCATCGCCGGCTTCTTGCCGGAGAGCAGACCGGTGATGCCGCCAGTGATCAACAGCGCCCCAGAGACCAGAACAAGCGCGATAATCGCACCCAGGCGCGGAGATGCGCCGAACAAGAACGGGATGATCGGCACGAAAGCGCCCGTGGCGAAGAAGATGAACGACGCGATCGCGGCCGACCACGCGCCGCTGGCATCGGAACTCTCCGACTCGAGCCCATCCTCGACGTGGTGGTGCTGGTGTCCGGTCATCATTGACCAGAACACATTCTTCGCCTGAGCGTCGGCCTCCTCCGCACTCATGCCGCGTGCGCGATACACCAAAGCGAGCTCGTTTTGGTTCACATCCAGTTTCGGCAACAGGTCGCGGGCTTCGGGGGCGGGCGTCGATGCGTCGAGAAGCTCTGCCTGCGATTTCACCGACACGTATTCGCCCGCCGCCATCGACAGCGCGCCGGCAAGCAATCCGGAAATGCCGGTGAGAAGAATGAAATTCGAGGACACACCCGAGCCCATCACGCCGAGGACGAGCGCGACATTGGACACCAGCCCGTCGTTCGCGCCGAACACAGCCGCGCGGAAAGAACCGGAGAGCTTCTCGCGGCCCTGCGCCGCCAGTGCGCGCACGACCTCCGCGTGCATCGCCTCGTCCGCCGCGATCTCGTCCGGCGCGTCATCGTCCTCGAGGTACGGCGACCTTTGCTCCGCGGTCTGCATCAACGCCAGCGCGAACACGGGCGAGACAGTCCGCGCCAGAAACGACATGAACCGCGTGTGCAGGTCCGGTTTGATGGGCATGCCCACCTCGGGCCCGAGCTTGTCGCGCCAGTATTTCTCGTGGCGTGATTCGGCATCGGCGATCTCCTCGAGAATCTCCCGCTCGTCGCCCTCGCGCTTCTTCGCCAGCTCACGGTACGTCGCCGCCTCCGCGCGCTCATTGGCCAGATACTGGCGCCATTTGCGGATCTGGCTACGGGTGGGAGCCTCCGTCATTTCTTCACGCCTCCGAACCGACGGTCGCGCTGCGCGTATTCCAGCACCGCATCGTAGAGATCATCCGCGGTGAAATCCGGCCAGAGAATATCGCGGTAGACCATCTCCGCATACGCCGATTGCCACAGCAGGAAATTCGACGTGCGCTGCTCGCCCGACGGCCGCAGGAACAGGTCGACGTCGGGCATATCGGGACGGTACAAGAATTCGCTTATCGACGCCTCGTTGATCTGCCCCGGCTTCAACTCCCCCTTCTTCACTGCCGTGGCCATTCGCTTTATCGCATCGGCGATCTCTGCCCGGCCGCCGTAATTGATGCACATGGCCAAGGTCAGACCGGTGTTGTTCTTGGTCATCTCTTCGGCTGCTTCGAGCTCGCGGATCACTGAACGCCACAAGCGCGGGCGGCGTCCTGCCCACACGATGCGTACATTCTTCGCGTGCAGCTGGTCGCGCTCCGCCCGCATGATGTCGCGGGAGAACCCCATGAGGAAGCGGACCTCGTCCGCGCTGCGGCGCCAGTTCTCCGTGGAGAAGGTGTAGGCGGACAACCATTCGACGCCGCCGAGCTCGATCGCCGCGTCCACCATGTTCATCAGCACTTTCTCGCCGACTCGGTGACCTTCGGTGCGTGGCAGGCCGCGCTCTTGCGCCCAGCGGCCGTTGCCGTCCATGACGAGCGCGATGTGGCGCGGAATGAATTCGTGGGGGATCTCGGGGATGCTGCTCACCCCGTCTATTATGCCTGCTCCATGATCTTCAACGACGAAACGGCCGATTCCACGTTGAACTGCAGGTGAGCGATGGACAAGCGGTGCACCTGCGCCGCCGTGGTCTCCGTCAGCTTGTCTTGCGCGGCACCGAAATACCCTTCCGTGAGCAGCCACATGATGTGCAGGGTGTCTTCCTCCACATCGAAAGACCCAGGCGGCCGGCAGTGCAAGCAGGCCGCCCCGCCCACGGCCGGGTGGAAAGCGTGGTGCGGTCCCCTCCTGCCGCATTGCGCGCAGTTGAATAGGCTCAGCCCCCAGCCGGAATGCGCCGTCGCGCGCAAAATGAACGCGTCGAGCACCAGCGTTGGAAATTGCGTGTCTTGCAGAGCTTTCAATGCTGAGCCGATCTCGTCGAACAGGAACTCATCTGCCTCATCCGCGTAGCTGAGCTTCTCCGCCGCCTCCATCACGGCACAGGCAGAGGTATACCGGTCGAAGTCATCGATAATGCCGCTCCCGTAGTACGCCACCGTGTCCGCCTGGGTGATGGTGGCCAGATTCCGGCCCGGGTACAGCTGCACGTCGATGTCAACGAACGGTTGCACGCGTGAGCCGAAGCGGCTCTTTGTTTTCCGCACGCCTTTGGCGACAGCTCTGACGAGACCATGTTCTTTGGTCAGCAGCACCACGACGCGGTCGGCCTCACCGAAGTCGTAGGTGCGCACCACGAAGGCGCGGTCGCGGAAGCTGGGTTTAGAAGCCAAGGCGCCCCAAATGCTTCGGGTCGGACTGCCAGTTCTTCAGCACCTTGATGCGCAGATCCAGATAGACCTTCTGGCCCACCAGATCCATGATCTGCTTCCTCGAGCGCTGGATGATGCCACTCAGCCTCCGTCCGTCCCTGCCCTCGATGATCGCCTTCTGGCCTGGGCGTTCGAGGTACAACACCGCGTAGATTTTCGTCCTGGTGTTGCCGCGGTCGTCGGTCTCTGGAAGCATTTCATCGATCTGCACCGCCACCGAGTGGGGCAGCTCGTCGCGCAGCCCTCGCAGGGCTTCCTCGCGGATCAGCTCGGCGACTCGAGTCTCGGTGTCCTCGTCCGTGATGTGGTCTTCCGGATAGAATCGCGGCCCTTCCGGGAGATTCTTCACCAGCACATCCAACAGAACATCCAGCTGCACATTCTCTGTCGCTGAGACGGGCACGACGTCGACATTCTCACTACCGGTCGCTTCGACCAGCATCTCGTGCAAACGGACCAGCTGCTCACCCACCTGGTCTTTTCCGGCGCGATCGAGCTTGGTCACGATGCCGACAATCGGTGTGTCCGGCTTGGTCTTCATCACCGCGTCGAGGATCCAGCGGTCGCCGGGGCCGATTTTCTCGTTCGCCGGAATAGTGATCCCGATGACGTCCACGTCCGCGAAGGTGTCTTTGACCACCTCGTTGAGGCGCTCGCCCAAAAGAGTACGGGGGCGGTGCAGCCCCGGGGTGTCCACCACGACGATCTGCGCGTCGTCTCGATTCACGATGCCGCGGATCGGGTGGCGCGTCGTCTCCGGCTGGTCCGCCATGATGGCGATCTTCTCGCCCACCAGCGCATTCGTCAGCGTCGACTTACCGGTATTCGGGCGGCCGACAAAGCTGACGAATCCGGAGCGAAAACCTTCCGGGGTGTCGGTGAACTGGGAAAAGTGGTCCATGCCTGCATATGGTACTGCCACGAAACTGTCTTCCGGCTCCACGATGAGGTCCTGTCGCTCAACTAATGGAAGTCCGGCAAAGCTATTGTCCAGCCTCGTAGTCTTCTGCGCTGCCACGACCATCCCGTACAAGGAGCTCGCAATGTGCTCGAGGCGGTCCTTCGGGGTTTCGTCGATAAGCGCCGTGTACATCGCTGCCGCGAGGTCTCCCGCACCGACGACGTTGCCGCCGATGCGCGGCGTTTCCACGTACCAGGCAAAATCACCATCGATGTCCAGCATCCCAATGGTGTCCGGATCGCCCGTGTCCACGCTCGTGATCAAGGCCCTCTCCTTCAGGGAGCGCGCTGCCTCGATCGTCTCCTCGATCGTGTTCAACTCATCGCCGGTGAGCAGCGCTAGCTCCCACTGGTTCGGGCAGATCGCGTCGGCGAGCGGAATGATCTCGTCTTTGAAAATGCCCGGAATATCGTCGTCGACAAAAGACCCCACCTTCGCATTACCGATGACCGGGTCGCACACCCACTCCGCATTCGGATTGGCGTGCTTGATCTCTTCTACTGCCTCGACGATGACGGAGGCAAGAGAAGAGGAGCCCAAATACCCCGTCAGCACTACGTCGACATCCGGGTAGGCGAAACTCATCCCGTCGAGAACATCCGCGACGTGCTTCGGCGGGATCTTCGGCCCACGCCACGACGGGTACTCGGTGTGGTTGGAGAAATTGACGGTGTGCACCGGCCAGACCTCGTGACCGAGCCTCTGCATGGGAAAGACGGCCCCGGAATTGCCCACGTGGCCGAAAGAGACTGACGATTGGATCGAGAGAATATTCACAGCGCTTCAACCTCGAACTGCATCTTCTCGAGGGCAACACTTGCATCCCACGATTCGACATAGTGGCCGACAAACAACGCGAATGCGACGTCGCGTGCGTGCTTTAACGGCGCCGACCACCTTTTCTCACCGACTACCGCGATCATCTCGTTCTCCGACATTGCCAGAATCGTCGACGGACCCCGAGCCGACTCGAGTTCTTCCATGCTCACCGCGACGACATCCGCCACAGCCGCAAGCTTCGTATCCGTCACCGCGCCGCAGCAGTACACTGCATCCGGGTTCAGCTCCTTGACCTGCGCGACCGTGTCCACGACCACGTCGACGAGATCACTACCGATATCCCCGGAGAGCACCACGTCGACGTCTTTGAGCGCTCCGCGGTCGTTGATGCCGGCGATCACTTCGCGGACGTCCTCCGCCGGAATGATCGGTCCCCTCCACGCGCCATAGCTAGTGGGGTTGGAGAGGTTCGCCGTGTGCACCGGCCACACCTCATGCCCGAGCCGCTGCAGCGGGTAATCACCAACACCGCCGTAGGCAACAGCCGGTCGGATGGAGAGGATGTTCTTCATGCACCTATTGTGCACCGTCACCGAATGTGTCCTTGACGAGGGTCCGCTCGGGAACGTCGATAAGCACGGTGCGCACCTTCACGCGTCCGCGGCGGTCGTGCCCGCCTTCTGCGGTATAGCGTAATCCGTCGACTTCCACATAGGACCCCGGCAGCGGAACGCGCCCCAACTCGTACGACAACAAGCCCGCCACCGTCTCGACATTGTCCGTGATCTCCTCGTCGAATTCGAGTTCGTAATCGATCTCGTCGTCGAGAAAGTCCACCAAATCATCGAGCGGCAGGCGTGCCTGGGCACGATACGTGCGGTCCATGACCAGCTCGATCGGGGCTTCTTCGTCCGCGTCGTATTCGTCGGCGATCTCGCCCACGATCTCCTCGAGAATGTCCTCCATGGTCATCAGGCCCGCAATACCGCCGTATTCATCGACGAGCACCGCGATGTGCGTCTGGTCCCGCTGCATCTCCGCCAGCAGATCGTCCAGCGGCTTCGAGTCCGGCACGAATTTCGGCTCGCGCATCAGATCGGATACGCTCACCCCGCTGCCGCCGTCGGTGCGGTTGTAGGTGCGCTCGACGATGTCTTTCAGGTAGATCACGCCCACGATGTCGTCGACGCTCTCCCCGATCACCGGCACGCGCGAATGCCCCGAACGGATCATCAGGTTCGCCGCCTGGCCGGCAGTCTTCTCCGCCTCGATCCACACCATCTCCGGGCGCGGCACCATCACCTGGCGCGCGTGGGTATCGGCCAGATCAAAAATATTCTGGATCATGCGGTGCTCGACGGTTTCCACCACGCCCTGCTCTTGAGCCATATCGACTGCTTCGCGCAGCTCGACATCGGTGGCGTACGGATTCTCCAGCGCCTCCTCGCCTGGGGTGACCAGGTTGCCGATCCAGATCAGCAGCTTCGACAACGGCCCCAGCACGACATAGACCACCGTCAGGATCTGCGCCGCCCGCAAAGAGATCGAGTACGGGTTCAGCTTGCCAGCACGCCGCGCGATCACACCGATCACGCCGAAGCGCATCAGCGTGACCGCCACGATCGCGGCCGTGATCGCCCAACCGTGAGATGGAATCGCATCCAAAGCAGCCAGCAGCGCGAACACCGCCGCCAACGTATCCAGCACGGTCTGGATCAGCGCGAGCAGACCCAAGTGATTCGGCCGCGCATCGACGACCCGAAGTAACGAGGGAGCACCCCCGACATCGTCTTTGACCATCGATTCCACACGAGCCCTCGAGATGGGCACCAGCGCGGACTCGAGCATTTTGATCACGCCGGCCCCCAGCAGGGAGACCAGCGCGATCAACAGGTAGGTCACCCAAAGATCCACTACTCGCCCCGCTTTTCGACGAGCCCGTCAAGCTCCTCACGGTCCGCCGCCGACGGGAATGCGTGCTTTCCGTCCGGCTTCGGCTGGAATTCAATGCCGCGGGCCGACAGATCGTCGTACCAGTCGGCGAGAATCTCGTTCTGCAACGCGAACATTTCCCGCTCCTCCGCCGGGGTGGCGTGGTCATAGCCCAACAGATGCAAACACCCATGCACCGTCAGCAGCGCCATCTCGTGGCCGAGCGAATGCCCAGCCGCGTCCGCCTGCTTTCTGTCGTAGGCAGGACACAAGATGATGTCCCCCAGCATGGACGGGCCAACAGGCGTTGCATCCGGTCGGCCGGAACCGGGCGTGAGCTCGTCCATCGGGAAACTCATCACGTCGGTGGGGCCGGGCAGGTCCATCCAGCGCACGTGCATATCCGCCATCGTGTCGGTGTCCACGCAGGTGATGGTCACCTCGGTGTCTGGGTGGACATCCATGGCGGTCAGGGCGAACGAGGCGACGTCGACAAGCATCTCCTCGTTGACGTCTGCCTCCCCGGACTCGTTGAGGACCTCGATGCTCATTGCTCATCTCCCTTATTTTGTGCGTCATACCGGTCGTAGGCGGCGACGATCCGGCTGACCAGCCTGTGCCTCACAACGTCCTTCGCGCTGAATTCCTGGAAGTGAATATCCTCCACATCCCGCAAAATTCGACGCGCCACCCTCAAACCGGACACGACTCCGCGTGGCAGGTCCACCTGCGAGATATCACCCGTGACCACCATCTTGGAGCCAAAGCCCAAACGCGTCAGGAACATCTTCATCTGCGCCGGCGTCGTATTCTGCGCCTCGTCCAAAATCACGAAAGCATCGTTCAGCGTGCGCCCGCGCATGTACGCCAGCGGCGCGACCTCGATAATGCCGGCCTCCATCAGCTTCGGGATCATCTCTGGGTCGAGCATGTCCCGCAGTGCGTCATAGAGCGGGCGAAGATACGGATCAATCTTGTCGTTCAGGGTTCCCGGCAAGAACCCGAGCTTTTCGCCTGCCTCCACCGCCGGTCGCGTGAGAATGATGCGCTTGACCTCTTTGGCCTGCAAAGCCTGCACTGCCTTCGCGACCGCCAAATATGTCTTACCCGAGCCCGCCGGGCCGATTCCAAACACAATCGTGTTCTCGTCGATCGCGTCGACGTACTCTCGCTGCCCAGCCGTCTTCGGGCGAATGATCTTCCCGCGGCGCGCGACGATCTCCTGCCCGAGAATCTCCGCCACGGATTCAGGCATGTCCGTGGCCATGATGTCCACTGCGTGCGTCACGGCATCAGACGTGATCACGATGCCCCTCCGCGCCATCGCCTCCAGCTCGGAGAGCACGCGCGAGGCATGCGCCACCTTGTCCACCGGGCCGCGCAGCATCACTGAACCGCCGCGCGCGAAGAGATCCACGCCCAAGAGATCGTTCAGGGTGCGCAGATTCCCGTCCGTGACGCCCAAAACAGACTGCGCCAATTCAGGGTCGAGCTCATAGGAGCTTGAGACCAGTTCTGCCATGCGGTTCACCCTACCAGCGGGAAAGTGCCCCAATGGCACTCAATCCAGCGAATGCCGCCGACGCCGTGCGCAGCACTTCCGGCCCCAGCTTCACTTTCACAGCATTCAGCAGCTCCAGCTCGTCCTCGCCGATTCCGCCCTCAGGACCAACAATGAGGAACAGCTTATCGACGTCAAAATCCACCTCACCGATCCCCTTTGTCGCATCCTCATGGAGAACGAGCGCCGTTTCTCCCTGAATCAGCTCCGCGAGCTGATTCGTCGTCACCGGCTCATGCACCTTAGGGATCCATGCCCGCCTCGACTGCTTCGCCGCTTCCCGCGCAGTCGACTGCCACTTCTCCACATTCTTGGCCACCTTCGGGCCCTGCCACCGCGCGATCGTCCGGTGCGAGATCCACGGAAAAATCACGTCCGCCCCGCCCTGCGTGGCCAAATCCACTGCGAGCTCCGCCCGCTCCGATTTCGGGATGGCTTGGACGACAATCACTTCCGGCCTCGGCCGCGGGACTTTTTTCAGCTCCACGACGTTGCCAGAAAGCTTGTCCTTTCCAGAAGTATTCGTCACCTCAACCTCTGCCACAGTCCCCCGGCCGTCGATAAGCGCAATGCTTTCGCCGACCGTGATGCGTTTGACCGTGACTGCGTGCCTGCCTTCCGGCCCGTCGAGGACTCCTGACGCTGGGTCGTCCGTGATGAAATACGGCAGGCTCATTAGAAGCGGAACCGGTCTCGCAGGCGGGAGAAGAAGCCCTCGTCCTGGCCTGCCTCTTCCTCGACGAACGCCGACCCATCATGCGCGTCGCGCAGCTCCTCGAGGCGGTGGCGCTGATCCTTGCTCAAATCAGTCGGAATGACCACCTGGACGTGCGCGATCATGTCGCCAGCGCCCTCCCGGCGCAGCCGCGGCATGCCCTCGCCACGAAGAACGATCTCCTCCTCCGGCTGCGTGCCCGCCGGAATATCGATCGTCGTGGTCTCACCAGAGAGATCCTCGACCTCGACCGACGTTCCCAGCGCCGCGTCGAACATCGGGACATTGACCTTGAGGTGCAAATTATCGCCCTCGCGGACGAAGACCGGATGCGTTTCCGTGTCCACCTCGACGTACAGGTCGCCCGCCGGGCCACCGCCGTGCCCGACCTCGCCCTGGCCTGCCATACGGATGCGCATGCCGCCGACGATGCCCGCCGGAATCTTCACCGAAATATCCCGGCGCGAACGCACGCGTCCCTGGCCACCGCACTTCTGGCACGGATCCGTGATGATCTCGCCGAAGCCAGAGCACTTCGGACACGACGTCGTCGTCATGATATTGCCAAGGAAAGACTGCTGGACCTGCTGCACCTGCCCCTGGCCACCGCACTCGTCACAGGTGACCGGCTTCGACTCCGATTCAGAACCCGTTCCGTGGCAGTGCTCGCACAGGATCGCCGTATCCACCGTCACGTCCTTGCGAGTCCCTGAATAGGCTTCCGCCAGCGAAATGGTCGTCCGTAGCAACGCATCGTTGCCCGGCTGAACACGGGAACGCGGTCCACCGCTTCTTCCGCCAGTGTCTCCGAAGAACGCCTCGAAGATATCCCCGAAGCCAAACCCACCCTGCGGACCAGCTGCACGTCCCTGCTCCATCGGGTCGCCACCGCGGTCGACGATGCTGCGCTTTTGCGGATCCAGCAGCACCTCCTGGGCCACGGAAATCTCACGGAATTTCTCCGCGGCTTCTTCCGTGTCGTTCACATCGGGGTGGTACTTGCGCGCGAGACGTCGATAAGCCTTCTTGATCTCCGCGTCCGTGGCGCCCTGATCCACGCCGAGAATGCCGTAATAATCGCGAGCCATCTAAAATCCTTTGTTGCTAAATCTGTTTTCGTCTACATGTCCGGTAACGGTCAGCCGCCCTCTTCACCGAGGATATGGCTGATGTAGTGCGCCACGGCAGCGACCTTACGCATGGTACCGGGGTAGTCCATATACGTCGGCCCAAGAACACCGAGCCCGCCTAGCGTCTCACCCGAGGCACCGTACCCAGAAGTCACGATGCTCGCCTTCGACAGCTCCTCGTCCTCGTTCTCCTGGCCGATCACCACCGAGACATTGCCTAGTTCCGGCAGATTGGTCAAAAGCTTCAGCACGACCACCTGCTCCTCGAGCGCCTCCACGACGCTGAGGAGGTCCGTAGTTTTCGGCACCAGGTTCGCAGCTCCTGCAATGAGCACTCGGTCGCTCGGGTTTTCCACCAGCGTGTCGATGAGCACCGAAATCGCCCTGTTCAGCGGGTCTGCGATATCGTTCGGCGCCTCCTCCGCGAGGATCACCAGCGAGGTCGATGCATCCGCCATTGTTTTTCCAACAAGCGCCCGGTTGAGCAGGTCACGCAATTGAGCAAGAGCTTCGTCGCCGATGGGAGATGCCAATTCGACATTCCTCTGGTCTACCCGTCCGTTATCCGTGATGACCACCAGAAGGAGCCTTGTGGGTGTCAGAGCCACCACTTCGCAGTGCTTCACCCGCGAGACCGCTAGCGTCGGCAGTTGCACCACCGCCGCCTGGTGAGTGAGCTGCGCCAGAAGATACGCCGACCTGCGCATCACGTCTTCCAAGTCGACGCTCGATTCCAAGAACTCCGAGATCGCCCGTCGCTCAGGCAAAGAAAGCGGCTTCACGTCGTTGATCGCGTCGACAAAAGCCCTGTAGCCCTTCTCCGTCGGCACACGCCCAGAACTCGCGTGCGGCTGCGCGATGAAGCCTTCGGCCTCCAGCACCGCCATGTCATTGCGGATCGTCGCCGACGACACATTGAGTTTGTGCCGCTCCACCAGCCGCTTCGAACCAACCGGCTCCTGGGAAGAGATATAGTCCGCAACGATCGCGCGCAGCACTGCCTGCCTGCGCTCGCGTGCGACACCCGCCATACTTGGCACTCTCCTTCATCGACTGCTAAGTCACGAGTGTAGCGCCCTCGCTACTCCGCGGCCAAGATGTCCGTGATCACCCCGTCGATCAGCAGTCTGCCCGCATCGGTCGCGAAAATCCGTCCTGCTTCTTCCGCGAGCACACCACCGCGCACATGCTTATCGACGACCCCTTGAGCTCCCCTGCCAATCCATTCCCGAGGGATCCCTTCCTTCAGACGCAGCCCAAGCATGATCTTCTCGAAGTGCTCTTCTTCGTCCGAAATCGTCTCCGTACCGTCGATTGGAAAAGCATTCTCGGCGAGCATCTGCTCATATTTCTCCGGCCGCTTCACATTGAAATACCTGAACCGATCGACATATCCGTGCGCTCCAGGACCTGCGCCCCACCAGTTTCCTCCCTGCCAATACAGCAGGTTGTGCCGGCATTCCCCGCCCGGCTTCGCCCAATTCGACACCTCGTACCAGTCAAATCCAGAAGATTCCAGGCGCTCCGCGATGATCTCGTACCGGTCGGCATATACATCTTCTTCCGGCGCTGGAAGTTGACCTTTCCGGATCTTCCGCGCCATCGCTGTGCCGTCTTCCACGATCAGGGAATAGGCAGACACATGGTCTACCTCCGCGCTGAGCACAGCATCCAGGGATTTTTTCACATCATCGTCCGTCTCCGTCGGCGTGCCGTAGATCAGGTCCAAATTGACATGCTCGAAACCGGCCCTTTTGGCCTCTTTCGCCGCCTCCACGGCTCTGCCCGGCGTGTGCTGGCGGTCAAGCACCTTCAACACCGGTATCGACGCCGACTGCATTCCCAAGGACACCCGGTTAAACCCTGCCTGTTTCAGTCCCTCGAAATAAGCCGGACTCGTCGATTCCGGGTTCGATTCCGTGGTCACCTCTGCGTCTGTGGCCAACCCGAAGGTGTTTCTGATCCGTGTCAGGATCCGTCCCAAACCATCTGCCCCCAACAGAGACGGAGTGCCGCCGCCGACAAAGACCGTTTCCGCCGTCCGGTCCACTTTTTCTGCCGCCAGCTCCAGTTCTTTTTCCAATGCGACGAGATATGCCTCGTAGGAGCTTTCCGTCTCGCTCGGGGTGTAGGTGTTGAAATCGCAGTAGCCGCACCGGGTCGCGCAGAATGGAACGTGGATATAGACGCCGAAACCTTTGGTCATAGAGGTCACTTTAAGATCCCCGTGGATTTCGATCACATTCTTGCCGCCTCAAGCACAGAAACCCCAACTCAGATTTGGTTGAGCCCGCAAACACTCAACCTATATCCACCCGCTAGGCCCCGCGCCGCGACCGCTTCGCCGCCACCTTCGCCACGATGGCGTCCACGCGGGCACGCTCCTCCAAGAACTTCGGCGGGTTCGACCCGCGCATCGCCCGGGTGAACCCGGGGTGCTCAGCTGCCACTGCATCGAGCCAGCCGTCCACGGCCGACTCCACCAGCTCACCCACCCGCGCATACAGGTGCGGCAACGAAACAGCGGCGAGGTTCTGCGCCACCATGTCGGTCTGCTCGAGGGTGTAATCGACCACTTCCTCGAGGTGCTGCACGATCAGGTCAGTCCTTTGGGTGCACGCCTCCGTCATCGCCTTCACCGGGGAGGGCGAGCTCAACGGAAACAGCTCGAACAGTCCGATCGCGTCGAGCGGCTCCGGCTCCGGCAGCCGATCATTGGCGGGCAGCGCCGCAGAGATGGACCCTGCTTTCACTCCCGAGACGAGCGCCTGGCGCAGACCGATCAGCTCGCCGACCACGCGGCGAGCATCAGTGCGGGCGTCGTCGACGATCTCGGAGAACTCGGCCAGACAGTCGTCGGTAAGCTCCCCGTCGTAATCCGCGATGGCCTCAGCAATGTGCTCGATGTACTCCGCGACCTCGTCGCCGATGTTGTAGACCTCTTGGGTCAATTCGCGGTGGCGCAGCGTCGCGGCAGTCCGGTGCACACTGGCCCCCTTCAATTCGAGTCACATTATGGCGTTCGAGCGTTGACTCTAGGCCACAGCTTCACAGCGTTTTGTACGGCGCGCCGAGACCTACCCGTAAAGCTTCCGCATCTGGTGCGCGAAATGGTCCATCACCACTGGACGCTTCACTTTCAGCGTGGCCGTGAGCTCGCCGTCTTCTTCGGTGAGGTCGCGGGGAAGAATCCGGAATTTCTTGATCTGTTCCGCCCGACTGACCGAAGCATTCACTCGATTCACCGCATCCTGCACCTCGCCGCGCAGCTCAGGCAGCTTGGCCAATTTGTATGTCGGCATATCCAGCCCGCGCTCCTCTTTCCAGCGCACCAGCGCGTCCTCATCGAGCGCGATCAGCACGCCGATGAACGGCTTTCCGTCGCCCACCACGACCGCCTGGGAAATCAGCGGGTCCTGTCGGAGCATTTCCTCGAGCGGCTGCGGTGCGACATTCTTTCCGCCCGAGGTCACCAGAATGTCTTTCTTGCGGCCAGTGATGGTGATGAAGCCGTTCTCGTCGATTTCACCGAGATCGCCGGTGTGGAACCAGCCGTCGATAAGCGCTTCTTTTGTTGCTTTCTCGTTCTGCCAATACCCGACGAAAATCCCGTCGCCCGAAAAACAGATCTCCCCGTCCTCGGTCGTCTTAGCGGAATAACCGAACATCGGCTTGCCCACGGACCCGATCTTCGCGTCTTTCCCGAAATTCACGGCGGCCGCCGACGCAGTCTCCGTCAGCCCGTACCCTTCGTACACGGGCAGCCCGGCCCCGCGGAAGAAATGCCCGAGCGGAACGCCCAACGCGGACCCGCCCGAAATTCCGTACTGCACATTGCCACCTAGACCTGCGCGGATTTTCGAGTACACGAGCTTATCGAAGAGCTTTTGCTTGAGCTTCAAGCTTATCGACGGCCCCTGTTTTTCCATCGCCTTCGAGAATTCAATGGCAGTCTTCTCGGCCTCTTTGAAGATCCGCGCGCCGATCGCTGAGCCGTCCGACGCCTTCACGTAGGCGGCATTGCGTGCCTTCTCGTACACGCGGGGAACACCCAACACCACGTCCGGCTGTGCGCGCTGGAATTCCGCCGCGATCGTCTTCACATCCGACCAGTGAGTCTGCAACGTGCCCGAAATCGTCGCGAGCAGGTGCACCGACCGCGCCATCACGTGCGCCAGCGGCAAATACGTGACCATCTTCGTCCCCGGTCCTGCGATCTTTCCGATCGGGTGCTGCTGCAGGCCGCGAACCTGGAAGATCCAATTCAGGTGGGTAATGATGCAGCCTTTGGACCTTCCCGTCGTTCCCGATGTGTACACCAGCGACGCGATATCGTCATGAGAAATACTCTTGATTCTCTCGTCCAGATCCTCATCGCCGACCACTTCCCCGGCGCGTTCCAAGTACCCAATCGCGTCCTCGTTGAACAGGAGAATCTGTTGCAAGTCCGTCTCAGTGAGGTGCTCGAATTTCACGCCGTGCTCGTGCGTTTCCCCGATCGCGAACATCGCGCCTGAATCCTCCACGATCCACTGCACCTGGTCGAGAGAACTGGTCGGGTAGATCGCCACCGTTGTGGCACCGGCCGCCATGATGGCGAAATCAATGACCGCCCATTCGTAGCGCGCCCCCGACAGCAGCGCGATTCGATCGCCTTTCTCCACCCCGATGCCGATGAGTCCTTTGGCGACTTTCCGCACATGCGCGACGAATTCCGCCGCCGTCACATCGACCCAGTCATGCTCACCGGGGCGGGAAAATAGGACGATATCCGGACTCTTCTCCGCAGTGGCCACCAGTGCCGAGTAGCAATTCTCGTCGGGAGCAACCTCGAAGCCAGCAGGAACAGTGAATGTGGTCACGAAAAGCCTCCTTTGCGGTAAATACTTTCTGACTACAAATTACTTGCCACAAAGGAGGCTCGTGAGCGTTTTAGCGGTACATGCGCTCGATCTGCTTCTCGAAGTTCTCCATGACCACCTTGCGCTTCACCTTCAGCGTCGGAGTGATCTCGCCTTCTTCCTCGCTCAGGTCGCGGGTGAGAATGCGGAATTTCTTGATCTGCTCGGCATGGCTGACGGTCTTATTCGCCTCGTTGACCACGTTCTGGACGGCTGCGCGCAGCTCGGTCGTCTTCACCAGTTCCTTCAGCGGACGGTCTCCCAGGCCGTTATCCGCCTGCCAACGGCGCAGCTCGTCTTCGTCGATGGTGACCAGGAGACTGACAAACGGCCTGCCGTCGCCCACCACGACCGCCTGGGAGATCAACGGGTCAGAACGCATGATGTCTTCCAGCGGCCCAGGCGAGACATTCTTGCCGCCGGCGGTGACGATCAGATCCTTCTTGCGGCCCGTGATCTTCACATAACCCTCGTCGTCGATCTCGCCGAGGTCGCCGGTCACAAACCAGCCGTCGACAAGCGCTTCGTTCGTGGCTTCCTCGTTGTTCCAGTAGCCCTTGAACACACCGTCGCCCTTGAAGCAGATTTCCCCGTCCTCGTTGATCTTGACGGAGTAGCCGTTATTCGGCTTGCCGACGGTGCCGATCTTCGTACCGCCCGGGTAGTTCACGCAGGCAGCCGCCGCCGTCTCGGTCAGGCCATATCCCTCATAGATCGGGATGCCCATGCCGCGGAAGAAGTGGAGCAAATCAGTCGAAATCGCGGATCCACCCGAGATAGCGAGCTGCGCCTTGCCGCCAACAGCATCACGCAACTGCTTGTACACCAGGCGGTCGAAGATCTTGTGGCGCACCCGCGAACGCAGCGAAAGACGCTCCCCCGAATCCATCGCCTTTGAGTGCTCGATGGCGACTTTTTCCGCCTCGAGGAAGGTCCTCGCCTTGAATGCGGAACCTTCCGCGGCCTTGTTGTACGCACCGTCGCGCACCTTCTCGAACACGCGCGGAACGCCGAGCAGCATTTCCGGCTCGAAACGCTGCAGCGCCAGCGTCAGGGTGCGCATATCCGACCAGTGCGCCTGGTGCGCACCGCCGATAGCACTCGCAAGAGCGACCGAACGCGCCAAAACATGCGCCAGCGGAAGAATCGTCATGTAGTGCGTCGCGTCTTTGTCGTTGATCAGGTAGCCGATCTTGTTGGTCAGCAGAGCATTCGCCTGCGACGCCCACACCAGGTGGGTGAGGATGCAGCCCTTCGGGCGGCCAGTGGTCCCCGACGTGTACACCAGCGACGCCAAATCATCATGCTTGATATTGGCGATGCGCTCGTCGATCACAGAGTCCTCAACCTCGCGGCCGTCCGTGGTCAAAGCGCCGACAGCACCCGTCGCGAAAGACAACGAACGCTTCACCTGCGACGGAGACCCTTCGAGGCGCGGAGTGCCGTCCTCGCGCAGAATCAGGTAGTCGTACAGGTGGCGGTTCCGCTCACTGTCGGTGATCACGAGCTTCGCGCCGGAATCCTCCGCAATCCACTGCACCTGGTGCTCGGACGACGACGGGTACACCGGCACGCTCGCCGCGCCCGCCGCCCAGATGGCATAGTCCAGCAGCGCCCACTCGTAGCTGGAGTCCGCCATCAAGATGACGCGGTCGCCCTGCTCCACCCCATTGGCGACAATGCCTTTGGCGACAGCGCGGACTTGCTTGGCAAATTCCTCGCCCGTCACCTGCACCCAGTCGCGCCCCTCCGGGCGGGAGAAGAAGGTCTGATCAGGATGCTTCTCGCATTGGGCGAGCATCATGGTCAGACAGTTGTCTCCCGGCGCCAGCGTGAATTCAGCAGGCTTAGTGAAGACTTTGGATTCTTGTGCAGTCACGGTGAAACCTCCCTCGGTGTGGGCTATCTAACACTGACCGTACTACTGCCCCATACGTCACCGCTCACCAGCACCAACACTTTTGACCAGGAAATATGTGAAAGCTTTCATTCTTTGGCACAATGACGTGTTGTGGCTGATACGGAACTGCTCGAGCAACTCGCAACCGCCTACGGTTTCAGTTTGACCTACCGAGGCCAGAACAACGAGATCGTGGCGTCGCCGCGCGAGTGCTTCGTCCGCCTGCTCAAAGCGCTTGACGTTCCGCTTTCCGACGACCCCGCGCCCGAAGAGCTCACCGAAGCCCTCCACGCGTGGCGTACCCATTGGGACACCCGCCCGCTACCCCCAGTGGTCATCGCCCGTGAGGGCCGTGAGACCTATTTCAACGTCCACGTTCCCGAGGGCGCGCCGGCGGAGGTGACCATCACTCTGGAGGATGGAACGACATCCACCGCTTACCAGGACGAGAACTGGGCACCGCCGACTGAAGGTTGGGGCGAAGCCACCTTCCACACCCGCGGCGACCTGCCGACCGGCTGGCACACCATTCACCTGAAATCAGATGGAATCGACGAGACGTGCTCCCTCGTGGTCACCCCCCAGGTGATCCGCCGCAATCTCGAGTTCCTCAACGACCCGGTGTACGGCGTGATGGCACAGCTCTACTCGGTGCGTTCGAAGCATTCCTGGGGCATCGGCGACTTCCACGATCTTGGAAAGCTCGCAGAAGTCCTCGCCCGCAACGGCGCCGAGTTCCTGCTAATCAACCCCGTTCACGCAGCTCAGCCCCTTCCCCCGATCGAGGACTCCCCGTACCTGCCCACATCCCGCCGCTTCATCAACCCCATCTACATTTCGGTCGAGGATGTCCCCGAATACGAGCTTCTCGACGATGACACCCGCGAAGACATCGAAGAGTTAGCCGCCGAGTTCAAGGCCCTCAACACATCGCCCGCATTCATTGAGCGCAACGCGATCTTCGATGCGAAACTCGCCGCCCTCAACGAGCTCTTCTACGTTTTCGAAGAATCCGGGGACCACGAGGCATTCCAGGAATTCGTCGAATTCGAGGGAACCGGATTACTCGATTACGCACGCTGGTGCTCAAAACAGGAACTCGACATCGACTCCGACGACCTGCCCCGCTTCTACATGTGGCTCCAGTTCGTCGCCGACAACCAAAGAAAAGCAGCGCAACAAGCGGCTATCGACGCCGGCATGTCCATCGGCATCATGACCGACCTCGCAGTGGGAGTTCACCCCGGCGGATCAGACGCTCATACTTTGCGCAGTGTTCTCGTCCAGGACGCCTCCGTCGGCGCCCCGCCTGACGCGTACAGCCAGTACGGACAAGATTGGTCCCAGCCGCCGTGGAACCCGTTCAAGCTGGCAGAGAATGGATATACTCCCTGGCGCGAACTGCTCCAGACAGTCCTGCGCCACTCCGGCGGCATCCGCGTCGACCACATTCTGGGCCTGTTCCGCCTCTTCTGGATCCCGCGCATGGGCACCCCGGCCGAGGGCGCTTATATGAACTACGACCACGAGGCCATGCTCGGCATTCTGGCTCTCGAGGCCGACCGCGCAAACGCCGTCGTCGTCGGCGAAGACTTGGGCACCTTTGAACCGTGGGTCCAAGAGGAGCTGCGCGACCGCGGCGTGATGGGCACCTCCGTCATCTGGTTCGAGCATTCCCCCACCGGCCAGCGCCCCATGAACCCGCAGGAATACCGCAATCTCGCGCTTTCCTCCGTGGGCACCCACGATCTCCCGCCGACTGCCGGTTACCTCTCGGGCGCCCACAACGAATTGCGCTACCAGCTCGGGCTCGTGGACGACTCCCTCGAGGAGCTCGACGCCCACGATGTCGCCTGGCAATCCCACGTGCTCAACACCGCCCGCGAACACGGATTCTTCGCCGACACTCCCCTTGCCGACACCGATTTCGACGGACTTGGAAGAGACGAACGAGGAGACGTCGACGACCTAGTCATCGCCCTGACCCGCTTCATCGCCGGAACCAGTTCAGCACTGACCTGCACCAACCTCGTGGACATGGTCGGCGATACCCGCATTCAGAATCAGCCGGGCACGAACTCCCACCAGTACAAGAACTGGTGCGTGCCGTTGAGCGATAAAAACGGCAATGCCGTCCTCATCGAGAATCTGGAAGACATCGACCTCTTCCACAAGGTCGCCGCGGCTAGCGCTAGAACAGCCCGATAATCCCCATCACCAGCACGAGTGCGATGAGCACCCACAATGCTTGGGTGACGCGGGAGCGGGGATACTTCCTGCACGCCTTCGGCAATTTCATGTCCTCTTTGCGCAGGTCTTCGGGGTTAGCCATGGCTTCCTACTCTACGTCACCAGCCAGCCAGTCCACCAGCCTCAAGATACCGACGGCTACGAGCACAGCAATGGGCAGCGCAAACACCAAAACAATGGGCAGCTGCAGCCACGGACTTGCCTGCGTCAGTTCGATCATGTCGCTTAAGCTTAGGCTCCATGAGCTCTCCCGTTGAAGTGACGTGCCCTGCAGGGACTGTGATTGGAAGATCCGGAGGAGAAATCTCCTATTTCCACTCCATCCCTTTTGCGCATTTCCCCGCTCCTTTCGACGATGCAGAAATGGCGCCGAAGGGAGAACTCATCGACGCGCAAACGCCCGACCCCGAAAAAATCGCCCTCACCATCGTCGCACCGAAACACGCGAAAGAAGCTCCCGTTGTCGTCCATATTCACGGCGGCCGCTTCGAAATGGGCGACCACGAAGATGTCGCATCACCCGGTGAAGCGCTCGCCGAAAGCGGTGTCATTCTCGTGCGCATCGGCTACAGGAAGAAGCTTGCGGGCCTCGTTCCTTTTCGCGACGACCAGCCCCACCATTTCCGCGCGGTCGACGACGTCAATCTCGGTCTCGAGTGGGTCCAGCAAAATATCGAGGCTTTCGGCGGCGACCCCACCAATGTCACGCTCACTGGCCAATCCGCCGGCGCCGCCATCGTGTTGTGGCTCATGAGGAAAGACCACTACCGCGGCGCTTTTCGACGGGCCGTGGCCATGTCCCCTGCCTTTCCCCACAAGAATTTCCGCCAGAGGAAATCCGCCCTTCGGATTCCCACCACCAGAACGTGGCTCAATAAGGCAAAACCAGACACACTCGAGCGCGCCTACAAACGTTTGCGCCGCCGCTACCCAACGGACATGGCTTTGGGCCCCACCCCACTGAAACCCGAAGAAATGGCAGACATCCCTCTGGTCATTTCCTCCCATGACAAGGAATTCCAGCATCCGATCATTGGAAAGCGCCTGACCAACAAGATCATTCTCCGCTGGGTCAAAGCAGTAGTCGACAACGCCCCAGGAAAAGTCTGGCACGTCCGGTTCACCGAAGGTTCAAAGCACTGCGACGAGCTATTTCCGCTTTTCGACGGCCCTTTTACCCCCTGGCTCGTCGACTATGCCAAAACAGGCAACCCGAACCTCACTGAGGAAACTGCTCTAGCTCTTCCACCAGCCACGGCGAAAAGATGAATGGAAAACTTTTGACCGCTTCCTTCAAATCTTCAAGTGAGACCCACTCGTACTCGCAGACCTCGTCCGGGTTCGGCTTCAGTTCCCCGTCCAATTCCGCGAAAAAGACCGGGCAAATCTCGTTCTCCACGATCCCCGACGCATCCACCGCTCGGTAGCGAAATTCGGGCAGGACCGACTCGATATTTTTCACTGTCGTGCCCAGCTCTTCAGATGCCCTTCTGACCAGCGCCTCTTCAAATGTCTCGCCAGGTCCCGGGTGCCCGCAGAAACTGTTGGTCCACACTCCCGGCCACGTCAGCTTGTTCAAGGCCCGACGCGTCAGGAGAACATTGCCAGCATCATCGAAAAGCCATGCAGAAAATGCAAAATGAAGAGGTGTACTGGCTGTGTGCACCTCGCCTTTGCGGGCAGTTCCCTTCTCTTTTCCGTCTTCGGTGCACAGCACCACGAGCTCATCCACTAGTTGCTCAGATTCCCTTCAAAAACGACGTTGCCGATCTTGAACGTCGCGTCGTAAAGATTGCCCGAGCTCACGTCGAATGCGTACTGAACATTCATCGTCGCACCTTTGCCCAGCGGAAAATCAAGCCCTTCAAGCTCGATGCCAGCGTCTTCCGCGCTGATGCGGCTGGCTTTTTCTTTTCCGCCGTCGTACGTGAGTTCAGGCTCGCCGAGCGCCTCCGGCGGCATGATGTTGTCCGAGTGGTTCTTCACCGCGACTGTGACGACGGTCCCGCCGTTCGGCGCGTAGTTGGTTCCCTGCCACTTGTAGGAGACATCCATGCCCGGGTCTTCGACGGACTCGCCGCTGATCTCGTCAGTTGTGAGCGGCTCAGCGCTGTGTGTCTCGAATTCTTCCGGCTCTTCAGTCGGCGTCGCCACACCCGTGGTCGGGGTGAGCGAGCCCTCTTGGTCCACGACCCCGTCATCCCCACATCCAGCGAGCAGAAGCAATGAAGATACTGCCGCGATGGTCCCAAGAGCCTTGCGCGTCATCATGAGCCTTCCCTGTCGACGAAACTTCAACACACTTTACAGTGGAGTCCGTGCAGCCACTATTTCGAGTCATCCGTAGCGCGTCCGCACTTTGGCCCTACTACGTCGGCATTGTCGTCATCTCCTCGGTCACTGCGGCGCTCCACCTTGTGTCCCCGTTCATCATTCGCGAGGCCACCGACACGATTGTCGAGGGAAAAGATCTCGACCCCATTGTCTGGCTCGCAATCGCCCTGTTTGCGGCGTATTCCGCAAACACATTGATGCAGAATATCGGCGGCTACCTCGGCGACGTCGTCTCCGCACGGATCAGGCAAACGCTCTCGACGCGATATTTCGCCAAACTTCTCTCTCTGCCCCAAAGCTATTTCGACGGCCAGGTCACCGGCACGATCATCGCCCGCCTGGACCGCTCGATCATGAATATCACGCAGACGGTCCAGAGCTTTTCCAACACGTTGCTGCCGATGCTCCTGCAGGTCATCGCGATCCTCGGCATCACCGCTTTCTTCTACTGGCCGCTCACCCTCCTCCTGCTTGCGCTATTTCCTATCTACCTCGCGCTGACTGCCATGACGTCGAAACGCTGGCAGAAATACGAGAAGGACAAGAACGAGCAAATCGACCTCGCCAATGGCCGCTTCGCCGAGGTCGTCGGCCAAGTGAAGGTCACCAAATCTTTCGTCGCTGAGACGCGTGAGCTCCAAGCCTTCAGCGTTCATTACGGAAAGACCATCGACCTCACTCGCCCGCAGTCCCGCTGGTGGCATGGAATGGACGTTGCCCGTGGCATGGCGATGAATGCCGTCTTCTTGGGCATCTACTTGATCCTGTTCGTCCAGACCTACAACGGCCGCTTTTCCATCGGCGACATGGTCATGCTCATCCAGCTGGTCACCATGGCGCAACAACCAGTCCAGATGATGAGTTGGCTTGTAGATTCCGCACAGCGCGCCATCGCCGGCTCCCGCGACTATTTCAAGGTGATGGACCAGCCGATCGAGACCTCCGCAAACCCCCAGGTCGTCTCCGCGACGAATTCCGCCGATGTTCCCGCGCTAGACACCACGCCGACCCAGCCACTTCCTGCGGCCGAACCGACCATCCGATTCGACAACGTCAGCTTCTCCTACGACGACGAAGAGCCCGTCCTGTCCGATATTTCCTTTTCCGCTCGCCATGGCGAAAAAATCGCGCTCGTCGGTGAATCCGGCGGCGGAAAATCCACGCTGGTCAACCTCATTTTGGGCTTGTATCCCATCAATTGCGGCTCGCTCACTATCTGCGGTAAAGACATCGACACCGCAGATATCGAACGCGTCCGTGCCTCCGTCGGCGTCGTCTTCCAAGAACCCGCGCTCTTCTCCGGCACGATCCGCGAGAACATCGCGTATGGGAACCCAAATGCGACCGAAAACGAGATCATTGAAGTGGCCAAGCGCGCCAATGCACACGCCTTTATCTCCGGCTTCGCCGACGGCTACGACACCGTCATCGGCGAACGCGGTCTACGACTTTCCGGCGGCCAAAAACAGCGCGTGGCCGTCGCCCGCGCCATGCTCAAGGATGCACCAATCCTCGTCCTCGACGAAGCGACATCAGCGCTCGACACCAAATCCGAACGCGCCGTCCAAGCCGGGCTCGACGAATTGATGAAGGACCGGACCACCATCATGATCGCGCACCGCTTATCGACGATCGCCTCCGTCGACACCATCATCACCCTCAAAGACGGAAAAATTGACGAGATTGGCACACCCTCCGAACTCGCCGTCTCCGGCGGAATTTATTCAGAGCTTCTCGCACTAACAGCGTCGTCTTCTGCAAAAGACCGCAAGCGCCTCAAAGCCTTCGGGTTCAAAGCGTAGGTTGGGAGCCATGCAGTTCCCAGATCTTGAGACCCTCCGCGCCCGCGGCACCCGCAAGTGGACCCAATTCGGGGACGAGATTCTCCCACTGTGGGTCGCCGAGAGCGATTTTCCCACCGCCGAGCCGGTGAAGCGCGCGATTCAGGATGCGGTGGACCGCGAGATGTTTGGCTACACCCCCGCCCACCACACGCTCGGAAACTCCTTGAGCAGGTTCTATTCCGAGCAGTACGGATGGACACCGAACCCAGAACACATTTTCCCCGTCGCCGACGTGGTGCGTGGCATGTTGTTGGGCATCCAGTACTTCACCAAGCCCGACTCTCCCGTCATCGTTCCGGTTCCCTCATATCCCCCGTTCCTCGAGCTTCCCGAGACTGCCGGCCGCGAGATGGTCGAGGTCGGGGCAAAGGACGGCTTGGACCTCATGGAGGTCGACGCCGCATTCAAAAACGGCGCCGGCTCCATCCTGCTCGCATCGCCGAATAATCCGTGGGGCTACACATTCGACGAGGAGGAGCTCGTCCAAATCACGAATATCGCCGCCAAATACGGCGCCCGCGTGCTTGTCGACGAAATCCACGCCCCCATCGTTTACGAGGGAAAACACCTCTGCGCCGCTAATGTCAGTGACACTGCTGCAAACGCCTGCATCACCGTCACCGCCACGTCCAAGGCATGGAATGTCGCCGGTCTCAAGTGCGCCCAGATGGTCTTCAGCAATGAAAAAGACGTCGACACATGGAAAAAACTCACCGGAGTAGCAAAGGACGGCACTGGCACCCTCGGCATCATCGCCGCCCAAGCCTGCTACGACCACGGAAAAGAAGCTCTGGACGACCAACTCAAAACTCTCAAGTCCAATCGAGATTTTTTGATCGAGAACCTCCCAGAAGCCATCCCCGGCATCGAATTCACCAAACCTCAAGCCACCTACCTCATGTTCCTCGATTTCAGTGGCACTGAGGTCAAAAATGAGAAACCGGCTGCGTGGATTCGTCGAGAAGCGAAAGTCGCACTGAATGAGGGAGTCACTTTCGGAACCGGCGGTGCGCACCACGCGCGTCTGAATTTCGCCACTAGCCCCGAAATCCTGGCCGAAGCACTCGATCGAATTTCGACCGCTATTGTTAGGGGCCATGGACGCGACTGACGAGCAAGGCTTCCTCATCGAGGCAGACGCCAGCGAATACGATGCCCCCCCCCCCGCTCCCGGCAACGAGCCCTGGGAGCGCCCCGATCCTGAGTGGTACAAAGACGCCGTCTTCTACGAAGTCCTCGTCCGCGCTTTCTACGATCCAGATGGTTCTGGCTCCGGCACCCTGAAGGGCGTCGAAGAAAAGCTCGACTACCTGCAGTGGCTCGGTGTCGACTGCCTGTGGCTCCCGCCGTTTTACGATTCGCCCCTGCGCGATGGCGGCTACGATATCCGCGATTTCCGCAAGGTCCTCCCCGAATTCGGCACCGTCGAGGACTTCGTTTCGCTTGTCGACGCCGCCCACAAGCGCGGTATCCGCATCATCACCGACTTCCCCATCAACCACACCTCTGACACGCACCCGTGGTTCCAAGAGTCCCGCCGCGACCCGAACGGCCCCTACGGCGATTTCTACGTCTGGTCCGACACGCCTGCCCCGTACTCTGAAGCCCGCATCATCTTCATCGACACCGAGGAGTCCAACTGGACCTACGACCCGGTGCGCAAGCAGTACTTCTGGCACCGCTTCTTCTCCCACCAGCCAGATCTCAACTACGACAATCCTCAAGTTCAAGATGCCGTCATCGATGTCATCCGTTTCTGGCTGGACCTCGGCATGGACGGCATCCGCCTCGACGCCATCCCGTACCTTTTCGAGCGCGAAGGCACGAACTGCGAAAACCTCCCCGAGACGCACGAATTCATCAAACGCGTACGCAAGCTTTTCGACGAAGAGTACCCCGGTCGTTTCCTCCTCGCCGAAGCCAACCAGATGCCTGACGAGGTCGTCGCTTATTTCGGTGACAGCGACGAGTGCCAGATGGCATTCCACTTCCCGGTGATGCCCCGCATATTTATGGGGATCAGCCAGGAATCCGCGCAGCCCATCATTGACATCCTGCGTGAGACCCCCGACATCCCCGATTCCGCCCAGTGGGGCATCTTCTTGCGCAACCATGACGAGCTCACCCTCGAGATGGTCTCGGAGGACGAGCGCGACTTCATGTACACCACTTTCGCCACCGATCCCCGCATGCGCGCGAATGTCGGCATCCGCCGCCGTCTCGCTCCTTTGTTGGGTGGCCACCGCGACCGCCTCGAGCTGGCGCACGCCCTCCTGCTGTCGCTTCCCGGTTCCCCATTCCTCTACTACGGCGACGAGATCGGCATGGGCGACAACATCTGGCTTCCCGACCGCGACGGTGTCCGCACCCCCATGCAGTGGAATGCCGACCGCAACGGCGGCTTCTCCCGCACCGATCCCGAGCGCCTCTACCTACCGGCCATCCGCAACGACACGTACGGCTACCAAGCCATCAACGTCGAATCCCAGATGGAACGTGAAAATTCCCTGCTCCACTGGGTCCGCGAGCACGTGCACATCCGCAAGCAATACAAAGCTTTCGGGCGCGGCGACTACCAGGAAGTCGAGCACTCCAACCCCCAGGTTCTCGCCTTCATCCGCGAATACGACGGAGAACGAATCCTCTGTATCAACAACATGAGCTCGCTGCCCCAGCCAGTCGAAATGAACCTGTCGCACTTCGCAGGAGTCGTTCCCCGCGAGCTGTCCGGCAACATCGAGTTCCCCGCCATCGGTGAACTTCCGTGGCTGGTCACCCTCGCCCCGCACGGACACTTCTGGTTCGATATTTCCTAACCCCCACAGATCATGGACCTGAAAAAGACTCGTTTTTACGGCGCGAAATCAGAAGAGATTCTGAACCAAAAAGTCATCGCCGAGATCCCCGCCCAAGATTATGCATGGCAGATTCTCGAAGTCGACCACGGCAAAATCGACCATTATCAGGTCCTCATCTTCGACGACGAGGACATCCTCGACACCGATAACGGCGCCCAAACGTACCTGGAGCACCTCCCCAATTTCGGTGAAATTTCCGGCGACATGTCGGGAAAGACCGCTCACCCACTTCGAGCTGATCAGTCGAATACCTCCCTTATCGTGGATGAGAAGTGGATCCTGAAGGTATTCCGCAAGCTCGAAACTGGATTGAATCCCGACGTCGAGCTTTTGAGCGAAATTTCCGACTGCCCGTACGTCGCCGGCGTTCGCGGCCACCTCACCCGCGATGGCCAAACCCTGGCGATGATGCAACAGTTCATCACCGACGGCCGCGACGGTTTCCAACTCGCGCTCGACCCAGGTCTGGAAAGCGAGCATGAACTCGGCGCCGCCATCCGGACCGTGCACGAAGCACTTTCGGACGCTTTTGGCACGGAATCAGTCTCTGGCTCCCAGATCCGCGATTCACTCAACGCGCATCTCGACGAGATTCTCACTCAAACTGATGCTCTCGATCCTTTCGAGGACAATTTGCGGGAAATTTACTCACGGGTGCCGGATGATCACGTGGATATTCAGCGCATCCACGGTGATCTTCACCTAGGTCAGACTCTCCTTTCTGATCGCTGGTATTTGATTGATTTTGAGGGCGAACCCGCCCGCCCCCTTGAACAAAGACGGCTTCCGGATCATCCTTTGCGGGATGTCGCCGGAATGGTGCGAAGTTTCGGATACGTACATGCAATGGGGGGTCAGGCTGACGTCGATAAGCTGCTCGCTGGATACGAAATCGAGCCGAACCCGATCCTCGATGCGTACATCGCTGACAAAGCTGCGTACGAAGTCGTCTACGAATCCAACAACCGGCCCGACTGGGTCGAGATCCCGTTGCGCGCGATCCGCGAACTGTCCTAATCCTCCGGCGGCGGCTCGTAGGTGGGCATGGGCTCTGGGTGGAAGGGGAAGCGCAGTCCGTACTTCTCCTCCAATTCCAAGAGTTTTTCGAGGCACGCTTCGTAGTCGAAGTCCTTCTCGAAATCATCCAGGACCTTGTGGCACTGCGCGAAGAACCTCGCGTTTTCGCGCTTGAGCCGTCTGACGTCGTTGAGCGAACGCGACCACTTCGGATTCGTCGGGGTGATCTGGCTTTCGAGCACGCTTTCCGGTTCCACTCGGGCGTACGTTCCATCCGCGAAGAGCCACACGACCTCACCTGTGACCGGATCCGGGACGTAGAACGCCAGACGGTCAGTCTTCATATTGTGGTGATGCTGGCAGAGGCAGTAGAGATTATCTGCGTTCGTCTGACCTCCTTCGTCGTACGGAATCCGGTGGTCGAGCTGGCACGACCAGGCATCGCGGCTGCACCCCGGGTAGATACAGGTTCCGTCGCGGCCGCGAACAAAAGCTTTGACTTTCTCGGGTACAACGTAGCCGGCAACGGTGTGAACCGCAGCCCCTTCAAGGTCGATCACGCTGATATTGAACGAGTGGAACATTTCGGTGCCGACAGCGCCCGACCACCCGAAACCGGGAATGAACACGGGCTTGGTGGTGTCCACGCTGCCATCCGGTTTCTTCGGCGCGTAGGCGAAGATGGTGGCGGGCAGCTCAGCGGCGACGCGGCCCGTGAGGAGCTTGAGGGTCGCGTCAGAATCGGAGAGACCGTGCTTACGTGCGGTCGCCCTGATCGAGGACTGGGCTGCGGCCATCGTCGCGTTGTCCGCGGAAAAGGTCAGACCAGACAGTCCGACTCCCGAGGGATCGGGATGGAAATCGAGATGGCCGAAGCCAGGGGGCGTCTCCCCGCGCTTCTTCTTTTTCTCTGCGTCAAAGGCCACGGAGCAATCCAGGGTGGCCATCAGCAGGTTGAGCTGACGGGTGACCATATACGGCGTCGGCAGCTGCTGGTTCGGGGTATCGGGCGTGAACAGGCCGACGAGGAGATCGTCGATCTGTTCGTAGTCCTCGGCAGCGGCATCATTGCCCAGCCGGTTCACTGCTTTTTCGATGGCGCACAACCGCTTGATGTCCAAGCGCTGCTCCTCATCTTGAAGGGCGCGCAGGCGGGGCAGCTGCTGGAGAGTCATGTAGGCGAACATTCCCTCCTTCACATAAGAGGGAGTCAACCCGGTGCTGATGCTCACGGCAGTGACTTCCGCGTCCGCATCGTGGGAACCAAGGAATTCGTCGTTTTGTGCATATCGGCCGAAGATGGCGTGCTGTGCGCGCCGCAGATAGATGCCTGCGGTGCTGTCTGGGTCATCGGGATTCTCGCTAGCGAAGAACGCACCGGGCGGTGGAGAATGCCCGGGCGCTTCGACTTGGGCGCTCATGGTCTGCTCCTTATCTCATCGGGATCGTTATGGATCGCTTTCAGACGCATTTGAAACATCTGTGCGAACAGTATTGCAAACGCCCCGGACACACCTCCTTGAAAGCGCTCATAGTTATCCACATATTCGCTATTATGTTCCAATTCTCATCCACAAAATGCAGGTCACATCGGAATTGGGAAGGAGGAATTTCGAACATGGACGGGACGTCGATAAGCAATTTTTTCACGCAATGGAACCCTGTTCCGCAGCATGAGATGATAGGGTGACCCCTACGATTAGTTCATTTTCCTAGGGAGGCCCAATGTCTACTGCGGTGTCTAGCGGCAACAAGACGCAGACCAGCGCGATCGTGATTACAGCGCTCGCACTCTTCTCGATGTTCTTCGGCGCCGGAAACCTCATCTTCCCGCCCATGCTCGCGGTACAGGCGGGTGAAAACTTCTGGCCGGCGATCCTCGGCTTCCTCACCACGGGTGCGTTGCTGCCCGTGCTCGCCGTGGTCGCGATCGCACTGTCCGGCTCGAATGTGCGCGACCTTGCGCAGCGCGCAGGCTCCCTGTTCGGCGTGGTGTTTCCCGTTCTCGCGTACCTCTCGATCGGCGCGTTCTACGCTCTTCCGCGTACAGGTGCCGTGTCCTTCGAGGTCGCCATCACGCCGGTGTTCGGTTGGGACAACACACTGACCGCGGCAATCTTCAATATCGTGTTCTTCGGCATCGCCCTCGCCCTTTCCTGGAATCCGACGCGCATCACCGACACGCTGGGCAAATTCCTCACGCCGGCGTTGGTGATACTCCTGGTCGTCATGATCGGCATGGCGCTGTTCACGATGACGAACCAGCACTACACCCCGAGCGAGGATTACGCCTCCAGCGCATACCCGGCAGGCGTCCTCGAGGGTTACCTCACCATGGATTCGATCGCCGCACTGGCATTCTCCATCGTCGTCATCGCATCCCTGCGCAATAAGGGATTCGCCGAAGGTAAGCCCCTGGTTCGCAGCACCATCCTCGCTGGCCTCGGTGCGAGTATCTTGCTCGCACTGATCTACCTCGGCCTCGGTCTGATTGGCCGCGCCATGCCTGAAGCGACGCAGTACGACTCGGGGGCACCTTTGCTTGCCGACGCAGCCCTGCAGCTCATGGGCCGCCCCGGCCAGACCATCTTCGCGCTGATCGTCGTTCTCGCTTGCTTGACCACCGCGATCGGTCTGATCACATCCACCGCGGAGTACTTCTCCCAGCAGTTCGCTGGCTCGTACCGCACGTGGGCCATCGTTTTCGCCGTTGCCTCCGCGGTCATGGCGACGCAGGGCCTGGACTTCGTGATCGCCATCGCTGGTCCGGTCATTGGTTTCCTGTACCCGCCGGCGATCGCCCTGATCTTCGTTACCCTCATCGAGCCGCTGTTCCGCCGCCGCACACGCCTGCGCTGGGGCTTCTTCTTGCCAATCTGGGTCGCCGTCATCTGGTCGCTGATCTCCACCTTCATCAGCCTCGGGTGGGCTGCGGACGCACTGACGCCGCTGGTCGCGTGGTCACCGATGCAGGGCTTCGATCTCGGCTGGCTGCTGCCGACAGCCGTGGCATTCGCAATCGGTGTCGCCATCGACCTTGCTAAGCCGCACGCCCCGCTGGAGATCGGCACGCAACGCACTGTGGAGGGCGAGACTCTCGAAGAAGCTGAAGCCAACCTCGCCTAACCAGAAATAAAGCATCCTTACACTTTGTTGCAAGGGGTGTACATTGCCCCGACTGGAAGGACGACCATGACTCCCCTATCCCTGCTGGATTTCTGCACTGTCCGAGACGACGAGACCCCTGGCCAGTCCATGGAGCGTTCCGTGGAATTGGCACAGACGGCAGAAAAGCTGGGATATGGCCGGATCTGGTACTCCGAGCACCACAACATGCCGTCGATCGCGTCGTCGTCGCCGGCGGTTCTCATCGCGCACATCGCCGCCAAAACCGAGAAGATTCGTCTCGGCGCTGGCGGTGTCATGCTTCCTAACCATGCGCCGTATGTGATCGCGGAGCAGTTCGGCACATTGGCTGAGCTGTATCCGGACCGGATCGATCTCGGGCTGGGCCGCGCACCAGGAACGGACCAAAATACGCTTGGTCGTGCTCTTCGCCGCGACCCGATGTCCGCGGAGAATTTCCCGAATGACGTGCTGGAGTTGCAAGGCTATCTCGCCGGGGATTCCGTCGTGCCAGGCGTGACCGCCGTACCAGGGGCGGGCACGAATGTGCCTCTGTATATTCTCGGCTCGTCCATGTTCGGAGCGACGCTGGCTGCAAAGCTGGGTCTTCCCTATTCCTTCGCGTCCCATTTCGCGCCGACGCACTTGGAAGAGGCGACGACGTACTACCGCGAGAATTTCCAGCCTTCTGAGCACTGTGAAGAACCGTTCGTCATCGCGGCGGTGAACGTCACTGCATCGGAGAGCGAACAGGATGCGGCGCGGCAGACAGAACTCGTGCGCCGGAAGCGCGTGAAGGCGTTCCTCGGCCGCCAGGGGCGGTCATTGACCGAGGAACAGTTGGACGCGGTGATGAATTCTCCGCAGGGCCACCAGATCGTCGGCATGTTGCGCTACACGGCACAAGGCACGGGCGAGCAGGTGGCGGAGTATCTGGAAGGTTTTGCGGAGCACGCGAAGGCCGATGAATTGATGATTTCTTTCCAGTCTCCGACGCATGAGGAAGTGCTGCATTCGATGGAGATCGTCTCCACATTTATGTAGACGAGGCTATGCATATAAATGTTGGTTTCCGCCTCAAGCGCTGTATTGTACGCATTATCCAGTGAAAACTTGACAGGAGAACTGCCATAGCCCGCCAACAACATCAGGAGATCGCGAACTACCTCCGTGGCCTGATCCATGACGGCACGCTCGCCCCGGGCGACCCTCTCCCTTCCGAAGCCGAGCTGTGCGAGAAATTCGATACGTCACGCGGCCCCGTCCGCCAAGCGGTCGCAGCGCTCCGCGGCGACGGTCTGATTTCTTCCGGGCGCGGGCGGCGTTCGCTCGTTCTGAAAGCCCCGCAGTCCAACAGCTTCGACGCGCTGATCTCCGCCTCCTCCCTTTTCGCGGAGGCACAGCAGGAAGCGGGCGAGCGGATCCTCCGGGTCGCGCGCGAGTCCGCGTCCCAGAATGTCGCGGAGGCGCTCAACCTTCAGGTCAATGACCCGGTAGTGGAGATTGTCCGCATCCGCACGGCGAATGAGACCCCGGTCCTGCTGGAAAGGCTCGTGTTCCCACTCAAGTTCGGAGAGCGCTTCCTCGCGCTAGTTCCGGGCGAGCTGCCGGTGCACCAGCAGCTTTTCGACGAAGGCGTGGTCATTGACAACGCTTCCCGCACAGCAGAGGCGTCTACGGCAACAGCTCGCCAGGCAGAGCTTTTGGACATTTCCGAGGGCGACCCGGTGTGGCGGCTCGAAATGCGGGCTTTCACGTCCCAGGGTGAACCCGTCGAGTACGCGGAGAATCTCTATCGGGGCGACATGGTCAAGGCCGAGCTGAGCAGTGTGAGGGGCGCGTCCATACCGGTGAAGTTTGAGATCGCCGCAGCGCAAGAATAGCCTTTTGCCCATGAGAGCATTGGGTGCCGCAGTGGCGGTGCTGTCGGTCGGATTGCTGTCCGCATGTTCCGCGGGCAGCACAGCGTCGAATGTCGGCCGCATCGAACCGGACAGTGTAGTCGTGGGCACGACATCGCCGCCCGCCTCGCTCGACTTCACCACCACGGGCGGTGCCGCGATCCCGCAGGCGCTCATGAACAACGTCTACGAGACGCTCGTGCTTATCGACGACACCGGCCAGCCCCAACACCTCCTCGCCGAGAGCTGGGATGTCAGCGAGGACAGGACGGAATATGTCTTTCACCTCAAAGACGGCGTGACTTTTTCAAATGGCGAGAAATTCTCCGCCGAGACGGCTGCTTTTTCCATCAATTATGTGCGCGAGGAATGGACCAATGGACTCGCTAAGCAGATGGATCCGGTCAAAGACGTCGAGGTGGTGGATCCACTGACATTGAAGGTGACATTGGATGCTCCGTCTAATAGTTGGTTGTGGTCGATGGGAACGTTGACGGGGGCGATGATGGCCCCTGGGGGCGTCGATAAGCTAGCAACCGATCCTGTGGGGACCGGACCATACGTGGTCGACAGCTTCGCGCTCGGCGAGTCCATTTCTTTTGATGCGCGGGAGGATTACTGGGGTGAGCCGGCTCGCCAAGATGCCGCGATCCGGTATTTCTCGGACGCTGTGTCGTCGGTGAATGCTCTGCGCGTCGGGGATGTCGATGTGCTCTGGGGGCTGCAAGCGCCGGAATTGCTGGAGACGCTTCCAAACTCTTTCAGCGTCGAGGTGGGAACGACGAACGGCGAGGTACTGCTCAGCTTGAACAACCGGCGTGCTCCCTTCGACGACCCGGATGTGCGGAAAGCGGTGGCCTACGCGATCGACAGAGACGCGCTTAACGACGTCGTGTGGAAAGGCATGGCGAAAGACACCGGCGGCGCCCCTGTGTCCCCGAGTGATCCGTGGTTCACCGGGAAAGACTATTTTCCATTCGACCCCGACAAGGCCCGGGAATTGCTGCACGGAAAATCGCCAGAAGTGGTGATCACGGTGCCGTCACTTCCGTACGCCCAAGATGCGGCGGAGTTGATCTTCTCCCAGCTGAAAGACGTCGGCTTCGACGTGAAGCTGAAGACCGTGGAATTTCCGGCGGTGTGGCTGAACCAGGTCCTCCAGCAGGCGGACTACCAGTCGTCGTTGATTGCTCATGTGGAGCCGCGCGATATGCCGCAGCTGTTCTCCCCCGAGTATTACCTCGGGTTTGATTCTGAAGCTGTGCAGGATTCCTTCTCTCTCGCCGACGCGGGAACTCCTGAAGAGAATATCGAGTACATGAAGGATGCCGTCGATTCGATCATGGAAGACGCGGGCGCTGTCACGTTGGCGAATTTGCCCAATATTGTCGTCACCGCCCCTGGCGTGGAAGGCGTTGATCCGACGGTGGTCACTGACGGGATCGACCTGTCGGAGGTGACCAAGCAATGAGATCTGTGGTGCGGTTCTTCTCGATGCTCTTCGCGGCGAGCGTGATCATCTTTCTCTTGCTGAGGGCTGTTCCCGGCGACCCAGCGCGGATCGCGCTCGGTGTGACCGCCTCCGACGAGGATGTGGCGAAGCTCGCGAACCAACTAGGCACGGATAAACCTCTGGTCCAGCAGTATTTCAATTGGATCGGCGGCATGGTGACTGGCAATTTCGGCACCTCGTTGACGAGCAAGCAGGACATCACTCCCCTGGTGCTCGACAGGATGCAGGTCTCCCTGATCCTGACGGTGAGCGCAATGATCTTGTCGATGGCGATCGCGGTTCCGCTGGGAACGTATCTGGTCCGGCGCCGCGGAAAGTGGGACACGGCGATCGTGTCTGCGCTGACACAGGTGGGGATCGCAGTTCCAAGTTTTTTGGTCGGCATTTTGACGGTGGCGGTCTTTTCCGTGTGGCTGGGCTGGTTGCCCGCCAATGGGTGGGTGCCGCCGAATGCGGGATTCTGGGATTTCTTGGCGCACCTGGTCTTGCCGGTGATCGCGCTGAGTTTGGTGCAAGCCGCCATTTTGACGCGGTATGTGCGCAGCGCCGTCAACGAAGAACTGGACAAGGACTACGTGCGCACAGCGAGGGCAGTGGGCTTATCGACGAGGCAGGCCCTGTACCGGCACGCGCTCAGGAATGCATTCCTCCCTGTGTTGACCGTGACTGGTTTGCAGTTCACCACGCTGATCGTGGGCGCGGTTGTGATTGAGAAAGTGTTTGCTCTGCCGGGAATCGGCTCGATGCTGCTGGATGCGGTGGCGACCCGTGACCTGACCACGGTGCAGACCCTGATGATGCTGCTCGTGGTGTTCACGCTCGCGGTGACGCTGATCGTCGATGTGCTGTACCGCTTCATCGACCCGCGTTTAAGGAGGCAGGCATGAGGAAGATCATCGGCCTGGTGCTCGTGGGAATCGCGGTCTTGTTCGCAGTAGTGGCGATGGTGTGGACGCCTTTCGACCCGGTACATGCGGTGCCGGGAGAACGACTGCAAGGTTCGTCGCTGACTCACCTGATGGGCACGGATCAGTACGGGCGCGACGTGCTCAGCCGCGTCATGGACGGCGCGCGCACGACGCTGACTGTGGCTGTTGCGTCGGTGCTGCTGTCGGCTCTCATCGGTGTTCCGCTCGGAGTCGTCGCCGGTATGAAGCGCGGCTGGACGGACGGGCTCATCATGCGGACGAACGATCTGCTGCTGGCATTTCCGGCGCTTTTGTTGGCGATCGTGTTCACTGCTGTGTTCGGCGGCTCGATGTGGATCGTGGTGCTGGCGATCGGCATCGCCGGGATTCCGGGGTTTGCGCGGGTGTCGCGCGTTGGAGCTTTGCAAGTGATGGCGCAGGACTATGTGCTCTCGGCGCGGATCTCTAAAGTGCCCGGGTTTTTGATCGCGTGGCGGCATGTGCTGCCGAATATCACCTCGACATTGGCAGTGCAGGTGTCGGTGGCACTGGCTCTGGCAATCCTGGCAGAGGCGGGGCTGTCCTTCCTCGGACTCGGCACTCCTGCGCCGTATGCGTCGTGGGGCAGGATGCTGCAGTCATCGCAGGCGTATCTGTCGACTGCCCCGCACTTGGCGCTGTGGCCGGGCCTGGCGATCGCTGCGACTGTTTTAGGCTTCAACCTGCTGGGAGATGCTGTGGCTGATAGGAGGTCACGATGACCCTGGTGCACATTGAGGATCTGACGATCGACGGGATCCTGGAGGGCATCTCTTTCGATATTTCTCGCGGCGAACGGTTGGGGCTGATCGGGGAATCCGGTTCCGGCAAATCCATGACCGCGCTGACCATCATGGGGCTTCTCGACGAAAAGCTCACTCCCCGTGGAACCGTCACTCTCGATGGCACCGACATGATCAAGTCTTTGCCACGCGTGAAAAGGAAGCTGCGCGGCAAGAAAGTGTCGATGATCTTCCAAGAACCGATGACAGCACTGGACCCGCTGATGACGGTGGAGCGTCAAGTCGCGGAGGCCTGCTCCTTGGAGAAGGCGCGGGAGCTCCTGCGGGAAGTGGGCGTGGAGCGCACGTCGAGTTACCCGCACGAACTGTCTGGCGGGCAGAGGCAGAGGGTCTTGATCGCCTTGGCCATCGCAGGCGATCCTGATCTGCTCATCTGCGACGAGCCGACGACCGCCCTGGACGTGGAGGTGCAACAGCAGATTCTGGACCTGCTCGACTCCCTTGTCCGGGAACGCGGGATGGCGCTGCTATTCATCACCCACGATCTCGCCGTGATTCGGAAGATGACCGACCGCGTGATCGTGCTCAAGGACGGACAGATCGTGGACGCCGATGCAGATCTCGACGATCCCCAGGTCGATTACACGGCTCAGTTGGTAGAGGCATCGAAGCCGGGTGCGCCGGCTCAGCTGCGCACGACTGGCAAACCAGTCATCGAACTGAAGGATGTCACGTGGCGTCGCGGAAACACGTTGGCGCTGGACAACGTGAATCTGACGGTGCACAAAGGCGAGCGGATCGGCATTGTCGGTGGCTCGGGCTCAGGCAAGACGTCGCTGTTGCGCGTCATTTCCGGGCTGAACGTGCCGGATTCTGGGTCGGTGCGCGTCGACGGCGGTCTGCAAATGGTCTTCCAGGACCCGTACTCGTCGCTCAACCCGCGGCGGAAAGTACGCGATTCCATCAGGGAGGCCGGCGCGGACGAGGCGCGGGCGGAAGACGTTCTGTCCCAGGTCGGCCTGGAAGGGATGGGCCCGAGGTTTCCGCGCCAATTTTCGGGCGGGCAGAGGCAAAGAATTTCGATCGCGCGTGCGGCGGCACCGCACCCGGAGATCCTCATCGCGGACGAGCCGGTGAGCGCGCTCGACGTATCAGTGCGCGCGCAGGTGCTCGAGCTTATCGACGACTTGGTGGTCCACGACAACGTCACACTCATTTTCGTTTCCCACGACCTGTCTGTGGTGAGGCAAGTCTGCCCGACGATCGCGGTGCTGTACCGCGGCAAGATCGTCGAGACGGGCCCCACCGAAGAGGTGTGGGCGAACCCGCAGCACGAATACACACAGTCCCTCCTGTCCGCGATTCCGTAGGGTGAAGGCATGAGCATCGTCGTTGTCGGCTCGATCAACGCCGACCTGACCATCAATGTGGCGAGGCATCCTCTCCCCGGCGAAACCCTGTTGGGCACAGGCGGCAGAATCACGCCCGGAGGCAAGGGCGCGAACCAGGCAGTCGCGGCGGCACGCCTCGGATCCGAGGTTTTCCTCGTGGGAGCAGTTGGTGAAGATGCGCATGCAAAAGACGCGACTAATTTGCTTATCGACGCCGGCGTGGACCTTAATGCCGTCGAGATTTCCCCGAAGCCGACTGGTCTGGCGATCATCACGGTGGCAGCGGACGGAGAAAATACCGTCATGGTGGTGCCGGGGGCGAACGGTGATGTGGGGGCGGGTGTCGTCGATAAGCATGCTGCGTTGGTTGCAGGCGCGGACCTGGTCTTGTTGCAGGGCGAGATTCCTGCGGACGGTTTTGCGCGGGCGGTCGAGCTGGCTAAAGGGCGCGTCGTAGTGAATCTGGCGCCGGTGATCGATGTGGACCGGAATGCTTTGAAGCGCGCTGATCCGCTGATCGTGAACGAGCACGAAGCGCAGCTGGTGCTCGGGAAGAAATCTTCTCCTGAAAGCTGCGCGAAAGAGCTGTTGCGTGAATTTCCTTCTGTCGTCGTCACGTTGGGCGCGGACGGGGCGCTGGTCGGGGACAGCACTGGAATCGTTCGGGTCGCTTCTCCTTTCGTGGTCTCGGTCGATTCTGTCGGCGCGGGCGACGCGTTCACCGGCGCGCTGTGCCACCGATTGCTCGCAGGAGACTCGCTCGTCGAGGCGGCGACATTCGCTGCGCGCGTCGGTGCGTTCTCTGTGACCCGCCCCGGCGCACAGCCGTCGTATCCGGATTATTCCCAGCTAAGCCCCAGCGGTAACGGCGCGGAATAGTTCGTCTCCATGCACGTAGATGGCGTCGTGGTCCCACTCCGGGTGGGTCCAGACGGTGAGATTGCCGATCGCGGAGGCTGCCTGTTGTGCCAGGTCGATCGGAACGAACATATCTCTTTCAAAGAGGGCGACGGTGGCGGGAACCTCGTTTTTGGCGAGCTGGGCTTCGTCGAAAAGCGGGGGCCAGTCGTATGTTTCCATCTCCTCGACCGCGGCTCTAAACGGTGTTAGCGCGGGATCTTCCTCGAAATGGTGCGGGAAGAAATGGTTGCCGAGCAAATAGTAGGGCTCAGCCGAGGTTGGGTCTGCCGCAAGGCGCGGCTGCCCCACCGCATCCGAAGAACCGATGAGGGTCTGGTGGACGACCGGCCACAGCGGGTTCACCTCCGTGCTGATGAAGCTGCTGACTTGGGCGAGAAAATCCTTCCGGAGTCGTTTCTCGTGCTCGTAGAAGGGCGATTCGAGCAGGTTGGCCAGCATGCTGAAGCCGAATTCGGCGCCCAGCGCCACCCCGATGAAGCGGAAACGGTTGGCAGAGAGCCTCTCCCCAGTCGGCAAGAATTCGTCTGTTTCTTGCAGGTGCGCGCACACTTTTCGGACGTTCTCTTCGGCATAAGGAACGGCATCGTAAAAGGTTTGGCAGCGCTTATCGACGAGATCCAGCGTGATCTCGTTGTACTCATCCGGGGTCCAGCCGATGTGGGGTAAAGCGCCGGTGAGAAATGCCCTTCCAAGTCCTTCCGGTGCAAAGGACAAATAGGCGCCCACACAGAGGGCGCCGAAAGAGTTTCCGAAGACGTCCCATTTCTCGAACCCGAGGTGCCGGCGCAGGTCTTCTGCATCTGCGACCACGTCCGGGCAGCGCAGTTTGGACAGGATCTCTGGGCGAATGAGGTGCGGGGTTCCCTTGTCGATCTTGCCGGAGCGGCCGGTGCCGCGTTCGTCGAGGAGAAAGACCCGGTAGTGCTTCAGTGCCTCCGGAATCCACCCCTGCATCACACGCGGGGCCGGGTTGCCCGGCCCGCCCTGAAGAAAGAGGAGCGGCGGAAGACCAGGATCTGTATAGAGTTCCCGCGCGAACAGGGTGAAGGTGCCGAGTTCCGGCTTCGATCTATCCCACGGCACGTCAAGCTCGCGAATTCGGGTGGACGCTTTCGGAGGGATGATCGTGGAAAACACGCTTTGAGTATAGGCGGGATTAATCCAGAGCTTTTCCATCCAGAAATTCAAATGCGTCAATCCACCTGACGTTGCCCGTGTTCGGTGGAATACGGTCAGCGGTGATGAGATAGCCGTTTCCGTTCAAGGGACGCAATTCACGCTCGAGGGTGGACGGGTCTTCGGTTGAGAGTGCGACCTGGATATTTTTGGTGTCATTTCCACGCGTGGCCACGAAGTCGATCTCGGCATTGCGCAGATGTCCTGTCGCGACTTTGTAGCGACGTCTGCGCAGCTCGAGATAGACCATGTTTTCCAGATCGTGGCCCCTGTCGACATCCCTCGAACCGAGCAAAGCGGTGCGCAGCCCCGGGTCGACGAAATAGTATTTTCCGTTTGTCTTCAACCATTGTTTTCCCTGCGTGTCGAACCGGGGGCAGCGGTAGATGAGGTGGGCATCCTCCATCAATGCGAGGTAGCGGTCGACTGATTCGGGCGAAGAAGAATAGCCCTGGCTCTTCAAGTGGTTGCTAATCCGGTTCGTCGAAAGCGGCGAGCCCGTGTTGTCGAATATGAAACGCGCGACGCGAAGGAAGACTTCAGTGTCACGGATTTGGCCACGGGTAGCGATGTCACGGGTGAAAATCGAGTCGAAAAGACCCGAGTTGATCTGATCCGTGATGTCCGGATCCCAAGCGAGAACTGCCGCCGGAAAACCGCCGATGCGCATCCATTCGCGGTAGGACTTTTCGATGCTCTCACTGTCTTTCCTGAACCTGCGGAACTCCGCGAGGGAGAGCGGCAGCATGTGGAGCTCGATATAGCGGCCGGCGAGATAAGTCAGTGACTCTCCCGAAAACATGGTGGCATTCGACCCGGTGACGCAGATTTCCATGCCGGGATTCACGCGCAGGGAATTGATCACTCGTGACCAATCGTCCAATTCTTGAACTTCGTCGACGTGGAGATACTGCACCCCCTTCGACTCGTGCTGCTCGAGCACATACCCCAGGAAATTCTCTGGATCGCGCAGTTTGTCGTTTGCGGCATCTTCGAAATTGATGGTGAGAATTTGTTGGGGGTCCACTCCCCCGCGAACGAGATCTTCACGGTAGAGCTCGAGCAGGGTGCTCTTTCCGCATCGGCGCACCCCGGTAATGATCCGCACGAGATCGCGGTCGGTGACGCGACGCAGGAAGTCGAGATAGTTGTCTCGCGGAAAAGCTCTCATATTTTTCAGGTATACCTGAAAAACTTGCAAGAGTGGAAACTTTTCAAGGTATACCTGAAAAACTTGCAAGCTCTGCGTTGTCTAGCGGAGTGTGAATTCTTCGAGGATGTCGTAGCGGGAACCGCCGCTGCGCCCTTGCCCAAGGTGGGATTCAACGAGGCAGATCTTGTCGGCGGTGAAGTCGGGGCCGCGGTAGACGGACAAGGCGCGGACGATATCGGGGATCGCGTACGGGTCGCGGGAGCGGCGGTCAGTGCGGCCGATTGTGAGGTGGGCGCGCTGGCGGGGGCGGACGTCCTGGACCGGGTCGGCGCTTTCC
>ERZ1031273.68-NODE-68-length-57428-cov-19.869521_pt1 | contig 57428 bp, 54 predicted proteins | sample MGYA00516575_ERZ1031273 | MGnify/ENA primary metagenome ERZ1031273 (study PRJEB33718, sample SAMN03159816) | human skin metagenome | collected 2014-02-25 | study: EMG produced TPA metagenomics assembly of the PRJNA266117 data set (Human skin bacterial metagenome... | reverse complement strand
AGACGACTCCTGGGGCAACTACGGTGACGAAGAAGAGTGGGACGAGGGGTCTGACACTGACGACTCCTGGGACGAAGAGGGTGAAGACGAAGACGACTCCTGGGGCAACTACGGTGACGAAGAAGAGTGGGACGAGGGGTCTGACGAAGATTCCTGGGGCAACTACGGTGACGAAGAAGAGTGGGACGAGGAGTCTGACGAAGAAGACGACGACTCCGGGGGTGATTATGGTGATGACGATGAGGACTTGTCAACCAGTGCCGACACAGTAAGAGGGGTACAAGAGAATGCAGATAAAGTTACCGAGAGTAAACAAAATGTTGCGGTAAACTCGCAAACAGGTCAAGATGCAAGCTTAATAGCTAGGCCGCCACTAGAATCGGTGTCGGGCGTTAAAAAAGAAGATGATCTTATGGGTTTGCTTAACTCGGTTGCAAACTGGGTTCTGAGACCTTTAGAATCTCGAAAGGAACATAATGATTAACTTAGCAGAAATATGTACACTTCTTGAAGAGTTTGAGCGTAACCTCGAAGAGAACCGTACGAAGACTAAGGGTGCTCGTGCTTTTGGTGAGCTGATTGAAAGCAACGCTATTGATGAAGTAGGTAACTTGCTGAAGCGTGCTAACGACATTGTTGTTGCTTCGGTTCCATACGAGGTAGATAACATTGCACCGAGATTCAGCACCCGGTACTCGTACAAGGCTGATGAAGAGGGTAACGCAACAGATCTGATCTCCGTTAAGGTGGTTGTAGCAGAGAAGGGTATCTTTTCCACAAAGAAGGAATACATTAGTGTATTCGACAACCACAGCACCCTTGATGGAATCATCAACTTCATTGCAAGTGTGTATGTGGAGCTGATTCAGGTTTCGATGGAGTACAAGAACCTGGAAGAGGTTAACAAGTTCTATTCTGACGCAGCAGAAGAAGCAGGCGCGGGGTACAATGTTCGATTTGTAACCTCTGTTGAAGGTAACGACGGTGATATCGTAGCCGCAATTAGTGACACGGATCTGGTGCTTATTGCGTCGCACGGTCGAGTAATGGATCTTGGATCGCTTATCCCGTTTGCGAACGAAAAGAACGTTGGCGAGGAGCTGTTCCACAACGAGAGCTTCCAGGAAAAGCGTACAGAGGCCTTCCACGAACTAGTTGAGGTGTTTAAGAGCGCTCCGAACACTGCACGGTTCCTTGCTGATAAGGAAAAGATATCGGAGTTCATCACAGACCGTGGGTACAATCGACTGCCTTCGCTGATTGAACAGGGATTTAACCGAAAGGTTGAGACTTCCCTAAAGACTAAAGCGGACTTTAATGCGCTGTTCCGGAGGGATGGGGTAATTGCTGGCGTAGCCCGTGAGAAGGGTGAGCTGAGTGTAAGCCTCTCTCCGGTTAACGAAACCACTGGTGACCGTGTTGAGTACGATGTGATTGCAGCTATTTCGTAAAACAATCAATTAGGTGGAGAGGTCTGTTGAAGAGATTCAGCAGACCTCTTTTATTCAAAGGAGAGATATGTTAAACGCCTGGGATGAAGAAGAAATTACTGATGACAACATTATTCAGGACAACCCTAACAATGATCCGGTAATCAACGGGGGTAAAGAGACAGATACTAAAGAGGAAAAAAAGAGATCCTTTTTGGTAACATCCTCTGTGGTGATAGGTTTGCTACTGGTAATGTTAGTGGTACTTGTAGTAGTAGCGAATATGTTTGCTAAGGGCGGGCCAAGGATAGAGAAAAAGGAAGATCCGCAGCAGCAGGTTCAACAGGTTGATACAGCAGGTGAGGAGCAGCAACCTGATCAGGTAGAAGCTTCCCCAGAGGAGCAAGGGGGTACTGAGGATGGAAGTAAGGGCGAGTCACCAGAAAGCAGAGGGGGTACTGAGGGCGGTAGCCTTGAAAAGGTTAAAGAGCCTGAGTCAACGGAACAAAAAACAAGCAATGCGCTAATCACAAATAAAGAGGTATTTATTTACAATAAAGATACCTATGAGTACCTGGTGACCTTATCCGTGCCTACCCAGAGCGGTACTCCGAGGGACATTGAGTACTTTGTGAGCAAAAAAGTCTATACTCAACTGAACATTGGGGATACTGTCGAGGTTACATTCGAGGTTGGTAAAAACAATATCATCTCCGTTGTTAGCATATCGAAGTAATCTAAGATCCTCCGGCACTTGGTCAGGCAGTCAGGCGGCAGCGCGGTTGGCAGCGCGCGGTTGGCAGGCAGGGCCGAGGCAAAATCCACGGGTTGTTACGATTAGATCCGATGAAAATAACTAAAAAAACATTAAGGAAAATCGGGTTTGACGTTGCACAAATGTGATAGGATGGGGTATGCTATAAGTGTGCCACGGGGAAACCACGGCACAGCACCACGTAAACTAGTTACGCAATCTCAGAAAGAGAGAAAATTCAAATGGCACTTTCGATTCCTAAGCCCGCAACACAGGGTGAAGCAGACAGCAAGAAGGCTCGCGCATCGGCAGCAATCGAGGCTCCGGTGAACGACGACAAGGAGTACGGTACCAAGTCGGGTACTCTTACTCTTGTGAACACCCTCGCAAACCCGGCTGATCCGGACACTGTTACCAAGATGGTAAACGACGAGAAGCAGACCACCGTTTACGACCGTATCGTTGGTTACCGTCTCGTTTCGTCTGAAGACATTGTTATCCCGGACTGCGGTATCCCGAGCAAACTGAAGTCGAACCGTATGGACTTCGCTGACCACAAGGGTACTCGTGAAGTTAAGGCTGGCGAGACCTTTGACCTTACCCCGTTCGAGCTTGCTCTCCTGCTCGCTCGCGACGAGTACAACGGTGAGATCACTGGTGGTAACCTCCAGTTCGTTATGAACTACACCACCAAGGGTATGCGCAAGAAGGACGGCGAGATCGAGAAGATCGAGAACGTTGTTCCGAAGGCTTCGCTCCGTGCAGTTAACGGTTCGATCCACGATGTAGAAAAGATCGTTATCGGTGAGTCTGAAGAGCGTCAGACCAAGCACGGTAACACTATGCGTCGTCTGACCGTGTTCCCTGAGTTCGAAAAGTGGGGTAGTCTCGCTGTTCGCGGTGCCCGTAGCGGTGGTACCCGCGGTGCCACGAAGCGCACTGGTCTGCGTAACGAAGGTGCGGCACAGTTCCTCCAGATCGTTAACGGACTACAGAAGTAGTTTCGTAACAATAAAGATAGCCCTCGGCTTCGGTCGAGGGCTATTTTGTTTCTGATTTAGCTGGTTGGATGGCTGGTAGTAGAAGTGTCGAGGGGTGCCGCGACAACCCCCAATAGGGGTACTTAGATAGGGTTTTTAGCTAACTGAACCTCCTTGCTTCCTATCAACTATGTGCTATAATTAACAGACCATGGAAAATCTGTCTTATGCGCGCAAGTATCGACCATCGACTCTTGATGATTATATCGGAAACGATGGTCTAAAAGAGTCTGTATCTTCCCTTGAAAGAGAAGATGGTTGGCGTCCAAGGAGTCTACTGTTAACTGGGCCGACAGGATGCGGTAAGACTACTATTGCTCGTATCATTGCTAAAGACTATCTTTGCTCTGAGAGGGTTGACGGTCGTGCCTGCGGGGTATGTTCGATGTGCGAACGCATGGACGAGTACATCCTCACGGGTAATACTGACAACATTCCCGACATTGAAGAAGTTGATATTACAAAAGACGGTGGCAAAGATGCTATCGAGGCAGTTCTAAACGAAGCAGAATACCCTCCATATGAAGCCGAGTACAAGATTTACATCCTTGATGAGGTTCACATGGCTACGCAAGCGGCACAAAATGCGATGCTTAAAAGTATTGAGGAGCCTGTTGATACAACGGTATTTGTATTAGCAACCACTGACCCCCAACGGGTACTCCCGACCCTACTTAACAGAGCTAACTGGAAGTATGCAGTTGAAAAGCCGAAGCTAAAGGAGTTGTCTGAGCTACTAGCCAAGGTATGTATCCGGGAGGGGGTAAAGTATGACCCACAGGGGGTACGAGCCCTTGCAACAAGATCAAATTTCATTATTCGTGAGTCACTTCAACTTCTTGAGCAGGTAGTAACCTCGAGGGGTAGTGCAGAGATTGCGAATGTTAGCGAAGAGTTCGCAGAGGTAACTGATCACCAGATATTTACGTTCTTTACGTGTCACCAAGAGAAGGACCACGTGGGGTACATGGGTTTGATGTCAGTAATTAAGTCTACAGTTGGTTTTCCGATCTTCCTTAACAGTCTAAGAACTTTTTGTGCACGAGCAATCTACGCGGTAAATGGGGTAGAGGTAGAGGGCTTAAGTGTAGAAGAGGTTGGTACATACCGTAAGCTGTTCAAAGAGTATAGTCAAGAAGATATTGCATACATCCTAGAAGCCCTTAGGAACATGGATAAGGGTGACACCGAGCTAAATTTTATGACATTCATATACACAAACGGGGTACAGAATGTCAAAAAACTAGACATGAAAGAAACCACAAAGGTAGAAGAAGCAGCTGAGAGGTCGTCTTACATTAAGTCCACGGAGGAGTCTGCCAAGCAAAAGGCAGTAAAGCGCATTGAATCAAGCGAATTGCTTGATAATGTATCTCCGGATAAGTTGCAAACACTGTTGAACTTAAGGAAAGTTGAAAAGAATGGTTAAGGTCGGAAGAACCAAACTTCTTGGATCACTAGGGGTACTGTTGTCGCTGATAGTTGCAGTGCTCATACTTTTTAGTATGCCGATTGTGGCGAATGCTGAGACAGCACAATCGTTGACAAGTGTAGATATCGTTTACACTAATGATCTAGACGGAATAACTGAACCAACCTCCGATGCACCCCCTGTTGATGACTCCACTAATAAACAAGATGAAGGTGGTTTCATTAAGGAGGATCTACCTACATTTAAACCAGATGATAGAGGCGAGGTAGATGATTACAGAGATCTGCATATAAAGCCTAATATAGAGCAAGCTAAAAAAGATGCAGGACCGATCTTAAACATTATCGGATGGATTTCCGGGGTTATACTGACAATAGTTGTGGTTTGGCAGGTAGTACAGACCGCGCTTGATTTGCTATACATTGCTGTACCGTTTACTAGAAGTCTTTATCACAACCCAGAGACGGGTAAGGGTATTCCGTTCATTGCGGTTTCAGATGATGCAATGAAGGCAATTACCAATACGGGATCAGACACAGCAACAAGCACGATGGGAGCAGGACCAGGTGGAAGGCCTCATATGGCCGGTCCTGGGGGTATGATGGGTGGACCTGGTATGGGTGGCCAGGGACCACGAGGTATGATGGGCGGACCTAGCATGGTTGGAGGTAGACCCCCACACGGAAGCGAAGAAAAGCGGGGTAATGTTATCATTGCATACTTCAAGAGTAGAATTGCAACACTGGTATTTCTGATGATTGCCTGTGTGGTACTTGTTTCTTCGGCAGTGATGGATCTTGGTCTGAACCTGGCCGCTTGGGTTCTAACACTTATCAATACCATTAATGATGTACTAGGTGGTTAGCAGATGGGAGAGTTACAAGAAGCGATTAAGCGTAAGTTTGCAAAAACCGACAAAGAGGGTGAAAAGGAAGAGCAAGCACGACTCAGGGTACTCAGAAAAATTATGAAAGAGTGCGATGAGAAACTAGGCCCTGGGCAAACATTGCTTATCGAAGCAGCACCCGGTGAGGTAGGTAGGGTTTTGCAAATTATGAACTCCCCTGAAATAACTGATATCTACGAGATAGACCAGATCAGTAATACACTATTCGAGATAAGGCAAGTTGAATGGCGAGTGTAACCACCTCCGAGTTAATAACACTTGTGGCAGACAGGTCTAATGTATCGGAAAGCCGAGTACGTGACGTTATGCAGAACTACACGGGGTACGTTACTAAGAATGAAGAGCCACAAACATTCTTAGATATTTTCCGATTTTATGATACAGGTAGTGTTGATGATGATCTCTCATACAAGACACTGGGGTATCAGGTCGGGGACCTTTGTTCTATTCTGGGCTGGAGTTTTGAAGAGGTACTTAACATTTGTTTGTGCTGGAGAGATAGTGTACTGAGGTTAGTAGCACAACGAGAAGAAGTTGTGCTCTATAATGCAGCTAAGCTGGCAACCCGAGTGCATAAGGGTAATCCGAAGCTTTCAGTAACAAGTTCAGTAAAGGTTTCTCGCAGACCAAGAGTCCCAGCCAGGGTACAAAGAGAGTTCTTCAAACTATATTCGACACGCAATGGTTATCAGGACTAAATCAAAATGATGGGAAAAACCCACCGTCAGGGTGGAGCTCTAAGTGCCTTAACGGGGTACATTTATCTGAAGCAAGCGGGATACATACCAGATGATGTATTTGGCCCGGTTGTACTTGGATTGATTTATCCACTAGCAATGTACGGTACAGTGTGGCCAGACACTGACCATAATGCACATGCGAACCCTCTCAAAGATCCAGTTGGGAAGTTCTCGAATCTGCTCTTGCATCCCTCCACTTGGTTTGAACGCAGAAAGAAAGTAAATGGTAAGCTGAAGCCACGGTCACAGTTCCGGGAAAAGCTTTCTGATAAACTAGATGCCAAGCACAGGAGTAAAGTAACACACTCTGATGCAACTATTCTGGTCATCCTGGCAGTACTGTACTGGGTTCAAACATTAGCTGGGTTTAGTGAGTTAAATCAATTTGTTGTAAGTCTGTTTTTGGTATCCTTTGGACTAGGTATTATGGCTCACCTGATTCTTGATGGGATCACACCCGAAGGTATATGGTGCACCCTGGGGGTACTTGTAAATAAGATTCTATTTAACGGCAAGAAAGTACTACCAGAGAAGCTTAGGTTGGTTCCAAACAGGCACTACTTCGCCACCGGGGGTAAATGGGAAGCCTTAGTGAACAAGGTACTGGTTTGGGTATCCTATTTTTGCATTCTTTGGATTATCTACGATGCACAACCTTATCGGATTACCATTTAAAGACTCAACTAAAAGAATCATTGAAAGCGATAAAAGAACAATGCTTTCTACCCGTCAGCCTGACTTGTCGCATGGCAGCAGGTAAATAAAACGATCAAAGGAAAATACTAATGAATAGTATAGCAGTAAGGAACGATATGTCTACAAGGGCGTATCGTGGTCTTTTAGTTGTTCTTGCATTTATTGCAATGGTTCTAGGAACCCTCGGGGTAGCTTCAAATGCATATGCAGCAGATGAGAGCGAAGCTTATGACATTCTTGTAAGCGACGTTGAGGGTGCTACGAATGATAACTCCTACCAGCTTGAGGGCGGGGGTAATATCAAGGGTAACCAGCTTTGGTTAGAAGATGGTAAGGTCAATACCGCGACCTATGAAAAGCTTTCTGATAAGGGTAAAAACGATTTTGTTAAAGACTCGGTATCGGCTGCACGTGAGTCAGCAGAGTACGACCCGGCAGACGACAAGCCACAGGTTGTTACCGATGCAACCCTTGCAACGTTCCTGAAGAACCTACAGGAGACACCGGGTATTGGTACAAAGATGCTGAACGAGGTGCTACAGCACACGCAGCCGGACTTCGCTAAGGCGAACGATATTATAAAACCATTTAGCGGTATCTTTGGAACGCTGATCGGTGTATTCGCGGTACTGACCTTCACCCTGCTGGGTCTCACGATTGCAGCAGACCTGGCATACATCACAATTCCGAGTCTGCGATTCCTCGGTAGTGACGGTGGTGGCGGCGGTGGAGCACCGACCCCTGGCGGCGGTACTGGGCGAGGTGGGGGTAAAGCCGGAGGCTTCTCCCTTATCTCCGACGAAGCAAAGAACGCAGTTACCCAGGCATCTGACAAGGGGTCTCCGATCTGGACGTACATTAAGTCTCGAGCAGTTGCGATGTTCTTCCTGGCACTTGCCCTGGTATTCCTGGTTGGTGGACAGATGTGGACACTGGTCGGTATTGGTGTAGATCTGGTTAGTGGGTTCTTTGGGGGCTAACTAGCTGGATGATGAGCGGAGGTTAGCTTTGATTGGTATATTCAATCGGCTGACCTCCGCTTATTTAATTATCCGGCAGATGTCCAATAGCACGGCAAAGGCAGATGGTAAAATGAAGAAACTATTATCAATAGTATTACTGGTGATTACGTTGGTAACACCTTTGACAATGTTCACAAGTAGCCCTGCCCATGCAAACGTGGTAGAGACACACACCGCAGCCCAGGGGTACAATCAAGAGTACCCGATGGCTGATGTGGGAGGTGCGGTAGTTCGGGTTGATAACCCTGAAGAGGTTGCAGGGGTAATAGATTTAATTTCAGAGGACTTTGAGGGTGCTAGTAACATCCTCTCCATTGATGGTGATCTGCTAGTCTTTCACAATGCTAATTACTCTCGGCTAAAGATAGAAGATAAGCGAGCGTTCATGGAAGTTGCGCTCAACACTATCAAACGTTCTGATATGTCTACCCTGAACAAGAACAGGGTATTTAACTTCGTAGCTGATCAAGATTCGGCTATCACGGCATCAATCAGAAAGTTTCAAGAAGATACTACACCGGATTTTGTTATTGCTCAGGAGTTGCTGAGGCCATTTAACGGGGTAATGTCCACTATCATTGGTGTTTTGACATTGCTGATCTTTATGTTCCTGGGGTTGACGGTTGTAGTTGATATGACGTACATTACGATACCATCTAGTCGGTTGATATTTGTCAGCAGCGATGAAAGCAAGACAAGATTCATCTCAGATGAGGCAAAGGTTGCTGTAAAGAATGCATCTGTACAAAGTGGTAACAAGACTGCCGTTAATGAGTACTTCAAAAAGAGCTTCATAAAGTTCTTAGTAATTGGAATTTGTTTGCTTTGGCTAGTAGGCGGACAATTCTACGTGATACTAGCATGGTTCGTAGATGTGTTTAGCGGTTTCGGAATTGGTGGCTAATATGCAAAAAGTACTGTTGCGATTTATGATCGCACTTTTCTCACTCTTATTATTCATACCCACAGGAGGGGTACAAAACGCGGTAGCAGATTCAAATCAGAGAGTCGCTACCTTTATCAACCTGGCCAAGGGTTCCCAAGAGGTAACCAAGGAGGACCTGAAGAATCTTGATCCAGAGGACTGGAGAACCCTTGGGGTATTTATCTCCAACTTCTATCAACCCTTTGTGACAGACTTCGGCCCGCTGACAGACCTAACAGGTCAGGGTAAAGAGAACACGGGGTACACTGAGTCAGTAAAAAAGGTGCTTACTGACACCCTGGCGTACAATGAAGAAGCTGCAACTGCCGTAACCAATAACATTAATAACTGGATCAAAAACGGTACACTTGAGCTCAAAGTTGGGTTTGCTGATAATTCAAAGGGTGAGGGGTTAGTTGAAAAGCCAGACTTCCCGCTAAACTACCTGACATTTATGGCGCTCAACAATGGTAGCTATCCAGCATGGGATCAAAACTATGAGGATGAGTACGCAGAGTGTACTGAGGAAGATAATGCAGGGTGTGACCTGATCTCCAGTGTACGGAGTAAAGAGTACTTCGTACTGTACCACTCAAACGGCAAGATCGTGTACTCAGGGCACAGGGGTATTATAAAGAATAATGAACAGGGTGTATATGAGGTAACCAGAAACTACACACCCTCTCAGATGGCTCTGAACACTGCATTGAGTGCTGTTGACCCGGACAAGGGGTACGCTAACCACTTCTACGACTTCTATCAAGAGGCCAAAGTAGACTATACACAGATGGCAGATAAAAACAATGTGTATGAAAACAGTATGCTTCGGTCTAAGATGGCAGTAACACCTTTTGGTGACATTATGGTGATTGGACCGAACCACAAAGTAGTGGCAATTCCGGGCGCTATGAACCCGTTTACGTGGAAGGGTGTAGCACCTAAAGAAGCAGCTGAGGAGGGGTACTCCGGACGAGTTGGTAACGGAACAATATTGCCGGTACACAACCTACAGAGCCTGAAAATATTCTCAAGCCGGCAGATAGCTCTCACTTCGGGTAAGGTAAAGGTTCAGCCTGCGAAAGAACCATCCAATAACGAAATGCGTGCGCACATAGGTGATGAAGATACAAACATCGGTAAGCAAGCATTTTGGCCTCACGAAGGTGTAAATGATGAGAACATTAAGCAACAGCTAAAAGATGGACTTGAGAGAGATTTTGGTAGTGGGTACTTCTACATGCTCCCATTGCCGAGGGGTTCGGCAATGCCTGATCGGAAGCTATCTGATGGGATACCAGGTTTCAATACGATCTATTCTTCTTGGCCAAGTGTCGGGGTACATTACGTTGGACGCAATGGTCACAAGATGGCGATGGAGGTTTACAGGTATGTTGATGGAAACAGTAGGAGGCCTGAGAACCAGGTAAATGCAACACTGAAGGTATTTACAGTAGATTCGCTTGAGTTACTTCCATCTGATAACCCAGGTAGTGCATTTAAGGTACTCTACATGTCTGAAGGAGGCAACGGGGTACCGAAGATTGCAGACGTAGATCTGGGTACAAATGACAAGGTTGACTTCACTGTCGTTCAGCAAGAGCAGAAGACGACCTTCGAGGCTCCCTCAAAGGCAGACGTTGGAATAAATAAGAGTGCGGCATCTCTACTTCTAACTTATGTGTTGACAAACGAGAAGATGGTAGGCTCTAGTGAGTACTCCGAGCAGGTAGGGTACGCACTTTCTACTGATACACTTCCACCAGTAGCGAACCTAGCGCTAAACTTCACAGGGGGTACTGATGAAGATCAGCGCATGGAAGACATTATCAACTGGACGTACTACCTCCTACACCCAGGAGAATGGGGGTACTTCGTTCAGTGGTTTAACACAAAGATCAGTAACTTGCTGATTGACTGGCACCATGATATGTCAGGAACAAAGAACGTAGGTGTGCTGGCAGGTACAACACAGTATTCGGGGTTCACTGGGTATGTGACGACACCTAACCTTGAATCGATACCTTGGACAAATGCAGTGATCGATGGGTACGGTACAATAGCACCATTTATCGTTATTGCGATGGCAGTGCTAATGGTAGTATATGTACTACTAGGTATGTTACACGTTTGGCGTGGAGTACTTGGGGTATTGATATTTGCGATAGTGGTTACACTACCAGGTACAACCATCGCAGCGACAACGAACTTTGCTAACTCGGTATCTGATCAGATTTACGCACACAAGTTTTCATACTGGGCCTTGGTGCAGGGGCAGACATATTATCAAGCCATTGATGATGCAGTAAATCAGGGTGATTACCAAAACTATCTACGTACCCTAACGAACCAGCAAGGGGGCAATGCAGATAGTGTTTGGGTGAAGTGGCAAGCACCAAAGAAGATGAGGTCTCTCATGTTCTCCCAAAAGGATGAAGAGGCCCTGGGTAATGCGAGTACACTAACGCAAAAAGCACTACAATCTGCATATAGTGGAGCACACTATAGTGAAGATGATAGTGAGCTATTCTTCTACAGGTCGTTTATCGATATATCGAACTTTTCTAGGTACATTTTTGATAGCCTAGAGAACAAGCCGAATATGCGATCAGGTACACCAACTGGATCAATGCCAGAAGGACTCCAAGAAGCACTCGATAGACGAGGTGTTTCAATGAAGGATGACAGGACCTACGGGTTCACAAACTTCTACTTCGGGGGTACTACTGATTTCGCTGAGTTGCAGCACTTGTCAACTCCGCTCTCATCGCAGATTGTAACCGATGCAATGCGGACTACAAAGAAGGATATAGAGGAGTTAAAGGTTGGTACTGACTTTGTTGGTATTGACCAGAGGTACTTTAACTTTGCAATTCCAATGTTCACCCAGTACGGAAACCAAGGTTGGGGTACTTTCCGCGAAGCCCTGACAAGAGAGGGAGAAAACGGGTTCAAGCCAGATATAGCCTACCAGGAGAAGGACTTCTCCGGAATGGCCGCATATGGTCTGATGTCGGAGAGTCCGTTCTACTATTACTCTTGGCAGCTGTATGAGTCAGGTCTTAAGACAGGTACCAATGCAACAGGTGGATTCAAGAATATGATTCTTGATGGAAATGATGGAGCTTACTTCTACAACACTCGTACAGAGGATAAGAAGAGTGAGGTCTACGCTGACGGTAACCTTAAAGATTACCTTGATATGAAGTCCTTATTCACGTACACTATTCCTTACCTCAAACAGGGTAATGATGTAGTAAGAGCGTGGGATGAGGTCTATGGTATCAAGGTATATGAGGGTATTTCCACAGAAGAGGGTAAAGCAGCTGAGTATGAAAACGATCCAGAGGCTGCACAGAAGTACTGGCACAATCTGAACGTAGCTAGGTTGTACAATATCTACTCTCCCTGGGTTGATATGATGTATGACTCCAGCTATGCAAAACCGACGAAGGTGAAAGTGTATGATGAGGATATCCTCATTGTAGATCCGCTAAACCCAGCTTCATACCCTGAAGAGCGTCCAATGGTGTTCTCTCAGTCTGAAGCAAATGCAATGGGTCTTGACCCAGATCAGCTGACCGAGGTTGAAAAGAGAATCATTAAGTTCAACAAGGAGAACCAGGAAAATATGTTCAACCTGTTGAACTACCACTCCTACAATGATTCGGTGCTGAACTCGGTGGCAGCAATGGAGTCAACATTCACGTTTAACAAGATCTTCTCAGACATTAACCCGTTTGGTACATCATATGTTCTAGAACCACAGTCCTACGAGCTGAAGAACTTTAACTATGATGCATTCCAGAGAATGATTCTGTCTAACTCAACTGGTGAATCTATTACTGATATTGAAGACCAGTACCACGGCGATCTATATAGGAAGCTATCTGATAACAGTAGTATTTTCTTCGGGCTGTTCTTGCTGGTAAATGATGTGATAAGCATCTACGCTATACCGCTACTGAGATTCTTTACTATTCTGGTTATTTTCGTACTATCGTTGATGATGATATTCTCAGCAATGTTCAAGGTAAGAAATGAGATGGTGAAGAATGCAATACGAGGATTGATTATACCCTCCATAGGATTCTTGCTCATATCGATAGGTATGGCTTGGGTAGTGAGCCTATTCATGGGTAGTGGTCTGTCTAGCATCACAGGTGATAGGGGTATTACTATACAAGTGGGAGACCCCACGATGACCCTTGTGGTAATGGTGATTATCAATGTCACGGCAGGTATCCTATACTTCAAGTTAGCGCGACGGTTGACACAGGAAGTACGGGGGTACACACGCGATATCCGAGGCTCGTTGGCGGTAGCCGGAGGTGGGGTAGCGACGGCCATTGGCAGTGCGGCAGCCAGCGCCGGTGGTCAAGTTTCCAACAGTCGGGTTGGTCAAGCCGTTAGCGGGGCCTATCGCAACGCGCAGCAGGCCGTTCAGCAGGGCGTAGGGGCCGTGTCTAATGCCGCAACCACGCTAGGCATAACGGGGTACACTCCAGGCGGTTCAAGCGCCACAAACGGCAACACAGGTAGCGGTAGCAACACGCGTAGCAGGCGTACACCACTACGGTTAGGCCAACGGAAGAGGAAGCGTGAAGAGGTACAAACAAATGAAGGCACTAGCAAGGCTCAGACACAGGGTAGCAAGATGTCACCAGCCAGGGGTACTGTACGCCAGTCTGAAGGCAAGAAGCAAACAACAAACACAATTAACGAGACAATTAAGGGTGGAAAGCAAAAGCGGGATGATGTAAAGAAAGTTAATGACACCAGGAGAATGTCCTACACACCAACCCAAACCAGGCGGCAGAGAAAAGATTCAACAGGCGAATGAAATTAGGTAGATGCTCGCTGTACTTGTATTCTTAGCTAATCTATTAGTTAGAGTTATTATAGCAACTTTGAGGATTTCTTTAGTGGCATTAGAGAAGTCCTTAAAGTTGACACTGAAAACTGGTAAAGCCGTAGCAAAAGGGGTACAGAAAACAGCCAAAAAAGGTAGATCTAGCTCAACAAGGGTAAACAAGAGAAAATACACACTAAAGAACGCATCAATATTTGCATTGAAGGCTGCAATAGCAACACTAAAGGCAATTATCAAGTTCTTGAGAGCATTTTCGTTTGTATTATCGCTGATAGTACTTATGCTGATGGTGTTGTATATGCTCATTTTCATTGTTGGGCTGATATTACTGATGGTAATATCAGTGCTAGGAGGGTTTTTAGTTGGTGTGCTATTCCCTACACTAAATGGGGATAATACAGATAGCACACCAGAACTCACTTCTCAGGCTATTGTTCTGATTAAGGAAGATTGGATTTAAATATGGAAGAGCAAGTGCAGCATCCAATGCAACCGGGGTACGGAGCATCCACATTGGTGATTCCGTACACGCTTGACGGAAGCAAAAGCAAGTTAAATCAACTACGGGTGAGGCTTTGGCTGAGCATACCGATTTCCTTGGTATGTGTTGCAATATCGATTGGGTTGGCTCTCAGAGCCGGAGGCCTTTGGGGTATTGTAGTATTTTTCTTAGCAATAACATCGTTCTGGGTATTGATTAGGTTTGTGGTACTTCAAGAGTTTTCTTACTATAAAGATTACAGAGATGTACTTAGCAATGATTTAAAGGTTGATACCCCGGACTTCTGGAGAATCTATTCTATCACAGACGATAAGCCGCACATTGTAAGATTCCAAAATGGTCTTATCGGTATGTTCGTTGCCTTAGAGCCAGGTATTGTAGTTGGTAAAGGGCTTCCAGAAGAGGAGAAGCACTACAATAAGATAGCAGAAGCACTTAATCGAGCAGCTAATATCAAATTGGATCTAGTCAGAATAGACTACATGGGTCAGATTGGTAAAGATGAGCGTATCGATGATAAGGTACGTGAAATCTCAAACTATACCAATACAGATCTTCGTGATTTGATGCTAACCAACTACACACACTTGAAGGGTGAGCTACAGGAGAGCTTTTCTACATTCGATGTGATTTTGTTTACCTCGAATGATGATGAGTACACTTTCGAGGATAAAGTGTACGAGGTGATGAGTATCTTCATGGAGGCGAACTATGACAGGTTTGTAGTAATGGGTAAGCGTGAAATCCGAGATCTAGTACTTACACTGATGAACATTGAAGAGTTCTCAGTACAGAAGGCTAACTTTGAATCATATAGCGCTACCTCGGCAGGTATCACCCCAATTAGGCTATACGACGAGAACGGGGTACTGATAGAAGAGTTCAACAAAACAACTGCTGAAAAGAAGAGCGAGTCGGTTAACCGCACTAAGAGAAGCGCCGCTATTGAAAAAGAAAAGAAACGTCGTAAGGAAGAGCTCAAAAAGAGCAAGAAACGTCGTAAGGTTTCTACAACTGAGGACGTAGAGGAAACAGTAGAACTAGACTTGTTTGGATAACAGGTTTTAATTTATCGGAAGTGGGAGTTGGAAGCGTTGGCTAGTGTAGCACTAATTTTTGGTAAGAGTGGGGTATCTGCAATACAGATGCTAAAGAAGAAAGCTGATAACTTTGAGTTTGTAAACTACAACTCTATTGAACAGTTTATTAGCGATTCGAGATTGCAGTCATATTTCCCTAACAGAATACTTTTGCTTTCTAAGAATACAAAAACATCCACTGGAGAGTCTGGAATTAGAATGCTCTCCAAGTACCTGTCTGAGTATTCAAAAAGCACAGAGGTAGTATTCAGTGATAACGCTGAGGATCCCAGCACTGATATCATTGAGTTTACAGAGATCTTTGACGGGCCAATCTTTACACCTGCACTCATACCACCGACAACTATAGCGATTTTAGAGATTGCAACCTTTGATATAAACCAGGTAGCCGCGAAGTACTGGGATCTTGATAAAAGCAAGGTTCTACGTCAGCTAGGCGGGGTACAGACGACACCGAGTGAGGTACACGTAGAAGATGGGGTACCGAGTTTTAACTTCGGCGATATGCGGGGTACACACATGGAGACGGGGTACCTAAACGAGGAAGACATAGCAAACCTTGAGGGTGCGCAACAGGGTGAAGGAAAACCCGCAGTAAACCCCGCATTTGTTTCAGCAGAGGCTTTTAATAACAATGATGAACAGGTAGTAGTGGGTGTAGATCAACAAAATCCAACTATTCTCATTCAAAAAGATTCCTGTTTGGTAACAACCGAAGACGAAACAGCCCCTATCACTGACAGGATAGTAGTGGTGATGGGTAATGATGAAAGGCTGATAACAGACCAGGCAGTACGTCAGGTTGTAGAGGGTAATCCAAACAATGTGAACGCCTATATTGACTTCACATCCGGGATGCAACTGCAACCCTACCTCTCGGGGTACGATGCGTTACTCAACACCCCAAGGGATCTGATAGGAACCGGGGTATTCTACCAAGAGGACAATATTCACTTCTATGCCCCAACTAACAACTGTACATATGAAGATATACAGACGATGCAACAAGCAAGTGCGATTATGCAGTACAACAAGGTGGTAGTAGCGGTACCGTTACAAATCTGTCCTGATTTCAAAACACTTTGTGAGATAGGCCAGCCGGTGCTTGTTGTCAATGGTGTAGATGATTCCGATATACGGTACACGGAAGATATTTTGGCAAACAGAGAAGTCTTTCCAACAGCATTCTACAACACACTAATGCAGAAACTGTATGTAACGATACAGAATGTCCCCGCTCACAACACAGGGGTACTAAGGGAGATTGAAAAAACGATTCTATTTGAGCGGATTAATTGGCTAGATAGAGTCCTCAGTTAGGTTGCTGAAGAAAAACAATGAAGGTAATCGTGGATACAACTGGGATGGCCAAGGCAGATTTTCCCAGTTTTGTGATAACTGACACCATAAAATCGGTGGTAGATATGGTGGGTGTAGATACACTTATCATACACACTACAAACGAAGATGATACAGATGTGTCAATGGCGATGCTGACTCTACCCCCAACGATCGATAGGCTGTACTATGTGATTAACCCAGCAAATGTTCGGGAGTCGATCAAGGTATCCACGATAGGCAAAGGGGGTAAGTATATCGATGACGATTTCTACCTCTCTAGCGAGGCTGATTTACATGCGATGCTGATGATGGGTAAGGATCTGGTACTTCAGCAACAAGGTCTAACCAGTGTAGATATCTTAACTGAGTTTAAGAATGACAGGATTGCAAAGCTAAACATTCCAACGGGGTACAAGAGAACCCTCGAAGGGGCTACAAATGATATAATAGAAGCCTTTGTTGAAAAAGAGAAAAGTATTCAACGTCTTTCCGAGGCAAGTGTTAAAACAATGGTTGCCCTGAAGGACAAGATTAGGCTAAGTGCTCAACTCAATGAAACAGCTCGTAAAGAGCTTGAAGAGTACCAAAAAGAGGTGGAGAAAAAACTCTTAGCCGTATCCGAGACACCCAGGGGTAGTAGAGGATCTGCGCTGTTCTTCCCCCAAGTGACGTACCGGAAGACAAAACCAATAATCAGGGTAAAAGAAATAGGAACGGTATCCTACCTAACATCTTACATGCTGGGGCTGTTTGAGTATGCTTCAACGGCAAAGAAGCTGACACCTAAGATTGTATTTCTTGTACCACCCGGAACACAAATAGAGAATCTATATAAAGAGTACACATTCATCACTTCTGCAAACGATAGAAATGGGTTCTTGCTATCTGAGAGTATTATCTTCACAAATTACCCTACATCCAGGGTAATCACACAGATTCTCGAAGACAATACAAAAAATGCTTATATCATAGTTGATAGACTAAAAAATAGTGATAAGCACATACTAGAGTTGCGTGACGGATTTGTATTCACTGCAACGAACAAACAATCGGTAGTAGATTCCAATAAGGTGCCAAAGAAGAGGCTTATAACTGGGAACTTAGCTATCCAGGGTGCCTTAGCGGTATTTAAGTCAAACCACAGATACCCGTCCAGGAAAGCTGATCGTGAAAGGTACTACCTCTCAGAGTACAAAGAGGGGTATGAGGAGATTCTAAAGGAAATAAAATGAACTTAATAGACATACTCTGGGGTAGTGATAGTAAAACTGAGCCAACAGGTGTATATCTTTGGCGCAGGGTATTTCTTGATCTACTGAACAAGGATTCGAGCTTTGTTGCACCGGCTAGAAGCTTTTCAATTTACCATGATACAAAGGGTCTGTACTCAGGTAAAAAGAAGGTAACGTACATCTACACAATAGATACACTCCCCAGACTACTACCTGTGGATTTTAGAAACAAGATACGCTCTGCCGCCAGGGGTAATGCCAGTGTTTCGTTCGTAGAGTACATGTATCCCAAGACAATCGAGTGGGGTAGTGCTCGGATGAAGGCAAAGATAAACACCTGGAAGGACATTGACTCAGAAGATCTAGATCTGGATGCATATTCTTACCGCGAGAATATTGGTAAACTGGATGAGAGAACCTGGCGTCAGGATAGTATGACCTATCTTATTGATGCCGAGAACCGTGGGTGCCGATTCTTCGACTACACATCCTACATGATACTTACTGGGGAGCGAGGATCGGATTTTGATGAGGCTGATTATGAGGTAAGAAACCAATTAGCCCGCATGGGAATCGTCGCTAACCGGGTAACAAAGGGTATGAGAAAGCTGCTAATAGCAACAAGCCCGTTTACCTCCACAGCGATGGGTGATATTAGATCTAAACTGGCATCAACGACACTACCAGATGAGCAACTAGCACGATTCACAGGGTACACCCAAGGTAAAGTAGGTAGAGGGGGTACTTATTTTGGAACTGACATCATTTCTGGATATCCGGTATTTAAAAAGTTCAAGAGAAGTACTGAGTCAGCCGAAAATGTACTAATCACAGCGGAGACAGGTGGGGGTAAGTCGTTCTTCCTAAAGTCGATCTTGCTTGATTTAACAGCAGATCCACGTTTCCGTGGAACAATTATGGACATCGAGGGGTTCGAGTACATTCCGTTTGCTAACTTCATTGCAAACCAGGGAAAAGTGCTAGTGATTAACATGGCTGAGGGCCAGGGTAAGTACTTCGATCCAGTTGAGATATCACTGACTGGTGAAGAGGAGCTAGACTCCATGATGTACACCTTCTCGAAGTCATTAACAACGGCCATTATGACAACACTGGTCGGGGAGAGCGCTCAGCAACATGAGTGGGTATCCACGATCATTAAAGATGCAGTGGCTATGGTCTATGCAGAAAACGGGGTAACAGACGATAGCTCAACCTGGGGTAATAGCCGAGGACTACGTTTGCACGATGTGTACCACAAAATTAGGGATATTTGTACCGAGGGTATAAACTTTGTCTATGATGACAAAAAGCAATACACCGCAGATGAAGGAAAGTACAAACTAGAGTCCTATCAAGAAGCGGTAAACCTGCTATACAATACACTTAGATCTTACTTTGAACCAAATGGTCTACGGGCATCGGTGTTTAAAGACCGTATTCATGTAAATGATATCCGAGATGCTGATCTGGTTGTATGCTCATTCGGAATGGCGGGTAACGATAATAAAAGAGTAGACCCAATTCAGATGGCATTAACACAGATGTATGCTGCAAGTATTTCTCAGGTACGATCTCTTTTCTGTAAAAAGGATGGTATGTACCACTACAAGGTGTGGGAAGAGTTCCAGCGCTGGGGTACATTCCCTGGATCTAGAGATATCATTAACACGGCATTGACAGGTGGTCGTAAGCTAGGTGATACAAACTTTATTAGCACAAATAAGTTATCAGAGCTACTGAACAATGATGCGCTTGGTATTCTTGAAAATATTCAAACAATCGCCATAGGTGCTATTAATGACGCCGATGTGCGTAGGGGTATTTGTGAAAGATTATCAATCGAGGACCTACAAGGTGAATTAGATACTATTGCAGCAAACAAGGGAGACTTGTCAACTTATAACGAGCAGGATAAGGGGTACGAACAGGCTTATGCTGGGGTAATGTCGTATCGACACGCCTTTCTGTGTAAGCTGGACAATATCATCCCGGTAATTACAAAGATGATACTCCCAGATGAGGTTGCAAGAAGTGATCTCTTTAGAACAGGTATTGATATTAAAGGTTAGGTAGAGATACAATGGTAAAAACCAAACAGTCAGTAGATGATGGGGAAGAGAAAAAATCAACCATCAAAAAGAGATGGTTGATAATTCTTGTCGGTGTAGTTGTCATTGGTTTGATAGTAGCCTTTACAACACTGAATAATGCTCGTCTTGCCCGTGAGAACGAACAGCGGGTACTTGAAGAGATTCAGGCAAACCAGGCAACCAAGAAAGAGGATCCCTATGAATCTGTACCCGCTGGTGTTGATACAGATCTTCTGAAGCGGCAGGAGCGGCTGATAAAGCGCTACGGCGAGCCACCGGAGGGGTTTTTGCTAGATACTGATGGTTCCCTTCTGGCGCTTGGTGATAAAACACTATCCGCAAATGATGTAGCTCACACGTATCTGAGGGCTGTATCTACACTTGATATGTCCACTGCATCGAGGTACACATACAAGTCGACGGTGCTGAAAACCTACTCGGGGTACTTTTCAGATGAGAACAGGGATATAACATTCAAAGATCAGTTCACACATGCAATGTACCGTAGTTGCCTACTTTCCATGCAAGTTGATTCAATCGGAGATAACGCTGTGTTTGCTGATAACCGTCAGACGTTCACAGTGCAAGCAAACATTCTAGACCTAACAAACAAGGATTTCTGGGTAAAGGATAAGAAAACAATCATGGAAACCATGTACCAATATGATGTGGTTGAGGGTGATATGGGTAAAGCTCAAAACTACGTATATGAGTACATTAAGGCATACTATGAGTCTGAAGGGGTACAACTCTCCCCCGTAAAGTTTGACATCACTCTCGGGGTAAATGAAAAGGTAGACTCAGGGTATTTGGTAATGGTTGATACTGGTCTAGATAACATCTGCAAGAACAGAGATGGCGAACAGGTTGTTAGTTATATCTTAGAACAGTACAGGATATATAAGGCCGATAGGAAAAACTAATGGTAGCATTAATGATTCCACTTATAACATTGCTGGTCGGGTTTGTACTGAAGACCGAAGAGTTCACTAAGGAATTCAAAGGAGGGGTACTATCGGTAGCTGTGCTACTGGGAGTGCTGTACATAGTTTTCAGATTCATAGTGGGATAAGAAATGTCAGGAATTAGCAGCAGAACACCTGAAGAACTGCGTCGAATGCAAGAGGTGGCAAAAAACCCACCTAAATACGATCCGAAGATTGAGAAAAAGTGGCTGGATAACATGGCAAACACAACGAATCCATTTGAAACAGATGGAAGTAGCAAGGATGCATTCGGCGGAAGCTCAATGGGCTTTGATAACAGTTTCAGCCAAGGGCCGAGCACACCAGGTGCAGGGACAGGAGGGCCGGTAGTCGGCCCAGCAGGGGTACCAGGGCCAGGAGGGATGCCAGGGCCAGGAGTACCAAGACCAGGAGGGATGCCAGGGCCAGGAGGGATGCCAGGAGGGTTAGATGACCAGAGGCAAAAGCGTACTGCCGAAGATATGCTGTGGGATGCAGGAACAGCGACTGTAAAGGGTACTGTTTCCTTTACAAAGACTTTAGGTGATGGATTGAGATCAGTAACAGCCCTTGAGATGATGAACACTGGGCAGTTTGTGATCTTTGCAGGTGCGATACAGATAGTATTTGGCCTGCTGCTTTCCTTTATCATGGGTATATTGAAGGGACCTACTTATGTAGCTGACGCACTTCAATTTAGCATCGGCGGGGTACTGACCACGATGGTAGGTGTAGCAGTATATATGATAAACTACACCAGGGGTACTGAGCAAAGGAAAGAGCGGGCTAACAGAGAAAAACAACCTGAAAGTACTACTGAAGAACAAGTGGGGTTTAGTGAGCCAATCCCTGACGAAGATGAAGAGGTTGAAGAAGATGAAGAGGACGATTCCGATTGGGGTAGTGATTGGGAAGAGGACGATGAAGACGATGGTTGGGGTGATGAGGAAGAAGACTCCTGGGGTACATGGGAAGATATAGTAGAGGAAGAAGTTGTTGAGGAAGAAGTATCAATAGACGATGCGCTAACAAGAATTCAAACAATTGATCCTGGAACTCAAACCAGGGACTTCTTATTTGAGTCATTTAATTCGGTGCTGGTTAAAAAGACACCAAATTTTCGTGAGATGGTAAACGTGGAAGAGGGTTCCCGAGAGTGGGAACAGTGGTACGAAATGTTGCTTGAAGCAGTGGATGCTCAAACAACAAAAGAGATACCCGTGAATCTGCTATCTGTCAAAGAGAATAAGTTTATTCAACAGGTGACAATAGAAAACTTCCCAGGTCTGAAGATAAATGAGTTGGCTAAGGAACTGGGTAATATTGCTTCTTACGATGAAAACGGAAACAAGACTGACAATGAGGTCAATGTCATACCTATTTCAACTGGTAAGAGGTTGATTCTGAACATTTTTGATGGCCGTAGTGCTATCGTAACAGTTGGAGACGCTTACACTGATAGCGATATAAGGTCTTACGTCAAGGATACCAGTAATAAGCTCCCGGTCGTCTTGGGGGTAAATGAGACCGGTAAAGTCTGGCTTATGGATTTTGACAAGATCATATCCCTGATCATTGCAGGTCAGGCAAGATCTGGTAAGTCTTGGATAACCTTGACACTGATGCTCCAGATTTGTGCCTATGCATCCCCCAGAGATGTGTGTTTCCACATCGCAGACATGAAGGGGTACACATCTGATTACTATGCATTGGGTCTCCCGCACATTAGATCCTTCTCGTCCACACCAGAAAGCATTATGGGTATGCTGGATTGGGTCATTAATGTGGAGGCTCCACGTAGACGGGAGTTGATGGGTGAAAAGCAGGTAATCAAGATTGAGGATATGCGAACACAGTATCCCGATATAGACATGCCCAAAATGTTTATCTTGGTAGATGAAATGGCTACATTGGCGAATTCATTTGACAAAGAAGAGAACAAGGAATATGCGGCAAAGCTGAAAATCATTCTGACACAGTTTGCAAATCTTGGAATACACTTGATTATGGTTCCGCACCGTATTGTTGAGGAGATCATTCCTAGAACAGTATCTCAGCTTGTATCAGACACATACATGGTTAGGTCACCACAAAATGAGATTTGCGATAAACTCAACACCACTCCAAGCAAGTTTCCATACACCTTGATAAACCCAGGTGATGCAGCTGGACGGATGACACAGATTGCAAGAAATGAACCATTCTACAGTCACTCAGTAGTTGCAGCGAATAGGTCTGGTAATGACCAGATAAATGATACAGCGAAGTTCCTCAGTAAAATGTGGTATAGATTAGATGCTGGGGCTTGCCAAGAGGGGTACAGAGATATTGAAACAGGTGAGATAGTAAAGGAAAACCCATTTGGGGTACAAAAGACTATCAAGGTTGGGTCTAAGAGTTACACCTCGGTTGAAAACAACATCGAAGAGATTAAATCAAAGGTTTCAAGGCAGGTTAATGCGGGTGAGTGGATTACAAACGATAACCCGCAACAGGTTGATACTGAACCAATTAAAAATGAGGTAGATTTTTCGGCAGATGGAGACACTCTACCGAAAGACTTTTGGGAAACACTTTAGGTTGTTGTAATGTTAATCATAGATATAGGTAGAGCAAATACAACTCTATTAGAGTACGGTAAACAGAGTAATGAGTTGCCCAAGGGTTGTAGATCGTTTAAGGAGTTCCGAGACTACTACTTTAAGCGATTCCTTATAGAAGATAAAGAAAAAGGTATTCCGTATCATGCTAAAGCCGCTAAGGTACTTGAGAATTATCGAATCATTGATTCTGGTAATCAGCAACTTGAGGGTGCTGAGGTAAGGTATGAGGACGCCAAGGTGACTTGGCCCCAAACAACAGGGGTACAGGAAAACCTAAACGATGAACGAGTGCTATACGGTAGTGGAGAGGATGAAACTTCCGACGACGATCAAGTAGTGTATGGCGGCAGTGGTGAGGTTGAGTCCTCAGATGACGATAGAGTACTCTACGGCGGTGAAGAGGGTTTTACAACCACAGAGGTACAAGTAAGCACGAGTAGATTTAACTCAAATGATGCTTCTGAAGATGATCACACAGGTACTAACTCGGTGGACGATGATGACGAGCGGGTACTTTATGGTGGCGAAGTAGATTTCAGAGTTGAAAACAACATGCAAGCAAACACAGAAGAGGGTGATGCAGATTCCGATTCTGATGAAAGAGTGCTGTACGGCGGAGAGGTAGATTTCAGGACAGAGCTAGATAAACAACGTAAAGATGAGCTAACTTCAAGCATAACAAAGTCTGTACAGCCCGATGAAGAGGCTGATGTAATCCCACAACCAAGGGGTATAAACACAGAACAGGTAGGGGGTACAAATAGTACAAAGGCTGAAAGCATAATTGAAAGAATAGAAGAAGAAACAAGAGTAGATCCACGAGTAGAACATGCTCTAGCTAAAGAGAAAATCTCAAGCAACCCATCAGTATATGATGTTCCTAAGACGTTAAGGGATTTCATCAAAGCGTATCCACGATGTGATGTATCTTTTGCTGAAAAGTATTTCTCCAGGGGTGAGATCAAGAAGCAAGTATCTCTTGGAAAAGTGTATATAAAGAAAGGTAAGTTACACATATAATGGACATTACACGTCTGCGTTTTAGGAACTATCACAATAAAACTAAGGTAGCCGTCTGTGAGGTTGTCTTTGATGAGTCTTTCATCATCAAAGACATAGCCATCCGACGGGGTAAAGGAGGGTTGTATGTAACCTATCCAATTAGGCAATATGCACGGGATAGAAGTAGAGATGTAGCACACCCAGTTACTAAAGAGTTTTCAGAAGAGATCTCAAATACCATACTGTCAAAGTATGGTGTATACAAAGAAACTGGTATAGACGAATTTTTCGTGGAGGATTTAGTTGGCTAGGAAGAGAGAAGTCAGGTACAGAGGAAGTGCCCTAACGGGGAAGTATCTGACAGAGGAAGATTGCCAAGATCTTGATTGGATTATCGAGCAGTCAGAAATAGGTGTATTGCCGCAATCCCTAGAGGGGTACAGAAGCAGTATAACTGATTTAACACCAGACCAAGTTGATTCAGTATTCAGGGGCGAAGAACCAGAAGGCACTATCGCTCGGGGTACGCTTAGAGATGAACAGATTTTTGGATTTGCATTTTCGCTAATTGCAAAGAGATTGATTCTGGGCGATTCAGTAGGTCTGGGTAAGACAGTTATCATGTCCGCAGTGATTAAATATCTGCACGACGTATATGCTAGTCAGGGTGCCAAGTTTAGGTACTTGTATCTAACTGAGCTAAATACAATAGGACAGACTCAACGTGAGTTAGTAAGATTCACTGGTTTAGCAAATGAAAAGCTTAGTGGTAGAAGACCAGATGTAGAGTCATTTATCTCAAAGGAAATAGTTCATGGAACGGTAGGAAACGGGGTAGTTGGAACACACTCCCTGCTTAATCAAGAGGCATTTCACGATTATATTCGACTCTACAGAGAGCAATATAATGCAGATCCGTTTGATATCCTCATTGTTGATGAGTCAGCGGTGCTGAGTAATACAGCAACCGCCAGGTTCAAAAACGCTAAGAAGTTGTCAAATAACTTTGAATACATTATCAATCTTAATGCTACACCCTTTGAGTCAAATTTAAGAAAGTTCTTTGCGCAACTGACATTTATCGATGACACATTCTTGCCTACGAAGACTGATTTTTCTAAAGAGTTTGAGATCATGGAGTACGGTGGAATGTACCCTAAGTTTTCTGGAAGGTATAAGAACGCAGAGAAATTTAGGGAGATGGTAAAATACCGTTACTTTGCACGAACTAGACGCTCTCTCGGAGCTACGATGACAAACTGTACAGCACAGGTGTTAACAGCACCGATGACACAGTTTCAGAAGTCGATGCTTAACAAAACATCGATGCCACAAATGCTCTTTGATAATCCAGTCTATTTTGATAGTGATTTGTCATTTGAGGACGATGTACCAAAGGTCAGACTGCTATTACATCTGCTAGATGGTACTATCCCAAAGGATGAGCCAGTCCTGGTGTACTGTCATTACAAAGAGACCCAGTATATGCTACGGGACATGCTGTCCACATTGGGGTACGAGACTGAAGTACTTAACGGTGAAACACCATCTAACAGAAGAGATGGCATTATTGAGGACTTGCAGCTCGGAGATCTAGATATCCTCATCACTAATGTGCAAAAGGGTCTAAACTTTGGTAATGTGAACCACTGTGTATTCTACACATATGACCCAAACCCAAATCAGATGGTTCAATTTGAGGGTAGGATGACTAGATCCTTTCATATAGATGGCAAGCATGTGTATGTTCTTCTAGTTGAAGGCAGAGAAGAACAAAGATTCAACGAGATCATTTCAAACCGAGCTAAGGCCAGTGACATGTTTGCGGGTAGTGATTATAGCCTGATACTAAGTCTCCTTGGGGTAAACAACTGTTCAAGAAAAGGTTAAAAATCTTTTGAGATTGTACTGGTTTTTAAGTGTTCGTTGTGCTAAACTAGTAGTAATGCTACCAAGGAGGTGTTTCCATGATTAAAAAATCTGAAATCACTAAAGACTGGTATAAACCCGGTGAGATAGGTAAAATGGTTGGACTGACTAATATAACCATCCGAAACTATCAAGCGAGGGGTATTATTGATATGGAACAAACCCCCACGGGACATAACAGAGCTTCTAGAGAAGAAGTGATTAAATTTGTTGATTACATGGGGCTTCTTGTAGACGACGATGACGATAACAAGATCGACGTAATTTACGCTAGGGTATCTTCCCAAGACCAAAAGGACAAAGGAGATCTTAATAGACAGGTTACTGATTTAGTAACGGTTGTAAAAGACCTTAGGAATATAAGGGTATTTACTGACGTTGGATCAGGCTTGGATTCTAACCGAAGTGGTTTACAGTCCTTGATGAAACTTGTTGCTGACAATGAAGTTAGTAGGGTGTTCATAACAAATAGAGACAGACTAACTAGGTTTGGTTTTGAGTATCTAGACTTCTTCTTTGAGTCATACGGGGTACAGATTTACGTTTTAAACGAAACTGAAAACAAGACAGCAAGCCAAGAATTAGTTGACGATATGATGAGCTTGATTGCTTCATTTTCTGGGCGTTTTTATGGTTTAAGATCAGCCAACAAGAGAAAAGCTAGGGAAGTTATTGATGAGGTAGGTGACATTAATGACTAAAACGATACATGTCACCGAATCAATAAGGTTGTTTCCAAATAAGAAGCAACTTCACTACTTTAGAAGAGCTTCTTCGACAACAGTGCACGTATATAATAAGGCTCTTGCCTGGTCTGATGAGTTTTATAACGAATTCCAGACAGCTATTTCCCAAAAAGAATTACTGGGTAGTTTGAAAGAGTACGCTCTAGAGTTAGAAAACCAAGACAAACCTCATGGACTGGAATACCACACCTGGAGAGAGGGTATTTTTAGGTTTCTTGAAGCACGTAAGAGGTGGTTGAAGGGGTTATCTGGAAAACCTAGATACCAATCTAATAAGTGGAAGAGATCACGTTCCTTCTATGTAAGAGAAGATAGGCTAAGGGTAGAACTCTATAGGGGTAATTTAGAGGTTAAAATCCCTGGCCTAGCAAAACACGACAATAAAAAAGGATGGGTTAGAGCATCCGAAGACGGGGTACGATTTGTCGGTCTAAAAATCAAGAGAGCTAGAGTAGTATTTGATGGAAAGTATTGGTATCTAAAGTTCGCTGTAGAAGTAGGGGCCAGTAGACCTGAAAACGTAGGAAATTCGATTGGTATAGATCTTGGTATTACTAATTTGATGGTTACATCCAATGGGGATGTAATTGAGCCAGCTTGGAATAACAAGAAATACAAAAAACTGTTAACAAGAAAGAAGGGATTACAACGTAAACTAGCACGCCAGAGGATAGAAGAGAAAAAGAACAAGTTAGAGGAACACAGTAAGAACTATTGGAAGACTAGAAATAAACTCTGGAGAGTGGAAAGGCACTTAGAGGAGTTTAAGAAAGCATATGTCATCCAAGTAGCTAAAGAAGCACTTGCTACCAAGCCTGAGACACTTGTCCTTGAAAACTTGAATATCCAAGGCATGATAAAAAACAAGAGACTATCCTCTAAGATACATGAAGTAGGTTGGTACCGACTAAGACTTCAATTAGAGTGGGAACAAGAGAAGGATTGTCTTGGGACAATTATAGCCCCATCGAATTACCCCGCCTCGAAACTTTGTAGCCAATGCGGGTACAAGAAGGGAGATTTGACACTTTCAGATCGGATTTATCAGTGTGTTAACTGTAACCTAGAAATTGATAGGGATTATAATGCAAGTCTGAATCTACTTGCATTGGCAAATACAAGATAAAAGATTCCACTATCTCCGTTCGGTAGTGTAACGCTTTTGGAGTGAAGTCTAAGACTAACAATGAAGAAAGCAGATGTAAGATATTTAACTTAAATCGGGACGGTAAAAGAATATGCATAATCTATTAGATTGCTGTATTTGCTAAAAGAGAACAGCAATCTAACAACAATCACAATTTCTGTGATTACTTACAGATTATGAAAGGTATAAAAATGGATCCCGATAGGGCAACAAAACGAGGGGTAGAATTAGCCAGAGCGTATTCTAAAGAATTTGGTTGCGATCAAGAAGCATTTGAGAAAGATTTATCAAAGTATTTAATGAGTAATGATAGGTCAACACCACAGCTGAAGTGTCTTAGCCGACACGACATCTATGGGGGTACGCCACAAGAGGTTTTTTCGGCAGCAATGGCAGCGATGTTTGTTGTAGTGACAACACTGCAAGAACAATGTTGAGATAGGAATGGTTAAAAATGCCCCAGAAAGTATTTCATGCTACAGTAGAAAACTATAAAAAGTTTGAGCTATCTATTGATAAAATTAATCGAAAGCTAAATACAATCGGGGCAGAACCATATCAGTATCAAAAGCATAGCAAGTTTGATGACATGGGCCGAGAGTACTATGAGGTTATTGTCATAGCTCCCAGCTTCCCAGGAATTGATGGATGGGAACCTATTGCTAAGTTTGACAAGATCCCGACAGAGGGTGTATATAACGAGTACACTAATGCCGCTGGTTTTGCAGTAAAGATGTTAGGTAACCACACACCAGATGAGGCTATTGAAGTACCTACACTAAGGTGTGATCACTGTAACACTAATAGAGGTCGCAATACAGTTTACCAACTACGCAACGAGGTTGGTGAGAATATACTGGTAGGAGGGTCTTGTCTTGATTACTATACAGGGTTAAGCCCCTCATATTGGTTGTTGTGGTCTGATGCAACTAATTTGCTCTCGATATCCGAAGATATCGTTCGAGAGCAGCTAAAAGACAAGATAGCCTATGATCTAGGTATCTTGCTTCAATGCATTGGTATGGGAACAAACTACCGCCCACCAACAGGGGTACAGGGATTCCGTGAGAAGGTTTTACTGAAGTACACAGAGGTTGTAGCCAACCCACAAGGGGTACCAGAAAAAGCTGTGCTTTACGCGAAGCAAATCATTGAGTTTTTCCAAATACAAAACCCAAGAAACCACGATTCAGAAGATGTAGTGAACATGATTACCTTGAGTCAATCGGTATCCCCTAATGGTGGGATCTGGGTTCCTGAGTCATATCTTGATGTAGTGTTTGATATGCCCAACAAGTACTTTGAACAGGCTAGGATATGGTACACTTCGGTTGCAAAAAACTATCGGAAGTGGTATGCTCAGTATATGGAAAAACCTGAAAGAGATAGGTACGATATCTGCAAAGAGAATGCAGATAAGCTAGGGTTTTCCATGAATAATGAGTTAGTTCTTGTTGAAAATGCTAAGCAATACAAGAACTCTAACGGTACAAAGAAACAGATCATCAAGGCACTATGGAGGGGTATTCCACTGATACGGTTTGGTGATCCGATTATAATCTACCCTAACAAAATGTATAAGCTGAATGCATCTATTACACGAATAAGAATTGACAAGTATAACGGAGCAGAGATTGAGTTCAGAGAGTACAGCCTTGAGCCACAACTGTACTAATGGTCAGGTTTTCGATTTCGCAACAAAAAGTCGAATCCCCTGCCCAGTTTGTCGTACTGATAGGGCTAAGGTTGTAGTAGATAAGTCTTTCTACCAAGAGGTTGGGATTGTGAACAACCACTTGGGCAGGCGGTTTGTTTGGGATGAGGTTATTTCTCCTGGTGAGAAAGCGTTCCTAAACATAGAACAGTACAAAACTGTTGGTGATGAACTAACTGCAATTTATGAGGGGCTTTCTGCGGGAAATCCACCCAATTACTCCGCAGTAGCAGGTCTGGGGTACAAAGGAGATATTGAAAAGGTAGCGTACCCGATGCTGGCAGCGGCATATACTTCGGGGTTGCAAATCGCTCCGCTGACAGGGGTAAAGAGGTATAACCGTGAATCGCTAGAAGAGGGTTCTGATCTAGTATTCCAACTCGAAGAGGCTCAGTTTGCAATAGTTGTCCTAACTGAGGGTATGTCAAAGGCTGAGATTTTTGCTGCTAAGGGGTTGATGCAAGAACGCGGTCTACGTGGGTGGCCTACACTATTCTTGACAACTTGGACAATTGAAGGATGTTCTGCGTTATTAGCTGAAGCTGGTACAGATGACAGCAAACTGCTTGCTAAGAGTCTCTTTATAACATACGCAAAGGCCGAAAAGAAATCAAACTACATCAACAATATCACTGGGGTACAGAACACGAAAATTGTTGGTACAGATCCGGTTGGCAAACGGTTCTCAGTGCTGTAAACTACTATAAAAGGAGGTGATCATTTTGGATGTTCCAGAATCGTGGATGGATGATGCAGTTTGCACATCTATTGACCCATGTATCTTTTTCTCAGTAAACTACGGAGAACAGAGAGTAGCAAAGAAGTTCTGTGAAACATGCCCAGTTAAAAATGATTGCCTAGCATATGCCCTGAAGCATAACATCGAGTTTGGTATTTGGGGAGGATCCAGTAGACGTGATAGGTTGAAAATAAAGAAAAACAAGAAAGACGCATAATTACTAAGAAGCTCCTATAGCTCAGCAGGAAGAGCAACTGACTTTTAATCAGTGGGTCACTGGTTCGAACCCAGTTGGGGGCACCTGAAAACTAAATATAGATATTTGCCTTCTTAGCTCAGTTGGTAGAGCGTCGCACTTGTAATGCGAGGGTCATCGGTTCGAGTCCGATAGGAGGCTCCACGCCCGGTTGGTGGAATTGGGAGACACGCAGGATTTAGGTTCCTGTGCTTTTGAGCGTGTGGGTTCGAGTCCCACATCGGGCACACAATGAAACGGTTACCAGATGGTAACCGTTTCTTATTGAATCCTCAATGTCATTGCAAATAAATCTTATAGCACGGCTTTTCAAACTAATTTAACAAATCAACATTTTTCACTGGAAGAAGTGTCACAATGTGGCAACAGACCAATAAGGGATGAGGAACGATTGTAGTGAATGTTCGAGAGTATGCTCGCATACCAGTACTATTTTGGTATCTGTGCTAGTCGCGATACTATTTACACCTTTAGTAGGGGTACAGATTGCTAATGCAGCGACGCTTGAGAGTGCTATGATCAAGCTGATTTCTGATGGTACGGGTCACGGAACCAAAGACGCCAGTAAGATCAACTCCAAAAACGGGTATCCGGTAGCTGATGATGGACCCAACGACTGAGTACTTTCAATCGGTGTAGTTATGCTAGTAGGTCGTTCAAAACAAAAGACTACTGAATTAGAAACTAAACAAAACACAGAGAATAAGCTTGATATTGAGTGGAAACCAACAGATAAAGCTGTGCCAACAATACTGGTGGACAAGGAGACACATAAATGAGACTAGTAAAGCAATTTGAAGTCCTGGGGCACTATTTCCAGGCAAGTTACCGACAAGGTGATACACAGATAGACCTCTATTTCAACAACAAAAACAATCAACCGTTTGATACGATTAACATTTACAACCATGCAACCGGGGTAATAGATCCCGTGTACACGGTAGGAGATTTAGAAGATATTGTATTAGATTGGATGGATTCGTTCGGCTCCGGGTTTGAGCTGGAGCACTTTCTGCAAACCTGTGGGTCAGAACAACAACAATACGGATAGTAACTACAGCAAAAGAAACCCCAAACGAACATCACAGAAGTATTAAAGTCCTTAAGATGCCACATTATAACATTGTGCCCAGAAATGTCGCACACATCGTAACTGGAAGGAAATTGTTTTGGTAAAGAAAAAGGTAGTTTCCGCCTTGAAGGGGGTAACCGTAGGTCTGCTGACCACGGGTATGCTCTTATCAGGAGCGGTTTTAGCGCAGTCTGCCACAGGTGGTGGTGGTGTAGGAGGCCCTGGTGGCGGCGGAGGTTCTGTCCAGGGTGTTTTTCTATACACTTACGATAATGGTACTTCCGCAAGTCAGGGAAAGCCGGCACAGGGATGGGGCGATGCCTCTACTGAGTGGTTCGCTGAGCGCATGGAAGCTTGGATGAGGAATAACGGCGGTCTGCAAAGCGGTAACGCTTGGGCAGATGGTATTGGAGGTGACAGGAGTGGTATTCGTACCGCATGTTCCGCAGCCCTACAAGAGGCATCTGCCCGTGGTGGTGGAGTTAGAAGCCGTGTAGTTCAGGTTGGTGCCGCTTGGGGTAGTGATGGAGGTAATTTCCTTGGGTTCGGTGGTCTATCGAAGCAAGATTGGCTGAACTACTACAACAGTGAGTACAACAAGAAGTCTTGGTTTGGAAACATCGAGGGGTACCCAGCTGAGATTAAGCAGAAGTACATTGACAGCATTGCGAACCAGTTCCGCTCGGAAGTCAATGAACTTTCTCAGCCACGAATCATTTGTGTGGCTCTTAATGAAAATGAGCCCTCTACAAAAGAGGTAAACCCTAAGTACAAACTCAGTCTATCGACCGATAAGGGTACCGTATTTACCCAGGCTGGTGCAACGAATGCAGTTAATGACATCATTCACGCAAGTAATGATCGTAAACGAACTGGTAAAGTTAACGGTAAGGTCATCCTGCACTGGGACGGCTTCGGGGGTAATCCTGGTAAGAGCGTTACCAAGAACGTAGCAATCAACATTAACGGCGATACTCGTTCACCAAACTTTGTACCGGCTGATTTCGGTTGGGAGAGTTGGCCAACGGGTAAGTTCTGGTTTGATGTTACTGTAGCAACTCAGGGTGACATGGAAAACTCGATCAATACACCTGATCGTGATCCACGTGAGACGTGGGATTCTGCACGTGTTGACCCTAAGAAGGAGCTAGTACACACGGGTACTGATACCCCGCTCGCACAGGGTACAACTCTGGCTAGTGGTATGGCGCACGATGCAAAGATGACATTCAGGGCTCTAGGTGCCAAAACGGTAACTGTGACCGATATTATTAAGAGCGAGAATGTGTTCATCGGTGCCGCTGATAAGGATGACGCCACTAAGGTTACCGTTAAGTTTGAAGACGGTACCACTGTCAACGCAGATGTTAAGATCACTAGAGCAAATGGTGAAACTCGTGTATCGGCAACACTGACTGGTCTTGGAGATAAGTTTGCTACCGGAACTTACGTCATGCGCGTACCTATCTACGCAAAGGATGGAGATCCATACACAATCGCAGACATTGCCAACATCTGCTACGGTGGGGGTACTACCACTTGTGATGACTCCAACAAACCTAACAATATACCAGGGAAAGAGACATCTGACCCAGACAAGGCTTGGGTACTTGATGAGCAGGGTGCATTAGTAACTAATGACCCTGAGTGGACTAACAAGGTAGGTGCTGATACTAAGACCTTCGTCCCAGGTGATCAGATCTCGGCCGTAGTAAATGGCCGTGTTAACAAAATGCTTGCTGAAAACCTGGTCAGCTACGAGATCGTAGATGATTGGTCTGATGCAGCACAGTTTATTGATTTCACCGATGCATCAAAGCACAAGGTATTCTACCAAGAACCGGGTGGAACCTTTGTAGATGTAACTGATCAGTTTACTGTTACAAACGATGGTACTGTTACCAAGGCTGTAGCTAAGGATGCCTTCCTTAGCAAGACCAAGGGTCTGGCTGAAGATGGTCTGGTGAAGCTGGTACTGAATGGTAACTTCCGCACCGACTATGACACCGATGGCAAACTGGTCAAAATGAACAACAAGGGGTACGAGATTTGGAACGGCGAACGCCGTGACACTAACGAACCTCCGGTCTACACTTGGACACCAGATCCGAACAAGCAGGTACTAGGATCTAACGATCAATCTGGTGACAACACCTACGAGGACATTAATGGCAAGGGTGTACTCCCTGGCCAGAAACTTGAGTACTCCGTTGGTGTGGACCTGCGAGTCCCGAAGAACACTCCGAAGGGGCGAGGGGTAAAGTCTCTCGCAGTTCGTGATACCTTTGACCCACAGTTCGAGCCAAACAAGCAGTCGGTTGAGTTCTGGGATTCCCGTGATCCGCAGAACCCACGACCAGTTGCTAAGTCTGATTACAAGGTAGTCTGGGATGATGCTAAGCACGAGTTCACTGCTACGTTCACCGATGAGTGGCTACAGCGTAACCTTGGACCTAACAGTGAGTGGAAGACAAAGGGTTGGCTAACCATGCGCTTCACGGGTACTGTGAAGGTTGACACCGAACTTGGTACTCAGGTTGCAAACCAGGCGTTCCAGATCATCAACGGTGCAGAGACTGAAACCGAGATTCCGGTTGTTAAGATTCCGCCGGTTGAACCAGATAAGGAAAGCCTTAGCACTGACATGATCGACATTGATGAGAAGAAGGTACGTAAGGATGAAAAGATCCTCTACCGACTTACTCTAGATGGTGGTCTGCCCAAGGAGGAACTGGCCTACCACATCCACAAGCTGGGTATGGTTGATGACTTCGATGAGGGATACCTTTCGGTAACCGAGAAGGACATTAAGGTTACAAACAAGCAGACAGGTGAGGATGTAACTGCGAAGTTCAACATCCAGATCATCGATGGTAAGGCATACATCTTCGCGAAGCAGGTTGACTCCGAAACCAATGTCGGGGTACTGAAGGGTGAGCCACAACCGGCAAACCTTGCTGAGTACGCAGTAGCACCGATTATCTTCAACCAGACACCTTTGATTGACCAGGATCTTCTTGGTCAGGACTACTGGGTGCTAATTGAGGCAACTGTACAGAAGTACGAAGAGGGGTACACGATCTACAACAGCGCGGAGCAGATCTATGAGAACAGCTCCAAGCAAACCAAGATCGTATCTAACCCGCTTTACGAGATTAACCCAAAGAAGGATGTAGTAATTGAGCCTGCTTCCGGTGATCAGTCGATTGATGGCCAGGAAGTTAAGCTATACAACATCTTCAACTACCGTCTGAACTCCTCCGTGATCCCCTCGAACCGTGCATATGATGCTACTGAGTGGTCCATCACTGATGAGATCGATCGTGTACACGATTATGTGACTGGTAATTGGGCAATCTACGCTTCGACTGATATCTACAACGGTGAGGAGCTAGTTTTCAAGAAGGGTGACCTGATTGAAGACAACAAGTCCGAGTCGAAGTACTTCACAGTAACGTTCGACGAGGAAACCTACACCTACAAGATTGAGGCAACCAAGGCGTTCCTTGACCTGGTAAACAGCCGCGATGACCTGGAGCACGCATACAGTGCATACATCCAGGTTGAGCGTATTGCACCGTCTGAGAGGGTAGAGAACACACTTACCGAGTCGTTCAACAACGCCTCCCAGAAGTCCAACGTAGTTTGGACTCACACACCTGAAAACCCAAGCATCGATGTAGAGAAGTACACCTACAACGAGGGCGAGGAAAATGGTGACCGTGACAACGTTGAGGATGCCTACACCGTAGCCGCTAAGGACGGGGTATCTGAGGATGTTGAGGTTGGTTTCAAGATCACTAACACTGGTGACACACCGCTAGTTGATGTTACTATCCAGGACAACACCCATGAGGGTACGTATGGATCGGTAGATAACATCATGTGTGTAGATCCAAAGGCTGTTCGTGAGCCAGAAACAACAGTAGGGGGTACAAAGGATGAAATCACTCCTGATACCACCGAAGCCACTGTTGAGCCAACTGAAACAGTTGTCCCGGTAGAAACTGAGGGTGCTGAAGCCATTGCCGATGAGGATTACACACTTCCGTCACAGGCAATCACCACTCTTGAGGTTGGTCAGACAGTATACTGTAAGGGTGTACTCAAGACTGAGCCGGGTATGGTTCACAGTGACACCGTTACTGCAACAGGTAAATCGATCTTCACCGGAACCGTTGTAAAGGATGAAGACGACTGGCACGCCAAGGTTGAGGGCGAAATCAAGATCGATGTCGAGAAGTACACCCTGGAAGAGGGTCGTGAAAAGGGTGACCGTGATCACCACCGCGATGCTCTAGAGGTAAATGACAACACGACTGAGGTCGCATTCGACATTACCAACACTGGTGATGTAACCCTGACCGATATCCAGCTTGACGATGTAACCACTCCGGGTACAACTGGTAAGGTTACGAACATCAAGATGGTTGATGGTCGTGAGCTGTCGGAGATCACACTCCAGGCAGGTGAAACGGTGACACTGGTGGGTACCCTTGAGGGTGTAGAGCCTGGTACTGTCCACGAGGACAAGGCTACGGTAACTGGATCGTCTGTATTTGACAGCACAAAGAAGGTTACCGATGAGGATACCTGGAATGCTCGCACGCCTGATGTGGTTGAACACCACCCAGAGAGCTTGGCAAGTACAGGTGCTCAGGGTATCATTACACTGATGGCACTTATGGGTGCAGCAATCACCACAGGTGGGGTACTGATGGAGGTAGCTCGTCGTAAGAAGAGCGCCTAGTAACCCACAATAACTAATAACTGGCTGTGAGATATAACTCTCACAGCCAGTTATTCTATTCCCAACCTTTTAGATACCATAAAGCCGTTAAGTGACTGACTATTGACATTTAACATCGTTAGTAATTGGCTAATGATAGCAAAAAAGGTTGGTAACAAAGTGCAGTATTCGGAGTCAGATTTACTAGATTTAATATCAGATTTAAAGTCAAACAAAGAAATTAACATACGAACCATTAGGGATTTGAACCTTAGTCTTGTCAGTCTAACTGCCAATACGGAAGGGTATGATGACGAGGAAGACGGGTTTGCTGATCCAATAAACTTATCAAATATGCGTTATTTGCAACAATTTTACGGTAGTATGCTTGTCAAAGTTTCGTTTGGTTGCTATTCTATGCTTTTGGTAAATAAAGATCAGTGCTCAACAAGGAACATCGGGGTACTAAAGAAGCTGAAGAAAGAAATTCAAGATGTGGTCAAAACAATGTTTGGTGTGTTTGACGAGAAGACTACTCTAGACTTGTCAAATGACAATGTGGTGAAAAGACTTACCCAGTATGAAAAGAAACCTGTCTGCTCTCTATGATGTACTCGGTTATCTGTGTTTAATATTAGCCGGAGTACTTTTTGTGATATTTATCAACGGATCCAAGGCCGTTTATTCAAATGCCTCACCACAGGCACAAGTAGCTCCTAGACCAGCAGGAGCGGCATTTCCTAGCAATGGAGAACCTGTTCTAACTGTTGATGTTGTTAAATCTGGTTACCAAAAAGATATTGATGATTGCATCGGGGCGATCAACTACCTGCCAATAAACGGAATCGTAGCTGAGCATAACTATTGCGGTGGAGATAGGTACCACAGATTGTACGTTGGAGATAAAGTTCGTCTTACGGGCGAAATCGACGGTCTTTTTGAGGTAGTTGAGATTTATGACTCATTCAAAGGATAGCTAGATTACAAGCCTGGATACCATCTGCAAACCAGCCTAGATACTGTTGGGAACGTTAGATTGTGGCGGTTGAATAAAGTTCAATGACTGGATATCAATTAATAAAGCTTTTCAGATCACAAAATAGTTTTTAGGATGAACATGGATAGACGGTCTTTTATAAAACACGCCCTGATGGGGTCAGCCGGGGTAGTATTAGGTAGTACAGCCGCAACATTGGGCGGGGTACATGCAGATGAGGCTTATGCGTGGCAGGCCGATGTTAAAGCGAAAGCACTAGCAGAGGGTACTACAGAGAACGTTCCGCTCTCTTGGCACCAGAGTGACGAGGCAATGCCCTGGAACAGTGAACCTGATTATTACGGTAGTCAGTCCTGTTTTGTGATGTCAATTCTATACTTATCGAGAAAGATAGGTGCACGCGGAGCTAACTTCGGACCAGTTGCCTTTCACAGAGAAAACAAAAGAGAGGGTGAGAGGTACTACGAATGCTACACCGGACCTGATAACTATATGAACGTCAAGGGTGGGGCATTTGAGAATCTTTGTAACACCACAAGTGCAGGAGCATTTGTAGAGCCGGCTGGATCTTGCTCTTTGGCTGAGGTTCCCGCACTGTGGGAGCAGAACCATGTGTTTTATTGTTGGATTGCACATGCGGGCCACTGGGTAGCCGTAGATACTGTTAAAGATGGTAAGGTTTATATTTTTGACTCATCTATGGAACAATCCGGGCCACTAGACTTTGCTGAAGCCTACGGTAGCGGTGATTTCAGGGCGTTTAAGCTACTGAAGGGTGACGTGAAGACACTTCCCACAGTCGATAATTGGACAGGCGGTGGAGCAACTACCGTCGGGGGTACTGAAAAAGTTGAGGTAGACGAGAACGGTATTCCAAAAGAGTATGATCTAACTGGTATGGTTAAACAGAACTACCTATACAACGACCAGTACCCAATTAAATCTGTACCGATGGTCAATAGCCAAGAGAAGAACAAAATTGAGCTAATTAAAGAAAGAATGTCATCCGATAAACCGGGGTTAGCAGATTACGGTAGAACAACCGTATCGGTGCTGGGGTATTTGGTGAATATGTGGGCGGTGTTGATGCTTATAGGGTTCTTACTTGATAAGGCTACACCGTTGACAGATAACAAAGCACTGTCAGTCATGTCGTTAGGTAGATTCAAAACCGGAACCGAAATAACCAAGGACACCAAGGTAAACGGGGTACGAATAGTTACCACGAAAACGGTGTTTATTATCTTTGGTATTCTGGTACTTATAGGAGCTTTAATGGCTTCGGGAATGATTTATAACCTGTTTTATTGGATAGCTGGCTTATTTCAATGATAAGCTAGTTGGTTAGCAAATAGTTTGCTACAATAAATCATACAGCATTTGGGAGGATTTTTCATGGTAGAATACAACGATAACAGCATTGAGGACAAGGGTGTTATCGACGGGGTACGATTGCGACCCGCTTCGGTACTTGGATCTAACGGTATTGAGGGTGCTAGGCACACCATTCGTGAGATTATTGGTAACGCCTTGGATGAGGCGGCATCCGGCTTCGGTGATAAGCTAGAAGTTGGTCTTTCAGAGGATGGTTTCATCACTGTTCGTGACTACGGTCGGGGTATCCCACTTGGATGGAATGAGAATGCACAGGAGTTTAACTGGAAGGTAATCTTCACTCGAATGTACTCCGGGGGTAAGTACAAGGACTCTCAGGAGAAGCTAAAGAAGGTTACTGATTGGTCAACGTTTGACCCATCTGAATACCACTACCTATTTACAATCGGTCTGAATGGTATTGGTAGCTTTGCGAGCTGTGCTACGGCAGAGAAGTTTGAGGTTCGTTCTTACCGAGATGGCGAGATGACCTATGTTAGCTTCACCCAGGGACACCCTGATGCTGATGAGGCAACTGTAGAAGAAACAACCCAACCACGGGGTACTGAGATTAGGTGGAAGCCGGACGGTACTGTATTTGATGATGCAAAGATCACGGATAGTTGGTTGCGGAACTATGTTCAAGGTATTTCTGCCGCAGCCAATCTTGATGTTGAGTACACTTCTCCAGACGGGGAAGTAACTCTCTACCCTGCCCAGACGATTTCTTCGGTTCTTGGTGATACAGATTATGAGTCAACAGGGTACTTGACACACGTCCGTGCTGATAATGGTGATGTGCTAATCTGTGTATCGGATATTGCTTTCAAGGCAGGATCCTCACAAGATTTTTACTACCACAACCGCACACCAATGAGGGGTGGGGTACACTCGGATGGGTCTTTCTTCGCACAACAGAAGTTCTTTAGGGAACAGGCTAACGCTCGGGGTATTAAGGTTACTCCGGAGGATTGGGATAAACTGATCGCAGTTGCGATTGCAGCCCAATCAAACAAGATGTCACCACGAGGTCAGACAAAAGACTCCATCGATGATAGGTTCGTACAAGAGAACATTGAAGATCACATCTACCAGGTGCTTATCTCGGAGTATTCTCGTGGGTCTGAATGGGTTCGTAATGCAGTAAAACAGTGCATAGAGAATGCAGAAAACCGTGAGTACATCAAAGAACTACAAAGTCAGGTGCGTGAGGTAGAGAGGGTCACCAAGTCTCGCACCCTGCCTGAAAAGTTTGTACCTTGCAAAGCATACACAAAGAAGAAGTATGACGAGGTAGAATTGTGGCTTCTTGAGGGTGATTCGGCTTTGGGTAGTTTCCAGGCTGCTCGAGATAGTACATTCCAGGCGGGCTTCCCGCTAAGGGGTAAGAGCCTAAATATGGTTAAAGCTGATGTACAAACGATTCTTGAAAACAAAGAGATTCGTGCAATCATGCAGATTCTAGCCTGCGGGGTAAATCTTGGTGTAGATAGTGTAGATACATTTGACAGGAAGAAACTTCGGGTAGGAAAGATTGTAATTGGCTCCGATGCTGATATTGACGGTTGGCACATTAGAATGCTAATCTTCCTGATTTTCTACAGGCTAATGCCGGAGATTCTGTACGAGGGGCTGCTTTATGTTGCTGAGACACCTTTGTATACGCTCTATACGAATAAGGGTATCGTGCAGTGTTACTCGGAGGAAGAGTACCGAGAGCAATCTAAGGCACTAGGAGGTAATATCCGAAAGGTCTCCCGGTACAAGGGTCTTGGTGAGGTAGATGCCAAGGTTCTGAAAGAGACTACAGTATCTCCAGAGAACCGTAAGTTGGTACAGATCAAGATTGATAAAGATGACAGGTCTGTTGACAACGCAGTTGAGATCCTATTCGGGGTAGATACATATCAGCGTAAGAAGGCAATCCTCACGGAGTTGTTGGGTAATAAGTACGAAGAAGTAATTGACGAGCTTTCACAAACACTTAACGAACTAGGTACTGTTGAAGAGGATCTAGAAGTAATTAGCATTGATTACAGTTAGTAATTGGACTGACAGTGGATATCTCATTTATTTGTTAACTTGATGAAGCTGATGCAACGAAAAAAAAAAACGGATTGATTGGCTTAATCAAAGGGCTATCAAAAGGTACTGTAAAAGCACACGAGATTTATAATGATACACCACAGACAGTATTAACCTGCTGCAAGTTACATTCAAAAGATGGCATGAAAAATGATTAAAAGATGGTTTACACGTCCCGGTGTAACAACAAAACAATCTGATAGTAGGTTGGCTAACTGGATTAAAGATAAGTTGACCCCCGCAGAGGGAGAGCCAATAACGGGGTATTTCCGATACTTGTATTGGCCGATGCTGATTACAACATTGCTGATGGCATTGTTGCTCCTATTTCACCTGAGTCTTATGACCACAATGGTCTACCAGAATTATACGTTTCTCCGAGAAGCAATGAAGGTTGGAGAAGCGGTAAAGGTAAGTGGTTTAGGTGGAGACGGTAGCGCCATACTCGAAGGGGGTACGGTGATACCACCAGGAAGCATTAAGCAATGGGTAATGCTTCCAAACATGGCGGGAACTATATATCACACTACTGAGGGTGTTGTAGGTAGCGGAGTAGGGTTAGAGGGCTGGTGGTCGGTAAGTATGCCGTGGCCTACTCTTGCCACCGTTGCGGCTACTATCGCCACTGGCAGGTGGGCAATGCGCCGCAAACGCTGGTACCGGCGCTGTTGGTGGGTACTTGCAATTATCACCGCATGGGTCACACTGTTGTGGGTATCCGGGATGCTATAACAACGAGGGTCACTTATTAACTGCTGGCAGCGCTACAACCACAACACCGTGGGGTACGTAGTGAAGTATAAGAAACACACAGAGAGTAATTTGATCATCATGGTTACTATGTATACAACCGAAACTTGTTCCATTTGTCGAGTACTGAAAAAGAGTCTAACTCAAAACGGGATTACTTTCGAGGAGGTAGACATTACTAATGACGAAGCAAAGAGGGAAGATCTGCGTCAACGAGGCATAATGGCCGTGCCTTACGTGGAATCCCCAACGGTAAGTTTTCAAGGATTTCGTCCTGATTTAATTGCTAAACTGGCATAATCGGTAGCGCTGTAGTCCTATCCCTGTTATCCTTAAACTAGACGTATTGGTAACCGTGGATGTTTAAGGAGACGCAGGGATATGATTTTAGACTTACCTACAAGCGTAAATAACGCGCTTGATCGTTTGCGGTATGCTTACGCCGCATTTATGAAACAATACCCCGGCCACGAGGCGGTGGGGTACATTTACGAGAACCACCAAATCCAATACGCAGGGGTATTTCTATTTGGTAGATGGTACTCCGGTGGATCAGGTGAAACACATGAAGAGCGTCAACTTGGGATTGCATTAGATGAGTGCCGTAAGTTGATCAATATGAATGTAACTAACTGCCAGAAGATAATCTGCTACAGCAGGGGAGATGGATCTCACCCGGAAATTCAATTCTTTAGCGATGCAGATGAAATAGAACACATTCTATTGCCGCATCTTCACGATTAGGAGACAACAAAATGCACTCGGCTTTATCAATACATGAAATGCTAATCTCGGGGATTTACCCCAGGGGTATTTTGGATGTAGCTTACAAAGATAACAGAGATATGTGTAAGTTCCTATATCCAAATGGTTACGTAGTTGAGTACGATTATGGATATAAGATCACAGCCTACACAGAGGCCTTTGGCCCCGTTGACAGAGTCACGGATCGGATGGTACAGTGCATCAACCAAAACGGCGGGGTACTATTTGAAGATGCATTGCATGTTTCGACATACAATCAAGGCAATCGTGATATTGTTTACATGTCAGTGTTTTTTAACCACGACAGTAAAGTTGCAGCGTATGATATAGTAACACAGCTTAGAAATGACATAAGCTGGGTCGATTTTACTTTCACAGATATGAATAAATACTAACCTGGAAACCACACAAATGAATAAGCCTTTGTCGCTTCAAGAACTCGTAGATTTTGGTTTTGAGTCAGGTGCTCTACTAGATTCGATTTGCTGTCCCAGTCATGATCCTAGAACACTGTTTCAAGGAGATGGGGATGATCTGGTAGAGTTCGTTACAGGTGGAAAGATCACTGTTAGCGTTGATGTTGAAGATGTTGATGATCCGTTTCAAATAATTTATAGGCTTCTGGTAGCGCTGATATCATCTGGGTTTGAACCTGATCTGGTTACCACAGGTGTATTTAACGATACTTGGTTTCTCAGCTTTTTCAAAACTGAAGATGACATGGATTTAACATTTGAACTTCTTGATAAACTGAAGGCACTTTTCCCTGATTTCAATTTTTATTTCACTTACTTTAGTTCCAGCAAATGAAAGCCTTGCGTAATTTCTCATTAGCAACTAAACTATTCTAAAGAAGTAAATAAACTCACGGAAAGTTTGTAATGGTAGATAAGATTTATTCAGGTGAGTCCGAGGGGTTTTCCTCCCTGGTTGAGGGGTACATCTCATATGCCAATGAGGTTATTCTTAGGCGTTCTGTACCTCACATTGCTGATGGATTAAAGCCCGTACAACGACGTATTCTTGATGCTTCACGGTCGTTGAAGGCTAAGCCTGACCAGATGCAGAAATCGGTAACCTTTATCGGTGAAACAATTAAGAGACACCCTCATGGTGATTCCTCTATTGCAAGTGCGATGTACAAGATGGTTGACAATAACGGGTCAATGAATGTACCTCCGCTGCAAGGACAAGGTAACTTCGGGCAAGCCTGGTCAAGTTCCTCTCCTGCTGATCCACGTTATACAAATGTGACGGTAGACCACATTACAGAAGAGTTTTACCGCGATATAGACGGGGTACAATTTGTAGAGGGAGAGATTGGTGGTACTGAGCCTGAGTACTTGCCAGTAACCTTTCCAAACATTCTGACATGCGCTACGGATGGTATTGCCGTTGGTGTAGCAACTCGGATGCCAAATTACAATTTCCATGAAGTACTTGACTACGTAGAGTCATACATCAAGACAGGCGTCCTTGGGGATGTACTTATCCCAGACTACCCTACTGGCGGAATGATTGTAAATACGCAAAACGAGTTCCGTAAGATTGTCGCTACGGGTCGGGGTAGGATTAAGCTTCGCTCACATATCGAAATCGAAGGCAAGGATATTGTAATTAAGAGTGTTCCATATGGGAACACTCTTGAACAAATTCTGAACAATATTAAAAAGGCAGAGATCGATGGTGTGACTGAGGTATCAAACCTTAGTGATTTCGATGGAATCCGAGGGGTAGTTGAGTGCCGTTCCGCAGCCGCTACCGAGACGGTTCTGCAAGAAATCATGCGTAACACAGGGGTGCAGAAGAGTATCTCGATTAACATGATTTCTGTAATGAATAACAAACCAGTGATCAATGGGGTACGGGTAGTTGTAAATAACTGGGTTGAGATTCGTAAGGCTGCAATCCGAAAGAAGTTCAGGGCGGCCCTCGACGGGGTACAGAAAGAACTGACCAACCTTGACTACTTTATCCGTCTGGTTGAAGATCTTCCTAACCGTAATAAATACCTAGAGTTAGTAGTTAATGGTAAAGATGCGGATGCGTTTCTTGTAAACTACTTTGGGCAGATTCCAGAGGATGCAGTGAAGTGGATCTTTGATCGACGTGCTAAAGAATTTCACAAGGGTGGAAAGTATCGAGCCAGGAGAGATGCTCTTTTGGAAGATAAAGAGCTGTACGAGTCCTATGTACGAGATCCAAAACTGCTTATTCTAGAGGACATTCAGCGCCTCCGGGAGACCTACAAGGGTAAGTACCAACGATTGACTGAGATCACCAACGAGGATGTACAGTTCCGACGGGTAGCAGAGACCGAGTACGTAGAGCAAAACATCGAATGCACTTACACCATCACGGACGAGGGGTACATTTACAAAACCCGTGACCGTAACCCCAACATTGCGAATGCTCGATTCCAGGTACAGGCGGGGTCAACAGATACACTTGTTGGGTTTGATGCAGAGGGTCGTCTGCTACGTGTTTACGGTGAAGATATTTCGTACAACAAGGGTGTGTACTTGGGAGCCTACGCCGGTACAGGGGATGCACGTTGGATGTGGTTCGATAAGCTAGACGGGCGTACACATATGTTGATCTACAAGGACGGCTACGTAGGGTATCTTGACACCTCAGAGTGGGTTGAGAACAAGCGAAAGGTTCGTCTACTTGATAAGGGTGTTTCCCCAGAAGTGGGCGAACAGCTACTCGAGGTTTTACCACTTGAAGAAGTAGGTAAACAGATGTGGGTGTTTAGCAACACACCCTCGGGATACGCGCTGGGTATTGCAATTACAGAGGACTTTATCCGAAAGGGTAGAAAGAGCCGCACAAAGATCTATAATGGAGCAAACCGCCAGGGGTACGAGATCAGTGCATACGGATTTACTGATAACCCGTTCAAAGCGGTACAGATTTGCGGTAAGGTAGAAAAGTTCCTTGGACAAGTAAAGTTGTTTGATATCGAGGACGATCAAGTTGACCTCGATGCACTAGGAGCAATTCTCAACCAAGGCACATACTAACTAAAGGGGAGACATTATGTCTACACCCGAGGATCGGTTGAGACAAAATGGTGATACCATTATCGCAGGTATTCTCGGATCATCTGAGGTTAATGTAGAGCGCAGAAAGAGAATACTCTCGGGGTACTCTCCAAATCTGTTCAGGAATGAACACTATGCAATCTATAGGGTACTTTGGTCATTCAGGAACCGCGATGTGGTTCTAAATGAAGATCTACTTACGTTGCATTTGCTCAACAATAGGAAGATTCTTGATCAAAAGTACTCCTGGTTAAATCTAGACGATTATCCGGATATTGAGGATGACCCCATCCTGGGGTACATTAACGGGGTAGGGAAGTACTTTACCAGGCTTCTTGGAGAAACTAGCATCTCGGACGTTGCCTTTGATCAGGCTCTTGAGTTGTATGTTAGTGACTTTGAGATGATTTCCACCCTTGATTTGCTGAGCGACACCTCTAAGATTCTTGTAGATGGTGATGGAAAACGGCAAGGTTTCTCGGATGCTGGAAACCATGTGAAAAGTGGTTTAGCACAGATCGAGGGACTTGTTGAAAGGAATGTCGGTGCCGGGTTCGTATCCATCGAAGATGCTATTCTAAATCAGGACACCGTAGTAGAGAAATCTGAGATGGTTTGCACCTGGGGAGATATCGATGAGCTAAATGAGGCATATAAGGGTATCTATACAGGTAATTTGTACACGGTTCTTGCACCTCCCAAGGCGGGGAAGTCAAAGTTTGGAGCACGGTGCATTTACAATGCCATTAAAGCCGGTCAGAATTGTGTAGTATGGCCGGTAGAAGGTGGTATCGAGTACTTTACCGCACAGATGAGAGCAATTCACTTTGATGAAAAGGTAAACGAAGGTATTACGGATCCACTATCCAGAATCACAGGGGTAAGTCAAGCAACAATTTTGCATGATACCTTTGAATCAGAAAAGATCAAAGAGATGGAGAGGTCGACAGCGATTGACCTTGCTACAGGTGGGTACGGTAAGATTCTGTTTATTGACCGTCCTTTCGAGGTAGATACATTCATTAACGAAATTGATACGGCAGTAGAATCTATCGGAGCTACTTTTGTGTTCGTTGACTACATGCAACTCATCGGAGCAGGGGGTACAAGATTAGATAAGCGGGAACGTCTTGAAAAGGCGTACCCCGAATTGCTAACGTACTGCAAGAAAGCAAATGTTGCGGTAATGTCTCCTGCACAGTACACACAAGAGGCTATTAAGAGTATTTCAAAGAATAAAGATGGTGATGACGAACTACGTACCGCAGGTGGTGGGTCGGCTGAGATCATCCGCAGTTCGGATTATGTGCTTGCAATGTGGTCATCCACTGAAGATTTGAAGAATCGTCGTATTACGTTTAAGTCTGTCCCTACACGTTTTCATATGCCATTCAATGATTTTACTGTGTATGCAGACTTAGGGACATGTCAGTTCATATCAGAGAAGGTTTAGCAGTGTCTAGAATTAAAGAAGACGGTAAGATTGTACAACACCTGACAAAGGTTCTTTCAGAGTTAACTGATGCCGGATACTCTCCATGGGAGAAGGGGTACTCTGAGTACTTTAAACTATGCTACAGCGCAGCAACTAACCATGTGTACACAGGGTTGAATCAGTTTATTCTGATGATGACGGCATCCTGTATTCAGGCACAAACTGGTTTATACGATCCCAGGTGGGTGACTTACAACGGGGCCAAGAAATTGGGTTGGCAGGTCAAAAGGGGTTCAAAGGGTACACCGATCCTTAGACCAATCACTATTGATATCAAGGATGAGAATGGTGAAATCAAACTAACAAAGGACGGTAAACCTGTCAGGAGAACAATCTTCAAGACTCTAACTGTGTTCAATGCAACACAGGTCGAGGGAATCCCTCCCTACAATGGAGAGACGGTAGCTCCGAAAAATGAAGAAAATCTACCAGAGAATGTTGATAATCTATTAAAAGATGGTCGTATCAAGATTCGTAGAGCTCCGTTGATGGGGCCTGCTCACTACAGCCTTACAACAGATACCATTACGGTTCACATGGAGGGGCAGTACTTAGATACGAATCACGCTGTTATTACAATCTTGCACGAGGTTGGTCACTGGGCTTGCACATCCCAGGATAGGGCGGATTATGACGGGGTATCTGTGAGGGGGTACATCCGGGAACACTACGGTGAAAAATCTTCCAGAGCAGTTGAAGAGATCGTTGTTGAACTGGCAACGATGCTACTAACAGTAGCATCAGGTGCTGGGTACGAGCCTGTAGTTCACACAACTGATGATGGGTCGAACTCAAAGGCTTATATCTCATCTTGGATGAAGTCACTCTCAGCCCAAGAACGTAATGGCGCAATTATGACAGCAGTAACCGCGGCAATTTCCGTTGCAGATGGAATAACCAAGGAATTAAGAGATGTCGCGGATAAGTAGCTCTTTACTTTTACTCCTGGTTGTGATGGCAACCTTCATCACAGGAGGGGTACAAGTAGCAAAAGCTGAACCCCCACCGCTTCCGGTAGTGGGTTCAGTTGATGTTAATAAGTGGTGCTCTGAGATGGAAGAGTGCACGGATATCATGAAAGCAAATGCCCCGATTATCTGGACGGTGCTTAAATCATATGATCTTGGAGACGGTAAGAAACCCTCAGATGCTGTAGTAGCGGGCATCATGGGAAATATCTACCAAGAGTCCAAGTTTGATCACAATGTAACCAATGAGATCGGTGCCTACGGCTTGGTTCAGATGTTGGGTGGTCGAGCAGATGCAATGAGATCCGCTATCGGTGGTTCAACTGATGTAAAAGATCAAATTAGCTACATCGCAGCGGATTCCTTTGGTGATACATCAGAATCTAGTTGGCCTTCACGTGAATCTGGAACAATGGCCTGCCTAGCACCGGGGGTAAAGTCACACCCGGTATTCGCATCTGACATGGAGGGGTATACATCAGATGATGTTAAGGCTACAACTTCCGCATTTGCATCGAACTATGAGCGCCCTGGTGAGGGTGAGTGCCACATTGGAACACGGGTAAAGGCAGCAGAGACGATACTAAAGCACTTCGGGGGTACTTCCACCGCTGGGGTAGAGGGTGTAACCGATGAAAACGGTAACTTAACTGCCGTAATGGAAGACAAGCTGACTGGTATGGAAAAGCAAATCAAGCTTTATGAAGAGCAGCAGTCCTTACCAGATGTAGATAAGCTGTCACCACTTGAAGAGTTCAATGCGGAGAAGATAGATAAGAGGATGCAAGATGACTCTGTAGGAATGGTGAATTGGTTCCGTGGCGGACTATCAGTATTGGGGTACATTGTGATGATGTATGGTGCAATACTTCTGCTGTCTGCGCTACTACAGAAAAGTATTAGTGGGTTAATAGGACTAGATCCGGTGCAGGTAGTGACCTTCAACCAAATTAAGAGCAAGTCTTATGACATAGAAACAGACCAAGGTGGGAGTGCAAAATCGTTGTGGGGGATAGTTCTTATCGTGAGCATAATAACGTTTGTAGGTGCGTTGTTAGCAAGTGGGACTATTTTCGGTTTCTTGTCTTGGTTGATTTCTCCACTAACCTAACGAAAGGATAAACAGTAAAATGAATACAAACACAGAGGATATGGCACGAAAGAAGGCCGCAGCTGATGCCTTTGGTGCCGCCCTAGAAAAGTACGAGGAAGGGGTACAGAAGGCAATCATTTATACCCTTGCGAACTTGGCTGAAGGATGCTCTTGGGCATTTCTCAAGAAGGATCAGAAAACCGAGAAGAACGTACAGGTACTTCGGAAGACCAATGGTGTGTACGTTGCTGAGCTGAGCAGGGCATATCTGGTATTTGTACCGTTCGATAAGCTGATGGCAGCGGTGCAACCGATCAGCTCGGGGTACTTTAATGAAAGCATGTTTGTTGAAGCTCAAGAACGTTACAAAAAGGGTGTATTAGCACTTCAGAAGTTCTTTAGCAAGGGTCGTGAGGGTCTAGTGGGCATCTTCTCACTTAATGAATCACCAACGATCACTATTTCTGGTAAGCCCCACCCTGCGTTCTCTGTTGACATCGGTACAATGATGGAGGGGATGGATATGTATGGGTACAGCTTCGTTGTAGACGGACGATTAGTAACTCTAAACGAAGTACGTGCGGGCTCATTTGAGGACATTCTCCGCCGCTGTGAGGTGGCACCCTCGGGTAATGCTCTCATGATCTCGGTTAAAAAGAACTAATTTTTCAGTAAGTCCTCGGGGTCTTTAAGGCTCCGAGGACTTATTTGTTTGGCAGAACGTATTTACAACACACTAAATAACTAATAACATAAGACACTATGAACACAAACCAATTACTTAAAACGATTATTGAAGCACGTCCTGCATATTGCAAGGATATTAATGTTGCAATTCACAAACACGTTATTGTGAATTGCAACCCTGAACTGACTGGTGTTCGGCAAATTATGATGCCACTCAAGGAGTTCGATATCGCATTACAGCATAGCATCATTCAAACTACCGAAGATGCTGATAAGGTCTTTCAAAAAGTTCTTTTCAACGAAGTGATTCTATAGCATGTCTGATCTGCAACAGGGGCTGAATAAGCTGGACAACCCGCCAACCATACGGGGGTACTATGATGACGTAATTGCAAAATATGATACAAAGTTTGCAGTACGTCCGATGAGTATTTCCCGGATGGGTGTCTGCCCGTTGCATGATGATAATGACCCCTCTTTCGGTGTGGTCACAACCAAACAGGGTGTAGAGATTTATAACTGTTTCGGTTGTGGTAAGAGGGGTACATTAATTGACCTTGTAATCAGCAGTGTTGAGATCTGGGAAAAAAGAACACTTACCAAAGAGGCGGCTCTCAGAGAGTTAGCTAAGCGGTACGGCTTTGATGCAGAAGAGATAATTAGTCAGGCTGATACTAAAACAGATTACAAAGAACGATATGCTACTATTGCAAAAAAGATACAAGCCCCGCTAAAGCCGGGTATTCACACATTTAAGGATGCGGTGGAATACGGTCTCACAAAGGGGTACAGTAGTGATTACTTTTCTAGGGAAGTTGCCAAGCTGTTAGGAGGTGGTTACTGATGGTTTCTATCCCACCGAAAACATATGGTAAAGCTACAGAGCCGGTAATGGCACGGATTGTGCCAGCGGGGATGATGCCAGAAAGTGCCGCTATTGAGACTGTTATTCCTCAGTCCTTGGTATCTATCTATCGGGATAATGGCTTAACAAAGCCAGAGCAACCAACACCAGATATTGGATATACTCCACCAGTGTTGTCAGCAATGCCAAGCTATGAGGAAGCACTGCTTACAGATACTGAGGATGAAGAGATTACAGTAACAGGGCTGTTGTCCTCGGCTGAGCTATTTCAAATCACATATGATACACATCAACTAGCAAAAAAGAAACATGTGCTATCTATGGTGATAGGTGTGTTTGCGGTTATTGGCATCCTTGTCAGTTTGGTGAGCATTTTTCCACTGGTGAATCATTGGTCAGTAGTGGCTTCTGGTGAAACAGGTTTGACACAAATCGTCAGAGTAGCTGAAAACCCTGAGAGTAATAAGTTTACTGCGGTGATTGATTATTCAGGTACGCTAACCACAACCCCTCTCGAGATTAACAATGATGGGAAGGTTACACGTACCACAGCAAACGGGGTACAGAATACTAACAGTGTAGCTGAGAAGGTAGTAGTTCACGGTTATGTGGATACTGTACTAATTAAGAACATACCAATGTGGATTTCCGAAACATTTGGATATGGACGAATGTTTTTCATTGTACTAACGGCCACACTAATAGTGGTTAGCTTGATACTACTTGGTTGCTCAGCACTTGCAAGGAGACACTAATGGAAAAGCCAGATACAACTGAGATTGAAATTGTACTTCCTTATAAGTGGAGTGATACAGCAAAGAACCGATTCACACTTAGAGTGATTATATTTTCGGTCATTCTTTGGATGGTAGTATCGGTAGCAATTTCAGTAGTCATGGCAAAGATGGGGTACAGAGGCATCATCTTCGATGAGATCATGGTAGCGGTTACTGTGACAACAATCGGTGTACTGATTTTCACCTTTGCATATCTTTCTATCCAGAATGGTGTCTCGTTAAGGGAGAATGTGTTTGAAACACCAATCAACCCCATCACTCTATCCAAAGCACTCGGGGTACGAATTGTCAAAGATGACATACAAAGACTGCTTGAAGATTCCAGTGAGCGTATTGAGTATGATATCGTTAAAGCATTTGGAGAATCCTGGAATCAAGAACTGGTATTTACAGAACCAGGTAGAATTGTAACACAGCACGGTGATTACCTTAAATTGGAGTGGCTTGATGACTATATGCGTCGAGCAAAGATCACCGCAATAAAAAATGATTTAGAGATTTAACATGATAGACTTTGGGCTGGACGGTGATCAAACAACACCCGGTACAACGATAACAGAATCGACGGTACTAACGTTGTTGCCAAAAGATGAGGTTCTGCTCGCTGTTGATCCCTCAAAATCCTCTACAGGTTATGCACTAAGTATTAACGGGGTACTGCATACGGGTACGATCACAGTTCAACAACAATCTGGGTTTCTTGCGGAGAGTCTGATGCGCAGGGATTTAGCATACAAGCTATTTCATACCCTAAATGAGTTGGGTGTCGATCATGTTGATACGGTACTAATTGAGGACGTATACTTCGGGGGTAATACTGATGTAGTTCGTCTTTTGCTTTCACTAAATACTGCAATCGATGATGTATTTTTGGACAGTGATATAACATTCGGTACCGCACTCCGGGTAAACAATGTGACATGGAAGAGCTGGTTGACAACTCTCTACAACGGGGTAAAGGGTATGTCTGATAAAGAGAAGGTTGTATCCGTATTAAATGAGTTGGATTTCTACACAGAGAGTCAAGATATCTACGATGCAACTGGAATACTAACGGGGTACTTGATAAACCGTGAAGTAGATAAACCAACACCAGATATATCTCTCTCAATCAAAGATCTTGAGTTTCGGTATGCAGATACAATTGAAGAGTTACTAAAGATGCTTCCCTCGTCAGGTATTCCGATAACTGGGAAACCATCAAAGAGACTAATCTTGCAGCGGGTATCTGGTAATAAAGAGGGTGTATTTTACTTTGAAACACCCAAATACCTTGGGTTTTTCGGGGAGGAATTAGGTATCCCACCAAAAGTAACACCGGGGTACTTAGGATTCTGGAAAAAGAGGAAAGATGATTAACATTAACAACATCATAGAAACAGGTTACTGCATTCTAGATGCTGACAGGCTAGAAGTCCTTGGCAGCAATTTGGTCAAAGTTCCCTATGTTGAAGGCATTGAGGCAGCCAACAAGGATGACCTTTACGATTACATGGTTCACAATGCCTCTCCAATCTACGTTGATGACGGTGAATAATGGCAAGAATAACTAAACGAGAAATACTGATGAGGTTGTCCTACCAAACGGGGTACGACTTTTATCAAGCTGAAATGGTTACTGATGATTTAGACCCTATTCACTTTTGCCCTACTGATAATACAGTGTTACGGATGCTGGAGGGGTTTTTACAGATTCCAGACGAAACAGTTAATCGTGTAGTACAATATTGGATATGCACAAACTGTGGTGCAACTAGGATAAACACCCAAACGATAAGGTAGATTGTGAAATGACAACATTAACTGTTCGGGTAGAAGATTTTCTAACCAACTACGACAAGGGTACAGCAGAAATTTGTGTTGAGGAACTAGAAACTCTTATCCAGGATCTAAACCAAGAGGGGTACGATCCCCGAGTATCCAATGCGGTATATGATCGTCTTGTAGATATCCTAGAAGCTGAGTGTCCAGACTCTCCGGTGCTTAAAGAGTTGTGGGATGACGCAACCGACGATGTAGATAATACTGATTCGACCTACACAGACATTCTTGCACTACACCCGATGCACTCTATCCGAACAGTTAAGTCATATGAGGATAAGGTACTTAAAGAGTTCCTCTCCAATCTCGGTGATGAGGACCTGTTTCTCTCGCTAAAGATCAATGGGCACGGTATTCGTGTAGTATATGAAAACGGGTATCTGGTCTATGCGAGTAGCCGTGCCCGTGCAAGTGCTGGGCGTGAACTAACTAAGCAAATGGTGAATATCCTTGGTGAGTACAATCCCAATCTCGTAAATGAGGGGGTACTAGATATTCGCGGGGAGGTTTGCCTTAGAAACGATAAGCTAGAAGAGGCCAGGAAATTTAATCCAGGTATCAAGAGTGCTTTCAGTGCAGTTTCTTCGCTGATCAAACCATCTTCAACACCCGAAGAGAATGTTCTCCTAGATTTCCTAGCATATAACATCTACACAAAGTTCAGCACGGTGAAGTTTTCTTCCCGAGAAGAGACTTACCGCACATTATCCACATGGGGCTTTGACGTACCTGATTACGTAACAATGGATGGGCCGATCAATCTAGAAGACCTACAGGCAACCATTGAAGACTTTGAAACAACACAGGGTAATGCTGATTACTTTACTGATGGAGTTGTCGCTCAGTACAACAGTACAGAATACCGTGATAGGTTTGGATTTGACGGTAAATACAACGAAGCAGATGTAGCACTCAAAGTGGGGTACTGGAAGCAGGACCTTTACGAGGGTATTGTGCAAGAGATTATATGGACAAGAGGTAAGAGTAAACTCTCCCCGGTAGCACTTGTTGCTGAGGTCGATGGAGACCCTAATCAAGGGGTACTGACTGCGCAGGGTAACCGAGTTAGGCGTGTGCCGCTTTATGAGCCAGCAAATATTCTCGTATTGGATGCATATCCTGGACAAGTACTGAACTTCCGATACGGTGGAGAGGCTGGGGTAGTTCCAAGTCATCCGGACGGTACGTTACTGACCGATAGTGCTGTACGTGAACTGTTATCATGGTAACAATCGCTTACACACCATAATTATAAGGAGATTGGGTAATGTCCAGAGAAAATGATGATATCCAGCTAGAAGACGAGTGGGACGATGTCTGGGGGTCGGACGAGAGAGATGACTGGGGATCGGACGAGAGCGGTGATTGGGACGACGAAGACGATGACTGGGGGTCGGACGAGAGAGATGACTGGGACGACGAGGACGACGCTCAGTCAGATGTAGAAGATAGCACTCAGCCAGAGGATACAGTATCTGAACAAGAGACTGAAGATACTGAGGACACTGAGGACGTTATCTACACCGAAAAGAGAGTTCTCACAGTTGGTAATGAGTCAGAACATAGTGCAGTTGAGATTACAGAAAACCTTAATCTCGATTCTACTGCATTCTCTTTGAAGCACAAGGTAATTGCTACATACAGCATTGCAGTGACTCAGCCAATTAAAAAGGGTAGAAGTGAGACATTTTTAGGATTGTCTGAGTCAATCAAGCAACTAGGGGTACTTACTCCGATTCATGTAACACCAACTGAAGAGTACCTAGAGTGGCTAGAGAACCACAGTGAAGAAGATGCTTACCCTCACGGCGATAGGTACATCTTACTACACGGGTACAGAAGGCTATTTGCAGCACTAAAGAACAACATTGATACTATTCCGGCAATCGTAGTAAACTTTAGAGACCGTGAATCTGCAAATGATCTGCTACTTGCGTTTTCGTTGGTACTTGGGAAGAGTGAGAAGCGTAGCTGGGCTGAAAAGTACAGCCTTATGGGGGTACTCGAAATGTTACACACGATCTCACCAATGACGTTAGAGTATTTGCTCAACATGAATAGCGGAGAGTCTGTAAAGCTCCGAGACATCATGACAGCAGGGTACGAGGAAGTTGTAGAAGATCTACTTGGCAAAGATAAGCCAATAGATTCATGTTACAACAAGCTAAACAAACTTCGCAAGGATGAAAACCGACTGCTGAATGAGGACAAGCAGGGTATTGCTGATATTGAAGATGCAGAGGAGATCGCAGGTGACTCCACCGGGGGTAAGAAGCAGCTTACCAACGAAGAGGTAGCCGCTATTCTAGAAGTGGGTGAAAGCGGTGGTCTTGATGATAATTCATTTGGCGGAGCTGACATCTTTGGCGAAGCTGAAGCGGAGGTACAGGACACCAAGAACAGGCATCCGCTTGACCCAGCACTACGAGCTTCTGTATTACGCCGAGATGACTACACATGCCAGGCTTGTCTGTTCGGCCAAGGGGTACCCTCGACTATTCAACTTGCGGCACTTGAGGTACATCATATGATTCCAGTGATGTTGGGTGGGCCTGATTCAATGGATAATTTGGTAGTGCTATGTTCAACTTGCCACAAGACAGCACACGTTATCGCGAATGCAGGGGGTAAGATTGGAATCAGCAGGGAGGATTTCTTAAAACTTACTGAGCACTCCCAGAATATGTGGAACAAGCTAGGTAAGTTGTCTAACATAATTCTTTCGGCTGAGAAGAAGACGGGTAAATCCTTTAAGAAGCATAATGTACACAAACTTCCAGAAAATAAACCTTTCTGGGAACTGCAAAAAGAGAACGAAGCAGCCTTAAAGTCAAACTAGGGGATTTTGCTGGCACCAATTAGATTACAAACGTGGACAGACGGAGGCAGTATTTGTTATTAGTGATGACTTTTGTCATCCTACTGGCGGTTATTCTTGCACTGTTGTTACTTGTTGCGTTGCAGATAACGTTTACAACGGCTGTGTTTACCATAAATAACACACAGATTATCGTAATTAGGTAACAGAACAATAACAGTTTTAACGATCAAAAATAATTAGTGCTGAAGTACTATTTTCCGCGCCAAACCCGCGCTAATCTGGCAAAACAGCACACAGGCACCGTGCTAACCAAACAAAATTGTTCCGCGAAAGGAAAAAGAAATGACTTCGTTCACCAAGAAGACTGCCGTTGGCACGTCTGCGCTCGCTACTATTGCCCTTGCAACCCTTACCGCATGTGGATCGGGTGGGGTAACTACTGACAATGCAACTCAGACTACTGATAGCACCAAGGAGTTCCACAACACTGAAACCATTAAGCCGACCGAAACGCCTACGCCGGTAGTAATTCCTAATAAGGTAGCGCCAGAGGGTAACAAGCCTGAAGAGAAGGCAGACACCGATAAGTCTGCCCCTGATGAATCGTCAGAGGCATCCAACGTAGATGACTACGAACTGTACATTCCTGATGCAGATAGCGACTACTGGGATGGGGTAGTGGCGGATGCTGGCGGAAGTGTCGCGATTCCGGCCCCGGTGTACTCTGGTAACATTGTGAGCCCGTCAAACCCTGTCAAGGTTGTTTACGGACCTAAGAACCCTAACAACGGGGGTACTGCAACTAAGCCCGGTACGGGTGTGAAGCCCGGTACGGGTGTGAAGCCCGGTACGGGTGTGAAGCCCGGTACGGGTGTGA
>ERZ1031273.67-NODE-67-length-57505-cov-22.491958_pt1 | contig 57505 bp, 37 predicted proteins | sample MGYA00516575_ERZ1031273 | MGnify/ENA primary metagenome ERZ1031273 (study PRJEB33718, sample SAMN03159816) | human skin metagenome | collected 2014-02-25 | study: EMG produced TPA metagenomics assembly of the PRJNA266117 data set (Human skin bacterial metagenome... | reverse complement strand
TCGGAAAGGCTTTGGGAGCAGAGGGTCGCGAGTTCGAATCTCGCCACCCCGACAAAATAAAAAAGAGCGATGAGGAGATCTATTTCTCTTCATCGCTCTCTTGGTTTATTTCGGTGGTGTCTCCTACCGACCCATGCGGGTGGAGGGGTTGAGTACCTCGCGGTGGCTGTAGGGCTGCTCCTCGGGACGGTGGAGAGCGGTGTCGGTCGGCTTCTCCTCCGCCGGCAGGGTCGCCTCATCATCGTCCATATAGCAAATCACGTCGCCCTTGCGAACCGTGGCACCCTGATCGGCGACCACCTCGCGTATGCGTCCGCCGACGAGGGCAGTCACCGGCTCGCGATACCCGCCGGAGGGGCAGATCTCGCAGAGGCAGCTCCCGCGGCGGTAGGCGGTGCCAACCTGTGGTGCGGCGGAGCCCTCCTCGAGATTGATCTCCCAGAGGATCTGGCCACTCGTGGGGGCGGTGACGGGCGTCCAAGCGGCACGCTTCAGCGCCCGAACCTCGTCCGGGGTGGTGCCGCGGAGGGCGGCACGCTCAGCACGCTTCTGCTCCAGGTCCTCGAGGAATCGCTCCTTGGCGACGCCGGAGCGGTAGTCGCGGTACTGTGGCTCGTGCATGGCGAGCTCAAAGAGCTCCTCGTCGTCCTTGCCGTAGTCCCAGCCCTCCTCGTCCATCATCCGGCGGAAGCGGTCGAGGTCGTCGGGATAATTGGTCTGCGGGTCAGCGTCGGTAAAGGCGAGTCCCTTCTCCTCCGCAAGCGTGCGCAGCTCCTCAGCCACAGGACCGGGGACGCGACCATTCTTCCCGAGGATCATGCCCCATGCCTTCTCATCGATCGCCTGCCACCGCTCACCGCCACGCTCCATATTGAAGACATTCATCAGGGCGATGTTCTTGGTGTACTGGCTGTAGGGGGTGACGAGAGGCGGATAGCCGAGCATTGGCCAGATGTGCGCCACCTCATCGAAGAGCTTCACCATCAGATCGTCGATGGAGATCTCCGGCTCGCCCTTCTGACGATGGAACATATTGATCGCCTCGTGGATGCCCTGCAGGTCGGACATCATCGAGCCCATCATCCCTCCGGGGAGCCCGCAGCCGATGAGGAGCGAGGAGCACTGGAGGTTTTGCTCATTGATGTAGTAGCCGAGGAAGTCGTCCACAAACTCCTGCGTGAGCGTGCGGACCTGCATATAGGCCTTCATATTGATCTCCGGCACCTCGAAGCCGTCCGCTCTCAGCATCTCCCGGATGGTGATCACGTCGGGGTGGATCTTGCCCCACGAGAGCGGCTCCACGGCGGTGTCGAGGATGTCCACGCCGGCGCGTGCCGCCTCGAGCATCGATGCGACGGAGAAGCCGGGACCGATGTGGCCGTGGTACTCGATCACGATGTCGGGGTGCGACTCCTTGATCCGGCGGACGATCTGACCGATGACTGTCGGTCGACCGATGCCGGCCATATCCTTGAGGCAGATCTCCTCTGCCCCCGCATCGATAAGCGTGTCGGCGAGAGCGGCGTAGTAGTCGACCGTGTGGACGGGCGAGTGGGTGATGCAGAGCGTTGCCTGCGGGGTCATGCCCGCCTCCTTGGCGTACCGGATCGAGGGGATGACGTTGCGGGGGTCATTGAGCCCGTCGAAGATGCGGGTAATGTCGACTCCCTGGGCGTGCTTCACCTTGTACATCAGCCGCCGCACGTCCGACGGACAGGGGTACATCCGGAGGGCATTGAGCGCCCTGTCGAGCATGTGGGTCTTGATCCCCGCCTCACGGAAGGGCTTGGTAAAGGTCCGGACAGCTTGGTTGGGGTTTTCCCCGGCGAGCAGCTGGACCTGCTCAAAGGCGCCTCCATTTGTCTCCACTCGGGAGAAGCAGCCCATGTCGATGATCGCCGGGGCGACCCGCTCCAGCTGGTGGGCGAGAGGCTGGTACTTCCCCGAGCTCTGGAACATGTCTCGGTAGACGAGACTGAATTGTATCGGTTTCCTTTTTGTCATATAAAGAAGGAGCGGTTATTACAGCTTGCGTGCGGCGAGGTCGCTCAGGTGGGACCGCTCGCCGTGGATGAGATTGACGTGTGCAAAGCAGTCCTCACCGCGCATCCGCTCGATCATGTAGGCGAGGCCGTTGCTCCTGCTGTCGAGGTAGGGTGAGTCGATCTGCTGCACGTCTCCGGTGAAGATCATGCGGGCGTTGTCGCCGGCGCGGGTGATGATGGTCTTGATCTCCTGGGGTGTGAGGTTTTGCGCCTCATCGACGATGAAGATCACATCGCCGAGACTACGACCACGGATGTAAGCCAGGGCCTCGACCACTAAGCGCTCGTCGCCCAGCATAGCGTCGATCTCCTGTGCAGCGGCAGACCCGGTGCCGAGCTGTGACTTGATCACATTGAGATTGTCGAAGAGTGGCTGCATGTAGGGCATGATCTTCTGCTTATAGTCCCCCGGGAGGAAGCCGATGTCCTTGTCGGCAAGGGAGACGATCGGTCGGGCGAGGAGGATCTGGCGGTAGTCCTCGACCTGGGCGAGAGCGGCGGCGAGGGCGAGCAGCGTCTTACCCGTACCGGCAGTACCGGTGAGGGCAACGAGGGAGAGGGACTGGTCCATCAGCACATCGAACGCGAGCGCCTGCTCCGCATTGCGTGGAGTGATGCCGTAGTAGCTCTTCTTCTCCACCGTGCGGATGGTCTTCGCCTCGTTGTCCACGCGACAGAGTGCGGAGGAGTTGGGAGCCTTGAGGACAAAGGTCTGATTGGGCACCACGGTGACCGGCAGGGAGAGCTCCTCCACGGGGACACCCTTGCCACCGGCGACGTAGAGGCTGTCCACAGCGCTGTCATCGGCGATCTCTATCTCGTGCTGCTCGGGCCGATTGGGGTCCTCTTGCCGGGTCTTGTCGGTCGTGTAGTCCTCCGCCTCGAGCCCGAGGGAGAGTGCCTTGAGTCGCATATTGACGTCCTTGCTCACGAGCACCGTCTCCTCACCGTGACGCTCGTCCATCAGCGTCAGTGCGGTGGAGAGTATGCGGTGATCCTTGATGTCCTCCCCAAAGGCTGCCTGCACCTTGGGGTGGTGCTGCCCCTCGGTCAGGATGTAGACCCGTCCGCCGTCGGCATTGACCGCTATGCCGTTGGTGATGAAGTCGTGGAGCTCGCTCCCCTTGTCCTTCATGTCCTTCTCCGTCTCCTCCTCGATCGCCTTGTCGACGATGCGGGTGAAGGCGCGCGCATTGTAATTGATCTGCTCGTAGCCCTTCTTAAACTTATCCACCTCCTCGAGGACGGCGATGGGGATGTAGACGTTATTTTCCTGGAAATTCTTCACGCACTGGTAGTCGTGAAGGATCACGTTGGTATCGAGTACAAAATTCTTCTTAGCCATGGTTGTACGGTTTAGTTAGTGTATCCTTTGACACAAATGTAGCGAAAGAGATACAAATGTATCTCCATTCACTGTGGCTTAGGAGAAGAATTGCTCGAGGGCGGAGCGGGTGATGCCGACGGAGGAGAAGCCACCATCGTGGTAGAGATTCTGCATCGTCACCTTGCGTGTCAGGTCAGAGAAGAGTGCCACGCAGTAGTCCGCACAGTCGTCCGCATCGGCATTGCCGAGAGGCGACATCCGGTCGGCAAAGAGGCGCAGCTGCTCCATTCCCTCGATCCCCTCACCGGCAGTGGTCGCCGTGGGGGACTGGGAGATCGTATTGATGCGCACGTGGCGCGCCTCGCCATAGATCAGCCCGAAGCTCCGGGTGATCGACTCGAGCATCGCCTTGGCATCCGCCATGTCGCTGTAGTCGACAAAGGAGCGCTGCGCCGCTATGTAGGTGAGCGCCACTACTGACCCCCACTCGCTGATTGCGTCGAGCCGCTTGGCGACAGAGAGCATCTTGTGGAAGGAGACGGCTGAGATGTCGAGGGTCTTCTCATAGTTCTTATAGCTGAGCTCCTCGTAAGGGATCCGCTTGCGGATGTTGGGACTCATGCCGATGGAGTGGAGCACAAAGTCGATCCTCCCGCCCAGCTGCTCCATCGCCTGCGTGAAGACCTGCTCCAGCTCCTCGATCGAAGTGGCGTCCGCCGGGATGACGATACTCCCGGTCTCCTCTGCCAGCCGGTCTAGCGTGCCGAAGCGCAGCGCCGCGGCGGTATTGGAGAGGGCAAGCGTGGCGCCCTCCTCATGGCAGCGCTCTGCCACCTTCCAGGCGATGGACTTCTCATTGAGTGCCCCAAAAATGATCCCCCTCTTCCCCCTAAGCAATCCGTATGACATGATAATCTATGGCTTATGAAAAACGACTCAGCAAAGTTAAGTATAATGCGCTACACCCTGCCGCCTCGAAGCCCGATGAGAGCCCCCATTTCTATTACCGGTAATAGACGACACTATAGTCGGTATTAGTGACGACTAATACCGGTAATAGTTTGGACTAATACCGATACTAATTCTCATCCCTGTCCGCCTGCTTCACTCCCAGCTCATTACCACTCCCTCCAGATCCTCGTTATGTCATCTCGGATGGGTGGAAGTGGGTACATTGCCGGAGAGAGATAATTTCGTATCTTTGCGGAGCCTTGCCCCCTGAGGGTCGGGCGGGTGGCACTCCAAGAGGCTGTCCCTTGCCGAAATAGCTCAGTTGGTAGAGCGACGCATTCGTAATGCGTAGGTCACGAGTTCGAGTCTCGTTTTCGGCTCTCCCTCCCCCGAGAGCGTCTGCGGATGATTTTTATCCGTGGGCGCTCTCACTTTTTTGGAGGTGGCGGGTAGTAAGGGTATATTTGCGAGAGGTACTGCAACCCCTAAGTATATGCTTTCTCTATGACAAATGTCCTCCAAATGCTCTCACCGGAGATGAGGGAGATCCTCCGATCGCGGAATATCTGGCCCGATCAGGTGCTCTACCTGACTCGGTCGGATCAGCGGCTTGATATGTTTGCCCTCGGGCAGCGCCACTTCGAGATCTTCCTGCAGACCGAGGAGTACTTTCGTCAATTGGTGTCTATGGCGGACCGCAAGGAGCGTAGTGCGGGCTACAACGTGCTTCCCCGCAAGTTTCGTGCGGTCCTCTATGAGTCCGATGACACCGCCGAGTTGCGTCGGCTGCTTTTAGCTCTGCCACAGACCGATATCCCCGGGCTGCGGGATCTCTACCCTATGCTGATATGGACCACGGATGATGAGCAGAGCCTGATGGAGAGCCTGGGGGATGATATCGCCCTCCAAGCCTACCGAGACGGCTACATGGATGGTATGCCTATCGTCGCTCTGATGACCGGCGAGGTGCTTGCGGATGAGGATCCGCGTAGGGAGGAGAAGGAGAGGCGCCGGGCAGAAGCGATCCCGGAGCAGCTCTTCGCCTCTATAGACGATCGGACCGAAGTGGGAGAGACGATACAGGCGGAGATGAGGGAGAGGGGCATCCTCCCGGAGGATCTGCTGTTGATCCGGGTCGGTGATGAGACAATGGATAGTCTCTCAGAGCAGAGAGTCCACGGCATCCTCCTGCGCTACGATGACGAGAATATGGATAGACTCTATCAGCAGGTCGCCTCAGATAGTCCCCTCGATACGGACACCCGCACCCCCAGACCCTTCAAGGCATGCTTACTGAGGGACAGTCGAGGGACAGAGAAGCTCTACAGGCTGGAGGCTCCGCCCAGGTTAGATCCAGACGAACCGGAGCGACCACTTTTCTTCCCACACCCCTCCATGCACGAGGAGATGGAGGAGGCTATCCCTTTCCTCTCCATTATGGCCACGGTGGATGCCGAGTACCTCTGCAGCTTAGGGCTGACGGAGGAGGATGCCTACATCTTTATCCCCCTACGCCTCTCAGAGGCAAGTGACGACACGCAAGATCTATTTCACTTATGAACTATAGGAATACCCTCACCCTCTCAGTACTGACGGTACTTCTCCTGACCCTTGGTTGCAGCAAGACCGTAGAAGAGGGGGCTCCCAACTACCCGACCAAGCTAACCGACCTCGTGGACCCCTGGATCGGGACGGGAGGTCATGGGCACGTCTTCCTCGGTGCGAGTGTCCCGCTCGGGATGGTTCAGCTCGGTCCCACCTCCGTCACGGAGGGGTGGGACTGGTGCAGCGGCTACCACATCTCCGACAGCACGATCATCGGCTTCTCCCACACCCACATGAGCGGGACGGGCATCGGAGACCTCCTCGACCTGACGGTGATGCCGGTGACGGGCGAGGTGACTCCGGGACGAGGGACGGCGGACGATCCGGCGAGCGGGCAGTGGAGCTACTCCGACCGGAGCCGTGAGGTGGTTCGCCCGGGCTACTACGCCACCCGGCTCACCCGATACGGCATTGACGTAGAGCTGACGGCGACGAGCAGGGTGGGACTGCATCGGTACTCCTTCCCCGAGGGAGCAGAGCAGCCGGCGATCATCTGGGACCTTGCCAATGGAGGAAATTGGGACCGGCTGACCAAGGGCGAGGTAAAGCAAGTTAGCGACACGAGAATGGAGGGCTACCGCTACTCCACCGGCTGGGCAAAGGATCAGCGGATCTACTTCGCCGCTGAGCTCTCTACCCCGATCCGCTCCATCGACTACGGCACCACCCCCACGCCGGGGAAGGAGAGCGACGTGCCTTACAACTATGCGTACATTCACTTGGAGCAGCCGACGGAGCCGGTTCTGCTGAAGGTCGCCCTCTCCCCCACCTCCACGGAGGATGCGTGGGCCAATATGGCAGCCGAGTGCCCCGGGTGGGACTTTGAACGTGTCCGTAAGTCTGCTGATGCGGCGTGGGAGAAGGAGCTGGCTCGGATGCGTATGGCAGCGAGCGACTCTGCCACCCTCGTCACCCTCTACACCGCCCTGTACCACACCCTCATCACCCCCTCCGACTACAGCAATGCGGACGGGTCTTACCTTGGTGCCGACTTCGCCAAGCACACAGACCCGGGCTACACGACCCGCTCGACCTTCTCCCTCTGGGATACCTACCGAGCCTTTCACCCCCTCTTTACGCTGACACAGTCCGACCGTATGAGGGACATCGTCGGCACGATGACGGCGATCTCGCGTGAGGGGGGCAAGGTGCCGGTCTGGCACTTCTACGCCAATGAGACCAATACGATGGTGGGGGATCCCGGGATCTGTGTGCTCTCGGATGCGATCGTGAAGGGTCTCTGCGAGGAGCCCGACTCGGTCTACCAAGAGCTGAAGAAGACCGCCCTCCTCGATGAGCGGGGGAAGGATCTCCGTCGCGAGTACGGCTACATCCCCTACGACAAGATGGGCGAGAGCGTTGCCTACGACATGGAGTATGCGATTGCCGATGCTGCCCTTGCTGAGGCAGCAAAGCACCTTGGGCACGAGGAGGACTACACCTATTTCCTCAAGATGAGCAAGTCCTACCACCACCTCTTCGACCCGGTGACCGGCTTTATGCGGGGCAAGGGCAGCGATGGCGAGTGGCACATCCCCTTTGACCCCACCGCCTCCAAGCACCGCGACGATGACTACTGCGAGGGCAATGCGTGGCAGTACACCTTCCTCGTCCCGCAGGATGTGGAGGGGCTGGCGGGCTGCTTCGGCGGAGAGGAGCGTCTGATCGCCAAGCTCGATAGCCTCTTCTCCATCTCCTCCGACCTCACCGGTGCCGATGCTTCGCCCGACATATCCGGCCTGATCGGTCAGTATGCGCACGGCAATGAGCCGAGCCACCACACCATTTACCTCTACAGTGTCCTCGGCAGGCAGTCCAAGGCGGCACCGCTCCTCCGCCAAGTGATGACGGAGCTGTACCATGCGGCACCGGACGGGCTGTCAGGCAATGAGGATGCGGGGCAGATGAGTGCCTGGCTCCTCCTCTCCGCCATCGGGCTCTATCAGGTGGAGCCGGCGGGCAGGCGCTACTACTTCGGCAGCCCGATCATCGATGCCGCTGAGCTGAGCGTGCGAGACGGGCACTTCACCATTCGCGTGCACGACAATAGTGCGGAGAATATCTACATCCAGAGGATCCGGCTCAATGGTGGCGACTACACCAAGCGCTACCTCGACTATGAGGACATCGCTCGCGGGGGGATCCTCGACATCTATATGGGGAGTAAGCCCCGAGACTTCTGAGAGACAATGACTATGAGTCAAGGAAAGAAAAGATTAGTGGTGCTGACCGGCGCCGGTATGAGTGCCGAGAGTGGGCTCAGCACCTTCCGCGACGCAGACGGGCTGTGGGAAAATGAGCCTGTCGCCGAGGTGGCTACCCATGAGGCGATCCTGCGGGACCCGGCACGCTGCATCCGCTTCGCAAATAAGCTCCGCCTCGGCTGCGCATCCGCTCAGCCCAATGCCGGACACAAGCTCCTCGCCGAGCTGGAGCAGGACTACGACATCACCATCGTGACGCAGAATATCGACGATCTCCACGAGCGGGCAGGGAGCAGCCACGTGATCCACCTCCATGGCGAGCTGATGAAGTGCTGCACCATGGATGACCCCGAGACACCGCTTCCCCTCCCGGACGACAAGCTGGAGATGTCCATCGATGCCACCGACCGCAGTGGGCGACGGTTGCGGCCCTTCATCGTCTACTTCGGTGAGGGGGTTCCCCGTATGAGCGATGCGATCCGCGCCACCGGGGCAGCGGACATTTTCCTCATCATCGGTACCAGCCTCGTCGTCTATCCCGCAGCGGGTCTCTCCACCTGCGCCCCGGACGGGATCCCGAAGTTCCTCATAGACCCTAAGCCGGTCCCTGTGCCGGGCGACTTTGAGCAGATCCACGAGGGCGCCTCAGCCGGCGTGCGCCACTTTGTCGATCTCCTGAGGGAGCGAAATCTCTGAGTGGTATGATGAAGGAGAAAAAGAGGATGGATTGGGCGCGACTCATGGCGAGTGAGCGCTTCGGGCAGGAGGAGTCGGCGGCCGAGCAGCCCGGGCGAACCGACTACCAGCGGGACTACGACCGACTGATCTTCAGTGCCCCCTTCCGCCGGCTGCAAAATAAGACGCAGGTCTTCCCCCTCCCCGGGCAGATCTTTGTCCACAACCGTCTCACCCACACGCTCGAGGTCTCCTGCGTCGGTCGCTCGCTCGGCAATGCCATCGGCCGTGCTGTTAAGGCTGAGGAGCCGGAGCTGCCCTTTGACTTCTCCGACGTCGGTACCGTCGTCTCCGCAGCCTGTCTGGCGCACGACATGGGCAATCCCCCCTTTGGTCACGCCGGCGAGCGGGCCATCCACGCCTACTTCACCGAGGGCGCCGGCACCCGCTGGCGGGAGAGCCTCGAGGCGGAGGGCGGACGATGGGCCGACTTTGTCCACTACGACGGCAATGCCAATGGGCTCCGCCTACTGACCCACACCTTCTGCGGCAGACGCCCCGGCGGCTACGGCCTCACCTACGCCACGATAGGCTCCTTCATCAAGTACCCCTACACCTCCGCTAAGGAGTGTGAGACGGGGAAGTTTGGCTGCTTTGCCAGCGAGGAGGAGACGCTACACCGAGTGGCGCAGAAGCTCGGGCTGCCTGTGCTCGACGAGGAGAGCGAGCACCCCGAGTTCGCTCGTCACCCGCTCGTCTACTTAGTCGAGGCGGCGGACGACATCTGCTACCAGATCATGGATCTCGAGGATGCGTATAAGCTTAAGATCCTCTCTCGGGAGGAGTGCACCGAGCTGCTCTACTCCTTCCTCCCCGACCCGGAGCGGGAGGAGGCCGGTAGGGTGATCGGTCAGCTCTCGGATGACAACGAGCAGATCGCCTACCTCCGTGGCAAGGTGGTCAATCGCCTCACCCTCTCCGCCATAGACACCTTCCTCGCCCACCGGGAGGAGATCCTGAGCGGCACCTTCCACGGCAGTCTGATCGGTGCCATGGAGAAGCGTCAGCGGGAGGCGTACCGGGAGGCGCGGGAGGTCGCCTTCGACCGGATCTACTACGCCGGCGAGGTGCTTGACATCGAGCTGGCGGGATTCCGGATCTTCTCCTCACTCCTGGACAACCTGATCGAGGCGCAGCTCCACCCTAAGAGGGCCTACTCCAAGCTTTGGTTTAATCGCATCCCTTCTCAGTACGATATGTCGTCACCGACGCTCTACGGCAAGATCCAGTCCGCCCTCGACTACATCAGCGGTATGACCGACGTCTACGCCCTCGACCTCTACCGCAAGTTTACCGGCATGAGCCTGCCCGCCATTTAAGCAAAAGGATAGTAATGGAAAGAAAAGACTTCGAGATCATGGCACCGGCCGGCAGCCGGGAGTCGCTCATAGCGGCGATCCAAGGCGGTGCCGATGCCGCCTACTTCGGCATCGAGGGACTCAATATGCGGGCCCACTCCTCCAAGAGCTTCACGCTCGAGGACCTGCCTGAGGTGGCAGCCCTGCTCCGCGACCACGGGATGAAGAGCTACCTCACCGTCAATACCATCATCTACCCCGAGGATATGGTTCGGATGCATGAGATCATCGACGCCGCAAAGGCCGCCGGCATCTCAGCCATCATCGCCACCGACATAGCCACCATGGCCTACGCCTACGAGCAGGGGGTGGAGGTCCACCTCAGCACTCAGCTCAATATCTCCAATGTCGAGGCACTCCGCTTCTACGCCCGCTACGCTGATGTCGTGGTGCTTGCCCGCGAGCTCACGCTGGACCAGGTGGAGCTGATCCACCGTGCAATAGAGGAGGAGCATCTCTGTGGTCCCAAGGGGGAGCCGATCCGCATCGAGATGTTTGCGCACGGAGCACTCTGTATGGCAGTGAGTGGCAAGTGCTACCTCAGCCTCGGGGAGATGAATAAGTCTGCCAATCGGGGCGAGTGCAATCAGATCTGCCGCCGGAGCTACCTCGTCACCGACGACGCCACCGGCGACCAGCTCACCGTCGACGGCAAGTACATCATGTCGCCCAAGGACCTCAAGACGATCCACTTCCTCAATAAGATGATCGACGCCGGCGTCAGGGTCTTCAAGATCGAGGGCCGTGCCCGAGGCCCGGAGTATGTCCGCACAGTGACCGAGTGCTACGACGAGGCGATCCGAGCCTATCTGGATGGTAGCTACGGAGCGGAGAAGATAGCCGGCTGGGATGAAAGACTGGCGACAGTCTTCAATCGCGGCTTCTGGGACGGCTACTACCTCGGCCAGCGGCTCGGCGAGTGGACCGATCGCTATGGCTCTCACACGACTCAGGTCAAGGTGGGCATCGGTCGCGTCTCCCACTACTATGGCAAGATCGGTGTCGCTGAGCTGGTGCTGGAGAGCGGCTACGTCGAGGAGGGCGAGCGGCTCTTGGTGACCGGTCCGAAGACCGGGGCGGTCTTCTTTGAGGCGAAGCAAATGCTGCTCGGCGACAAGTCCGAGCGAAGGAGCCGCATCGATGAGATTGGCATCCCCTTTAGCGTAAAGGTTCCGGAGGAGGTTCGTCCAGGGGATCGGCTCTTCGTGATGAGGGAGCGTAAGAAGGAGAGAGGAAGCAAGTACTTCTGACCCATGAGACGCAAGACCTATATCTACCTCAGCCCCGTGACGGCGGTCCGCGACTACGAGTGCGACCTCCAGGGTGTGGTGAATCATGCCAATTACCTCCACTACTTAGAGCATGCTCGCCACCAGTTCCTCCGCACCGTCGGCGACAGCTTCTCGAGCAAGCACGATGAGGGGTTTGACATGTTTGTCACCCATGCCGAGCTGGACTACCGTCAGTCTCTCCGCTCGGGAGACACTTTCGTCGTCGGAGTCAATCTATCGAGGAGGGGCCCTCTCCTTATTGCCGACCAGGATGTGATCCGCGAGAGCGACGGCGTGGTGGTATGCTCCGGTCGGGTCCACGTCGCCGGTGTGCAGGATGGCCGACTGACGAGGGGGGAGTACTTCGACTTCCTCATGGACTACTGCGACAAGCACCTCAAGCCCCTCCCCTTCCCGTGTCCCTCTCACTGACCCCTGCACAGCTTGCTCTCCTGCGACTGACGATGCTCCCGGGTGTCGGCTCCACCATCAGCCACGCCCTCCTCGAGGACTTTGACAACCATCCGGAGCGCATCTTCGAGGCGACGGCAGACGAGCTGGCGCAAAACCCCAACATCCGCCCCTCCTTAGCTCGGCTCATCCGATCTGATGACTCACTCCGAAAGGCTGAGGAGGAGCTCCGGACGCTGAGCGAGAGAGCAGCGGTGGGAGAGACGATCACCCCGCTCTTTTATGGAGAAGAAGGATACCCTGAGTATCTGCTCAATTGTGCCGATGCGCCCCTTGTCCTCTATGTCAAGGGAACCCTCCCGACCGACGGACCAATGATCGCCATCGTTGGCACCCGCCGGTGTACCACCTACGCAGCTGATGTGATCGAGCGGATGGTAGGGCACTGGGCGGAGCTGAGGCCCGACCTGGTCATCGTCAGTGGACTCGCCTACGGCGTCGATGCGCTCGCACACCGGGCGGCACTCCGGCACGGCCTCCGCTCCGTCGCCGTGGTGGCGCACGGACACTACACGCTCTACCCCTCCCGCCACAGAGACCTCGCCGCAGAGATGATCCACAACGGTGGAGGAGTGGTGACAGAGTACGGCTACCATACCCGAGCTTTCCCGCAGCACTTCGTCCTTCGCAATCGCATCGTCGCCGGGATGACTCGCGCCACGGTCGTAGTGGAGAGTGCCCGACGAGGCGGAGCGCTCATCACGGCCGGTCTCGCTCTCGACTACGGGCGATCGGTCTTTGCCGTGCCGGGGCGGATCTTTGACTCCACATCAGAGGGGTGCAATTGGCTCCTCGCCAGTGAGCGAGCCGCCTGTCTCACCGATCCTGACTTTCTCCTCGATGAGCTGAGTCTCCTCCCCGATCGATCCCCGGCGCAGCGGCTCCCCTTCTCCTCCGAGACCGAGGAGGATCCCATCCTGAGAGAACTCCGGGAGGCGGGACCGCTGACCCTCAATGACCTCACCCTGAGGCTTGGCGAGCAGGCCGGGGCGCTCTCCGGGCGGCTCTTCGAGCTGGAGCTCTCCGGCAAGGTCCGCTCACTCCCCGGCGCCCGCTACGAGCGCACCATGTGATGATCTCAGACTAAAATCGGTATTAGCGAAAACTATAGTCGGTAATAGGTGACACTAATATCGGTAATAGTATTCACTAATACCGGTAAAAGAATTACGGGATCGCTACCTGCTGATAGCCAGTTTGGTGCGGAAGTGTTTGTCCTGGGGTAAGTGTACGTTGGATTAACCGGGTAGGTTCTGATGCCTCAGCCCCCCTCCCCCCGTCCGTAGCCAGAGGAGTGGAGGGAAGGCTATTCACGCAAAAATGCTACATTTGTGCCGGTACAAAACACAGTGAAACATATCATGAGATCATTTACCCTCTCTGTCGTGCGTAGCGTCGTGCTGATGGCGACGCTCCTGGTGACGCTGCCCGGTCAGGCAGTCGTCCATGAGACCCCCAAGCCGGTCAAGAATGTCATCCTCTGTATCTCGGACGGCACCTCTCTCGCCACCCTATCGCTGGCGCGCTGGTATCAGCGTCTGACCGATGCGGAGAAACAAAACCTCCTCATAGATCCCTATCTCTGCGGGACCATCCTCACCTACTGCTCTGACTCGCCCATCGGCGACTCCGCACCCACCACCAGTACCTATATGAATGGTGTGCCGGGCCTTGCCGGTCAGGTGAGCACCTATCCCGTTCTCCACGGTGAGGCAGACCTCCTCCCCTACGACTCGCTCTGGCAGAGACGCCCACTCGTGCCGCTCTGGCAGGCGCTTCGCATGGAGCAGGGACGCAAGACCGGTATCGTGGTGACCTGCGAATTTCCCCACGCCACCCCTGCCGACTGTACCTCTTCCTCGTACAAGAGGAGCAAGTACGACTGGATCGTCCCCCAAATGGTCCACAATCAGATCGACGTCCTCTACGGCGGCGGTGCTTCGCTCATAAAGCCTGAGTACCGCAAGTACCTCGAGGAGCGCGGCTGGAGCGTCTTCACCGAGCCGGGTAAGGCGGCGCTTGACTATCAGGGAGAGAAGGTATGGGGTCTCTTCGCTCCGATGGATATGCCCTTTGACCTCGACCGAGACCCCGCCGTGATGCCCTCGCTCGAGGAGATGACGAAGAGTGCGCTCCGGGTCCTGGACACCAATAACGACAAGGGCTTCGTCCTGATGATCGAGGGGTCCAAGGTGGACTGGGCGGCTCACGCCAATGACCCTGTCGGTATGGCGACCGAGTTCCTCGGCTTTGATAGTGCGGTCAAGGCAGCGATCGACTTCGCCAAGAAGGACGGCAATACCGTCGTCCTGATGACTTCCGATCACGGCAATAGTGGTATCTCTTTAGGAGCCGATAACCTCGGTCACGCTTATGCTCAGACTCCGGCATCCAAGCTCTTCGGTCCCATCACAGAGATCAAGCTCACTGCATCCGGACTGGCCGAGCGCCTGATCACCTCTCCTGAGGAGCAGATCGAGCAGATATGGCGGGAGGTGACCATGCGCGAGCTCCCCGCAGACCAGCTGCCGATCGTCTGCGCACTCCGTCGGTACGAGGTGGACAGCCGAAGTGCTGCCACTCAGCCGGCTGAGGTGAGGAAGAAGGTGCAGCTCTCCGACTACCTCTCTGCTGACCTGATCGACCACCTGAAGTCGCTCTACGCCTCCTCTCTCGCCGGGTATATCTGTCGCGCCTACACCGACATGACCTATATCGTCTTTACCACCCACGGGCATACCGGTGAGGAGGTGTTCCTCGGCTGCTACCACCCGGACTTTGAGCAGCGACTGGCGGGCTTCAATACCAACATCCAGCTCCACGACTACCTCCGCTCTCTGACGGCGATGCCGCAGACGATGAAGGAGCTGTCAGATAAGTACTTCGCCCCCCACACGGAGGTCTTTGCGGGGTGCAAGATGACGCTCAAGGGCAACCGCGCCGAGGATATGGTGCTGACGGCGAAGAAGGGCGGTCACACCTACGTCATTCCCGCCTTCTCGACCCTCTACACCGTGGACGGCAAGCAGAGGGAGCTGCCCATCGCCACGGTCTACAACGACGAGACGAAGACGCTCTATCTGCCTCGCACCCTCTGAGGGTAAGGCAAACCGTCGGTTCGTCTCGGGACGCGCTGCTGCCGGGGGATGACCTGTTCGCTCTTCCGCTCGGCGGTGTGCGGTGACCGATGGACCATTTTTGATCTCAAGACTTTGCCATGTTTGCAAGGAGACTCATTCTTTTTCTACTCACCCTCTCTGCGATCTTAGGTTGTACTCGAGAGGGACGGCGTACTCAGACCTACACAGACGAGGAGGGGGTCGTCCGACTCCTTCCTCCCGCTGTGCCGGCGGGTGAGCAGGACTCGACAGCCTACCTCCTCGACCACTACTGGGACGGGATGTCCTTTGGGGACACCCTTTACTCTCACGATGAGGAGTTCGTCGCCCGGGCGCTCCTCGGCTACCGTCCCTACCTCTCCGCCGGCGACTCGGCTCATCGGGCGGAGGCTGTCAGGAGTCTGATGTCCCGCGCCGAGGTGGATACCGTGGCCTATGTCCGGCTGATGGATCTGTCGGAGGAGCTGCTGTACGATCGAGAGTACTACGATGAGTATCTGCCCTTTGCGGAGGCGATCATAGAGTCCGACTTCCCGTCGGAGTGGGACAAGGTTCGACCTCAGGAGCAGGTGCGCTCCATTCGCCTCAATAGGCCCGGTACGCTTGCCAATGACTTCGAGTACGTTACCCTTCAGGGGGATACCGCACGGATGTCTGATCTGAGGGGGGAGCCGCTCGTTCTCTTTTTCTACAACGCCCCCTGCCACAGCTGTAGTACTAAGGCGGATGATTTTGGCAAGTCTCCTCTCATCACCTCCGCCCTCGCTGCCGGCAGACTACGGATCCTGGCGGTGGACAAGTGGGGCGACGAGGAGAGCTGGCGGGAGAAGGTCCGGGGTATGCCCAAGGGGTGGATCCATGGCCGGAACTATAAGGACTTCGACGGTATGGAGCTCTACATCATCGACCACGTACCGACGATCTACCTCCTGGACTCGCAGGGACGTGTGTTCCTCCGTGACACCTCCCTCGAGGAGATCGAGCAGCAGCTGACTTCGGTGGACTGACTACAGGGCTGACGCATTTGAGCATTGGGGTAAACATATACCAGGGGCTCATCTGTGAGGCACCCGAAGGGTGCTCGCTCCATAGGCATCGGTCATCCGCGAAGCGGTGACCGATGTACAAAGACCCTTCCCTACCCCCTCGACCCCTTGTGGGTCGCCGAGCAGAAATTCCCTTTTCTGGCGACCCGCAAAGGAGGTGCACTCCCCGGGTAGGCTTGATAGTGCGACACCCTGGCGGGGTCGCGGGATCGATTACGATACCTGATCCCGGGGTCATCGGCACTTCGTGCCTCGACCGCCGGGCTAAGGAACGGGCACCCACAGGGGGTGCTTCATTCACCACTCTTCACAGAGAGTTGAATGGTTTCTGTACTACTCAAATGCGTCACCCCTGGGGCTGACTAGGGTGATATGCTTCGATTTTAGATTTATTTGGTATCTTGGTCTCAGAAAGTTCACTTGACCATACTTATGATATGAAGAGACTATTACTATCACTGCTGATGCTGCTCACTTCGCTCTCCGCACTGGCGGGAGATCGTCTCGAAGTGGGTGTCTTTGCCGGACATGGAGGGGCTCAGACCTGCGTCGAGGAGACCTACGCCGCTCTGCTGATGGACCGCTCCATCACCCCGCACTACATCTACAGCCGGGACATAGCTACCGGCGCACTGGATCGGCTCGATGTGCTGATCCTGCCCGGAGGGGGTGGCTCCACGGAGTACCTCAACTTTGGCAGCCTTGGCGCTGAGAAGATCCGCCACTTCGTCCGGCAGGGTGGGGGACTTGTGGGCATTTGCGCCGGTGCGTACGAGCTCACCGATACACCCGACTATGCCTGCCTCCGGATGAGCGGGGCAAAGGCGATCGACATCGAGCACGACACTCGAGGACTGGCGGTCTCCATGGTGACCCTCACCCCGGAGGGGAAGAGCTTCTTTCCCGAGCTGGCCGATCGGGATATGCTGTATATAATGTACTACGAGGGTCCGGTGCTGGTCCCGGACGACAAGGGCGAGATCGCCTACACCTCACTCGCCACCATGGAGAGCGATATCCACGAGTATGGGGTCCCAGGCGGGGTTACTAATGACAAGCCCTTCATCATCACCGGCGCGTATGGCTCCGGCAAGACCCTCTCCATCATCGGACACCCTGAGAATACCCCCGGTATGCAGTGGATGGTACCTCGGATGGCGCATATGGTCTCCTCACGGACGGTTGCCGAGCAGATCGACCCGAAGTTCATCGATCCATCTCACTTTGAGCGGGAGATCAAGATGAATGAGGAGCGACGTCGCTACGAGAGCGATGCCTACGACCTGCTTCTCTATGCCACACCGGAGAAGAAGGTGGAGGTGCTGAATGCCCTGATGGAGATGAATTCCTGGAGTGCTAAGGGCTGGATCCAGGGTCTCCTCTACGATGAGTCGCCGCTGGTACGAGCTGCAGCCGCTCGCTGGCTCGGCAGGATCACCTATCTCCGCTACCGGGATGACCTCGTGGCACTCCGCTCCGCTGAGACCGATCCGGAGGTGCGGGCTGCCGTCGAGGAGGCGCTCCGGCAGATGGAGCCCTAACCGCCGAGATTGACAGATGCATATGGCAAAAACGACAGAACGTACCCAAATACGCTCATTAAGCCCTCTTTCTATGCGTTAAGAAGGGTCAGAATTGTTGTTGGACCAAAAAAATGTTACATTTGCCTTGTGATTACAGCCCGAAGTGTGTCCTGTCGGCTACTTGGAGGGCTTAGGATAGATAACGAATTAAGAGATAAAACCCGTTTAAATTATGAACACCAGGATTTTAGGTCTTTCCCTCTTGGGGCTGCTCGCCGCTTCGGCTAGCCTCTCCGCCCAGGAGGTGGCCTCTCAGGAGGAGTACCTCGCCGCCACTCCGGCAAGGAAAGTCGCTTTTGAGCCCTCCTGCAAGCACTGGTTTATCCAGGCTTTCGGGAGTCTCACTATGCCTTTCGATATGTGGTGGAGCCACGACAGCCAGGCAGAGCTTCGCCGCGATGCTGACTTCGGCGATCGTGCCAGCTGGGGTGCAGGACTTGCTGTAGGACAGCACCACAACCCCTACTTCTCTACCCGTCTTGCACTGGACTATCACACCATCCCGGTCTTTGGCTACAATAGGACCGACGGTGAGAAGGGTCCGCTGCAGCTCCGGGCGCTCAATCCCCACTTCGACTTCATGTTTGACCTAGTCAATTACTTCTCTCCCTACGACGAGAGCCGGGTCTTCCACGTAGTCCCCTTCCTCGGCGTCGGCTACCTCGGTACCAATATCTCCGGATATGAGAGCTACGACACCGCCGCTCCCTATGCTCGCGGTTACTCTCAGGGTGCCTGTGATGCCAACTTCCTCAATATCTTCAATTCGAAGGGCGTCAATAACGAGGACAACAACTTCTTCCGTGAGCTGGATCACTCCATTTCGGCCAACCTCGGACTGGACATCAATATCAACTTCCACCCGCGTGTTGCGCTGACCATCGAGCCGATGGTGCTCTTCTTCCCCGGCCTGGAGGCTACCGATGCCATCGGAGCAGTCCGCGGAGGACTCACCTGCAACCTCGGCGAGACGCTCTGGAGTGGTGTACAGCCGATGGACTGGGATCTCGTCAACGGACTGCAGGGTCAGATCAATGACCTCCGTAGCCAGAATGCCGAGCTCAGCAAGCGCCCCGTTCGCTGCCCCGAGTGCCCTGAGGTGAAGCAGACCGTTGTGGAGAAGAACTATGAGAACGTCGTGTACTTCCGTATCGACAGCTCCAAGATCGACAAGAATCAGGAGATCAACCTCTACAACACCGCCGAGTATGTCAAGGCTAATAACACCCCCATCACCGTGACGGGCTATGCCGATGTACAGACCGGTCGTGCTGATTACAACATGCAGCTCTCTGAGAAGCGTGCCCGCAACGTGGCCGACAAGCTCATCAGCGAGTATGGCGTCCCCTCTGAGCTGATCACCATTGACTACAAGGGATCCGACGTACAGCCTTATGATGTCAATGCGTGGAATCGCGTCGTCATCATGAAGACCAAGTGATATCACTAAGGAAGTATCCTGCCGGAGCTTTGAGTCTCCGGGGCTAAGTGTGAGTAGGATGAGGGCTTGTACAGATAGTGTACCCCTTTTTGCGGTCAATTCTTTTTGTAGTTTTGATTTTTCTTGTCACCTTTGTCCCAAGAATAGATGACGAGTGGTCGTCAGGACTTCTCTGTAAAAGCAAACGATAATAGACAATATATTTATTCACAAAACAGTAATTATGAGAACAAACAAGTTTAAGATTGGCTTGCTGTCAGTTGCTGCTGTCCTCGGGCTGGGGGTCTTCTCCTCCTGCTCCAAGGACTTCCAGGGTGACATCGACGCTATCAACCAGCGTTTGGACAATCTGACAAAAAAGTTCGATGATGGCACCTATGTGACCAAGATCGAGAAAACGGCCAATGGTATCAAGCTCTATCCGAGCAAGGGTGACCCCATCGAGGTTACCAATGGTAAGGATGGCAGACCTGGAACCATCGTCAAGATCGGCGAGGACGGTTTCTGGTACATCGATGAAGTCAAGACCGACTATCCCGCAGTAGGTAAGCAGGGTCCTCAGGGTGAGCCCGGAGAGGCTGGTCCTCAGGGTGAGCCCGGCGCCAAGGGTGCTGATGGTGTATATTATGTACCCGGTACCACGGGTAATGAGAAGGGCTTCTGGGTGAAGGTTGATCCTAACACTAAGCCCGCTACTCGCACCATCACTACCGACAAGTGGCTCCCCGCAGGAACTATCTCTGCTGTTTACGAGAATGGCGTCGTTACCCTGATGAATGTTGAGGGGGCTAAGGACGGCATCGTTAAGCTTGGTCAGGCTAGTGGCTTCCAGCTGAAGTTTATCCCTTCGGTTGTTGCCGATGAGGGTGGCGCTCTTCCGATCGTTGCCGTTGGTGGACTCTCCACTCCGTGCGAGAACGATGTAACTGCTGCTACGCGCGTTATGCTTCGCGTAAGCCCCAGCAACATCACTGTTGACCAGATCAAGACGGATGGTATCTACGTTCGCTACAACAATCCTACGGTGCTTCGTTCTGCTAAGGCTAACCCCTCTGCAAAGTTCGTAAGCCTGAAGGATGGCGTTCTGACTGTGGACATCTCCGCACAGACCAAGTACATCAACGACGAGGCTAACAAGATTGATCAGATCGCCGTTGTTGTGCCTATGGTTAATGGCGCTGAGAATGAGTCTGACTGGGCAAAGCTTGACAAGAGTGTGATCTCTTATAAGGATCTCCACCTCGCCAAGAAGTCCAACTCCAAGCTCTTCCCCACCACTCTGGATCGCGCCAAGACTCTGGCTAGGACTCTTGACTCTAAGTACACCGGTCCAGAGGATGAGCTTCGTTACTCTGTCGTTGATCTCCAGTACAGTGAGACCATTGACCTGAATAAGGAGGTTACCACTCTCTTCAAGGACAAGGTGTTCGAGGACATGGATGTCTACGCCCTTACTTACGCCTTCGACCTGAAGGATGGTACCAAGGAGAATAACAAGATCACTTTCAAGCGCGGTGACAATGACACGGAGCAGCAGGAGTTCATTACTCTTGACGGATCCAAGATCTCTGCACGCGTATATGGTCAGTCTTCCAACCGCGCCGCAGTTGGTCGTACCCCGATCGTTCATGTCATGCTGATGAGCAATGACTGCGTTGTCCGTGATGCTTTCATCGTTATCAACATTGTTGAGCAGAAGATTGAGCCGAAGCCCGTTGATCCTATCAACGTTGTCGTTAAGGCTTCTGATCTCTCTTGCGATGGCTTCAAGTATCAGACCGATGCCAAGTGGATGAACGAGAAGATCTATCATAAGGCCAACCTACCTAAGGAGATCTTCCACAGCAACTTTGTTTGGAGTCAGGAGACTACTGGTGTCGGTACCATTACTCAGGAGCCGGATCCCAAGGATGCTGAGTCTTACGTCCTCGTATGGACTGTAACTCGTGATGAGCTCATCGATGCTCTTGGGGACGAGGACAGCGTAGAGATCTCTAAGACGGGTCACTACAAGTGGAATGGCAACGATATCGCAGTTACCTTCAAGACCACCATCAATCGTCCTGTATTTGACCTCGGTAAGATCACTCGTGATAACTACTGGTTCAATAGCTTCTCTTACGTACGCTTCAATACTCTGACACCGGATCTCGGCTCTGTTGATCCTACGCTCTGCACCTTCGATACTCCGTTCTCCAACGTCTTCAAGTCCAAGAAGGATGCCGGTAAGATTGTTGTTGACTTCGGTCAGGTCAATGATGGCGCTAAGGTAAGCTTTGTCTTCGACAAGAAGCAGCCCACCCTTAAGGAGGCATTCGGATATACTCTGGAGCCTAATGCAGATGGTACCCAGCTCCTTGCGGTTAAGAAGGGCATGCCCTCTGAGGTGGTTGCAACCATCGTGACAGATAAGAAGATCACATTCGGTGACACTGAGAAGGTTACTAATACCTACGATTACGTTGTTTCTTACAATGAGAACAGCAAGATCGGTAAGCAGCTACTCAATGCTTCTGAGGAGAACATGATGGCTCGCATCCGTATTGCTGCCGAGAATGAGTGCGGTGTACGTATGACTGTCAAGGGTCTTAAGGACGGTGACAGCTTCCTCGTTCACTTCCTCCGTCCGGTTAGTCTGGATGCTGAGACTGATAAGTATCTCGTTGATGGTAAGGACTTTGGTGAGGAGCTCACTTGGCTTGACATTAATGATATCGTTCGTCTCTACGACTGGCGTAATTATGTCAAGACTACCAAGGACTATTACTTCATGCCGAAGCACGAGAACTACTTCAAGTACTACGATATCCAGTCCATCAAGATTGATACTAAGAATATCAAGCCTATTGGTCTGAAGGTCGGTGGTAAGCCTGAGACAACGATCCCGGAGAACATCATCTTCAAGCAGACTGATGACAATGAGACTGTAGAAGTCGTTGTCAATGACAAGAAGGTTACCAAGAAGTTCCGCTTTGGTCGTCTCACCTATCGTAACAACGGTTCGAATATCGATGAGGGCTTTAGCATTAAGGTACCTGTCACCGTTACTTACAAGTGGGGCGAGATTAAGGGCGAGGTTATCGTTCCTGTCAAGAAGACTTCAGAACTTCGTTCTCTCTGATTTAGCTTCATGCAGTGACTTAGAGCATCAGCTCTAACGTCCCCAATTTCTAAGGAGGCACTTTCACATCTGTGAAGGTGCCTCCTTCTTCGTATGTAGTCATGTCATCTGTTCTGAAAGTCCACACCCGGGGCGTAGTTGCCGTCGAACCCTATTGCGACTTCTCACCGAGTCTATCACATCGGAGATGAGCAATACTTAGAGAGTCAGGATAAGTCACTCGTTCCTGCGTGACCGGTTGGGTAGGGAGCTGGGCGATGCACCCAGGCAGGGGTGTACCGTGTTTTGTCCAGTTGTCGAGGGTGGGTGCCGCTCAGACGATAACAACGGGGTAGGATCGTCAAGAAATAATTCAACGTTACCGCTAGTGTCGCACTTTGCGGACATGCCAATAGTGCGACGCCCTAGCGGGGGTGAATGTATGATAAGGATCGACCGGTTCCCCGTGGTCGAAGGTATTCTGTGCTTGACACCTAGGCTATAAATCGATGATCCCTCCGGACTACACCTCCTGCGGGATCGGTAGACTTGTGTATTAAGTGATATATCGGTTGTTGGGATCACGTCCCAGTCAGGGACGATAGTATTTTATCTGTAGATCTCATATATGTCACTCCCGTGACTTCTTTTTTTGCCTGCATTTAGTCTAATTATTTAAATGGGCATACCCACGTAGCACTTGAATAACAGACATCACTTTATGTCTCTTGATTGCAGTAAACCAGTGAATATCACTATATATGCTAGCTAGTAGAAACACTATTAATCTAGCCTGGTCATGCTACGACCATCTGCTGAGCGTAGAATACCTCTGCACACCGAGATAAGCCTTGACATGGTCCCCATTTACATAGAACAGAAATTTAAGAAGCTCCCTGGCAGTACGTTTCTTCTCCTCAGTAGAGTAGTAACAGAGATGTCCACCAAGAGTGGATACAGACTCTTCCGTATGACTCTCTGAATTAAGAACCAATCGATACATAAAATTCTTATAATAGTTTTGTTTGTCTTCCGGGATAGAATTAAGCACACCAGGAATCTGTAGCATTTCGAGTAACCCTGTATTATAGCAAAAGCTTGAAAACGCTTCTAACACACGCCGCATTACATTTCCTATTCCCAGGTCAAGAAGCTCTTTAATACTCTCATCTTCCATATTTCCTTCCGCATACTCATATACTATTTCAAGAAACTTCCGGTACTCACTTTTCTTGCTTACACGCTGCAGCTGATGTCCAGACAACTCCGAGAATTTCTTATTTTTCCTCCCGTTAGATACTTCATTCCGTATCTTCACAAGGTCAAAAACTGATTGTAGGTCATGAGACAGCACTAATATTCTACTGTTACTATTTCCTGAAATAATACTCTCGAAATGACACCTCAAAAGAGACATAACACCCACTCGATTACCGAGATCAAAACTGGACACTGGATCATCTAATACAACAAGACACTCAGACGAAAACTTCTCTTTCTCCTCCTTTCCCTCGAAAAGAGATGCAAAGAAATAGCACAGTGCAAGCACATTCCGTTCCCCCACACTAATCTTGCTAGGGGGTACACTCTTACCATCTACCAGCAACTCGTAACCATCGTCCATGGCTTCAAGTTTCATCTTTTTGTCGTTATAGAATACATATGCAAGCTCCTCATTGATGTAATCCATAGCAACCTGTGTATTTGCTTTCCTATTATAAAGCTCATTGATATGTCTCTCACATTCTTGAATTGACTGACGCGACTTAGACATTTCCACATCAAGTTCCCTCTTATTCTCATCTGCTTTGCTATAATCTTGCAGCAATTGGTCGCATTCTATTTTCGCACACTCCAGATTCATCTTATTGATCTTATCTCTGAGTTCTTTACGCTTACTTACAGACCGGTTAAATTCGTCTACCCTGTCACCTAGCTTCTGTGTAGAAACATTAAACGCCTTAATAGCATGGGTGTAATCTCTACTTAATTTCTCAATGGGCGTGCCATAAGTAACTTCATAGAGGTTCGACATGCGCAGATCAATTTGAGCTCTTACATCATCTAATACTACATTAAGAGCACGCAGAGCCTCCGTTACATTCAGTTTCTCTTGTGCATATAAATCATCATCAAGAGACGGCATATTAATCTCAATCGGACGAAACAGATCAGACTGTCTTTGCAGCTCTTGCTCGAAATCTCTAGCTGTAAAGATCAAATGCGTCACCCCTGATTTCAGCCGATCCCTGCCGCCGACAGTCGGTGCGTTATTGAGTCTCTTTGCACTTCTACTTTTTCCACAACTTTGTACCGGTAGGATGCAGTATTTGGAGGGTTGCGTTGTTGGTAGGATAGAGCACCTGAGAGTGGTCCCGTTAAGTAACTGTCAGCCGGGTTATATGGATCCAAGGACCTATGAGCGATAGAGAGATAGCAGATCTGCTACGGACCGATGAGGAGGCGGCATTCCGTCTCCTGTACCGTCGGTATGCCGGTCAGCTGAGGGCGGTCGCCTATCGCTACACCGGTGACAGCGACAAGGCTGAGGACGTCCTCCAGGAGGCGATGATCAAGGTGTGCCGTCATGCGGACTCCTTCTCCTACCGAGGAGATGGCTCCCTCTATGGCTGGATCAAGCGTATAGTGGTCCACACCGCCCTCAATTCCCTCAAGAGCTTCCACGAGGCACGGATGTGCCCCATGGATGACCTGACGGAAGTGGCGATGACGGAGGAGGTGGAGGATAGTGAGGAGGAGGTGTCCCTCCTCGACCGGATCAGTCCGGAGCTGCTCCTACGGATGATCGGAGAGCTGCCTGAGGGCTACCGTCAGGTCTTTAGCCTCTACGCCGTGGAGGGACACTCGCACAAGGAGATCGGCGCGATGCTGGGGATAGGGGAGCGCAGCTCTGCATCACAGTACTGCCGCGCCAAGAAGAGACTTAAAGAGAAGCTGGAGCTATGGATACAAGAGACAGAAAGAGAGTGAGCGCCGCTCCCGGGGCGTGGGAGGCTGCTCTGAGAGAGAGACTCCGGGGGGTGGAGCTCCCGGGAGAGACTATGCCCCCTATGGTGATCCCCGGGACGCTATCGGCTCGGAGACGTCGTCGGCGTCTCGGATGGGTTGTCGGTGCGGCGGCGTCCGTGGCGGCGATCCTCCTTGTCGTCCTGCTCTCCCCGCAGCAGTCGGACCTGCCTGTGCCGCTCCCCGCAGATGACCCTGTCGCCACCGTACCCTCAGTCCCGCAGTCGACTGTGGAGCCGCTCCCGGAGACTTCGGTCGTGACGCATAGGACGCAGGTCACTCGCAGGATCTCTGATCGGAAGAGCCTTCTCCCCCTCGCACCCATCCGGTCGGGTGGGGCGCTCCTCGCCGTGGAGGGAGGGATCACGCCCGGTCGCCCGAGCCGCTTTGTCCCGCAGGGAGAGGCTGATGAGGCTCCCTCTCTGTCGGTGATTCGCTCCTCCGACTTCTCCCTCCCGGAGACGCCTGCCCGCACCTCATCCTCCCGCCTGCTTGCCTCAGCACTGATCCCGGGAGGGGGTGTAAGCGGAGGAGGGCATAGTGAGATGTTTACCTCCACTGCACCCGGTCACCGGGAGAGGAAGATCCTGCTCTCGCGTCGCCCGGTACTTGAACTGGAGGCGCACCTTATGAAACCGATCTGGGGCGACAGGCTCTATGCCGACATGGGACTCTTCTTCTCCTGGCAACGGGTCGGGTTGGCCGATGGAGAGGAGCAGATAGGCTACTTCACACAGGATATGCGGTCGATCGGAGTTAGCCCCGGACTCACCGCCCGACTGCTCCGTCTCGGACCGGCAGAGGTGTCGGGCTATGGAGCGGTGGGACTCGCTTTGCCGCTTGGGAGTGAGACTACGAGCGATCTACCTCTGCCGGAGGGGGAGAGGGAAAAACGGGCGATCGTCGACCTCCGGACGGGTCTCCGCCTCTCAACCTCGGTGGGCGGAGGACTGAGAGCCTACGCATCAGCGGGACTGGTCTACGACCTGGTACCGCCTGTGGTGGCACTGCCTCACGCCGAGCTGCCCCGAGTAGCCCCGCAGATCTCCGTAGGACTCTCGATGGATCTCCCCGACCTGGGTCGATAGGGTACTACCGCTTATCGCGGAAGAAGCGGTTATTGTAGGGGGCGGTTTGGGAATGTGTTAGTTTTACCGTTTTCTCTCCTCCTGTAAATAAGCTATATTTGTCAGAGGACGGTAGATAAGTCCAGCCTTTAATAGCTTTACAGAAAATGAGACAACGCCACATATGGTTGATCGGACTCATCTGTACCTGCTGCCTTCCTCTGATGGGGCAGAAGAAGATGGTCTATGGTAACGTGCAGGAGGTAGGTCAGGCGAAGGCACTGTATTACTACTCTCTTACAGATAATGAATTATCACGAGAGAGATATATGTCGATGGTGCTTCAGAAAGGGACAGAGGTAAGTCGCTTCGGTGCTGTCTCTGCCTATCTGAGGGACTCCCTGGCTCTTGCCCTCGGTGGCAAGCCCTACGACACTCGCTTCCTGGGAAGAGAGAGCGCAAAGATTGCCAGACGCCCTGATGCCGAGGGGGATCCGGGATGGATCCTTATCGTAGGATACCCGGACGGAAACCGTACCATTACGGATCGGATACTGATAGACTACTACCTTACCGAGGAAAAAGACACCAAGCCCATATGGAAGCTCGGTAGCCAACAAAAGACCATCTCAGGATACAAGTGTATGCAAGCGAGTACACTCCTTTTCGGCAGGCAGTGGACAGTGTGGTACACCATGGACATAGATGAGTCTGCCGGACCATGGCTGCTGTACGGTCTCCCGGGTGTAGTGGTAGACGCAAAGTCAGATGATGGGGACTTCCGATTTGAGCTGTCTAAGATTGAGCATCGCCCGACGCCTATCCTGCTGTCCAAGCATATGTACAACAAAGTTAGTCGCGAGAGATTCTTGGAGCAAAAACAAAAGTACTACGGCAACACAAAGAGTTACGTCAAGGGAACATCCTATGGGCACGAGGTCTCCGATCTTCCGAATAGTTCACCTAAGAAGTATAACCCACTGCGTAAGTCAGGTCACCGGTAACTCTCTTCACCGGTATCTCTGCATAGCTCTCCTGTCGGTACTTCTTTACGTGCCATCCTCCGCAAGAGCTGACGATGGTGCGATTATAGTGGAGGGACTGGTCACAGACAGTATCACAGATACTGCGCTTCCCGGTGCCATCGTCACACTTCACCGCTCTGCAGAGGAGAGTGTCCCCATTGCGTTTTGCCAAACTGACGAGAGAGGGATGTTCTCTCTGTCTCTTAGCGGGGATCAGGAGGCAAAAGTCTGCCGGGTGCGTCTACTGGGATACAAGGCTCAGACCATCGCTATCGATAGCTCCGACCCCCTCACTCACTTAGTGATAAGGCTTGCTCGCTCTTCTGAGCAATTGCCCGAAGTGGTCGTCGTAGGTCCACCTATCACGCATAGCGGTGATACACTGACTTACCGTGCTGACGAGTTTCGTACCAATAATACATACTCTGCGGAGGATCTCCTCAAGCGTCTACCCGGCATAACGGTCGATACCCATGGGGTGATCAGCTATATGGGAAAGGCTGTACAAGGTGTCATGATCGAGAGCCGGGATCTGGTCGCAGACAACTACCGCACCGCTACGCGTGTCGTAAGAGCGGAGGATATCAAGTCGATAGACGTCCTCGAGCACTATCAGCGAGTGAAGCTCCTAAGGGGACTGAAGGATGGGGAGGGGGCAATGATCAATATCAGGCTTAAGGACAACACTATGCACCACCCTGCTGGCTCTGTCTCTCCCGGTCTCGGTCGTACGCACCACAGGGTGATCCATGAGCTGTCCGCCGATGCCCTGCTGGTACGTCCGACGCACCAGACTCTCTCTGCCATGTACGTAGGGAATAGCGGGAGCTCTAATACCCCTGATATTAGCTCCCAAAACAAAATACCATCGACAGAAACCGTTGGTATCCTGGACAAAGATGTATCCGGTACGAATCCCTCTGCGGGGAGTCTCTCATCGTATAACTACGGAGGCACGATCAATCAATTGCTTGCCCTTACAAATGATCGCACCATTAAGTATAACGGGGGGTATGCGTGGACAGGTAGTGAGAGACAGCAAGATCTAAAGGGAAGCCTCTATAATGGGGAGCGCAACGTCCCCTTGATCCAGTCCAAGCGATCGCGATATAAGGATCAGCAGGGATATCTGACAATAGACTACACCGTCAACGATACGACAACCTATTTTAAGAATGACTTCCGCATAGAGCTGTCTAAGGATCACAAGACCCATAATATCACTCGTAATGAGATTCCGCTCGTGGAAGAGATCCGTGGTACAGAAGTACGTATCTCCGACAAAATATCCGGCATTAGACGATCGGGACAAGAGATCAAGCAATTCCGAGGGTCTATCCGATACTCACGTCTCCCATCTCTCTACCGGGAGGTCCCAAGCGGTCCGCTGGCCTATAGGACGGATGGATCAGGTCAGAGCGTATACGGAGAGAGCTCTCTGTCCTATGGACGTCTGCTGTCTGACCACCTGATCCTGAGTGGAAATGCAGGACTATCTGCCTCTTACGGATCGGTCCTGATCTCTTCTCTTCAGAGTCTTATGGTACAGGGTGGATGGGTAATGGCGGAGAGCAGCCCGGAGCTATCCTATCATGATCCCCGACTTAAGTGGGGTTTCTCTCTGCCCCTCTCTCTATCTGTCAGCCGCTTTGTCACCGACTCGTCCCGGCAGAGCGGTCAACCGATGAGGGCAAGGCTCGGCTTTGCTACACACATTTCCTATCGCCCCTCTGTACGATGGCGGATAGCAGGCAGAGCGAGCTATAGGGATCAGGATAATCCCCGCCTGTACGACTACCTCACCGGCACCTATCAGTCTTCATTTGACCAAGTGGTGAAGAAAACATCGGTTGCGGTACGGCGCATTAAGACCTTAAGCTCGACCGTTGACATAGAGTATCGCTCTGCAATAGACGGGATCTTTGCCTCCTGGACATCGACGGCAACAAGTCGGAAGAGTAATAATCTATCGGATGTCATCTATCGCGGGACGGCAAGAGAGCATATCATTACGGAGAGAGCTTCCTCCTCCACACTCCTCATTTCCGAGACACACTTTTCCAAGTACTTCTCCGGTATATCGACCGTGCTGACACTTAGTACCGGATATAACTACTCTGACCTTCCCATCCTCCGGAGAGGTGAGGAGAGTCGTGTGCGTAATCACACATTTACCTGCTCCGGTAAGGTTGATGCAAATAGTCCATCGTGGTTAGAGCTGATAGGATGTGCTGGGGTGCTCTGGATGAGCTCTTCCGGACGCTTCGGCACGCAGAGGGGAGGTGATGTATCCTGCTCCGTAACCCTGTTTGCATTTCCCTCCGAGCAGTGGACCTTCTCAGCGAGCTACACAGGGAGTCGGATCCTAATGGCACAGGAGAGGATCCCGTTTCGGTCTTTCTTAGACACTGACATTACCTACCGGCATGGGAGGCATCGGATAGTGCTTGCTTGCTCTAATCTACTGAATACCCAACGGGATCCCCTATTGTCTTTTGACAGAGGCGACCAGTCTATTATTAATAGTGTCAGTAGGAGAAGGCAAACCCTGCTGACCTATACTCTAAAGTTTTGAAGCAGGGAGATTCAAGGCATTGCCAAAGGGGCTGGTCCGAATCGTCAGTGATGACTACCGCTTATCGCGGAAGAAGCGGGACATCAGCTCCCGACAGTCGTCAGCAAGGATGCCGGAGGTGATCTCGGTCTTGGGGTGAAGGATCTCCCGGCTGACGGTGGTGAAGCCGAACTTCGGCTCATCGGCGCCCCAGACGAGGCGCGTCGGGCGGCACCAGCGGATCGCCCCGGCACACATGACGCAGGGCTCTATGGTGACGTAGAGGGTACAGTCGGTGAGGAGCTTAGCACCCAGGTGTCCCTGGGCAGAGGTGAGAGCGATCATCTCCGCATGCGCCGTTACGTCGCGCAGTCCCTCGGTCTGATTGTGTCCCTTACCGATGATCTCCCCATTCGGCGAGACCACCACGGCACCGATCGGCACTTCGCCCTCCTCGCGTGCCAGCTCCGCCTCCCGCAGAGCCTCGCGCATCAGCGCCTCATCGCTAAGGCTCAGCATCATATCCATTACTCAAGCGGCAGAGGCTTCTGCGGGGTTAGTCCCAGCTCATCGGACGCCCACTGCTCCATATACCTGAGCGCCTCCTGACGATCGTTGTGGATCAGACCGTCGAGGATCGCATTCTTGATCGCTTCCTTGATCTGTCCCACGGCGGAGCAGGGCTCCAGTCCGTAGAGGTCCATGATCTCCCGCCCGTCGACGGGGGGCTGGAAGTTTCGGATCCGATCCTTCTCCTCTATCTCTTTGAGCTTCTCCCGAACGATGGCGAAGTTATTGAGATACCTCTCCACCTTACGCGGATTCTTGCTCGTCAGGTCGCTCTCGCAGAGCAGCATCAGATCCTCGATGTCATCTCCGGCATCGAAGAGCAGCCGCCGCACCGCCGAGTCGGTCACGCCGTCGTCCGCCAGCTGAGCGGGGCGCATGTGGAGGGAGACCATCTTCCGCACATACTTCAGCCGCTCATCGGTGGGAAACTTTGCCCTGCGGAATATCTTGGGCAGCATCCGCTGTCCCAGGTAGTCGTGGTTGTGGAAGGTCCAGCCGCCACGGACAAATTGCTTCGACCGCGGCTTGCCGATGTCGTGGAAGAGTGCCGCCATCCGGAGCCGAAGGGAGTCCGATCGCTCTGCCACATTGTCCACCACCTGGATGGTGTGGTAGAAGTTGTCCTTATGCCCCACGCCATCCTGTGTCTCCGCACCCTGCAGTGCCGACACCTCAGGGAGGTAAATGTCCATCAGCCCGGTGCGATACATTAGGTCGAGCCCGACGGAAGGCTTGCGGCTGGCCATAATCTTCATAAACTCCCCCTCTATCCGGTCCGCTGAGACGATCCTCAGTCGGTCGGCATTCCGCCGAATGGCGGCAAGCATATCCGGGGGAATGGTGAATCGGAGCTGTGCGGCAAAGCGAACCGCCCGCATCATCCGGAGCGGATCGTCCGAGAAGGTGATGTCCGGGTCAAGCGGCGTGCGGATGATCCCCATGCTGAGGTCTCTCAGCCCGTCGTAGGGGTCGTGAAGGGTCCCCGCCTCGGGACCGGTGACGGTGACGGAGAGTACATTGATCGTGAAGTCGCGCCGCGCCTCATCCTCAGCAAAAGTCCCCTCCATCACCTCGGGCTTCCGTGATGACTCCGTGTAGCTCTCTCGCCGGGCGCCGACAAACTCGAGCTCCCGACCGCGATACTTTACCTGAGCGGTGCGGAAGTTCCGGAATACAGTGGCTTGCGATCCCTTCCCCAGCAGCTCGGAGATCCGGTCGGCGACCCGCTCGCAGTCTCCCTCGAGGACAAAGTCCAGATCCGTCGTCGGTCTGTCGATGATCAGGTCGCGCACCGCTCCGCCGATCAGGCGTATCTCCACGCCGGTCTCATCGGCAGCTCGGTCCAGTACCTCCAGCAGGTCTCGGCCTATAAGTAATTGTATATCCTCCCACAGGGGCTTCTCTATCGTTTCTCTTGTGATCACGGTTTGTCTCATCTCTAGAGAGCAAAGTTAACCATTTTGCCTCGGACAAGTCGGACGTGGAGGGCGGGAGGCAGAGGTGACGCATTTGAGTAGCGCAAAAATACCACCTTCGTACAGAGCAATTGTCTCACAGAGTCTCTTTATGTCTCTTACCGTCTCTTTCTGTTGAAAAATAGGGATACAAACAGGGGTAACGCATTTGAGTGGTGCAAAGGACCATTCAAAGACCTTTGCAAAATGGTCTTTCGCCGAAAAAGCGGTGCTTTTTCGGCAGGGACTTTGCAGAATGCCACAGATGCAAGGAACTGAGAGTGAGGGCGAAGGGAGTGTGCTAACGCACATGACCAAGCCCGAATCTCGAAAGTGACGCCGCAGATGGGGTATTATGCAAAGGTCTCATTCAGATCATTGTGAATAGTGGAGAACGAAGCACCCCGACAGGGGTGCCCGCTTTTTAGTCCCGACGACCCGGGGATCAGCCATTGCAAGCGATCCCGCGACCCCGCCAGGGTGTCGCACTGATTGACTGACTGGTAAGTGCGACGCCCTAGCGGGGTCGTATATCTTTACCGAGGTCTTCATTCCCGGGGTCTTCGGCACTACGTGCCTCGACACCCGGTCTAAAAAGCGATGATCCCTCCGGGGCTACGCCCCTGCGGGATCGGTAGGCGGGAGCATCAGGGGAGGGATCAGTCGACGGGATTGCACTGCGACCGATGTATAAGCGTACGCATTAGACCTCGACCCCTTGCGGGTCGCCGAGAAAGAGGATTTCTGCTCGGCGACCCGCAAGGGGTCGAGGGGGTAGGAACGGGTCTCTGTACATCGGTCACCGCTTCGCGGATGACCGATGCCTATGGAGCGAGCACCCTTCGGGTGCCTCACGGATAAGCCCTCTAGGTATATGATTCCCCCAATGCTCAAATGCGTCACCCCCGGGAGGGTAGGCTACTGCCGCTTGCGGTGGGTGAGGACGGCGAGTAGGGCATTGACCAGCCCGATCGCCGTGAGGGCGGCAAGGTAGGGCCAGAGGTCGGTGAGTGGACTACCCTTGAGGTAGACCATCCGCATGATGATGTTGAGGTAGGTGATGGGATTGATGTAAGCGATCACCTTACTCCACCACGGCATCGTACTGATGGGGGTGAAGAGCCCACTGATGATAAAGAAGATCATCACTGAGAAGAGCTCCATAAACATCGCCTGCTGGACCGACTTGGCAAGGTTGGCAATCGCCACGCCCTGGAAGGCGATCACCCCCGAGAAGAGCAACGCACTGAGGAGGATCAGGAGGTAGCTCCCGACCGGTGCCAGCCCGTAGATGAGGTAGATCAGCAGCGTGCCGAGGAGTGTCGTGCTTATCCCGATCAGCCAGTAGGGGAGTACCTTGGCGACGATGTAGGTACTGCTGCGGAGAGGGGAGAGATTGATCTGGGTGATGGTACCCACCTCCTTCTCATTTGCTAGTCCGATGGCGGGGTAGATGCCGCAGAGCATCGTCAGGACCATCACGAGGATCGCCGGCAGCATGTAGTACTTGTAGTTGAGCGTCGGATTGTACCGGTCGAGCATGCGGATCTCCACCGGTCTGCCGCTGCCTGACGACAGTCCCACTTTCTCGGTCAGGATCTCCTCTGACGTGTCGGCGATGAGTCCGCTCATGCGATTCATCGCCATGACGGCATTGGTGCTATTGACCGCATTGGCGATCACTCGGACCGAGGCGTGGCGGGAGAGCTCCATGTCACGGGAGAAATCCGGCGGGATCACCAGGATCATCTCCGCCTTATTTCGATCCACCGCCTGGTATGCCGGTTCCTCCGAGGTGTAGAGCCCGATGATGTCGATGTCTGGCGATGCCTCCAGCTTCTGTAAGAGGAGACGACTGTAGTTTCCACCCGGGTCGTGGCTCACGACCGCCAGGTCGAGGTGGCGGAGGTTGAAATTGATCACCCAGGGCGTCAGACCGATCATGATCGTCGGGAAGAGGAAGATCATCGTCAGGAGGATCCTGTCGCGAGCGATCTGCTTAAACTCCTTCTCCAAGAGGTATCGAAAGGCACTACTCATCTCAGGCGGGGCTTGACGTTACGGATGGCGAGGGCGATCGTGAGGATGGCGAAGAGGACGAGTAGCAGCAGTTCGACCCAGATGGCGCTGAGTCCGGCGCCCTGGATCATCAGCTTCCGCATCGAGGTGATGTAGTAGGTGGCGGGGATGAAGCGGGAGATCCAGCGGAGGACGAGGGGCATATTCTCCACCGGGAAGATCATCCCTGAGAGGAGCATCGTCGGCATCATCACGCTGAAGCCAGTTAGGATCGTCGACTCCTTCTGCGACTTGACGAGGCTGGAGAGGAGGAGTCCGAAGGCGAGGCTGAAAAAGGTGAAGACAAGCGTCACGAGGAGGATCAGGGCGAGGGATCCGCGGATCGGCACCCCAAGGACGAAGCGGGAGATGACGAGGATGATCGCGATGATGATCAGGGAGACGGCGAGGTAGGGGACGGTCTTGGAGAGGACGATGGTGGTCGGGCGCGCCGGCGTGGTGAGGAGGAGCTCCATGGAGCCCTGCTCCTTCTCTCTTGCGATGCTGATGCTGGTCATCAGCGTGCAGATGACGAGGAGCACCAGCCCCATCAGTCCGGGGACGAAGTTGTACGCTGAGACGAGTCCGGGATTGTAGAGCATCTGGGGTGTGATCTCGATGCTGTAGGGGATCCCCGCGCTGCCGGTGCGGCGGCTCAATTGGTCGGCGATGAATTGCTGAGCATAGGCTCCTCGGATGCTTCCCATGGCGGGATCCGACACATCGGCGATCACCTGCAGGCTGGTCGGCAGCCCGGTGATGAGGTCCCGCTCGAAGTGCTCCGGTACCACGATGGCGAGGTCGATCTCGCCCGCCTTCATCATCCGCTCCGCCTCCCCGCTGTCGGTGAGCATCCCTCGGTAGACGAAGGTGGTATTTCCCTCCAGTGCGTCAGCCAACTGCTTGCCCGTCTCGTCGGCAGACTGGTCGATGATGACGGTACGGATGTCGGTGACGTCCATATTCATCGCAAAGCCAAAGAGGAGCATCTCCGTGATCGGCATGGCGACGAGGATCAGGAGCGTGAGCGGATCGCGGAAGATCTGCTTCCACTCCTTGATGATAAAGGCGCGCATCTGCGAGCCGCCGCGATGTGGTGCTCTCCTCTTCATCGCTTCTCCTGCTTAGTGACGGCGGTGAAGAGGCTGCCCATGTCGGGGACTCCCTCAGCAGCTTTCAGCTCCGCCGGGGTGCCCAGCACGCGGATCTCCCCGTCGACCATGATCGAGACCCGGTCGCAGTACTCCGCCTCATCCATATAGTGTGTGGTGACGAAGACGGTGATCCCGTCCACGTAGGCAACGCGGTAGATCAGCTCCCAGAAGAGCCGCCGCGTCAGCGGATCAACGCCGCCGGTAGGTTCGTCGAGGAAGACCACTTCGGGTCGATGGAAGATCGCAGAGGCGAAGGCGAGCTTCTGCTTCCACCCGAGTGGCAGGTGCCCGGCGCGGGTGTGGCGATACTCCTCGAAGTCGAGCTGCTCGAGCAGCTCATCCGTCCGCTCCCTGATCGCCTTCTTCTTCATCCCATAGATTGCGGCGTAGAGCCGGAGATTCTCCTCCACCGTGAGGTCGGTGTAGAGGGAGAATCGCTGGCTCATCACGCCGATGTGCTGCTTGATCCGCTCGCCCTCGCGGAGGATGTCGTGTCCGGCGACGGTGCCGCGCCCTGCCGTCGGCTTGAGGATGCCGCAGAGCATGCTGATGGCGGTGGACTTGCCGGCACCATTGGCGCCGAGGAAGCCAAATATCTCCCCCCTCTCGACGTCGAAGGAGATGTGGTCCACGGCGGTGAAGTCGCCGAAGACCTTCGTCAGCCCCTCTATCTCTATCACCGGATCACTCATCGTCGTCTGTCGAAAGGAGGAGGAAGGCATCCTCCAGAGTGGGCTCCGTGGCGACCGCTCGGCTGCCTGCGAGGCGGGCGTCAGAGGCGATATGCCTCCTCAGCGCCGTCTCGTCCGCCCGGTCACGGAGGGTGATGTGGAAGGAGTCACCAAAGGCGTATGCATGCAGCACCTCGGGATAGTTCTCCAGCGCCTCGAGGGCAGCCATCCGATCGGCTGTCTCTAAGCGGTAGAGCGGCAGGCGGTACTGCGAGACCAACTGCTCCGGCGTGTCCATGGCGATGAAGTCCCCTCGACGCATAAAGGCGACTCGGTCGCAGCGGCTTGCCTCGTCCATATAGGCGGTGGAGGCGACCACGGTGACACCGTCGGCAGAGAGCTTGCGGAGCATCCGCCAGAGGTCGGTTCGGCTGATGGGGTCGATGCCGGTGGTCGGTTCGTCGAGGAAGAGGACGTGCGGCTTGTGGATCAGAGCGCAGGAGAGGGCAAGCTTCTGCTTCATCCCCCCGGAGAGATGGGCGGCGAGGCGCTTCTCAAAGGGCTCGATGTGGGAGTAGATGTCGGCGATGAGGGGGTAATTCTCCTCCACGGTGGTGCCAAAGAGAGTGGCGTAGAAGTCGAGGTTCTCCCGCACGGTGAGGTCGCCGTAGAGGGAAAAGGTGCCGGGCATGTAGCCGATGTGCTGCCGCAGTTCCCGATAGTCGCGCACCACGTCGTATCCGTCCACCGTCGCACTGCCGCTCTGCGGTCTGAGGAGAGAGCAGAGGATGCGGAGGAGCGTGCTCTTACCTGAGCCGTCCGGACCGATGATGCCGAAGATCTCTCCCCGACGGACGGAGAAGGAGAGCCCCTCCGGTGCCGTGCCGACACCGACCGCCTCGCCCGCCGGACTGCGGTAGACCAGCCTCAGCCCATCCGCCCGGATGATATCGTCCGTCGCTCCCGTCATCGTCACTCTGCTGCGGGTCGGAGCAGCTCGCCGTACATACCTATCTTGAGCTGTCCGTCCTCGTTGGGTACCCTCACCTTGACGGCGTAGACCAGACCGGCACGATCCTCGCGGGTCTGAACGGACTTGGGGGTAAATTCCGCCTTCGGCGAGATCCAGCTGATCGTCCCGTCGTAGGTGCGTGTCGCGCCCTCACCTGCACCGCCGTCTACGCGAACCTTTACCCTCTCCCCCACACGGAGGAGTCCGAGATCCTCACCGGTGATGTATACCCGTAGGATCATCTCGTCTAGGTCGGCGATGCGGAAGAGCGGATGCCCCGCCGCAGCAAGCTCGCCCGGGTGGACATAATTGGCGATCACGGTGCCGCTGATCGGGGACTTGATCACCGACCGGCGGATCATATCGCTCACCTGCTCTATCTGCACGTCGATGGCAGACCGCTGAGCAGAGAGCTGCCCCCTGCTGCCCGAGAGGGTAGAGCGGGTTGCCTCGAGCTGTCCCTCGAGCTGGGCAATGCCGGCATCGAGGTCATCGAGCTGCTTCTTCGTCGCTACGTCGGCATCGAGGAGCCGCTTGACCCGGTCTCTCTGTGAGCGCAGGTCACTCAGCTTCGCCTCCAGTGGGGCGGTCTGTGTCTCGATATTGGGTGAGGCGACCGCTACGCCGGCACCCGACCGACGGAGCGCCTCCCGCTTGAGGGCCAGCTGAACCGTATCCACCAGTCCCACCTCGGCGCCCTCCTCGAGTCGGTCACCCTCGGCGAGATCCCAGCGGATGAGCTTCCCGCTCACTTCACCGGAGACAAGGATCTCCGTCGCCTCGAAGCTCCCCGTCCCGAGGACGCTCTTGTCCTCCTGTCCACATCCTACGCAGAGGAGCAGCAGGAGGAGGACGAGGGAGCTGTATCCTATCTCATTCTTCATCTTCATCACTATCCTATCTATTTATCTCTCGATCTCCGCCAGCCCATAGAGTGCCTCGAGGTACTCTATCCTGTGGAGGTCGGCCGTCTGTCTGGCGGCCGTGTACTTCGTCAGGAGCTGCAGCGCGTCCCGGCGTGTCATCACGCCCTCCTCCACCTGCACGGCGGAGCGGTCGTTGATGCTCTTACGCAGCGCCACGATCTCCTCATCGAGTCGCATCTGCTCGGCGCTCTGCTGCACCTTATGTCGTGCCTGTGCCAGTTCGGCAGAGGTCTTTTGCTCAAAGGTCTGCCGCTGCATCTCCGCCATCTCCGTCATCCCCCGGAGACGGGTTCGCTGTGCCCCCAGCCCGTAGAGCTGACCAAACGTCCACTGGAAGCTCAGCCCCACCATCCCAAACGGGTGCGCCCCGGGCTTGAAGAAATTGGGGTAGGGGTCGGAGTACATCGCCGTCGCGATCAGCATCACCTGCGGCACCAGCCCGGCGAGGTAGCTGTTATAAGTCGCCTGCGCCTCTGCGGTCAGCGCATCGTAGTACCGATGCTCCGGACGGAGTGGGGCGACCCGTCCGCCGGCAGGAGCCTTGGGCTCGATCGGGGTAGGGGGCAGAACCACCTCCGTCCCCTCGCCCAGCGGGAGACCGGTGTAGATCGTCAGTGCCTCCAGCAGTGCCCGGCGTGTCTCCTGCAGCGCAGCACGATCCTGCGCCGCCCGCAGCAGTTCCACCCGGATCTCCTCCGCATCTGCTCGGGTGCCCACGTCATTGGCTATCGCCACCTCGACCCGCTCCTCCTGGCGGCGAAGCTCCTCGATGAGCGTCGTCTGGAGGGCGGTCTGACCGTCCACCTTGAGCAGTCCGAAGTAGATCTCCGTCACCGACTTGCGCACCTCCCTCAGCACCTCCTCCATCCGGGCGTCGCTCTGAGCCTGCGACGCTCGCATCACTGCCCCCTCGGCGGCGGCATGGCCACCGTCCCAGAGCAACTGGGCGACCGATATGCCGACGCCCCGCTGCATCTTGGGGATAGAGGGGATCTTGATCTGTGAGGCAATGCTCGCCATCGTCTCATCCATCATGCCGTCCCACACCTCCTGGGTGAAGCCCATCTGCTTAAGGAAAGAGGGGATCGCCACCTGTAGCTTCTCCCCCTTGATCAGGTCCTGCTTCGTCGGATTAGGCACATCGGAGAGGTAATTGACCCCGCCGGTGAGGCTGATCTGCGGGATGTAGACGTACTTCATCGCCCGGCTGCTCTCCCGAACCACTCGGTCCATCACCTCCCGTTGCCGGAGGAGAGGGAAGTGGCTCTCTGCTGCTGCGCGAACCTCCTCGAGGGTGATCGTCTGGAGGGTATCCCCCTCGGCGCGAACCGGGAGGCAGCCCGCCAGCAGGATGACGGCGAGGAGGATATATCGTATAGGCTTACTCATATGATTGGCTCTCATAGGATCGTAGATCTCCACAAATCTACCAGTTTCTTGCCAACTCTTGTGGGCAAAGGGTGTTACTCGGTCCGATCCACCGACTTCACCCCCTTAGCCTGGCGGATCAGGCGGATGAGCTGCTTCAGCGACCGCTCGTCGTCCGCATAGAGGGTAAAGAAGCCGAGGAAGAGCCCGTCATTGGACTCGATACGGAAGTTCTTCAGTCGGACTCCCTTCTCCAGCCCGATACGTGTCGATATGTTATTGACCACCGTGATGTCGTCCTCGCCGACCACTCTCAGCGTCACCTCATGAGCCGCTCGATCGGCCGCCACGCCCGCCCACTCGGCCTTGTGGATGCGATAGCTGTAGCGGGTAAAGAGGTCAGACGCATTGGGGCAGTCGTAGCTGTGGATCCTCATCCCCGTCCGTGAGGCGTAGGCAAAGATCCGGTCGCCATAGATCGGGTGGCAGCACTGAGCCAGCTCGTAGTCGATGCCGGTCAGTCGCCCGTCGATCAGGATCACGTCCTTATCCGCCGTGGAGAGCTGCTCCAGCTCTGTCTCCCGCTCGTAGTCCTCCGCCGACACCTTAGGCCTCGACTCCTTGGCGCTCTCGGTCCGCTCCTCTAAGAGAGCCTTGTAGTCCACCAGCACCTGATTCACCTCATACCGCCCCTCTGCCACGGCGAGGAGGAAGTCGCTCTCGCCCTTGTAGCCGTGCCGCTTCATCAGCCGGGCAAATTCGCTCTCATCCCACTCCAGCTTCCGATTTCGGATCTTCCGCTGCAGATCCTCGCGTGCCAGGGCGATCCGCTCCTCATCCTGATTGCGGAGATAGCTCCTGATCTTGCTCCTCGCACGGGAGGTCTGGGCGATGTCGAGCCAGTCCGCCTTGGGACTCTGGCTGTCGGAGGTGATGACGCTGACGGAGTCGCCATTCTGCAGCACATACCGCAGTCCGACGTTGCGACCATTGACCCGTGCGGAGACGCAGTGGCTCCCGACGTTGGTGTGGATGGAGAAGGCGAAGTCGAGTACTGTCGCCCCCTTGGGCAGCTGAAGCACCTCCCCCTTGGGCGTAAAGACGTACACCTCCTCGTCGTACAGATCCATCCGGAAGTCCTTGATCACCTCATCCTGCGGCAACTTGTCGCCCATCTCCAGCACCCGTCGCGCCTCGGTCATCAGGTCGTCCAGCCCGGTCTCGCTCTTGATCCCCTTATACCGCCAGTGCGCCGCCAGACCTCTCTCGGCGATCTCATCCATCCGCTCGGTCCGGATCTGCACCTCCACCCAGCGGTGCTCCGGACCCATGACGGTGATATGGAGGCTCTGATAGCCGTTGCTCTTCGGGATGGAGATCCAGTCCTTGAGCCGCTTCGGATTGGGCTGATACATGTCGGTGACGATGGAGTAGACATGCCAGCAGTCGCCCTTCTCCCTCTTTGGCTCCGAGTCGAGGATGATCCGGATGGCGAAGAGGTCGTAGATCTGCTCAAAGGCGCACTTCTGCACCTGCAGCTTATGGTGGATCGAGGAGATCGACTTCGTCCGCCCCTTGATATGAAACTTCAGTCCCGCCTCCTTCAGCCGCTCCTCGAGTGGTTGGATAAAGGCGGCGATGTAGGCATCGCGAGCATCCTTCGTCTGCGCCAGCTTCTCCTTTATATAGGAGTACGCCTTACGGTCGGTGTACTTGAGTGCCAGGTCGTCCATCTCGCTCTTGACCGCATAGAGACCCATGCGATGGGCGTAGGGGGCAAAGATCGTGTGCACCTCGTCCGCCAGCACCGTCCGCTCCGTCTCCCCGAGGAGATGCCCGGCGAGTCTCAGCCTCACAAGCCTGTCGGCGATCAGGATTAGGATGATCCGGACATCCTCCGCAAAGGAGAGGAGAAATCGTCCGAGGTTGTCGCTCGTCATCACCTCCGTCGGGTCGTACACTTCGCAGACCCGCAGGAGAAGTCGGTCTAAGTGTGCCGTATCGGAGCCAAAGGTCTCCTCGACCTGCTCCGCCGTCACCACGCCGCAGCTCATCGGGCGCCAGAGGAGGATCGCCAGGAGAGAGGAGGAGTGGAGCCCGATCTCCTCCACGGCGGAGACGGCGGTGAGGAGCTGTGTCTTCAGACTGTCGAGGCTCTTCGCCTCATACGCCCCCTGATCGGAGGAGCGGCGGAGGATCTCCAGCACCCGGTGGATCAGGTCCGCCGACAGCCCATGATCGAGGCTAAAGAGATACCTCAGGATCTCCCCGATACTGCTCTCGTACGATATGGCTCGGTGGCGATACATGGCGAGGGCTTACTTCTCTCTCTTAGAGAGACGGTCGGAGACTCTCTGCTCGTAGTCTGACCGCCGCACCCGCCGCGGACGGACGGAGAGGACGACCAGCAGGATCAGTGCGATGGCGAGGACGGCGAGGGCGATCCAGAAGGTCACCCAGCTCGTCGACCTGAGGAGACCGACGATGGCGGCGATCCCCACCACGACGCATATCAGGATAGGAAGTGTAGTATTGCTCTTGCTCATAATATATCTCTACAAAGACCATTGCAAAATGGTCTCCTACGACCATTCTGTGGTTCCTCCCACAGGCACCAGGTGGGTAAATATAGCCTATTTTCTCCACTCTGTCCCACCCGTCCGATGAGATACGACCTCCCGATAGAGACACCGCACCGTCCGACGCACCCGCCCCGTTCGACTGGGCAGCCGCCTCACTCAGTAGTGTTCTGCGTCGTCCGACTGGTCCGACTCGTCCGACTCGTCCGCCTCGTCCGATGAGATAGCGCGCCGCCCGACCCGTCCGCCTCGTCCGATAGGACTTCGCGCCGTCCGACTCGTCCGATGAGATAGCGCGCCGCCCGACCCGTCCGCCTCGTCCAATAGGACTTCGCGCCGTCCGACTTGTCCGACTCGTCTGACTCGTCCGATGAGATAGCGCGCCATCTGACCCGTCCGATACCCCGGTCCGCCGCTGTTTGTCTTTTCGGTCGCGGTTTTATATTATACAACTTTCAGAATATTATTCTGTGTTGTAAGAAGTAGTAACTTTAACATTTGATTGGGTGTCGCTACTGGAGCGGGATTGCCGCTGGTTTGCACATAATGATTTTGATTTTGCTTTGGAAAAACGTGTAAAGTTGTAAATAATCTCTTATCTTTGTCCCAACAATGAAGTTTTGTATGTGGATCACCCTCGTGATATAGGTCTCTGAGACCAAGTCAGGAGTGACGGAATAGCGAACGGTAGTCCATATAATAATAGACTATAGGTATTCCCGGCCGGCCGGGTCGCTTGCTATAACACGTGTTATTATATATGAAGGAACTGAGAAAAATCGTCTTGACTCTGGCGCTGCTGCTTGCAGCGGCTGTCGGTGCACAGGCTCAGAAGGTGGCTCTGAAGACCAACGCCCTCCACTGGGCGGTGATGGGTTCACCAAACGCATCCCTCGAGTTTTCCATGGGGCCGAAGATGACTCTCGACCTGTACGGCGGGGGCAACCTCTGGAAGTTTGAGAAGCCCCTCGAGGTGCGCCACTGGCTCGTCCAGCCGGAGCTCCGCTACTGGTTCTGCGAGGTCTTCAACGGCACCTTCGTCGGTCTCCATGGCCACTTCGGTCAGTACAACCTCGGCGGCATCGACGTCCCCGTCGGTCGACTGAAGAAGCTGAAGGACAACCGCTACGAGGGCTACTTCTACGGCGCCGGACTCAGCCTCGGTCACCAGTGGATCCTCTCCAAGCACCTCAATCTCGAGGCCTCCCTCGGTGGCGGCTGGGCGCGCACGCCTTTCAAGAAGTATGAGTGCCCCCGCTGCAGCCCGCTGCTCGACGAGAGCACCTACGACTACTTCGGCATCACCCGCGCCACGCTCTCACTCACCTATTTCTTCAATTGATCCATGGATATGATGAAAAAGATAATCGCCGCGACGCTCTTGTCGCTCATCTCCCTCGCCGCCTTTGCACAGCAGCCGGCACGCCACCTGGATCAGATCAAGGCTGAGCCGATCGTCACCGTCGACAAGTCCGCCGACCGGGTGAGCCTCGCCATCGACCTCGTCCTCGATGAACTCAAGGTGGGATCCAACGACCTCATCATCCTCACCCCGAGGATCGCACAGCCCAACGGCTCCTATGAGAAGGTCCTCGAGCCGATCTACATCGTCGGCGGCACACGCGACAAGGCACTCGACCGTCAGCTCTACTTCGGACACACGCCCGACTACTACGCTGCCGCCAAGCCGCAGAGCATCACCCGCCGGCAGAATGGCAAGGCTCAGACCATCCGCTACAGCGTCACCCTCCCCTATGAGAAGGCGATGCGCGGAGCCGTCCTCGCCATCGACGAGTGGCTCACCGGCTGCGCCGACTGCGACAGAGGTACCGCCACGATGACGCTCCTCACCCCCTTTGTCAAGGCTGAGCCCTACCGTCCCACCTACCGCACCACCTACGTCGTGCCTGTGGCAGAGAAGATCAAGAACCGCTCCGACAAGTACTCCGCCACCATCGCCTTCCGCGTCGCGAAGCACAATATCGAGCGGCAGTATAAGCAAAACGCCGCCGTCCTCGACGACGTCGACAGCAAGGTCCGCTCCGTACTGGACAATAAGGACATCACCCTCACCGGCATGACCGTGGAGGGCTGGGCCTCCCCCGAGGGCAAGGCGGACTACAATAAGGCACTCTCCGAGCGCCGCGCTAAGTCCTTTGCCGACTACCTCAGCCGCACCCACGGCATCAAGCGCTCCGACATGAGCGTCGCCGGACGTGGTGAGGACTGGGCAGGTGTGGAGAAGCTCATCCGCGAGTCGGATCTCTCCTACAAGGCCGACCTCCAGCAGATCATCGACAACTACAGCGGCGACGCCCGCGACCCGAAGGTTCGCACCCTCCAGGGCGGCGCCCCCTTCCGCGAGCTCGTAGCCGACAACGGTCTCTACGCCAAGGTACGCCGCACGGACTACGCTTTCCGCTACACCGTCCGAGGCTTCAACCTCGAGGAGGCACGCGAGCGGATCAAGACCGCGCCGAAGCTGCTTAGCCTAAACGAGATGTATCTCGTCGCCAATAGCTATCCCGTCGGCAGTGAGGACTTCAAGGAGGTCTTCGCCATCGCCGAGAAGTACTTCCCCGGCGAGCCTGCCGCGCTGACCAACGCCGCCGCAGCTGAGCTGGAGGGAGGCAATGCCGCCGCAGCCCTCACCCGACTGGATCAGGTGAAGGCACCCACTGCCGAGACACTGAATAACCGCGGTATCGCCCTTGCCCTCACCGGCAAGTACGACGAGGCGGAGAAGTGCTTCAGCGAGGCGATGGCCAAGGGCGACAAGCGTGCCGCCGACAACCTTGCCGAGCTCCGCAAGCTCCTCGAGAGCCTCTGAGCCCCCACCGACGGGCACAGCGGTGCCCGACAGACCAAGTAGACATATATCAGGACAGGAAGTCCATCGGATCGGTCGGACGAGTCAGACCAGTCGGACCAGTCGGACAAGTCGGATCGGTCAGCCCGGTCGGACCAGTCAGGTAAGTCAGACCAGTCAGACCAGTCAGGCAAGTCAGGCATGTCAGACCAGTCAGGGCTCACATAGAGATGAGTGCGCCTGTCCCGACCGATAGGACTTCGCGCCGTCCGACCCGTCCGACTCGTCCGACTCGTCCGACTCGTCCGATAAGACAGCGCGCCAGGCGGCGGGGAGGCACCCCTCCGGGGTGCTCGCTTCCTAGCCACAGGTCGGAGGGGCGTAGCCCCGACGACCTGTGGATCAGGCGTCACAAACGATCCCGCGACCCCGCCAGGGTGTCGCACTATCAAGCTCGCCTCGGGTGTGCGACCCGCAAGGGGTCGATGTCAAGAGGTCGATCTGCCCACAGGTCATCGCCGCTATCGCGGCTCGACCTGTGGCTATGAAGCGGGGATCCCTGTCGGGATCCATAACACCCGCGAAGGGATCGTCCGACTCGTCCGACTCGTCCGGCTTGTCCGATAGGGCATCGCGCCGTCCGCGTCGTCCGATAGGGAATCGCACCGTCCGATCAGGGGACGACCCCGGCAGGGGTCGATCTTTCATAGCCCGGGGTCGCAGACCCCGGGGATGGATGATCCCTCTCTTCCCCCTCGACCCCGCCAGGGGTCGGTCGTAAGAGGGAGCGACCCATCCGATCAGGGGTTTGACTAATACCGATATTAGTGGAGACTATACCCGGTATTAGTGGAGACTATACCCGATATTAGTTTCACCTATTACCGGTGATAGATTTCCGACTTGTCCGACTCGTCCGACTTGTCCGATAAGACTACAATAGACATTACTATATTACTAACAACTGTTTCTTTTTCACTAACTCAAAACAATCATGAAAAAAGTAACAACAACCGTTGCAGCTGCTCTCGTAGCTTTCAGCTTCGCTGCCTGCAACAAAACCAACAACAGCGTCACCCCCGAGGAGGGAGCGAACTCTTACGCTTCCGTAAGGGTCAACGTCAAGAACTCCCTCAAGGCCATCAACGATGGTGACCAGGTGGACAACAAGGGTACCGAGGCTGAGAGCAAGGTTAGCTCCATGGCTCTCGTCGGTGCCGGCGCTACTTGGGCTGAGGGTGACATCACCAATACCGGTGACGTCTACAAGGGTGCTCCTAAGGCTGTCACTGTAACCGGTCCTCAGATCCTCGGTCTGGTGCTGAATAACAACACCCTCGCCGGTGAGGCTAAGGAGGCTGCTGAGTACGGTACCTCTGCTGAGGCTGTAGCCAACCTCGCAGCTCTCTCTACCGACAACAAGTTCGTGATGACCTCCAAGGTTATGTCTCAGAACATCAAGCCGAATATCAAGGAGACTGATGCTGAGACTCAGAACATGCTCGACTTCGGTAAGGTAGAGCGTGTCGTTGCCAAGGGTATCGTACAGAAGTCTGCTGACTTCGACGAGACGTCCGAGAATGGTACCGTCCCCATGGAGGGCGTGACCTACGCTGCTGTCAATGGTGCCACCAAGACCTACATCTTCGCCAACCAGGCTGGAGATCGTCAGCTCGGCGTAAAGGATCCCAATCAGTACAATGGCTTCAAGTCTGCCATCGACGGTATCGCTCCTGAGGTGGATGACGCTAAGGCTATGACTGCCGGTATGATCCGTCGTGGTCAGCTTGACAAGGCTAACCTCGGTGGCTACGCTGCCAAGGAGGTTAAGGGTTCTGCTGTCACCGACTACACGGATGCCAACCCCGGTGTAAAGGAGGGTGTATACTTCCTCGAGAATTCCGGTGAGGCCAGCGCTGCCAATAAGGCTGAGGGCTTCTACCGCTTCGCTTACGCCAAGATCTACGCTACCTTCGTTCCGAACACCGTATACGACATTGACACTACTGCTGATGCTGAGTTCGTAGCTAAGGAAGGTACCGGTAAGTGGTACATAATGGGCAAGAGGGGAAAGTGGGAGCAGAAGTCCCCCACGACTCCTGGTGCCAAGGAGGGTCAGCTCGTCTACAAGCTCAAGGAGGTAAAGTACAACAAGGGTACCACCTTCTACATGGGTGAGAACGACGGTCGCTTCTACCTCTCTAAGAACGCTGCTGCTCAGAGTACTGTAGAGGGCGCTCTTGGTCAGAAGTCCTTCACCTACACCAACGGTCGCGCAGGATACCGCGCCCTCTGGAATCGTCAGAGCCCGGATGACAACCTGAAGCTTGTCAATAATGCAAGCACTCGTCGTAACAACATCTACGTGCTCAACATCAAGAAGTTCCAGAAGATCGGTATGCCCTGGGATCCCTCCGATCCTAACGATCCCGATCTGCCGAAGCCCGATGATAAGGAGGAGCCTAAGTACCCGGACAATCCTAACATCGAGGATCAGGAGTCTTACGTAGCCGTACAGTGCCAGATGGTTCCCTGGAACGTCATCGGTCGTGAGGTAGAGCTCAAGTAATCTATCTACCACAGATAACTAAGTCCGGCGCTTAGCCGGCATAGGGCAGGCGGGCTTGACCGCCCTCCTGCCCACAATAAGAAAAGAAGCTTTATAAGACTTATGAATAAATGGCTCAATCATACGACGGCAGCCATCGCGCTCCTCGCTCTCACCCTCACCGGCTGTCACGACCGGCTGAGAGGGGTCGGCGCTGAGCCCGATCAAGGCGCTGAGCGAACCTCTCTGACGGTGACGCTCAGTACCGAGGTCGGCGCCCCGGGATCCCTGCGTGGCGTCACCGATGCGCAGGATACCGATGTGCCCGGAGCGACCGGCACAGGAGAGGATAAGGTGGAGCACCTCACCCTCGTGATGCAGCCGGGGATCCTCCTCTCCTCCGATCACCCTCAGGCAGTGACCGGCACGACCAATAAGTACACCGTCCTCTTCAGGGACATCCCTTACCCGGGGGAGAGAGAGCTCAGCTGCTCCGTCTATCTCGGACAGAAGCTCCCTGGTCTCTCGCACCTCGACTTCTATGCCGATAAGACAGTCAGCTACACACAACTCCCGACGCTGACCAATGACACTGAGGGCTTCGTGATGACCTCAAAGGCCGGGACAAAGAAGATCATCCTCAAGCCCGGAGTCCCCGAGCCCTCCGAGACCAGCGGCAACTACCTCTCCATCGAGGTGGAGCGCGTGGTCTCCAAGGGGGCAGTCTCTTTCGATAAAAATAACATCAACGACAACAGGTATCGCGCAAGATACGCACCCACAACGGTGGGTGTCCCCGAAGGCGTAATCTCCGAAGGGGCCTCCTTAGAGAATGCCATCCTCCCCATCGGATGGGCGGCTGTCGGTGGTGCCAAGAGCGCCTACCTCTTCCGCAACCATGCCGGCCGTCGCACCCTCGGCAGTAACAGCGATACTGACGCCGGATTCTACACCGAGCTCACCACCCTCTCTGCCGTCGGCAAGAGTGCCGGGAGCTATGACCTCTTCAAGCTCTCCGACTATAAGAGTATGACCGGTGACGCAGGTATCGAGGCGGCTAAGGCTAAGCCCTTCCTCTTCTTTACCGAGTTTACCGGCACGATCGACACCGGCACGTTTGTCAAGGACTATAATGGTCCCGGAGACACTTCCAGTAACGGGGTGTCTGTAAAGGGTGGGGCCTATCCCGCAAGCCCCTACTTCCTCGAGCACGCCCTCACGGAGACAAGCACGGCTCGCACCTCCTATCCTGTGGAAGTCACCTTCTCCGACGTCGCCTACGCCAAGGTCCTCACCCAGACCAAGGCCGTGCGTGGAGCGATGATTGACGAGAGTGACAAGAAGTTGCCCTTCTACTACAAGGTGTCCTCCGGTGACCCCCTGGATGGTCAGACGACTAAGGACAAGGAGGGCTATACTGAGGTCACCCTGACTACTCCCTATGTCGATCCATCCGGTCTCAAGGTGATCGCCACAGACCCCGCAGATGCCCAGAGCTCGAAGTTTTACCCTCGCCGCTATCTCGTGGAGGTGAGCGAGGCCTGGTACACCGCCAATAAGGATAATACATATCCCGCTACCGGGGAGCTAAACCTTGGTAAGCCTGCTGAGAGTACCCTCTACCCGGGACAGAAGGGCGAGGACCCGTACCGCTTCGTCAAGATCATCTTCAGTGATGGTGCGGAGCACTGGTTCTTCGAAGTGCGCGACCGCGTGCTCGACTACTACGTCGGGGTCAATGATGGTAATGTCTACAATAGCCTCCTCGCTGCCCGCGCCGCCGGCAATACCAAGAGTCGCAAGTATACCCTCGGGCAGGCCTACTACCTCGTCCCCTTCAATGCTCAGCGAAATAGCGCCGGAAAAATCTACAACTGCGACACCCGGCGAAATAATATCTACGACCTCCGCATCACCGCGATCGAGGGGATGGGGTACAACTACGACCCCGTCGATCCGCACGACCCCTATATGCCCAAGCCGGAGGACAACCCCGACGAGCCGGATCCCGTAGTCCCCTCGGTCAATACGTACCCTCAGGCGATCCGTGTCAAGGCTCGGATCCTGAAATGGAATTATATACACTACACGGCCGACCTCAAGGCAATGTCCGGCGACGCCAATGACTGACACAGAGTTATGAAAAAGATCTCCCTCATCTCCGTCCTCGGTGTGATCGCAACGCTCCTCCTCACAAGTTGCCACCCCTGCGTCTACGAGGATCTGAGCGACTGTCCGCAGATCGTCAGGCTGCAGATGCAGTACGCTGATCCCTGCGGGGGCAACGTGACGGATAAGTATGCCCCGCTCGCTACAGGGAAGGACTTCCGTGTAATGGCCTTCCGCGCCGATGGCTCGAGGGTCAAGCTGGAGCTCCCCGATGGAGCTGTCGCGCCTACCACGGCGAGCTCTTTCTGTGACGTCGTGGTGCGAGAGTATGGTAAGCTCACCTTCGTCACCCTCCTTGCCGAGGATTTTACCCCCTATCGTCTCGATGAGGTTACTTCTATCGATCAGCTGCTCCTCGCCCTCGAGGCCACCCCACAGACGCACGCCGACCTGCCTGAGATCTGGTACGGGATTAGTGACAAGTACGATAACACCGACTACTCGTCCCGAGGCACTGTCACCGATACATTGGTGATGGGTATGGAGGAGAAGCTCCATACACTCAATTTCTCCGTCAAGGGTCTCCCCGCCGGAGCCTACACCCTCGAGGTGACCACACCGGAGAATGCCCTCCTCGCTAGTGGTCTCCCCCAGGCCGGTGAGGTGACCTATCGTCAGCCCCTTCACGTCGTCGGCGACAAGGTTTTTGGTAAAGTGTCCATGGACCTCTTCCGCATTGCTGCAGACAGAGCAGCGGAGACGAAACTGACACTGAGCGACAGCGAGGGTAAGGTCCTCTACCAGACCACCTTCGGCGACTACTTCCACCTCACCCCTCAGACAAAGGTAAGTTTCTGCCGGCGCAACATCGATATGAGCGTGGAGCTCGAGCCTACCGACCAAGGGACGTGGATAATGGTCGCCGTCACTGTCAAGCAGTGGAACCTGGTTTACCGCAATGTGATATTAGGATAAATGATTATGACTCGACTACTACCCAATAGAGTGGCACTCTACGCCTTTATCCTCACCCTCACCGGAGGGCTCACCGCCTGCCACCAGTCCATCGCCCCCACCGAGGAGGAGCTGGCCGGCAACTGCGAGCAGGCTGTCCGCATCACTGCTCGGGTCTCCCCCTTTGGTGGCGTCCCCGCCGGCACCCGTGCTGAAGAAGTCACCGGTACGGTCGACAATGAGAAGACCGATCCGTGGCAGCGTGAGACCAAGGATCCTGCTCAGTATGGTGAGGTGCGCCTCTCGCGCCTCTACGTCTTTATCACCAAGCGTGGCAGCGACGTGGTCGAGAAGACGCTCTACTACTTCGCTGAGGACTATACTGTTGGAGATGAAGTGGTGGAAGACGGCAAACTCAAAGGTACTGAGATCCCGGCATCGCAGCTCACCACCACCGAATCGGGTGAAGTCACCATGGATATGACACTCCTGCCCGGGGACTACTCCTTTGTCTTAGTCGCCAATAGTCCAGAAATCACGAATATTGTCAAAAGTCCTGAACCGCTTACCCTGTCTCATCTGAATGCAGTCTTCTCGATGAGTAATAGCTTCGTCGCGAAAGCAGGGTCTGATGACTTTGACACTTATGATTACGGTTTCCCCATCATTGGCTACAGAGATCTCACGGTCCCGTCCACTACTCAGCCCGATAAGCAAGTGGAGCTGCAGCCGGTGATACCCATGGAGCGACTGGAGGCTAGAGTGGATGTCACTCTCACCACAGCCACTGATGGCAACCGCAAGGACTATGTTTCAGAGTCCGATGGGGCGCGCTTCGATCCCTCTCAGTATAAGCTCACACAATTCGTGGTCCTTCTGTGTGTGGATGTCAGCGATCCTAAAGATGAGCAACACTACCCCGATAAGAAACTATACCCCTATACGCTTTTCCCGGTCAAGGGAGAATTCACCGCACTCCCTAATGGAACGCCCCGGTATCCCCTTGCGTCATATTCACCACCGGAGATCCTTGATGATGATGGAGTTAAGGGACCTAAGAGGCATCCGGGACATGTACTTGGGCATGTTTTTAGTGATAAATTGTGGAACGACAAAGTTTCGTGGCCTACATACGTCAATAATGGCGATGCGGGGCGGCTTGGCAGGCTCTGGAGGCAGTCATTGTTCTTTATACCGAATACAGGTCCAGCGTACCTATACCTCCCGGCGGTCTACTTCCCTGGCAAGAAAGACCCGGATAAGGTGGATAAGGTGGTCCGGCTTCAGCTGAAGTTTACAAAGCTCGATGGCTCTGAGACCCTCACCTACCGCATCCCGATCCACAACGAAGAGAGCGCCTCGGACTACTACTCCATCCGCCGCAATACCATCTACGACATCGACCTCACCTTCTACGGCAGCAAGCTCGGGGTCAAGCAGAGCAACTCCAAGTACACCGTCGACACGTGGGAGGATCAGCCGGTAGACATCCCCTGGTAAGCGATTATGCGAAGAGCCCGTCTGCGCAGACGACACTGGACTACTTATGGCTGTCTCGCTGACGATACAATAGATATAATAATGATACATACATATACTGACATGAGACCAAATTACTCGAGATTTGTCGCTTCGCTGGGGGTGCTCCTCCTGCTGGCGCTCTCCCTTGTCGGATGTCGAGACACGCTACTGGATCGCACCCAGCCGGATCCCACCTCTCCGGAGCAGATCGGGGATGGCGGCAGTGATCGACTGGATGGCGCTGTCACGGTGTCTCTCACCTATGACACCCCTGCACTCAGGACTCCCACCACTCGCGCCGCACTCACCGTAGATCAGGAGAGTGAATTCAAGCCCGCCACCACCCGCGTGATGATCTTTAAGAGTACCGGAGAGTATCTCAGAGATGCCAAGGTGACAAAGATCACCCCCTCAAACGGGGACCATCAGCAGGGAGAAATCACCTTCCTCGCTCTTCCTGGAGAGGGACTTACCTTTGTCGTCCTTGCCAACCTATCTGAGGAAGATAAGGTGAAGAAGGTCTCAGGGACTAAAGCTGAGGTGCTAAAGAACTTTGAGTACACCGTCACCGCCGACACAGACTTCGCCAAGACGGGACTCCCTATGTGGGGCGAGCTCGCACAGCAGACTATCGATCCCGATGTCTCCGCTGTACAGACCATCGGCACCATCCACTTGCTCCGCGCAGTGGCACGTGTAGACGTCGGGCTCAATATGACTGCCAAGGACACCAATGGCAATGACGGAGACTTTGATGAGAAATCACAGACGCTCACCTCCGACATTGTCGACCCCAAAACCAAGAAGTCCATTAAGGTCCAGTGGAGCCTATTGGAGGTGAAGCTCTACAACGCAGCCAAGAACGGACGCATTGCTCCCGATGCCGGCAATTACGCACTCGATGGAGGTAAGCCCAAGGCCACAAAGGTTACCCGGCCCACCACTCCCACTAAGCACGAGGAAGCCCTTACATACACGGCGAAGAATGATCTCCTTATGCGCACCATCTACGTCCCCGAGACGATTAATCCCGAGCCGACCAGCGCCAGTGCCGGAGCATCGACTACCCCGGGGGATAAGGAGGTCTACCTCTCCCGCCCCTATCTGATCCTCAAGCTCTCCTACGAGCAGACTGATGGTACTGCTTCCGGGGAGACCTACTTCCGCGTTGACTTCCTCGAGAAGAACGGTAAGGAGGCTACTGCAAAGTATACCTACCTGTCGCTCCTGCGTAACTTCCGATACAAGGTCAATGTTATGAATATCGGTGGTCTCGGCTTCGACAGCGAAGACGAGGCCAAGAAGGGTCCGGCTGCCAACATCATGTACAACGTCGTGGTATGGGACGAGTCTACACTCTCCAATGTCGTCTACGACGGCCAGTATATGCTCGGCGTGCAGAATGATAAGCTGCTGTTTCACAAGAATGGCGGCACCTTCTCCACCAAGGTCCAGACCTCATGGCCCGGGGGCTTTGAGGTAAAGGGACTACCTGACTGGGTCAAGTTCAAGATTGAGCCCAGCGACCCCGGTGCTACCGATGAGAAGATCGTGACCTTCGAGGTGACAAAGTCCACGACGGAGCAGAGAGACTTCTCCGGAGCCTATATCCAGGCCGGTCGTATGCAGTGGAAGCTCGACATCACTCAGCTCAATACCCTTGACCTAAGGATAGAGATCTTCTCCGACCGCGAGTGTACCCAGGAGCTCCAGTACATAGAGCTCGATGAGCGAGGTAAGGAGACTCCCGACAATGACTACACGGTAGGGAAGATGAAGTTCTACGTCAGGGTCACACCTGCCGCACGTATCTCAGCTGTAAATGATGAGACCAGGGCACCCTTTACCTTCACCGGCGCTGATGCGACCTCACCCTCACGACCGCCTATAGAGACAGCTAAGGAGGTCTCCACGGGAGTCTATGAGTTTGAGGTCACCGCGGATCGTCTCAGCAACCCTAAGAATCCCTTCGAGACGCGGCAGAATAAGTACCACTTCATCACCGAGCAATCCGGTGAGAAGGCTGAGGCAACACTCGCCATCAGTCAGACGGAGTACAATATCGTCTTCTACGAGGATGAGGAGCTTACCAATCCTATGCTAGGGAAGGGCGATGCTGCCACCTACTTCATGAATGGCACGGACAAGCAGTTCTACGTCCGCAGCAACATCCCCTACATCATCTGGATGGATAATCAGATGATCGACGAGTCCGCACGGAGTGACGAGAATGCCAATGCCGACGGGTCCTCTAAGTTCGCCATCGTCACCGGGTACTATGATAAGGATGGTAAGTTCGTTAAGCTTGACTACGACTCAAGCAACACGATGAATAACTGGAGGAGCGTGAAGACAGAGGATGCCCCCACGCCAAATGGATCTCCGCTCAAGTTTAGGGCAGCAGAGGCCGATGATGCCCTCAAGATCATCTATGGTCACGTGATGTGGGTCGCTTGTACCACAATGAAGTCACTGGAGTGGAAGTTCCCGCTCTACAATAAGCAGCTGGCCAATCAAGATAAGGTCACTAAGATCCAGACCAATTTTGTCGCAGGCTACTTCCTCCCGGAGGCCAATTCCTATCCCATCACCTTAGGCGAGACCGGTCTGCTTATCCCTATTGAGAGGAGGATCAATCACGCAGCCCGCTATTACGAGGAAAACTTCGATACCCCCTTCGGATGGGTGGATGATAATTACCAGCACAAAAACGACAAGACCGCCAAGATCGACCCATTTGAGAATTGGGAGTCCTATAAGCAGCGCAATCAGCTCAATCGCCTCGATGACGACGACAATATCTCTCTGGAGGTGCTTTGGACAGACATCCAGAGCGTGACTGAGAAGGGGTCTGAGCCTGCACGCAACCCTATTAAGCAGGATGGTACTGCCCCGCTGAAGCTCTTGGTCCCGGTGGAGATAAAGGGTGAGCGATACGCCTATGTGCTGCCCGGTGATGATGGAGCTGATAACTACGGCAATCTCGTCTTCTGTGTCCGAGATAAGGACAAGAAGAGAGTGGATAACCACCGCGCCTCGCTCCTGGACCCGGCAGAGCAAGGCAAGGACGTTATCCTCTGGAGCTTCCACCTGATACTCTATCGCCCGGGGGAGATCCCCTTAGATAAGGGAGATCAATCGGCAATTGATCGAAAGACAATCACTTACTTACATAGGGATAGTGCCAAGGAGCCGCAGAACTATGGTACCGACTGGTCCTACGACGTGAAGGTATGGCCCTATGCACTCGGTGCCTTTGATATCCCGCAGGAGTGGAAGAATACAGCTGGTTTTGTACAAAACAATCGAAATCTACGAGATCTTAATTACAGACGCGTCGGAATGCACTACCAGTTTGGTCGTAAGGATCCATTCCCGCGCTATATCAATGCCATCGGAAGACCGACCCGGTTCGTTGGTCATAACGGAAGGACAGTGGACTTTAAGTTCCTTAAGTCAACCACGATCTCCCTGCGAGAGTCCATCGAGTATCCGATGGTCCTTGTAGGTAATGCCGGTGGTCACCAGTGGCTGACAGAGGGAGGCAAGACGCTCAATACCAATATAGCCCTCGGTGGGACCTCGTCCTTCGGCGCTTACGGCTTATGGGGCGGTGGCTCACCTGTGGGCAATGAGTCATCGTGCTCTCAGCGAACGGACATTATGCGCGTCCTGACTAAGACGGTCTTCGATCCATGCCCCTATGGATTCCGTATCCCGATCCCCGGCTACAGCTCCACCAGGATGTTCTGGGGAGACAATAGGGTAAATGCTGATCGAATGCGGATGAATAATGCTGTGTTTATGATGGATGGAACAGCAACTCGCATCTATAACACCTTCAATGGCACTATGGAGACCCTATTTGGTGTGTGGAGTGGCAATAGTACATCCGGGACAGGGCAGGTACCTTTTGCTGTTGCCACCTCGTACATTGCTCAGGCCCACTATCCTGTATTTATGTTCACATTCGGGACCGGTGCTCCGGAGGAGAGGTATCAGGCTGATATCCACAGAAGCTCCCCGGTCGTTGTGAGACCCTTCAATAACGTGCAGGAGAGCGACTGGGAGAAGTATATTAGTCGCTGATCAATAGCATCGGCTTATTAGCTGACTGAGAGCAGCCCTTCATCCACAAGGATGCAGGGCTGCTCTCTCATATAGGAAGCCCCCACCCACTCTCAGCGAGGAGCGCTCTACCCGGAGCGCTCCTCGCTGCCTCTTCCGGAAAAGGCGTTCCGGAGAGCTGCTGCAAAGATACGTCCACCGCCGGGGGTCATTGTCTCCTTCGGTCTCTCTGGGTCTCCTCCCTGCACAATAGGGACTCTATCGGACAAGTCAGGCGGGATGGGGCTCTCTCGGACAAGTCGGGAGGCGCTGAGCTCTATCGGACAAGTCGGACGAGTCGGACAAGTCGGACGGCGCTGGGTATGGACCTGCTGTCCCTCTCTCTCCTCCTCCTCCCTCCTCCTCTCTCATCTCTCTCTCCCTCCTCCCCTCCATCTCATCCCTCCCATCCAGAACTGGAGGGGACATCGCGCCGTCCGACTGGTCCGACTTGTCCGACTCGTCCGATATGATAGCGCGTCGTCCGACTCGTCCGATATGATAGCGCGCTCGTCCGATAGATAGCGAGAGGGGGCACGACGCTGATGCGCCGTGCCCCCTCTCGGTCTATATAGGGGAGGATTACTTCTCCTCCTTCATCGCATTCTCATTGGAGATCAGATCGTCGGCGGGGATGTAGCAGCAGACGAGGTTGCGGTCGCCGTAGCCGTCGTTGACGCGGGCGACATTGACCCAGTGCTTCCAGTCGTGGAGGTAGGGGAGGTCAAAGGCAGCCTTCTCCCTCGTGTAGGGGTGGCTCCACTCGTCGGTGGCCACCTCGTAGAGGGGATGGGGGGCATTCTTGAGCACATTATCCTCCTGGTCAGCCTTACCATCCATGATCTCCTGGATGTCGGCGCGGATGCGCTTCATCACCTCGACGAAGCGGTCGAGCTCCTTGAGGCTCTCACTCTCGGTCGGCTCCACCATGAGGGTGCCGTGGACGGGGAAGGAGAGCGTCGGGGCGTGGTAGTTGTAGTCCATCAGTCGCTTGGCGATGTCGAGGTCGGTGATGCCGACGGCGCCAAAGTTGCGGCACTCGACGATACACTCGTGTCCGACGAAGCCGGTCTCGCCGCGGTAGAGGACACCATAGTCCTCCTGCAGGCGGGCGGAGAGGTAGTTGGAGTTGAGGATCGCTCCGGCGGTGGCAGCCTTGAGCCCCTTAGCGCCCATCATGCGGATGTAGGCGTAGGTGATACCGAGGATGCCGGCGCTGCCGAAGGGTGCTGAGGAGACGGGGATGCGGTCCTCGCCATGCATCAGCGGGTGAGAGGGCTTGTAGGGCGCGAGCTTGCTCGTCATGCAGATACAGCCCTCGCCGGGACCTCCACCGCCGTGGGGGATGGCGAAGGTCTTGTGGAGGTTGAGGTGGCAGACATCCGCGCCAATGAAGCCGGGGTTGGTCCAGCCGCACTGGCCGTTCATATTGGCTCCGTCCATATAGACCAGTCCGCCGCGGTCGTGCACGATCTTGAGGAGCTCACGGATGTGTACCTCGAAGATACCGTACGTACTCGGGTAGGTGATCATGGTGCCGGCGAGGCGGTCCTTATTCTCCTCCGCCTTGGCGCGGAAGTCCTCCACGTCGATCACGCCGCTCTCCGTCGACCGTACGATCACCGGCTCCAGACCGGCGAGGGATGTGGAGGCGGGGTTGGTACCATGAGCAGACTCGGGAAGGAGGATCACCTTGCGGTCCTCCTGTCCGTGGTCGATGAAGTACTCGCGGATGG
>ERZ1031273.65-NODE-65-length-58008-cov-13.518110_pt1 | contig 58008 bp, 49 predicted proteins | sample MGYA00516575_ERZ1031273 | MGnify/ENA primary metagenome ERZ1031273 (study PRJEB33718, sample SAMN03159816) | human skin metagenome | collected 2014-02-25 | study: EMG produced TPA metagenomics assembly of the PRJNA266117 data set (Human skin bacterial metagenome... | reverse complement strand
GCTCTATGCGAAAGATAAACTGGCGATGCGCCAGCGTTTGGGTGAGTTGGGACTACCCATGCCCGCTTGGGCCAATGGGGCGGATTTGGATGCGGTCAAGGACGTGGGTCGGCGCTGCGGTTGGCCACTTGTGGCAAAAATCAGCCACGGCGGATATGACGGGCGCGGAGTGCGTCTGGTATCCAGTTTGGACGAGTTCAAGACCTGGCGGGAAGCCTTGGATGAAGGCATCGAGTGCCTGGTCGAGCAGCGGGTTCCTTTCAGCAGCGAGCTGGCCGTGATGGCGGCGCGGCGCGCTTCGGGCGAACTGCGCACCTATATCCCCATGCAAACCTGGCAGGAACAGGGACAATGCGCGGCTGTTTTGGAGCCGGCCCCAATTCCTGAGGACATCATTGACCAGGCGGAGGACTTGGCGCGCCAAATTGGCGTGGAACTCGACATCACCGGGGTGTACGCGGTTGAAATGTTCCTGGTGAATACTCCCAATGGCAAATACCGCCTGTACATCAATGAGCTGGCCATGCGCCCGCACAACTCCGGACACTGGACCCAAGATGGCTGCGTGACTTCCCAGTTTGAACAGCATTTGCGGGCGGTACTGGACCTGCCGTTGGGCGACACTTCCCGCACCGCACCCTACACCGCGATGGCTAATGTCTTGGGCAGTAAGCTGGACGACCCGGCTCTGGCCGTGACCAGCGTGATGGAGAAATATCCCGAAGCCAAGATTCATCTGTATCGCAAGAGTAACCGCCCGAAGCGCAAACTTGGTCACGTCAACGTCTGTGGCACAGACCCCGATCTGGAGCTTTCCACCGCCCGCGCGGCCGCTAACCTGCTGATGGGCAAGTAAACGCCGCCCCGACCTGGTGACCCTAAATATCGTGGCGGCCCGGAATACCGAGCCGCCACAGTGAAACACCCAACTAACGCAACGACAGGTGTCGAGACAGCGAGTTGTGGGCAAACCAGTAGCCGACAATCAACAGGGGAATCAAGCCCAGCATTCCCAGCGGAATGAATACGCCGGCCCCTTCGTTGGTCTGCGAGAAGATAGCGCCGATAAGTAACTTTGTCTGGGCGCTGCCTGCCGTAGTCGTGATGTGCAACGTCGCCGGCACCAGGAAAGTAAACAGAGCCAACACCGCCTCATAAACCACATAGAGGAGAATCGCGCTGATTGTCACCGCCTTGTTGGTGGACAGGTAAGCGAAGCTGAATCGGTTAGCCAGGGCGGAAAAGCTCACCACCCACATCACAAACTGTGCCGTCGCCAGCAGTAAGACCACGATCATAGTGATGATGAGGTAGGCGGGGGTGCTTTGCAGGAGTTGCCCGATAGCCTCCCAGGTGGCAACGAATTTGTCGCCGAAGCTCAGCTCGGGTCCTGCCGACCCCGCCATCTGGGTAAAGATGATCCAGCCCAGCGCCAAGCAGCTCCAACAAATGCTGAGTAGGACCGCGATAAACAGCCACAGAGACTTCGCACCCAGCACTGTTCCACCCGAGGCCGGCAGGGTGTTTGTAAAGTAGCCGCGCTGCCCATAGGTGGTCTGGTAGTAGTACTTGGAACCCATGATAAACACGAGGAAAGGAATGATGATTGCCACTAGGGCGCCGATGGTGGTGCCCGTGGTGGCCAGGAAACTTTGGTTAGTGAGGCTCAACAGCCCCGAGGCAAACACCACCGCCAAGCCGACAGCCAGATAGAGCAGCAGCTGCCAGCCCATTTCTTTGGCTTCATACTTGAATATTTTAGCGAACATGGGAGTATTCCTTCCTAAAGATGAGGTCCAGGGACATACCGTAGGCTTCCCGCAGTTCATCAGCTTCGCCCTGTTTGAACAGCTTGCCCGCGTGCAGGAATACGGCTTCGTCCAGTACCGGCTCAATGTCGGTAACCAGGTGGGTGGAAATAAACAGAGTCGCTTCGGGGTTCCAGCCTTTCACAATGGTGTCCAGCAGGGTTTGGCGCGCCGCCGGATCCACTCCCGAAATCGGTTCGTCCAATAGATAGAGCCGGGCGGAACGTGACATTATCAGCGCCAGCTGCAGTTTTTCACGCATCCCTTTGCTCATGTGGTTGGTTTTTAGGCTGCGTTCCAGCCCCAGGAACTCCACCAGTTCCGTGGCTTTTTTCGCGTCAAAGTCCGCGAAATAATCCGCGTGCCGGTTGATAGCCGCGTCAACACTGATTGATTCGGGCAGCCAGGCGGCATCGGGCAGGAAAGAGGTCATGGCTTTGGTTTTCGTCCCGACTTCCTGGCCGTCGATGCGGACTTGCCCGCTGGTAGGTTCCAGCACCCCGGCCAGAATCTTTAACAGCGTGGTCTTGCCCGAGCCGTTTTCACCCAGCAAACCGACGACTCTCCCGGCGCTCAAGTTGAGGGTAAGCTGGTCTAATGCCGGTTTCACCACCCCGTTTACTTTGATGCCCTGGTAGCGTTTGGTGAGGTTGGACACTTCCACTAAGGGTTGCATCTCAATCACGTCCTTTCCATTGACTGTTCAACAGATCTTGGGCTTCGCTGAGGCTCAGTCCCAAAGTTTTCATGTCTGTTATGAAGTTGTGCGCGGAGGTTTTCGCCAGATCCTTGCCGAGTTCCCGGACAGTTCCGGCATCTTCGGTGACGAAACGTCCCAATCCCCGGCGCGAGGCAACCAAGCCGGTGCGCTCCAGCTCGGTCAACGCCTTTTGCATGGTGTTGGGATTGACCCCGTACTCGGCGGATAAATCGCGTACAGAGGGAATCTGGGAACCCCGCTCCCACGCTCCGCTGGTGATACGCCGTGAGAAGTCGTCAAGCAACTGACGCCAAATTGGCGTTCCAGTATCGAAATCCATCAGCTTCTCCTTACCTAGACAAACGCGGTACCATGTTTGTGTACTACAACACTAATACACCATCACACAGCTGTCAAGGGGAAACTATTTTGCAGCCAATAAAGAGGAAGATTTGGCTCAAGCCCACAACGAGGGCCAGAAAATCCCCAGTTCGCCAGCCAGCTTTCGCAACAAGGGCAGGGAAATCCCGATGACATTGTGCGGGTCGCCCTCGATACCACTGATGAATGCCCCGCCCAGGCCGTCAATCGTAAATGAGCCGGCGACTTCCAGCGGTTCCCCGCTAGCCACGTAGGCGCGAGCCTCCGCCTCGCTAAAATCCGCGAAATGCACCACGGTAGACTCGGTGCGCCCCACTTGCGCAACCGGCTCGGCGGCATCGCTGCGTAAACGCATCACCCAATGCCCGGTGTGCAACACCCCGCAATCCCCCGACAGGGCGCGCACCCGCGCGAGGGCGATTTCGGGATTGTGGGGTTTACCCAGCACTTCGCCGTGAAACTCCAGCATGGAGTCACAGCCCACCACCAGCGTGTCCGCGCCCAACGAAAGCGACGTCTCGAGCTCCCCCGCTACCGCCCGCGCTTTTGCCTGCGCGAGCGCCAAAACCTGCTCGGTCGGGCCGGCCGCACGCGAACGCAGCGTGGCGAGCAAAGCGTCCTCGTCCACGTGAGAAACCCGCACCACCGGGCACAATCCCGCCCCTTGCAGCACTTTGTGTCGCGCCGGAGAGGCGGAAGCCAACACCAAGTTCACCGCGGCCACACCCCTTGCAGAATCCGATTGTTCCATGCCTCTAGCCTAATCGCGCGGGTTTGAATCGCGGCAACCCAGAAAACGACCTAGCAGTTCCCGCAGTTCAGCCCAGGTTTGGCTGCCCGGCACTCGCAAGGACCCGTGGAAGGTCCCGGCATACATATGCGCCTCCACCGGCACCCCGCAATCAGCTAGGCGCAGCGCCAGACGCAGCCCTTCATCGCGCAGCGGATCGATGGGGTTCACCACGATGAGACTGCGCGGCATTTTCTCAGCCACTGCCGGACTGTCCAGGATTTCCGTCAGTTTCGCACGCAGGGCCGGGCTCGGCGCCGCCAAATCCCAAGCCTCCCGATTAGCCTGGGCCGTCCAGACCGGGCCGGCGGCGTGGGTTTGCATAGATTCACTCTCGCAGCGCGGATCCAAGCAGGGTTCGAACAGAATCATTCCCGCCACCGGGCACTCCGCTGATTCCGCCATCAGCTCCGCCACGGAATAGTACGCCAGCCCGGCCCCGGCGGAATCGCCGAAAACATATACTTCCCGCCCTAACTCGCGACCCCGCTCCAGGGCATAGAGCAGCGCCGAGCGGCAATCCGCCACCGCCCGGTCCACCGAAAATTCGGGCGCCAGGCGATAGTCCGCGGACAGGACTTGTGCCCCCAAATACTCAGCCAGTTCAGCATTGTGCACATCGTCAAACCGGGCTCTACCAGCCACGTAGCCGCCGCCATGGAAGGTGAGCAAGATTGGCGCACCGCCCGACCGACCTTTTGCCGTCGGGGACTGCGCAGCGGGTTGCGGGGTGAAATAACGCAGCTCCATAGGTTGGCCATCCCCGCCGGGGATTTCCCTCACCTCGAGGTTTACTCCGGTCGGGGTTCCTGTGGACATACCTAACATTCGATCCCCTTCGCTTCGCATAGTTTGCAGGTCACAAGGTGTTTGTGGGGGTGTAGCGGCGATTGCAGGCGTCAGTTCGGGGCACAAGAAGGGTTGCATCGTTTTGCCTTTCCGGTCAGCCCGCGTAGCGGTGGAGCCATTCGTCTAAGCTGGCGTGGTATTGTTCCGGGGCGCCGAGCCGCACGCCGTGACCAGTCCCGGAAATAACCTCGGTTTGCACCAAAGGGTTACCTATCTGGGCGATAGCGTCTACGCCCGCCGGACCAATCAGCACTTCATCCGTGTCTGAGGTTACGACTTTAGTCGGCACGCGCAGTGCCGCGACGATTTCTGGCCAAGGTTCGCGAAAACTGACGATACCGGTGGCCAGCAGGCGCGGGTCCACCAGCCCTTTGCCTAATGCCCAGCCATAGTGTGAGGCGGCGCTCCAACCCGGACGCTGCGCCACGTTGTCCGCCAGTGTTTCCACCGGATTGGCCTGCCAGGTGTGTTCACAGCGGGCGACCTGTTCACCAGCCCGCTGGCGATATCCGGCCGCTTGTGCCGGGCTCAGCCAGGCCGGGTCCTCGAGAAAGAGCGCTTTCATCAACTCGGGATGATGCCCGCCCAGGTAGCTGGAAATGGCTGCCCCCATGGAATGGGCCACGATGACCGGGGTTTGCCCATAGAGCTGTTCCAGATATTGCAAGGTCAGCGCCAATTCTGTTGCGGAAGCCGCAGCCGGGTCGGCTAGCTCCGTATCGCGCAGACGCCGCGAGGTGCCGTGTCCCAGCGAATCCACTGCCACCACGAAGTAGCGGTCGCGCAGATGGTTTAGCAAATCGACCCAGGCCAAGGCCGAATCGCAGACTCCGTGAACCAACACCACCATCGGGTTTTGCGGCTCACCCGACACATAATGGGACAGCATCACCAGTTTCCTTTCGTCAGCCCCATTCTAGCTTTGGTTGCGTTCCCACCCGGAAGAACGGGCAGGATACCCGCCAGTCACGCTCAAAAAGACTGGGAATACTGAGGAATAATTTAAATGTTCCGTCGAATAGCGCAACGGGTCAAAAGAGGGTAAAGTTTTACTCGATGATGACTTAGGGTTTCACCATTCTCCCAGTTCACGAACACCTGCGATAATCCAGAGTTTCGGTCAATTCGAGAGAACGGAACCAGGAGATAGAAAAGCGAAAGCAGAGGAAGAGGAATGACCAGAGTCCTTTTAGTCGAAGACGATCCCGCGATTGCCGAGCCGCTGACCCGCGCTTTGCAGCGTGAAGGCTACGAAGTCGGCGCCCACGTTACGGGCGGTTCTGCCCTGAAACAGGTCAATGACTCAGACATGGTGATTTTGGATTTGGGGCTGCCCGATATGGACGGCCTGGACGTAGCGCGCACGATTCGCGCCCAAGGCCTGACCATTCCGATTCTCATTCTGACGGCACGTACCGGCGAAGTCGACATGGTGGTGGGCCTGGATGCCGGGGCGGACGACTACGTCACCAAGCCTTTCCGGCTGGGCGAACTGCTGGCTCGCGTGCGGGCTCTGCTGCGGCGCTCCGGCGGGGAAATCACTGAAGAAAGCGACCTGACCGCCCAGGACGTGCGCATCGAGGTTTCCGCCCACCGCGCTTTCCAAGGCACGCGCGAACTGCAGCTGACCGCGAAAGAGTTTGAACTGCTGCGGGTGCTGGTGCGCGAGGCCGGCGCGGTCGTGGAACGGGAAGCCATTATGCGGGAAGTGTGGGGCGGGGATCCGTCAGGTTCCACCAAGACCCTGGACATGCACGTCTCGTGGCTGCGCCGCAAACTCGGCGACGACGCGAACAATCCGCATTACATCACCACCGTGCGCGGCATGGGCTTCCGTTTTGAAACTGCCTAGCCCTTGCGCAAGCAAATCCTGATTTCTATCCTCAGCGCGGTCATCATTGCCGTGCTGTTGCTGGGCGTGCCTTTGGCCGCTTTCGCTGTCAATCAGCTGTGGGATTCAGCCCGCGCCGATGTTGACGCAACCGCTAAACAATACGCGCTCGCCCTGGACCGTACGTCCCTGACCGGCCACTATGTCACTGATGTCACCGTGGCCAGCTGGCTGTGGCCGGGACGCTCGGCCGACACCAGGGTGGAAGTCACCACTCAGGACGGGCGGGATTTGAGCTTTGGGACTCGCCCGGTTTTCCCGCTCGTCTCCAGGGTCGAGACCGCCACGGGAGCCACCCTGACAGTCATTTCTTCCTCGGATAACGCCCGTTCGCGTTCCGTAGTGTTTGTTTTGGTGACTCTTTCCGGGGTGGGGGCAGCAGTCTTGGTCGGCGCGTTCATCGCGCTGCGGTCCTCTCGCCGAATCTCGGCGCCGCTGATTTACCTCTCCGCCCAGGCTGAGCAGCTCGGTTCCGGCGGGGTACGTCCCCGCGTGACTCCCTCCGGGATTGAAGAAATCGACCTGGTACAAGACGAACTGGTTAGGGCCAGCGAAAACCTGGCGGGGCGTATCGCCGCGGAACGCCAGTTCGCTTCGGACGTGTCCCACCAGCTGCGCACCCCGCTGACGGCCCTGTCTATGCGGCTGGAAGAAATCCAGATGATCAGCAGTGAACCGGAAGTACAGCAAGAAGCCGAACAGTGCCTGGACCAGCTGGAACGCCTGACCGGCGTGGTCGAGGACCTGAAACGCAACTCCCAGAACGCCGGCGGGGGCACCACCCAGGCGATTAACGTGGACGAATTCCTGGTACACCAGCAAAACGAGTGGGAAGGCCAGTTCCGGGCAGCGAATCGCCCACTGGTGTTCCGTAACGAAACCGACCGCCCCGCTCTGGCCACGCCGGGCTCGCTGGGCCAGGTCATCGCCACTCTGCTGGAGAATTCGTTGAAGTACGGGGCGGGCACGACTACGGTACGCGCCAAGATGAGCGGCAACAAGAAGGGCATGTATTTCGAGGTCAGCGACGAAGGCGAGGGCGTGGACGATGAAATCGCCCCGGATATTTTTAAGAAGGGCGTGTCTGGACACGGTTCGACCGGGATTGGTTTGGCCCTGGCCAAGCAGCTCATTGAAGCCGACGGCGGGAAACTTGATCTCATTGTGCGCCGTCCCCCGACTTTCCAGGCTTTTGTCGCCACCGTGCCGGCGTCCCTGGATCCGAACAAGGTGTTGCCCCAGGGTGCCATTATTTCCGTGTCCCATCCCAAGCGCCGGTTCTGACTTTCCCGGTTCGACCGGCGATTTTTCCCGGTACGCGGCACGAGGCTCGGTAGGATTTTTTCGTGGACGATTTTCGGGAAGGTAACTGGCTGTTGCGTGCCGATGCCGCGGCAGGTTTACGGACGCTGCACCGGGCTGGGCAACGCGTGAAGATGATTTACATCGACCCGCCCTACAACACCGGAAACACTTTCGCCTACCACGATCGGCGTGCGAAGGACGAGTGGCTCGCGATGATGCGCCCGCTGTTGGTCGAGGCGCGTGAACTGCTCACCACTGACGGTCTTATCTTTATTTCGATTGATTTTAACCAGCTGTGCGAACTGAAACTCGAGATGGACCGCATTTTTGGCACCGCAAACCTGATTGGCAACTTCGTGTGGGTCTCTAACCTGAAAGGCCGCCAGCTGGGGGCCGGACCAGCGGGAACGCATGAATACATCTTGACTTATGCCCGCGATGCCACCCAGGTGGGCCAGCTCCGCGGCCGCACCGAGCTGTTGCAACAACTCATGCCTACCGTGTATCACCTGCCCCAACGCCAAGTGAAACACGATGCGCGCGGGGCTTATGTCACCAAGAACGAGCTGTACAACACGAACTCGAAGTTCAACGAGGTCACCGCCCCTTCGATGGTGTTCGACATTCACTATCACCCCCGGAGCGGAGCGGTGCGCACCAGCGAGGTCGGGGCCACTGACCCCGAACTGGCAGGTGCCGGCTGGGTTAGCGCCCACCCCCATCCGAATGCGAAACCGGGACTGAAGTATCACGCTTGGCGCTGGTCACGAGCGAAGGTGGAACGCGATTATGCTGACCTGGAATTTCAGGTACACGGCCGGGGGGCTCATCGCAGCCTAAAGATTTATACGAAAATCCGGAATTTTCATGAAACTGCCCTGAAAGACCTGGTTGTGGGCCCTTCGACGATTTCGGGGCAGCGAGAACTGCAGCATCTGGGGCTCGGCGGACTGTTTGAAACCCCGAAGCCCACGAAGCTGCTGCAAGTCCTCATCGAGGCCGCTACCAGCCCCGGCGACACGGTCCTGGATTTTTTTGCCGGCTCGGGCACTACCGGGCAGGCGGCACACGCCACCGGGCGGCGTTTTTTCCTGATACAGCTGGAAGAGCCATTTAGCGCGGCAAAATCCGGTCCGGCTGGCGAGCAGGGGCTGCACACCATCGCTGACCTGACTGCCGCCCGTCTGCGGGCTGCCGAAGTTCCGTTCCGCGAACTGCGCTGTTAGCCAGCTTGGCGCGGGCGGAGCCCCGCTCGCGCACCACTTCACTCAGCGGCTGGCGCTCGGTTGGCTGCCGAACCCTTGAGCCAACACCAGCCACAAAACGCAGCCGGACTGGGCAATCACTACCTCCCACTGGGCAACGCGACGCCTCGCACCACCACGCCACCAGCCACCTTGTGCCGCCACCCGCACCGGCCTAGACCGCACTCACCGCCTTCACCAACCATGGCCGCCCTCAACCAGCCCGGCCCTCCACCCATAAAACCGTTGAAAAACCGCGAAATTCTTGGTAAATCCGACTTGTGCTAGGCTTGGAATCCGGGAAAGTCCCGCCAATTTGCCACCCATCAGGAAGGCTATATATATGAATTCCCCTAGCCGTAAAGGCTTCGACACCTACCTTTTAGTTTCCGGATTTGCCCTGTTCGCCATGTTTTTCGGCGCAGGCAACCTGATATTTCCTTTCCAAGTCGGCGTCAGCGGCGGGGCCAACGTAATCCCCGCGGTTATCGGTATTTTGCTGACGGGCGTGCTGTTCCCGGTGGCGGGGATGATGGCGGCCTCGACGGATGCCTATGGAGCCGGGCGGATTGCGGACCGCATCGGACACATTCCGGGCCTGATTCTGACCGTAGCGGTATTCCTGTTCTGCGGGATGCTCTACGCGATGCCCCGCGTGGCGACCGTGTCTTGGGAGATGGCCATCCGGCCTTTGACCAGCCTCGGAGCCCAGAGCGGAGAGACCGCCGCGAATCATGTCGGGCTGTTTATTTATTCGTTGATTTTCTTTGCCATCGTGCTGATTTTGCTGAATCGCCCCGACCGGATGCTCGATCGTATCGGTCAGTACCTGACCCCGGCACTGCTGATTTTGCTGCTGGTGATGATTGCCATCGCGATGTTTAAACTGCCCAGTGTCGAGACACTCCACCCCGATCCGTCTTACCAGGCATCGCCCTTCACCGCCGGGTTGATTACCGGCTACGGTACGATGGATGCTTTGGCCTCCCTGGTGTTCGGCGTCGTTATCATTACCCAGCTGCACTCCCACGGCTACAACGAAAAGCGTTCCGTGTTCCGGGCCACGACCTTTACCGCCGGGATTGCCGGAGCGTCCCTAGCTATTGTTTACACGGGCTTGGCCTTCGTGGGTACCCGCGTGGCTGACCAGGAGATTGCTAACCCGGCTGCCGGTCTGTCCCTGGCTGCGCAAATGATTTTCGGTCCGGTCGGTCAGATTTTGTTCTCGATTATCGTGTTCCTGGCCTGCTTGACCACCGCTACCGGGCTGATGGGAGCCTCGACCCAATACTTCTGCGACCTGTTCCCGAAAGTTCATCGGTCGACCATGCTGGGTATTCACGTGGTGGTTTCCCTGCTGGTGGCCAACCTGGGCCTAGAGAACATCCTGGCCATCGTGGTGACGATTGGTTTGGCGACCTATCCCCCGGCTATCTGCCTGATTCTCATCGCCCTGCTGGATTACACCATGAAGCGCCAGCTTTTCTGGACCTACCGGCTGTCCGCGTGGGTAGCCACCATCATCGGAATTTTTGAAGCTATCTCGACTTTCAAGCTGCCGGCTTGGGAGCACGTCAGCGGTTGGCAGCAGGCTCTGCAAGACGTTTTGCATATCCTTCCGCTGGGCAGTGTCCAAATGGGCTGGCTGACCCCCGCTCTGGCCGGGGTAGCGGTAGGCATCGCCATCGACCTGCTCCACCCCGTTGATGTGTCTAAGCTCCCGGTTTCCCAGACTCCGACCGGGATTCCCGACCGGAACTCGGAGAAGGACGACCTGCCGGTCGAGGGCTAACGGTCGCAAATCCGTAAATACACGTTGGGCACTGCAGATATCTGCAGTGCCCAACGGATTTATAAGCCTGTGAAGGGCTTTCGGAGTGCGACGCACCCCGAAAGCGTTGCTACTTCAGGGTAACGGTAGCGCCGGCCTCTTCGAGGTCAGCCTTGGCCTTCTCAGCGTCTTCCTTCTTGGCGCCTTCGAGGATGGCCTTGGGAGCGCCATCAACCAGGTCCTTAGCTTCCTTCAAGCCCAGGCCGGTCAGAGTCTTGACAACCTTGATAACCGGCACCTTGGATGAGCCAGCGCTCTCGAGCACTACGTCAAACTCGGTCTTTTCTTCGCCACCAGCAGCTTCGCCACCAGCAGCCGGAGCAGCCGCCACGGCCACCGCAGCCGGAGCAGCGGCGGTCACGTCAAAGACCTCCTCGAACTTCTTAACGAAGTCAGAGATCTCAATCAGGGTCATATCCTTGAACACGTCGATCAGTTCATCAACAGTCATTTTCGCCATTTTAGGCATCCTTTCGGTTTATCCGCCTGGTGGTTCCTGTACACCGGACGTTGCTCGCTAGGGCGAGCGCATTTCTCTTTGAATCTAGGTCTAAAGTAAAGCGCCTTAGGCCGCGAGTTTTTCGCGGTAGGCATCGATGGTGCGAACCGTCTTGGAGGCCGAAGCCTGGAACAGCCCGGCAGCGCGAGTTTGCAGCGCCTTGAGCAATCCAGCGGACTTCGCCAGCAAAACTTCGCGGGATTCCAGGGAAGCGAGTTTCTTAACGGCGTCAGTATCGAGGATTTCCCCGTCCATGATGCCAGCCTTTAGAACCAGCGCCTTGTTATCCTTCGCAAAGGTATCCAGAGCCTTGGCGACGCTAACGACATCACCATCGGCCGGGACGAAAGCGATAGCGGTCGGCCCCACGAGATATTCGTCGAGACCCTCCAACCCCGCTTCCTTCATAGCCAGTTTCGCGAGCTTGTTCTTCGCTACGGAGTAACGTACTCCTACCCCAAGCGAGGTACGCAGCTCTTTCATCTGCTTTACGGTCAGACCACGGTATTCGGTCAAAATGACAGCGGCGGAGTCCTTCGCGGATGCCGCGAGAGACTGCACATCTGTGACTTTATCAGGCCTTGCCATGAGCCCTCCTTCCGTTTTTTGCCGGCGTCACGGAGTTTTGGGCAATAGAAAAGCCCCGGGCGCAAGATCCGGGGCGTACAGTTACGGTTTCCTCCCTCTCAGGGTTTTGTCCCTGCACAAGGTCGGTGGGTACCGTTCGTGATTCGCTTATCGTTTCCTGCGCGGGCTCAGCTATCGCTGAATTATCCATTTGGACCGGCGGTCTTAGGCTCGTACAGACTAGCACATTGGCCGCCTGGAGCCAAATCACAGTTTCTAAACATGAACCTGCAGTCATGCAGAGTCCCAGGTTTCTTGGTTCGTTGGAAGCGCCTGGCACGAACGACCGATTTCACCTTACCGAAAACAATCTCAACGAAAGCCAAATCGCTATTACCTGCAGGTTTATCAAACTGATGGCTGGAGAATGCCCTGAATACGTTTTGAAATCGGTTACTCGTGCAAACACCTCGTAACCTCGCGAGCGCACTAGGGGCGCAGGAGCTGTTCGATGGCGTGGCGGCGGCGGTTCAGAGTGAATCCGGGCTGGTCGAACTTGGTGAACTGCCAGGGCGCCGCCAGACTCATGAACGTGTTAATGGCGACTTCCGGGCTGGTTTTCATGCCGTCTTGCAGCCAGGAACGAATGATTACAAACGTGTTTTGCACCTGCTGTTCGGCAGCCATTGAAACCCACAGGTCGCCGTTATCGTCCCCGGAATAGGTCACGTAATCCTGAACGTAGCGCCGCAGATATTGGTGAAAGTAATCACTGAAATAGCCGCGCGTCCCCGATGAAGGCACCTCAAGGAAAATATGCTCATAGACTTCGGCGTGACTGGCGATGTGTTCCAGCAGTTCGATATAAATCTGGCGCCAGCGCAGCAGGTAGTTTTCCCGGCTGTCGCTGAGTAGCTGTCCAATAGCAGGGAAGAATTCGTGAATTTCCGTCAGCAAACATTTGGCCAACAGTTCGGCGGGACTGGAGGCGTGGGCATAAAACGTGCCCCGGGACACACCCGCGGCTTTTGTCAGTTCCGACACTGACACGTCCTCGGGAGCCCGGGTGGCGCACAGCCGCAAAATGGCCTCATTGAGGTTGACGCGTGCGCGGGCATAGCGCGGATCCATCACCACTTTGCCGGTCGGAAAGGTCAAAGGCTCGTTTCTTGCCACAAATTTATTGTGACACAACCGGCATACAGACCGAAACAGAAAAAGAATTACGCAACATCTTATTGAACACGTGTCCAATAGTGTGTAATATAAATCCAGAAGCAAAGCGGCTTCGTTTCAACTCCGGAAAAGGAACACATATGGCACATCAGAGCGAAAACACCTCGGGAATTTCCCGGCGGTCATTTTTACAATGGTCCGGTGTGGCTGCTGGAACCGCAACCTTGCTGAGCATGGAAGGCTCGCTTCCGGGCTCTTCGGCAGCCCACGCCGCTGCATCTGACGACACCAAGCTGGTGTGGTCGGCTTGTACCGTGAACTGTGGTTCACGCTGCCCGCTACAGCTGCAGGTCAAGAACGGTCGGGTCGTGCGGGTTCTGCCTGACGACACCGGCACCAACGAACTCGGCTCGCAATCCGTGCGCGCTTGCGTCCGCGGCCGCTCCATTCGGCACCGGATTTACAATCCTGACCGGCTAAAGAAGCCACTGAAGCGCAAGCCCGGCACGAAACGCGGTGCCGGCGAATGGGTGGAAATCAGCTGGGAACAAGCCCTGGACGAAATCGCCCAGAAGATGAAGGAGCTCAAGTCCAAGTACGGCAACGAAGCCTTTTACATCAACTACGGCACCGGTACCCTCGGATCTATCGTGTCGACCTCGTGGCCCCCGGACGTCTCCGCTTTTGCGCGCCTGATGAACTGCTGGGGCGGCTATTTGGATCACTATTCTGATTACTCCACGACGGAAATCACCACCGCCTACCCGTACTTTTACGGGACTTGGTTTGGATCGAACTCGCTGGATGACGCTGCCCGTTCGAAGCTGCAGGTCATGTTTGGTAACAACCCGCTGGAAACCCGTATGAGCGGGGGCGGGCTGACCTTCACCACAATTGAAACCAAGAAGGCCTCCGGGGTGCGCACCATCATTATTGACCCGCGCTATTCCGAGACTGCCGTTGACTTGGCGGACGAGTGGGTGGCGTTGCGTCCGGGGACGGACGCGGCTCTCATTGCGGGCATGATTCACGTCATGCTCCAGGAAAACCTGCACGACCAGGACTTCTTGGACACCTATTGCGTTGGCTTCGATGAAGCCCACATGCCCCCCGGTGCTCCCGCGAACGCGTCCTACCGCGCCTACATCGAAGGTAAGAAGGACGGGATTGAGAAAACCCCCAAGTGGGCCAGTGAAATCACCGGCGTGCCGGAGCAAACCATCCGCCAGCTGGCTCGTGAGATTGCCACCGCGAAACCTTGCGCGATTACCCAGGGCTGGGGCCCGCAACGCCACGCCAACGGGGAAAACGCTTCGCGCGCTATCTTCCTGCTGGCCTGCGTGACCGGCAACGTGGGTATCCCCGGTGGCGGCAACGGCGCTCGGGAATCCTCACCCGGCATTGGGGTGGGCAAAATCCTGACTGCCTCGAAACCGAACCCCTCAATGAAGATTATCTCGGTGTTCTCGTGGCTGGATGCCATTGACCACGGCGAAAAGATGGACACTTTCAACTCGGGCGTAATGGAAAAACCCGATTTGGGCGTGCGCAACTTTAAAGTCCCGGTCGATGACAACGGCAATCCCACCAACACAAAGTTGGAAGTCCCCATTAAGATGATTTGGCAATACGGCGGAAACTCGCTGGTCAACCAGACCGGGGAAAACGCCGCTTCCGTGAAAATCCTCCAGGACGAATCTAAGTGTGAACTCATTGTCGACTGCGACATTCAGATGACGGTGTCCTGCCGTTACGCAGATTACGTCCTACCGGGGACTTCCGCCGCTGAGGAAACCGACTACCACGAAGGTGAGAACGGCGCTCCGATGGCTTACGGAATTGTTTCCTCCCAGGCCATCAAACCCCTGTATCAGTGCAAGGACGTTTACACGATTTGCACCGAACTGGCGGACCGCCTGGGTGTAAAGGACGACTTCACCGAGGGCAAGACCCGCGAGGGCTGGCTGAAAGAGGCAATTGACGCCGCTCGTGAGGACGATCCCGAACTGCCTACCTTTGAGGAATGGAAAAAGATGGGCGTCTACCGTCGCAACGATGGACCCATCGTATCGATGGAAGACTTCCGCACGGACCCGCAGGCCAACCCCCTGCCCACCCCCAGCGGAAAGATCGAAATCTATTCCCAGCGCATCGAACAGATGGCTACCAAGTGGACTTTTGACGCGTTCCGGGAAAAGGCCGAGGGCGACCGGCTGGTGCCGCTGCCCGAGTATGTAGAGACTTGGGACGGACCGGCCGCCGCCATGACCGGCAAATACCCGTTGCAATGTATCGGCCACCACTTCAAAGGTCGGACTCACTCGTCCTACGGGAACGTGGACTGGCTGCGGGAGGCTCACCTGCAAACCATCTGGATTAACCCGATTGACGCCAAGGCTCGCGGGATTAAGAACGGCGACTTGGTGTTTGCCTACAACGACCGCGGTACTGTGAGGATTGAAGCGAAAGTCACTCCCCGCATTGCTCCCGGAGTCGTTTCTCTGCCCCAGGGCGCGTGGTACCACCCGGTCGAGGCCTCAGAAGTGAAGCCCCCGGCTGGAGCTAACCAGGATATTCCGGTGGACATCGGCGGAAACACCAACACTTTGTCCTCGCTGCACCCCTCGCCCTTGGCGCACGGCAACGCGGTACATACCATCACCGTGGAAATTGAGAAGGCTTAGGAGGATACATCATGGCTGAAGACTTCACTAAAGCTGGCGCCAAGTACGGGTTCTATTTCAATCAGACCCGCTGCAACGGCTGCAAAGCCTGCCAGATTGCCTGTATCGACAAACACGACCTACCGCTGGGCGTGCACTGGCGCAAAGTCGCGGAATACTCCGGAGGGACCTGGAAAGTCCAGGGCAACACTTTCCAACCGAAAGTGTTTGCCTACTACGTTTCCATCTCTTGCAACCACTGCGAAAACCCGATTTGCATGGAGGTTTGCCCCACTACCGCGATGAGCCGCCGCGAGGACGGCACCGTGTATGTGGACGAATCGAAGTGCGTGGGCTGCCGCTACTGCCAGTGGGCTTGCCCCTACGGCGCGCCCCAGCTCAACCCGGAGACCGGACATATGTCGAAGTGCGACCTGTGCTACGACTACCGCTCGGAGGGTAAAGACCCGGCCTGTGTGGCGGCCTGCCCCTCGCGCGCTTTGGAATGGGGTCCCATCGAGGAACTCCGTAAGAAACACGGCGACCTCAACGGGATTGCTCCCCTGCCCGACCCGTCTTTGACGAATCCGCACCTGGTCATCGAAGCGCACCGGGACGCGGAACCGTGGGATCAACCCACCGGCGAAATCACCAACCCGAAGGAGATCTGAAAATGGAAGAACTCCCTATGATTCTGTTTACCGTCATCGCCCAGATGGCAGTCGGGGCTTTTTGGGCTCTGGGGCTCGTCCAGCTGCGAGGACGGCTCCGCAAACTGCCTGGTGAAGCCATAGACCGGGTGACCGACACGTCTCTGTTCGCGGTCGGACCGCTACTGATTCTCGGTTTCTTCGCGGCATTTTTCCACCTGAACGACCCGTTCCACGCCCCGTTCACCCTGATGCACGTCGGCTACTCGTGGCTCAGCCGCGAACTGTTGAGCGGGGTGCTGTTCGGCGGTTTCGGCTTCGTTTTCGCCCTGTGCCAGTGGAATAAGTGGCTGGGCCGTACTGTCCGCGATGTGCTGGCGGTCCTCACCGCCTTGAGCGGCTTGGCTCTGCTCATCTCGATGAGCGGAGTGTACTGCTCACTGCGGACGATTCCGGCGTGGCACACCCCCGCGGTTCCCGTGTTCTTCTTTGCTTCGGCTCTGTTGACCGGTCCGCTCGCGGTGGCGCTGAGCCTGCTGCTGGTGTGGAAAAAGGCGCTCTCCGCGGCCGAAGCCATACCCGAAGTAAAGGGATGGCGTTCGCGTCTCGCGGTGGGCCAGATTGACGATGACCTGAAGTCGCTGGTGCACTCCGCGATGCAAATCCTCACCATTGTGTCGGCGGCCAGCGGCATCGTCATCATGATTACCTACCCGGCTTACCTGTTGGGTCTACATCAGCAGGGCGGGGCGGCGGCACATGTCGCCGACGTCATCTCGGGTGGTTTCCTGACCTGCCGCCTGGTTCTGCTGGGGATCGCCGTCATCGGCGCTGGCGTGTTTGCGTTCACCCAGATTCGTTTGCATTCGCAGCCCACGACCACCCTGACCGTGTTGTTGTGCGGTTCGTTGCTGCTGGCGTTCATCAGCGAACTGATGGGCCGAGCCGTCCACTACGAAGGCTTGTGGCATGTAGGCTTGAATACAGTGCAAAACGTTATCGCACCCTAACCGGGGTCCTAGAGACAACTCGGTGGCTCCCGGCGCATAACCGGGAGCCACACTTTATGACAGAAGGAAGATACCCATGAGTCAGCGCGTTGACGCTCCCTATCTCGATGCTTTTGCGGCGTCTTTTTTGGTCCTGGGCCGTCTGCATCTGGGCCACGCCACCGAGGACACCCGCCGCAAAATGTATTCCCAACTCTCGGACTGGCCTTTTTGGTGCGAACCGTCCCCTCTCCCCGAACTCGCTGACCTCCAGACGGACGCCCACGCCGCCCACACCCGCGGCATCGACCTGCTGCAACGCTCTTGGGAGAGCCACGAGGACGATGAGACGATTCGCATGGATCAGGATTTCCTCTACGGGGTTTCGGCCAGTGCCCGAGTTTCGCCTTTCGAGTCGGTTCATGTTGGCGAGGAACAGCTGGTTTTCGATACCGAGACGATTCAAGTCCGGATGTACTACTCTCGGCTGGGCTTGCAGGCTCCCCAACTGCACACCGAACCGGACGACCACCTCGGGCTGGAGTTCGCCTTTCTATCTCAGGGCTGTCAGCAAATGATGACGGCGCTGGAACAGGACCGGACGGAGGATTACACCCGCGTGCGCGACATCGTGGCGGCTTTCACGGCCGAACACCCTTTGCGCTGGGTTCCCGCGACTTTGCGCGAAGCCGAGGAGCAGGCGCAAACCGCCTGGATACAAGGGGTGGAGGCCCTGAGCTACGCTGCTTTTGCGTCCTGGTGCGTGACCCTGTCGACTCAGGGTCTGGTTCCCGGTACGGACGTAGTGTCGGGGTTCGCCGCTCCCTACCGAGGCGTTATGCCCGGTCACAAGGGTGTTGCGGCGGGCAAGTTCGGCGATCCGGGAGTGCCGGGGGAAACTCGTGAAACCACGAGCTCTGCCGCTCCCCTGACCGGCAAGCCCGTCGAACCCGGACACCCCGGCGACCACACTTCGGAAAACCCCGCCCGATGAAAGACTCCCTGCGTGAACTGCTGCGCTTTCTGAGCGCGGGGGAAGTTCCCGAAACCCTGATTTTAGCCTGCGACCACAGTCCCCGACCGCGTGTGCCCCGCCGAGCGTGCGCACTGCATTACGATGCCTGCTGGGGCGAGGCACCTTTGGGCTCGCTCGCGCAGATTCTGGCACTAGGGGTGAGCCAGATTGCTTTCGTGCCGTGCTCACGAAACGGGGGTTTGAATCGGCTGCTGCAGCTCGGTGACGAGGTTTTGCCCGGCCGCTTGGATTTGTGGGAGACACCTCACCAGGGCGGGTTTGCCGGAAATTAGGTCGAGGTTTCGCAGCTGGGGGTGTCGCGGCGGTCTTTTTTGGGGCTATCCACCACGTGCGCCCTGGACTTGAACGCCAACTGGCAAGAACGTAGTGCTCAGGCTTTTGCTCTGCTGGGGGTGAGCGAGCCGCCGCCGGACCCGCCGCCGTCATGGACCTTGCAGGTCAGCACGTGCAGCGTTTGCGGGGTATGTGTCGCCGCGTGTCCGCACCGGGCTTTGGCCCTCACGCCTGACCCTAAGGACGCCAACCTGCTGACCCTCACCCAAGACTTGGCGCGCTGCGAAGGCGACGGCGCCTGCCTGAAACTGTGCCCGCAGCATTCCCTGGCGGTACAAGGCCACCCCACTTGGGCAGAAATCCACGATGGTGCCACCCGAACCCTGACTGCGGTGAACACGAAAGTCTGTCCCTCGTGCCACAACCGTTTCCCCGCCGGTACAGGCGAGCTCTGCCCCTTGTGCGCCTTCCGGCAAGACCACCCCTTCGGCTCAGCTATGCCCATGCATTCCTCACACGATTAGGACTGATACTCTGAAAAGGCAGAGGAAAAGTATGAGATTAGCTAAGTTAAATTTGTCAAGATTGACCATGCATCTGCCAGGAAAATGGGCAAATTTTGTCCCCGGTGAAAAAATGCAATATTTCAATTGAAGTGATTCTTGCGGCGAGACATAGCTGGTGCAAGAGTGAAGCAAGAGGCCATCAAACGGGCCTCAGACATCAAGACCTACGAAAAGGAGTATCATGGACTCTCACAGATTGACTAAAAAAAATCATCGCTTTAATGTAGTTAGATATCCGCTGTTAGCTATATCAGCGCTGCTCATTGCATTCACCCAGTTTACGCAGTCCGCTTTCGCGTATTCCCTGCCTGTGATCGACAACCAAAATGACGTAAGTACTCTTAACGCCGACTATCAGGTCTCCTCAATTCAAACAATGAACCGTAGGGAAATCAATAACGAAAAAGCCATCACGTTGCGCACGATGCGAGGTATAAGAGATGCAGAAGTCGAACAATACACCTCAAATCCCATATCAGGATACATTCTAAATCTTAATTCCGGGATTGTTGTAAATTCGCTGGTATTCAACCAGGGATGGGAAACGATTATTTCACTGCGGTATTCCGATACCTCAAATAAATCTCTGGGAGTTCGCATATTCACGATGAAAACAGCAAATGGGCAAGCCCAAATTACAGAAACCTCTAATAGTTTTATAGGCGATGCCAGCCCTCTTGGAGCTCAATGCGCGAAATGGAACAACAAATGCCTTAGTAACGCTCTTTCAAGATGCCCGAACGGTAAATGTGCATTTCTCTTTTGGAACAAGCCTCTCTTAGTCATGTGCCTAGTGACTTCCTGTGGTATTGCATACTGGAGTTGCTGCGATAAGGTAGTAAAACCCGATTGGGATGACCCGGATTGAAAACTCTCACGTAGCTAACTTTTGCGGGATTTCTTTCATCCGCATGCAATAATACGAAAATTTCGATGTTAAAGGGATTGCCAATTATGAATACACGGATTGCAGATTACCTAGGGCTGTTTATAATTTTGACCTTTTACGTACTGTATTTTACATTGTCCCCCAGTCGCGAAAATCCATTTATAATTTTCACCGTCATCCTCCTGATTTTAAGCTTTATTTCCATACTGACTTCATTCGAGGCAATATTTACAACATTCAATAAAAATCCACTCATCTTTAGGTCCTGCTGTATAGCTTTAATCCTAATAGGGGTCTTTTTTTTGGGATTCTTTGTTGGAATCTCCTGGTCAAGCAGCTACCCATTTTTGCTGTGGGATTACGCCGCCGAAGTTTCTGCCCCTTGCTTGATGATGCTCTACTTCCCGGCCACAACATTGTGGCGATTCACCAAAAAGCTCGAAGATTCGCAAATACACCAGGCATGTATGGATAGTTCCAAATAAGTGCCCTTAAACTGGTGGGGCCAAGGTTGCCCCTGACCCCACCAGGAAAGACAGTGCCTATTCCTTAACCGCTAAGGACAGCGGAATCGAAGGACCCATCGTCGTTGAGATGGAAGCCTTCTTAATGTAACGGCCCTTGATGGTCGAGGGACGCAGACGCTCAACTTCCTCCAGCACAGCCCGGAAGTTCTCGGCCAACTGAGCGGCCTCAAACGAGCACTTACCGACGATGAACTGCAGGTTAGCGTGCTTGTCAACGCGGAACTCGATACGACCGCCCTTGATGTCCTTGACCGCCTTCGCCACGTCCATGGTGACGGTACCGGTCTTGGGGTTCGGCATCAGGCCGCGCGGGCCGAGCACCTTACCCAAGCGACCGACCTTGCCCATCAAGTCAGGAGTCGCTACGGCCACGTCAAAGTCGGTGTAGCCTTTGGAGACCTTCTCAATAAGTTCGTCCCCACCGACCTCGTCAGCGCCCGCTGCCTCGGCGTCAGCGGCCTTATCACCTACGGCAAAAACCAGGACCCGAGCGGTTTTGCCGGTGCCGTGAGGCAGAGAAACGGTGCCGCGCACCATCTGATCAGCCTTGCGGGGGTCAACGTTCAGACGCATCGCAACCTCTACGGTCGCGTCGAACTTCACGCTGGAAGTTTCCTTGACCAGCTTGAAGGCGTCGTCGATGGGATAGAGAGTGTCGGGAAGAATCTTCTTCGCGGCCTCGTTGTATTTCTTGGCGTGTTTCATGTTCTGCTCCTTACGCAGTCGTGGTGTGGGCAAACACTAAGCCCCTCCACAGTTATTGACGATTAACCGACCGTGATGCCCATGGACCGAGCGGTACCCGCGATAATCTTTTTCGCGGCCTCGATGTCATTAGCGTTGAGGTCTTGCATTTTTTCCGAAGCGATTTTTTCTACCTGATCCCAGGTAAGATTCGCTACCTTGACGGTGTTCGGGGTGCCCGAACCCTTCTGAACGCCTGCAGCCTTACGAATCATCTCGGAGGCGGGCGAGCTCTTCAGCACGTAGTCGAAGCTGTGATCCTCGTAAACGGTGATTTCCACAGGAACCACGGAGCCGCGCATCGACTCGGTCTTGGCGTTGTAGTCCTTGCAGAATTCCATAATGTTCACGCCGTGTTGGCTCAATGCCGGGCCAATCGGCGGTGCCGGGTTTGCCCCACCGGCCTGAATCTGGAGCTTGATAACTCCGATGACTTTTTTCTTAGCCATATTTTTGGGTCCTTTTCCATAGGGGTGTCGACCTGGCAGGTTTCCACCCAAACTGTTTCGACTTCGTGAGGGCCGTGGTGACACGGTTTTCACTCGGTCTGCATCGTTTTCTCGCGGTGATTTCCCCGCGAGACGCCGCCCGTTTACGGGCAGCAAAAGGCGCACGCCATCAAGACGCACAAGGAAATATTCTAACGCTCCCCCGGCTTTTACACCAATTTAGCCGATTCCCAAGTGCGCGGCGGAGGGCCGGGGCAGGAATACCATCAGCACGTAAAACCCCAGCAGCACCAAGAAACCGAAGTGCAGGCCTACAGCCGCCAAGAGCAGCCCCAGCAGCAGCGGCGTCACGATAGCGCCAATCCCGGAAAGACAACTAATGACCGCCGCTGCATGTTGCTTTTGCACCCCTGGCAAGCCGGAGAACTCCGTCGCGCTGATGGGATACAGGCAGCTCACCCCCAGGCCGCTGATGAACAAACCGACCACCGCCACTCCGACTGAGGGCACGAAAGCGACCGCGGCCGTACCACAGAATCCTAGCCCCACAAAGACCCACCAGGCTCCATAGCGCCGCGCAAAGACGGCTCCGCCCAGACGGCCCACCGCCATGCCGACAGCAAACGCGGTTGCCAGTCCCGAGGCCGGTGCCAGCTCGACGCCCAGCTCCCGCAGGCGCGTCACCGCCCAGGCATACATGGCGAACTCGACTCCGGCCGTGAGGATGAGCCGCAGGATTTGGGAAGTAAATAACCACTTGGAGGGCTTCACACCGGGTGTTCGGGAGGCGCCGGAGTTACGGGAGTCCGCAGAAGCGCTGGGCTCACCGGGTTTTACGTCCGCAGCAGCGGGGGTGGGCTGGTCGCTGGCGTCATCACCTGTTACCGACGGGGACTCGGTTGGCATGCTCAAGCCCTTTTGCAACACCTGCCGGAATGGCACAGCCGGGAGTCTCCACCCCCACACCAAAGTCGGCACGGCCATCAGCAAGACAAACCACAGCGCCATGCGACCAAAACCGGGAAATACGCGCTCTACCAGGGCAAAAACCACCGTCGTTGCAATCGACACCGAGGAGGAAATCCCGACGGTCAATGACAGGTACTTCGTCCCCTCGGTACCGACGAATGTGCCGGCGACTGCGGCCGAAACTGTGCTGCCACCCAGGCAAGCCAAAGTCACGCCCACCAAGCTGACCGCAATCGAGGGACTCCAAGCCACCATCCCCGTGCCCAGCAGGACCAACAGCGGGGCAAGCCGCAGCGACCAGACCGGGCCATTGCGCATCACCCACGGCGCCAGCAGCCCCGACACCAGCATGCCAAAGCCGTAGGCGGCGCCCAGCCAGGTGAAAGCCTCGGGTTTCACGCCAAGGTCGCGTGACAGGGTGGCGATGAGAGAACCGGCAGCGGTGACGTAAAATCCTGCCATCGATAGCCCGATAGCCATAGGCGGGAACATGCGCTTTTGGTTGTGCCAGATTTCTGGCCCTATGTTGGCGGAATTCTGAGGATTTACTGCGTTCACGTCACTCCTTCATTTTCTCGCGGCGACCGGGCGCGGTTGGCGGGGAAAGAAAACAAAGATAATAGCCACGACCAGGGCTATCGCCAGGAATCCGGCGGAACCCGCGAAAGACAGCACATAGCCGTGACTCCAGGCTTTCGCTAAAGTCAGATTCGCTCCGGGCACGGTAGCTTCCAGCCCGGCGGTCGCCCCAAAGAACACTCCGGTGAGGACAGCGGAACCGATGGCGGTAAAGATACGCTGGCCGGTTTGTTGGATGCCCCCGGCAATACTGCCTCGGGAGGGCGGGACTTCCAGCATCGCCTGCGTTTGGTTCGCCGAACCCATCGAGCCTGAGCCGAGCCCCAGTACCGCCAGCCCAATACTGATGAGCCACACAGAACCGCCGTGGGCAAACAGCACCGCCATAACCGCGGTCAACACCACCCCCACCAGCATTATCGCCAGAGACCAGGCCTGGATGACCCGGCCGTGCTTGATGGTCTGGCGCGCTACCGCGATGGAAGTCACACCGGACAGGATTGCGCCGGGCATCCCGCTGAGGCCCGCAATGAGCGCGGTTTGACCGAAGCCGTTTTGCAAGAACATGGCGTTGATGGCGTACACGGAGGGCACGCCCAAGAACTGGATAGCGCCAATCGCGCTGGCAAAGCTGTAGGAGGGAATTTTGAACAGCCGCAAGCTCACCATCGGGTAACGTCCCCGGGCCTCATACGCCCGCTCCCACCAGACCCACAGGACGAATACGGTGAGAGACGCGGGAATCAGGACGAAACGCCACAGCGATCCGGTGGTTACGAAAGGCAGCATAATGCCGATAACCGCCGCCCCCAGCAGGATCATCCCCAGCGGGTCAAGGTCGACGCGGGATCGCTTCGGGACTTTCTTGCCAGCTTTGACGGCCCGGGCGATGTCAGCTTCCAAGGCTTCAATGCGGGCGCGGCGTGCAAAGATTCGTTCCCGTTTAAACGGCAGCCACAGCAGCGCGCAAATGACCCCGATCAGACCCAGCGGCAGGTTCAGGGAAAACGCGAGCCTCCAGCCATTTTCCCGGCCAAAAATCGCAATCAGGATACCCGCCAGCATCGGGCCCAGAGCCACGGTAACGGATACGACTAAACCCATCAGGGCGTAAGCCAGCGCGCGGGCTTGGCCGGAAAAATACTGCTGAATAATTCCCGCGGTCTGGGGACTATAAATACCGGCCGCGAATCCTTGCAAGATTCGCATCCAGTCCAGCATCGACCCGGAAGTCGAGATGGCACACAGGAACGAGGACACGGAAAACAGCGCGAGGCCCAGGACAAACAGGAGCGAGCGGCCAAACAAGTCGCCAAGGCGCCCCATCGGCACCATCGACAGCCCGATAGCCAGCGCATACCCGGAAATGACCCATTGCACCTCTTGTGCACTGGCTCCGATAGAGTCGGGCAGCACCGCGAGGGCGACGTTCACGGTGGAGACTTGCAACAGGGTCAAAGCCAGTCCCATCAGGACCACGACCAGGATTAGTGAGGTGCGATATTTCTTGGAGGAACCGGGGACAGTGACAATCCGCGGGTCACCGTCATTGGTCTCGTGAGGAACCTGCGGGCTGCTGTTTTCATCGAAGAGTTCGCCGTTTTCGCCGGGTACTTCAGTATTCTTTGCCATGTGCCGCCTGCGATTTCTGTGCCGTAAAAATAACCCAGAATAAAGTAATGGTGGCGGGTAAGGGATTCGAACCCCTGAAGCATTGCGCAGCTGATTTACAGTCAGTCCCCTTTGGCCACTCGGGAAACCCGCCATACGCCGAAAGCGCCCAACTAGACTACCAGATACGCCGCTATTTTCGCAAACGTCAGTTTAGAGCGGAGTTTTGTGGATTATAGGGGGAGAATAGCCGGGTAGCTGCCAATAATGGCAGCTACCGCCCAAATCCCCCGGTTTATTGACACCCCTGACAGGTACACCCGGATTCTCACGCGTGTTCGGGCGGGTTTGTTGATTATCGAGGCGATTGCATGAACGACCGATTTCGAGTTGGAATCCGCACTCGCGCCCGTCCTTCCGTTTATAAAACTGCTGGTAGACGCATTTTCGAGTCGGCAGAGTGGCGCTCGGAGGCGGTGAAATCGGTCATTCGTGCCGGACAATGCGAATCTGGGTGATTGGCAAAGCGCTACAAAATAACCGGCTCGGGAACCAGGGTAACTCCATAGGTTCCCTGCACCGCGGCAATGATATGGCTGGCCAGAGCCTGAATGTCCGCGGCCGTGGCGTTGCCGCGGTTTGTTAGCGCCAGGACGTGTTTCGTCGAGACTCCCGCGCCCGCTCCCGGCAGGGCAAATCCTTTCATGATGCCGGAGTGCTCGATGAGCCAGGCAGCAGACAGTTTCACGCCCACCTCCCCGGCACGGCCCGGCAGCGCCGCCTCCCAGCGGGGAGCGTTCTCCGGTAGATCCAAAGCCGCGGTCGCCTCGACCGGCAATATCGGATTGGTAAAGAACGACCCTACTGACCAGGTGTCATGGTCGGATGGGTCCAAAACCATGCCTTTGGAACGCCGCAGCTCCAGCACTGCCGTGCGAATCTGGGCCGCCGGTACGACTGTGCCCATCGGCACTCCGAGTGCCCCTGCCAATTGGGCGTAACGAACGGGTGTGCCCCCGCCGCGCTGCAGCGCAAAATCGACTTCCAGCACAATCCACCGCCCGGTAGCAGGGTTTGTTCCGGGGCGCGCCGGCGCAAACTGCGGCGTCCCAAAATTAGCTTCGACCTGCAATCGAGACTGTTTTAGTAGGGAATCTCGGTAGCCGAACCGGAAGTCCGCGGCGCTCAAATACACCAGCCGGCACTCCTGGCGATCCCACGCCGTGACTCCCAGCAGGCAGTCCGCGACTTCCCCACCGTAAGCCCCAATATTTTGCACGGGCGCCGCCCCGACCACGCCGGGGATTCCGCTCAGCGCCTCCAGCCCGGAAAACTCTTGCGTCACGCAATACTCCACCAGTCGGTCCCAAGCCAGTCCCCCGGACACGCTGAGAAATATGCACGAGGGCGTGGCGGCGGCGAGCTGCTGGGCTTTCGCCACGACCGCGGCGGCATCACGAATGCCGCGAGACGCATCAGGGCGCAGCTCAGTGTCGGGTTCACGCCCCTGAGATGGTTGCTCCCCGCCAGCGCGTAGTTCACTGAACTCCTGCAGGGTCAACACCCGCACGTCCTCGCGGCCATCGCGAAGCACTAAGCCAGGAAACTCGCCGTCCACCGGCACCAGGTTCGACCCTCCGCCCAGGAACAACAGCGGCTCCCTGACCGCATCAGCTTGAGCAATCGCCTGAATCAGCTCATCACGCCGCGTACTCAGCAAAAAGCGGCGCGCTTCTCCCCCGACGCGCAAAGTACATAAATCTGCCAATTGCACTGATTAAGTCTCCTTTATCCCCGCACATTGTCCCTGGTTCGGGACGTGTCCGCTAGGGCAGTTCTTCGATTTCGGCCTCGCCCTCAACGAATTCTTCGTACTGTCTCGGGGCGGGTCGCGGTTTGGCAAAAGTCGGTGGGTACACGGCCCGAGGGTCGATGGCCTCCTCGGCCGCTTCCGGGTTCGCCGGGGCGTAAGGCTGGGCCGGACGGGGTGGGTTCGGCCCGGCGGGGTTCACAAGGCCGGGATTTTGGGGAAATCCCGGATTCGCTGGCGGAACTGATTGGCCGGGGTTGACCGGCATGCCCGGAATCTGCGGGCCGGGCTGTCCAAAGTTGGCTTGCGGGTTTGGAACCTGCGGGCCGGGCTGACCCAAGTTAACTAGCGGGTGCAGGGACGGAGCCACGGGAGCACCCACGGTGGAGTAGCCTTCCATCGTTCGCACCACAAAGGGATAACCCGGCGCAGTCTGATGTTCTGGCACCGTAGGATTCGCCGGATCCACGTGATTCACGGGATTGTTTAGTATCGGCGCGCCAACCCCGGCTGGGGCTCCGAGCCCGGCCGGACCCATCGGCGCGCTTCCTGCCACCGGCGCACTAGGCCCCATGGGGGCGCCGGGAATAGCTGGCGGAGTCCCCGCACCCGGCCCCGCTGGCGCACCGAAACCGGGAACCTGAGGTCCACCAGGCTGGCTGGCCAATGCTGCGTTCTGGGGTTCGCCGCCCGGCCAGTTATTCGCAGGATTCGCTTCACCGGTGCCCATCCCTCCGGGGGAAAGGGGGTTGCCAGGAACCGGGAACGTCCCACTCTGTGGACCTGCCACGGGCTGAGCCGGGAACGCCCCGCCCTGCGGACCCGCCGCAGACTGATCGGGGAACATAGAGCCTTCCGGCCCTGCCCCGGAAACCGCCGCGGGATTCCCGGGAGCCTCCGAGGCTGCACCATTGGTCCCTCCCGCATCCAAGTAACCGTAAGGCTGCGGATTGGGAATAGTGGGCGCGCCGTTGGGCCAGCCCCAAGGATATGCACCGTAAGCCCCTGCCATGTTGGGATTCATCTGCCAATATCCTGCCGCGTTGTAGCCGTACGGGTCGTAGCCATATCCGCCGTAAGGGTCGGAATACCCGGGATTCCCATATAACTCCGCGTAGGGGTTGGGCGTCCCGTAGCTGTAGCCGTCCGCATAAGACTGCACATAAGGGTCGGTTCCGAAATCTGCGTAGGGGTTGGTGGAGCCGCCGTATGGGTTGGCATATCCGTAGGGGTCATAGGCATAAGGGTCGAAACCAAACGTTTTGATGGCTAGTTCCTGCATTTCCTTTTGCTTTTCCCAAGCCTTTTCCTGGCGCTCCATCTCATCTTTTTCTTTGTAGAACTCGCCCCATTCCTGCAAAGTTTGGGAATCCAAGCCAACCGCAGTGTCGTTGACGGACTGACCCAACAGGTGCGCCAAGTCCGAATCCAGAGGTTCGCCTTCCTCTGCCTGCCCTTCGGGCAGGCCGACTGTGTCCCCATGCTCACTGTCCTGGGCCAGCGCGGCATTGGGGTTCATCGGAATCAAGTTGGATGCCACACCCTCATTCAACGCGACACGGTGTTCCACTAGTTCCCGTACAGCTTGGCGAATCTCTGCCAATCCCTTGCGTTCCTCCGGGGTCAATCCCACTCCTGCGTGGGCAGCCAACTTGGACATATAGGTGAAAGCCTGGGCGACTTCTTCGGGAGCCGAACCGGAACCGGGGGCGGTCAGCAGGTCCTTTTGGGGATTTTCCAGCGTGGACACAAACAGATTTTTCCTTGGCTGGGGTATAGATCCCTTAATGAGTTCGTCCTCGTCATAGTCCAACATGTTCCGGAAATTTTCCAAGCTGAACAGATTCGGGTCGCGTTTTTCGCTCATCACCTTTTCTATCAGCGCCTTCATGAGGCGTTGAGACGGATCCATCTTGCGCATAAACCACCAGGTCGGAATGCAGGCGAGAGCCAACGAGCTCAGAGACACCACCCAACTCAACACCAGTGAGACGGCTGAGATAGCGAACGGCCCGCTTTCGTATTGAAGTTGCGCCAGGAATTGCAGACACCGCGACACTCCCGCACCCAAAATGAACGTGGCGAACTTTTGCACATTGTTCAAGTCCTCGCGGCGCAGCGCCATCTCCACCGCCAGCGGCACTCCCGGAACGGGATTCCGCCACGAAATGCGGTACTGGATATATACCGACATAGCCAGGAAGATGATGCCTTCTATCAGGTAATACCCTGCCGCGGCCAGAATTTCTTCGCCCGAAACGGAGGCATTCGGCCTTTCGAACGCGATTCCGCCCACCACCATCATGATTTCGGTCGCTATCCAGATGAGGATATACACAAGCCACGCCCGCAACCGGAAGCGCGGGCTGATGACCCAGTTGCGATTCGGCAGCCAGTTCAGGGGCCGGGGAAACCACACGTGAACCATCAACAGGTAAGGCAATTGGAAAGCGACCCCCACCAACAGCACCAGCATGGTATTCATCGAGTTAAACGCGTTTTGCGTCAACAACCCGGAGTTGTACAAGCTGATGAGGGCCGCCGGGCTGAGCATTACGGTAAGCAGGGCGAAAGACAGGGCGACACGGAAGGTCCACTCCATCTGGAGGATAGCTCGGCGGTGGTGCATCGGCATGGTTCGGGGAACCTGGGGCCGAAGTGGAACCATGATGATAAAAATTGCCAGCATGATTGGCAATGGCCCGAACTTGGTAAAAATCTGGAATGCCCAGGCCACCCCATTGGAGGGGAAGGTCAGCCATTCATCAAACACTGCGACGCCTTCCCGCTGGTGAATCCAAATGCTGCCCACCGGGCAGATTGCTGAGAGTTTGCCGGCAACAGGCTTTCGGCCGTTTCCGTGGCAGCCTTCACAGGATTAGCTAGAGGCACACAGCAAAACTCGTCGCCATCCCGGAAAGCAACTATCATCAGATTTTACCCGTTTAATTCCCAGGATTGGAACTCTTGAGCCACAAATCGATTTGCTCCAGCAGTTTTGTCTTGGTTGGCGCGCTGGCCAGCGAGGCCCGGACAGAGCCTGCAGCCAGTTCGGCCAGCTCCTGGTCGCTGAATCCGGCGACCTGACGAGCAAATTCATACTGGTCCAACAGCCGTGACCGGAACAGTAGCGGATCGTCTGCCCCCAGCGCGACCGTAGCGCCGGCCTCAGTCAAGGTGCGCAAGGGAACTTCGGCGAGCGTGGGATACACCCCTAGGGACACGTTAGAGGCTGGACACACTTCCAGAGCTATGCCGTGGTCGACCAGCGACTTCAGCAGGTCGGGTTGTTCCGCGGCCCTGACCCCGTGGCCCAGGCGGGCGGGATGCAGGTGGCGCACCACTTGGGCGATATGTTCCGGGCCGCGCAGTTCCCCGCCGTGGGGAAAGCTGGCCAGCCCCGCCCTCGCGGCGATGCGAAATGCCGGTTCAAAGTCAGGGGTGGAACCGGCACGTTCATCGTTGGACAGCCCGAATCCGATGACTTCCCCCGGCTGATCCCCGGCATAGCGAGAGGCTAAACGCGCCAAAGTCCGGGCATCCATAGGGTTGCGGGTGCGCGACGCCGCCACAATGACCCCGATTTCCACCCCGGTTGCCTCCGCGGAAACTTTCGCTTCGTCCAGGATGATTTCCAGGGCGGGGGTCAGCCCACCCACCCAGGGGGCATAAGACGTGGGGTCGACTTGTATTTCTAGACGCCGCGAGCCTTCCGCCGCGTCATCCTCTGCCGCCTCCCGCACAATGCGACGCATCACCGTTTCGCAGCGCACCAAGGCTCGTGCCAGGTCATAGGAACGTTGAAAACGGAACCAACCCCGCTCGTCAGCCGGGACGTGCAGGGGGTCGCCTTCCCCCATAAAGCGCGGCAGACGCTGCTGAGTTTCCCGAGCCAACTCCAGCAGGGTCTGGGGACGCATCGCCCCGGTAAAGTGCAGGTGTAGATGCGCTTTGGGCAAAGCCCGCAAATCCCGCTTTAGTTCACTCACGGTTACTAATCTAGGGGTTTTTCCCGCCGGACAAAACTTTGCCCCCAGCCGCTGAGTTTCCAGGGCTAATAACCCGCCATTTCTTCCAGACGCTTAATCCTCTGATCCATCGGGGGATGTGTCGAGAACAGGTTACGCGTCCGGAACGGGTGGGCAATCATCATGGCAGACACAGTTTGACGCTGTGGAGTGGGCGTCAGCGGGGCGCGATCCACCCCGGTTTCCAGCTTCTTGAGCGCCGAAGCCAGCGCCAGCGGGTCATTAGCCAGGCGGGCACCGTCCTCGTCCGCATCAAACTCGCGAGTTCGGGAGATACTCAGCTGAATGAGTGAAGCCGCGATAGGTGCCACCAAGGCGAGCAACAGACCGGCAATCACCCCCCCGCCTTCGCGGTCGCGCCCTCCAAAATACAGGGCGAACTGGGCTATGGACGTAATAACCCCGGCCAAACCGGCCGCCACCGAGGACGTGAGAATGTCCCGGTTGTACACGTGCATGAGTTCGTGGCCCAACACGGCCCGCAGTTCGCGTGGTTCCAGAATGTCCAGAATACCCTGGGTGACACACACCGCCGCGTGCTGCGGGTTGCGCCCGGTCGCGAAGGCGTTGGGGGTTTGGGTTGGGGCAATGTACAAGGCCGGCATAGGCTGGTCTGCCTGCTGGCACAAGCCCTGCACCATCGAGTACAGTTCGGGGGCTTGCTGGGGGGTGAGCGGCTGGGCGTTCATGGCACGCAAAGCGATTTTGTCCGAGTTCCAATAGCCCACCGCGGTTTGAATCAGGGCGATGGCCCCGAACACGATAATCCACGTGCGGTTTCCGGTGCCGCCCGCTAACAGGGCGCCGATTGCCAACAGTACCATCCACAGCACACCCAGCAGCACTGCGGTTTTCAAGCCATTGAAATGTTTCTTCACGCTTTGATTGTAACGATAAGTGAGCTAAATCTCGCTGGGAAGTCTCCACCTACGGTACGAATTTTCCGCGCTATTTATTGTTTTTCGCGCCCTCCGGGGAGGCTCCGGGCGAGACAGCTTCGGTGGCAGGCGGCGGTGTCTGGGGCTGCTGGTCGCTCGGAGGCGGCTGGTTGGTCGGGGGCCGGGCCGTCTTGGTCGCGCGAGGCAGCTGATTGAGGCCCGGGTTGGAAAAAGTCTTAATCCGGCTCACGGGGAAATAGCGCAGCACAGTGCGGCCCACGATTTGTTCCTCGTCCACGAAACCGTGGTTGTTGTCGTCCTGATGGTAGCGGGAATCCCCGGAATTATCGCGGTTGTCCCCCATCACCCAGTACTTGCCGGCGGGCACGGTCACATCAAAAGACACCGGTATCGTGTTTGCGCCCTTCTTCACATAGGGTTCCGCCACGACCTTGCCGTTAACCTCAATCTTATTTTGGACATTGCAGCAGGTCACGTGGTCCCCGCTAACTCCAACGACCCGCTTGACCAGGTATCCTCCGGGATATTCGGGTTTCAGCTGTAACACCCGCAGCCCTTTATCGAGGGCCTGTCCGAAGGCGGTAGCAGCAAAACCGGTGGGGTTGTCGTTCTTAAACTCGTCAGGCAGCCAGTTGTGGCGATCCTCGAACACTACGATGTCGCCGCGCTCAATTGGCTGAAAGTTCTTCATTTTCGAAACAAAAATCCGGTCGCCCTTCATCAGGGTGTTTTCCATTGACTCGGAAGGAATCACGAAAAATTGAAAAACAAACGCTTTGGCCAGTGCCATTAAGACAACAGCGACGACCACCCCCACAACCAAGTCCACCCACCACGGCGAGTTCTTAGTTTTCTTGCGGTGAGTGCGCGACAGTGCGGACTCGGGGGTCGCTGCGGCGCGTTCGGCGGGGTCCCCAGTGTCCCGGGTCAGCTGCGTCTTTTTTCTCACGTTCTCAATCCTACCGTTTGACCCACACCGATTGCGTCTCAGGAATAGAATTTGGTCTAATCCGGGGTCTATGTCAGCCCTCGGTTGAGAAAACTTTGCAGGAAGGCAGGCAAGATGTTGTTTTTCAAACCTTTCAAGGCTCCGGTAAAGGGCGCTGTGGTGTTGATTACCGGGGCGGGGTCGGGGATTGGCCGGCTGATGGCGGTGGAGGCGGCTCGGCGCGGAGCCAGAGCCGTTATTGTGTGGGATTTGAATGCCGAGGGTGGGGCGGAAACGGCCGGTATGGCGGAAGCTGCCGCTACGGCGCCGCGGTTCCGTTCTGGGGCGTTCACGGTGGACGTCACCGATGCCGAGACTGTGCACGAAGCCGCCGCACAGACCTTGAGCGAGTACGGCAGGGTTGACATCCTCATCAACAATGCCGGTATCGTCACCGGTAAACCTGTGTTGGAAACGACCGACCGCGATGTGCAGCGTTCTTTCGAGGTGAACACGATTGCCCACTATCGTACGGTTCGCGAGTTTTTGCCGGGCATGATTGCGCGTGACCGCGGTTCAGTCGTGACTATCGCCTCAGCAGCTGGGTTGGTCGGGGTGCCGCGCCTGAGTGACTACAACGGTTCCAAGTTCGGGGCGGTCGGTTTTGCCCAATCCCTGCGTGAGGAACTGCGCCATATGGGGTCTCACGTGCATACCTTGCTGTACTGCCCGTATTACATTTCGACCGGGATGTTCGCCGGGGTGAAAACAAAGTTTTCCCTGGTTTTGCCCATCCTTACTCCGGAAAAAGTCGCGACTCAGGTTTTGGACGCAATCGACAAAGGTACCCAGTTTAAGGTCCATCCCCCGATTGTGCGCGTGGTACAGATTTTGCAGGCCTTCCCGGTACCTTTCATGGACGCGATGGTGGAATTCTTCGGCGTCGCCGACACAATGAATGAGTTCAAAGGGCGCGCCGCCGACGCTACGAAGTAGCGTCAAATCGGCGCGGCAACAGCGCGGAGCCGTTAAGAAACGGTGCTGGTGCACCGTTTCAGGCGAAGCACCACAAAAATAAAACGGCGACGCTACGAAGTAGCGTCAAATCGGCGCGGCAACAGCGCGAAGCCGTTAAGAAACGGTGCTGGTGCACCGTTTCAGCCGGAACACCACAAAAAAGGGCTTCGCCGCACAGATGTGCGGCGAAGCCCTTGCTCTAAGCCTTACTTTCCGGATTTTTTGGATTTACCGCTGGAATCAGCAGCGATCTCTTCCGCACAGGCTTTCACGGCATCGTCGACGGTGCGACGGTGTCCCGGCGTCAGGTCTTTCAATCGGCCCTCAACCACCGTAATCACGGTGCCGGAAGGCAAATCTTCATAGACCTTATCGGCCGCGCAGGCAGCCAAAGCTACAGACATAATGTCCGCTACAGCGGCCTCTTGCTGCTTATCTTTAGCCTCCCCATCGGCACCGTTCTTGGCGGCGGCGAGCTGGTCAGCCAGAGCCGTAGAAAACTCATCCTTGCTGGGTTTCGTCCCGTCCTTGGCTTCGTTTCCGCAGGCAGTCAAGCTAAATACCAGGGCTCCTGCCAGGCACAGTCCGGCAATTTTACGAATCATAGTGATATCCTCCTCAGTTTCAGGTCTACTTTAGGCGGTTAATTTGCAAGTGTGCAAAATCCGAGAGGGCGGCCTTAACTTTTCCTTCGGGAATGTGGTCCAGGTGTCCCAGGGCGCGTTCGACCCACTGCCCGGCCAGTCGCTTTGTTTCCGCCGTCACCGGGTGCGCCGCCAATTGGGCGGTGACTTGGGCTAAAACCGCATCGTCTTGCAGGGCGTCCGTATCGCTGATCGCTTTCAACAAGGCGCGGTCGGACTCGGTGTCCCGACCCTCCTGCACGGTCTTTTCCAGTAGCAGGACGGGTAGCGTTTTCGTGCCGTCGCGCAGGTCGGCTCCGGGGGTTTTTCCGCTTTGAGCCTCGGTGGCCTGCAGATCCAGCACATCATCGGCAATCTGGAACGCCACGCCCAAATCCTCGCCGAACTGGGTCACGGCCGCGACCGTGGCCGCGTCGCAGCCGGATAGTTCCGCCCCGTACAGTGCCGCACAGCCAATGAGCGCGCCGGTTTTGTCCCGCAGCACGTCGATATAGAACTCGATGGGGTCGTCATCATCGCCGGGACCGAAAATGTCATGCATTTGCCCCAGGCACAACCGCTCGAAAGTTTGGGAATGCTGCGCCACGATGCTAGGTCCGAGTTCGGATACCAGCAGGGAGGCGCGGGCAAAAATCAAATCTCCCGCCATCACCGCCAGGGTGTTCGTCCACTGCACGTGAGCCGCGCGCACCCCGCGGCGCACGGTCGCTTCGTCCATCAAATCATCGTGGTACAGCGAAGCGAGGTGGGTCAGCTCCACCGCCACCGCGGCTTGCTTAACCTGGGTGGACACCGGCTGATCCGGGGCTCCCAGCTGGGAAATGAGCAGGGTCAGCAGGGGACGCATCCGTTTCCCGCCCGCGGCTCGCAGGTGGGAAACCAGTTCGGAGGTGCTATCCCGCTGCGTCTGGGTTTCCCGCGCCAACATCTGTTCGACGTCGTCTAAGGCTTCCTGTAGTTTCGTCTCTAGTGAGCCCGGTGTCTCTAAGACAGAATCGGTCGAGACCGGGTATTGCGTAGCGGCCAGTTTTTTTCTCACGGGTTCAAGACTATGCGCCCAGAGTAAGCAACGCCAAAAGCGGCTGGCTGGCGACACCCAATGCGATGGTCGCCAGCGCGCACAGCACGATGACGCACTTGGTCAAGCCGTCGCCAGCCGAGATGGTGGCGGTGTCTGAACCGGGTTCGGTAAAGAACATTCGCATGATGACCCGGAAGTAAAAGAACGCGGTAACGACCGAGGCCAGCAACCCAATCAGGACCAGTATGCCGTTGGCTGGATCCGCCGCCAAGCCCGCTTCGAACACGACGAACTTTCCGATGAATCCGCCGGTCAGAGGAATACCCGCGAAGCTCAGCAGGAAGATAGCCATTGCGGCGGCCATGGCCGGATGCTTACGCCCCAGACCGTCCCAAGAGCTCAGCGCCGAAGCCTCCCCGCGCACCGTGCCTTCTGCGTCCTCGTCACGCACAATCGAGACGACCGCGAAAGCGCCGATGGTGGCGACACCGTAAGCCAAGACGTAAAAGACTATGGAAGTGAAAGCACTCCCCGTAGTCCCGAACAGGGCAATCATGATGAAGCCCACGTGGGCAATCGAGGAGTATGCCAACATTCGCTTCACGTCAGTTTGGACGATGCCCAGGAAGGTGCCCACCACGATGGTCGCGATGATGACCATCCACATGAGGACCACGAAGTCCCAGCTCAGCTGCGTGTAGAGGAAATTGTACAGGTGCAGCAGGGCACCGAAAGCGGCGACTTTCACCCCAGCCGCCATGAAGCCGGAAATCGGCGAGGGTGCGCCTTGGTAAACGTCGGGAGCCCAGGCGTGGAACGGCACGGCGGAAATCTTAAAGAACAAGCCCACCAGCAGCATCGCCCCGCCGGTCAGGAGCATCCAGTCCAAGCCCGAGTTCAAGGCCACCGCGTTGGACATCTCGACCATGCTCAAAGTTCCGGTGTAGCCGTAGAGCATGGTGATACCCATCAGGAAGAATGCCGAGGCAAAAGCGCCGAGGATAAAGTACTTCAGACCGGCTTCTTGGCTCAGCAGGCGGCGACGCCGACCCATTGCACTCATGATGTAGAGCGGCAAGCTCATCAACTCCAGTGCCACGAACAGGGTCAACAGGTTCCCCGAGCTGATGAAAGCCATCATGCCGCCCAGCGAGTAGAGGAACAAGGCGTACATTTCCGTGCGCTGGTAGCGAATCTTAATCGCGTAGTTTTCCTGGGAAGATCCGGGGGTGTCGGCCGCCTGGGGAGTAAACGAGCCGTCGTTCGGGGTGGAGCGGTCAATGACAACAATGGCCGCCAACAGCCCTACGACCAGCAAAACCAGCTGGAATCCCAGCGAGAGCTGATCCTCAAACAGGGTTCCCGCCGCGATTTGCCGCGCCCCCTGCTGACCGACCACGGAGAAACGCCATGCCACCAGGATAATCGCTGTAATGATGCTGGCGATAGTGAGGAAGGCGTTGACGCCTTTACGGAAGCCGGGCCAGGGGAAGGCCTCGATTAGGGTCGCTAACACGGCGGCGCCCAGCAGGACTAGCAGGGGGCTTAGCGCATCCCATTCCACCACGGGGCTAACCTCCAAGGTTTTCACAATCACCGGAAGAATCGCATTCATTGGGCGCCTCCTTCGCTCGTGGCTAAGACAGCTGAGGCAGACACCAACCCGCTATTAGACACCGCTTGATACATGAGAGCAGCATCAGGCTTGATCAGGTCCAAGGTTGGTCCGGGCAGAACACCCAAACCAAACATCGCTAAAACCAAGGGTACCATGATGAGCTTTTCCCGCCAGTTCAAATCGTCAGCCTCGCGAACCTCGCCGTCAATCGGCCCGGTAAACACATTCAGGTAAGGCACCAGTAGGTAAACCGAAGCCAGCACTACCCCGAGGATAGACACAATCGCTGCCGCGATGTTCATCTTAAACGTGCCGACCAGAATCAAGTATTCGGGCAGGAAACCGGACAGGCCAGGCAGGGCGATAGCCGCCAAGCCCGACACCAGGAACAGGCCTGCCAAAGTCGGGGTAACCCGCTGGAAACCGCGGTAGGCCGCGATTTCTTGGGTGCCGCCTCGCGTAGTCAGCCAGCCGCTCAACAGGAACAAACCGGCGATAGACACCCCGTGGGCGACCATGTATAGCATGGCGCCCTCAATCGCGGTCTGAGAGCCAATGTACAGCGCCAACACCATGAACCCGAAGTGGCTCACGGAAGTGAAAGACACCAAACGCAGCAGGTCCTTTTGCGAAATGGCCGCCAGCGCCCCCCACAGAATCGAGATGATTGCCAACACCACGATAACGGGCGCAACTTTGGCGGACGCCTCCGGGAACAGCTGCCAGCAGAACATAATCATGCCCCAGGTACCGACCTTGTCCAGTACGCCCACCAGCAGCACGGAGGTGCCGCCGCGGGCGACCGCCGCGGTAGAAGGCAGCCAGGTGTGTACCGGCACCATCGGCGCCTTGATTGCGAAAGCAATGAGGAAAGTCGTCATGATCCACATCTCGGCTGCCCCGGGGTGGAAGTTCCCGGAGGTCAGGTAATCCATGTGGAAAGCCCGGTCGCCACCGCCGGAATACACGTACACGCCGATGATGCCAAACAGCATGACCAAACCGCCCGCCAGGGAATACAGCACGAACTTGATAGCGGCGTGGCGGCGCACTTGGGCGTCCCCGTTGCCGTAACGGCCCACCAGGAAGTACAGCGGAATCAGCATCCCCTCAAAAGCGATATAGAACAGCAGCAGGTCACGGGCGGCGAACAGCAGCACCATGAAGGATTCCAAAGCCAGGATGAGGGCGGCGTAGCCAGCTGCCGCTTTCGGGTCGGTGTCGTCCCGCCAGGAAGCCAAAATAACCAGGGGGGTCAGGGCAGTGGCGAGGATAATCATCACCATGCCCAGCCCGTTGACGCCCAGCGCCCAAGACAGGCCAATCGCGGGCATCCACGAGTAGGATTCGCCCAGTTGGAAAGCTCCCGGCGTTTCCGGGGCGAAGTCATAGCTGGTAAACAGGGCCACCAGCACGCCTGCCAGGACGGCACTAGACACGGCGAGGGAAACTTCCCGGCCGATGGAACGCAGCCAGGGGATGAGCCAGATTGCCAGAGCGAACCCCATCGGGATACCCACCAGCAAGGACAACCACGGGAAACCAGCCGTTGTCGGAATAGTTGTTTGAGTCAAAACCATGTTCATCCTTTGTTTACCTCACAGCCTTGTCGCCAATACCAGGACAAGAGCCAAAACTGTGCCGAACAGGGTCCAGCCAGCGTAGCGGCGCGGGGAGCCGGAGTGAGCCAGCGCCCCGACCTTACCGAGCCAGAGTGAGAGCCGACCGGTGCCTTCCACGATGCCGTCGATGACCACCCGGTCTGCCACCGCCACCCCGGAGGACAGCGCCAGCGTGGGGATAATCGCGACCTTTTCGTTGACAACGTCTTGGTAGAGGTCCTCGCGGGCCGCCATGATAAAGGCGTTGGCTTCGGGCACGGCCTTTTCGACCGGACGTTTCATGAACAGCGCCCACGCGGTGAGCACCCCGATGATGACTACCGCCAGGGTTAACCCAATCAGCAGGGCTTCGGGTATGACCGGTTCGCCGGGTTCGACCATCTGGCCGCGGGTGCCGATATTCACGATGGGGTTCAGCCACGTCACGAACAGGTTACCGACCGAGAGCAGGCCACCGAGCGCAATGGAGAACACGGACAGCACCAGGAGCGGAATGGTCATCCACGGACCGGCCTCGTGCGGGTGTACCGGGGCGCCTTCCGCTTCGGTGGTCCACCGGGCCTCCCCGTGGAAGATGAGGAAGAACAGGCGGGACATATAGAACGCGGTGATACCGGCGCCGAACAGGGCGATGAGACCGAACACCCAGGGATACCAAGTTCCGAAGTTCGGGTTGGGCAGGAAAGCCGCCTCGATGATTTTGTCCTTGGAGAAGAACCCGGAGAATGGCGGGATTCCCAGGATGGCCAGCCAGCCGATGAAGAACGCGAACCAGGTAATCTTCATGACTTTGAACAGCCCGCCGAAACGGCGAATGTTGACCTGTTCGCTCATCGCGTGCATGACCGCACCGGCAGACAGGAACAGCTGGGCTTTAAAGAACCCATGGGTAATCAAGTGGAAGATGGCGAATGCCCAGCCGACCGGGCCCAGGCCCGCCCCCAGCATCATGTAGCCGATTTGGCTCATGGTAGAGGCCGCCAGGACCTTCTTCATATCGTCTTTCGCGCAGCCGACGATGGCCCCGAACAGCAGGGTGATTGCCCCGACAATGGCCACGACCAGGGACGCGACCGGGGTTTGGGTATAGATAGCACCGGAACGGACCATCAGGTACACGCCCGCGGTCACCATCGTGGCGGCGTGAATCAGTGCGGACACCGGGGTCGGACCGGCCATAGCGTCACCGAGCCAGGCTTGGAGGGGGAACTGGGCGGATTTACCGCAGGCCGCCAACAACAGGAACAGGCCAATCGCGGTGGCCCAACCCGGCCGCAGCGTAACGCCCAGCACAACCGCAAAGTCCACGGAGCCAACCACGGCGAACATCGACATCATCGCCAGCAGCAGCCCCAGGTCACCCACGCGGTTCATGATGAAAGCCTTGTTGGCGGCCAGGGCATTGTTGTGAACCTGGTTCCAGAAACCAATCAGCAGGTAGGACGCCAAACCGACGCCTTCCCAACCGACGAACGTCACCAGGTAGGAACTGCCCAACACCAGGGTCAGCATGGAGGCCACAAAGAAATTCAGGTAGGCAAAGAAACGGCGTCGGTCGGGGTCAGCCGCCATGTATCCCACCGAATAGATGTGAATGAGGCCGCCGACAAACGTCACCAGCATCACAAACGAGATGGACAGCGGGTCCAGCAGCAGACCAAAGTTCACGTTCACTTCCGAACCGGGCAGCCAGTTCCACACCGTCAGGGTTTGCGCCCGGTTTTCAGGGGAGCGTCCCAGCATCTCTGCCAGAATGACCACACCAATCACGAAAGAAGCCCACGGCGCCAGCATCCCCAGGTAATGCCCCCAGGAATCCACGCGGCGCCCTGCAATGAGCAGGAACATGGAACTGACGAAAGGAATGGCAATCATCAGCCAGGCGTATTGAGCCATGCCGGTGGCGGCCCCGAATTCCAGAATCGCGCCGCTAGCCAGCCCGTTGACAAGATTGAAAGTTTGCAGCATGTTTTCCTTTCCCCCTTAACCGTTCAACAGGTTGAAGTCGTCGAGGGAGGTGGTGCGCCGGGAGCGGAACAGCGACACAATCAGGGCCAAGCCGACCACGACTTCCGCCGCCGCCACGGTCATCACAAAGAACGCCAAGACCTGGCCGGTCATGTTGGCGTTGGCTTCTCCCAGAGCCACCAGCGCGATATTGCACGAGTTCAGCATGATTTCCACGCCCATCAGGGCGATGACTGCGGAACGGTGGAGCAGCACGGTCAGGGCGCCCACGGCAAAGAGGCCCAGGGCCACGAATACCAGGAACATCACGTTCATGCGTTTTCTCCTTCTTTCGTGGCTGCACCGGGTTCGGTGTGGCCCGCAATAGTGTTGTCAAGCGGTTCTGCCTGGTCTGGCAGGGTCTCGGGCGCGCCCGTTCCGGGCATTCCTGCCGCGCCGGAACGTGCGACCAGCGCGGATGATTTCGCACCGTGCAAGCTCACGTCGCCACTGGCTTCGGCCGCCAACGCGCGAGCCGTCCACGGCGAGGCTTCCCCAAGCGAGCGTTCTTCGCCGCGAACCCGCACCACGCGCGGCACGGATTCCGGCACCGGACGCAGGGTTTCGCCGCTGATAGCCGGCACATCCAAAGCATTGGTTTCGGCGTAAACACCCGGCGGCACGGTCTGACCCAAGACATGACCGGTCTCCCGGTACGCTTTCATCCGCTGTTTCACCAGGAAAGACTGGGTCACGCGCGGCAGCAGCGCCTCGGAGTGGGTCAGGCTCATCGCCCCGAGGGCGGCCACAATCAGCAGGGTCGCGACCATTTCCAGCGGAGCATAGTAAGTGTTGATGACTTCGGAGGCCAGCCGGACCGGATTCGGATCCCCGCTGGGCTGCGCCGGAGCCCCGTTCACCGTGGTGTTCGCGGCTGCCACTATCGCCATAATCCCGAAAGCGACGACCAGTAGCACCGCCACCGCCACGGTCACGACTTTGGAGTCTCGCGGCGAGTCCACGGCTTGTACCCCCACCAACATGATGACGAACAGGAACATCATCATGATGGCGCCGGTGTAAACCACAATCTGAACCGCACCCAGGAACTCGGCACCGACCGAAAAGTAGATGCCGGCCACGCACACCATCATGGCGACCATGTAGACCGCGGCGTGAACAGCCCGATTCGACAGCGCGACACCCAAAGCCGCAATCAACGCCAGGGCGGAACACACCGCTACGAAGATTGTCTGACCGGTGCCCATCTCGGGTAAGGCCGCGGCCGCTTGCAGCAAGTGGCTCATGCTTTCACCTCCTGTGCCGGTTTCCCGGCGCTGGCCAAGGAGGCATCGTGCGGACGGCGACTCGCGACCCAGTCAATCTGGTCGGGGGTCGCGCCGGTGACGCTTCCGTTGTAGTAATCCATGTCAGAAGTGCCTGACGCCATCGGGTGCGGCGTGTCGAGCATTCCGGCATTCAAAGGAACCAACAGGCGGTCCTTTTCAAAAATCAAATCCTCGCGGTTGTCGTCCCAAATCTCGTAATCGTTGGACATCGTGAGAGCCCGCGTCGGGCAGGCTTCGATGCACATCCCGCAAAAGATGCAGCGCAGGTAGTTGATTTGGTAGACCCGCCCGTAACGTTCCCCGGCGCTGTATTGTTCCTCCGGGGTGTTCGAGGCGGCCTCCACATAGATGGCGTCGGCCGGGCAAGCCCAGGCGCACAGTTCGCAGCCCACACACTTTTCCAAGCCGTCCGGGTAACGGTTCAGCTGGTGGCGTCCGTGGTAGCGCGGCTGAGTCGGCACCTTTTCGAACGGGTACTGTTCAGTGACGTAGGGGCGGAAGAAGTTGCGGAACGTGACTCCGAAACCGGCGACCGCTTTCAGCGACTCCGCGATGGGGCCTTTTTTCTTCCGTTGCCACAGCTGGGGATCCGCGTCCGCGGCGGGGGCAGGACCGGTTGACGAGGCGGCGCGGTCCGGTTCGTCAGGGGAGGCGACCAAGTTGTTATCAGAAGTTTGCGCGCTCACTTTTCTTCCTTTCCGCCCGTGATGGCCGTTTCAGCCGGGATGTTGGGAGTTACTTTCAAGAGTCCAGAACGAGGGCTGGGGGGCAGCTGTTGTCCCGGGAGAGGCGGGACCGGGAATCCGTCCGCCATCGGGTCGAAGGGTTTGTCCGCAACCGGTTTCGCTTTCTTGACGGGAATCAACATCACGATGACCAGCAGCACCACACAGACCCCCGCTACCGCAATCATGATTTGTTGCGAGTTGAAACCGAAGAACACGGGCAGCGCCTTAATCCAAGCCACCGCTATCATCCACACGAAACCGACGGGGATCAGGACCTTCCAGCCCAGGTTCATGAACTGGTCGTAGCGGAAACGCACCTGAGTGCCGCGAACCCACACGAAAATCCAGAACAGGAACCACACCTTGAGGGTGAACCACAAAATTCCCCACCACGGTGACCCGGTGACGGGGTTCATGAAGTCCCACGGCCACGGCGCTTTGTAGCCGCCCAGGAACATGGTCACCGCCACGGCGGAAACATTAAATATGTTGATGTATTCCGCCAGGTAGTACCAGGCGAAGTTCATTCCCGAGTATTCGGTTTGATGCCCAGCCACCAGTTCACTTTCGCATTCGGTCAAGTCGAACGGCAGACGATTCGTTTCCCCGAAAGAAGCAATGAGATAGACGATGAAGGCGGGCAACAGTCCCAGCAGCCAGCTCGGATCCTTTTGCGCCTCCACGATTTCGGAGGTGGACATGGAACCAGCCATGATGAACACGCTGACCAAGGCGGTGCCCATCGCCAGCTCATAGGAGATAACTTGAGCCGTGGAACGCACGGAACCGAGCAGCGGGAACGGAGAGTTCGCCGACCAGCCACCCAGAACAATCCCGTAAATCCCGATGGAGGAAATCGCCAGCACGATTAGCGTGGCGACCCCGGAGTCAAACAGCTGCAGCGGGGTGGAGATTCCGCCAATCGTCACGTTGGGCCCGAATGGAATCAGCGCGAAGATGGCGAAAGCCGTGAATGCCACCAGAATCGGGGAAACTAGGTAAATCAGGGTGTCGGCACCTTTGAGACGGAAGTTTTCTTTGAACACCATCTTGCCGGCGTCCGCAACGGCTTGGAGCAGACCGAGCGGGCCGCGCACGTTCGGACCGGGACGGGTTTGAATACGACCCAACCCGCGGCGCTCCACCCACAGTGCCAACAGCACGTAGAGAATCAGCGTCACGATGATAATCAGGGCTTTGATGAGGGAAATCCACCAGGTTTCCTGGCTGAAGTCAGCCCCTTTCGGAGCCGCTGCCACGGCGGGCCACAGGTCAGCTCCCATAACGGTCAGGATAGGAATCAATGTGTACATGATGGTTACGCCTCCGCTGCTTTCAAGCTAACAAGCTGGCCGTAAGCCGAACCTAAGGTTTCGTGAACCAGGGATCCGGGGGAACATTCCGGCATCCACACGACCCGCTCCGGCAGGTCAGTGAGCACCACCGGCAGGGTCAAGGCGCCTTTAGGTCCCGTAATCTTGGCAAAGTCGGTAATACCGTTTTCCCGGGCGGTTTCCGCGCTCATGCGCACCACCGGGACTTTAGCAGTCCCCGCCAAGTACGGTTCGCCGTCCTGGCAGCGCCCCGCGTCCAGCAGCGGCTTCCAGGTGATGACCAAAGCCTGGCCGGCCTCGGGGGGAACAATGGGAGGATCCTCACGGAAAGGCGCACCCAGACGAATGCCTTGCCAGGGACCCAGCTCTTCGTACTCGTGCAAAATAGCGGCCAGAGAGTCCAGTCCCAGGTCGTAGCCCGCGGCCCGGCCCAGCAGGTTCATGACCTTCCAGTCCGGCAGTGCGTGGGACGCCAAAGCCTGACCGAAGGGACGCAGCCGGCCTTCCCAGTTGATGAAAGTTCCGGTCTTTTCGTGCGGCGGAGCCACCGGCAGGACAACATCGGCGTACTGGGTAATCTCGGTCTTGCGCACTTCCAGCTGGATGACGTGCTTCACGCCTTTGAGGACTTCCCGTGTTCCGTCCGGGTCCTCCAGGTCGCGCAGGTCCACCCCGCCCATCACCATGGTGGTGCCGGGCAGGAACTGTTCCCAAGCCTCGGGGGTCAACATGCACCGGAAACACAGCGGCAGATTCTCGTGCAGCGGCTCCTTGAGATCCCAAGCCGCATCGATGTCGGCGCGTGCCGCCGGGTCGGTCACTAGGCGGCCACGCGGCAGTAGACCGGGGAAGCAGCCCGCTTCGATAGCGGCACGCGAACCGGCACGCCGCGGTATCCACGCCCAGGAGGCGTTGGTGGCGTCGGCCAGGCGCGCGGCATACTCCAGCTCGTCAACGACCAAGCTGGCGCGTTCTCCCATCAGCACCAGTGAGCCGGGCTGGCTCAGGGATTCTTTCACCCAAGCAAACTCGCCTTTACCGGCGGCAATGTCTTGCAAGATTTGGAGTTGCTCCCCCGGCTGGTTTTGCACCAGGGTGGCACCGAGTTTGCGCGCGCCATCACTGAGGAACGAGGCGAGCGTAGCGACCTTCGTGCCATGGTTTTGCGTAGCTTTGCGCAGCCGCAGGAACAGGGTGGCGCATTCGTCCTCCGGTTCCAGGTCGACCAGGAACACAAACGGCGCTTTTTCAATGTCTTGGTAGGTCACTTCCAGAGGACGCCCTGCGACCCGCATTTTGATGAAGTTCACTTCGTCCATGCGGAAGTCTCGCGAGCGCGCATCCACAATGTTCGACTTGCCTACCACGTGAGCAAACTTGCCCCAAGCGTAGTAGTCCTCGAGGGTCAGGTGTTCGCCGGGGAAGAACGTGACCTCCGAGTTTTGGGCAGATTCTTTAACATAGGCGGCGGCCCGGGAAAGGGCGGTACCCCAGTCGGTTTCCTCCAACTCGCCCGCGTCGTTACGCACCATCGGGCGGGTCAAACGGTCCGTGGAGGACTGCCACGCGAAAGCGTAACGGTCCTTGTCAGAAATCCATTCCTCATTGACCTCGGGATTGTCCCCCGCCAGCTGGCGCAACACGACCCCACGGCGCGCATCGACGCGGATTTCCGCCCCACTAGCGTCCTGGTCAGTAATCGAGGGGGTCGAGATGAGGTCGTGGGGACGCGCCCGGAAACGGTAGGAGGCGTTCGTAAGCGCGCCGACCGGACAAATCTGCGTGACGTTACCGGAGAAGTACGAGGCGAAACGTCGACCGGACACGTCGCGGTGCGCCACGTCCGGGTTACCCGAATGCATCGAACCGATAATGCCGGGCTCCCCACTCGGGCCGGTCATCGATTCACAAGCCGTGACGGTAGCGCCGTCCGGGTTCGCCTCTTCGTCATAAATCCCCAACACCTGCGTGTCAAAGGAACCAATGTTTTCACCCATAAAGAAGTGGTGATCGCATGGAGAGGAACCGCCGCCCCGCCCTTGTAGGTCGATGAAGGCGTCACCGGCGATTTCTTTACCGAAACGCACGCAGCGCTGGCACAGCACGCAACGGTCCCGGTCCAGCAGAATCTCGGAAGTCAGGCGCACCGGCTTGGGCCAGACACGCTTTTTATCGGTGAAGCGCGAGGTCGGGTTGCCCTCCATGAACGTCTGGTTTTGCAGGGGGCATTCGCCGCCCTTGTCGCAAACCGGGCAGTCCAGCGGGTGATTGACCAGCAGGAACTCGAGGATACCGTTTTGGGCTTTGGCCGCGACCTCGGAGGTGAACTGGGTGTAAATCTCCATCCGATCCGAACAGGTGGTCGAACAGGCCGGCATCGGTTTGGGCATCTTGGCGACCTCGCCCTGCCGGTTGGGCATGGCTACCTCTACCAGGCACGCGCGGCACGCCGCTACCGGCTTCAGCAACGGGTGGTCGCAAAAACGCGGCACGTACACTCCGGCCATCTCGCAAGCCCGAATCGCCAGGGTGCCTTTGGGCACTTCCAGGGGCTTACCGTCAACTTTAATATTGACCATTTGCACTTCGTCGCTCATTTATTTACCTGCCTCGCCCGATGCCTCGTGGTAGTACACGCTGCGTTCGTAGGGGAACAACTCCCAAGCCGGGGTTGTGTAGCCTTTTTCAAACTCGTCACGGAAACGTTCAATGCCGGACTTCACCGGGGTGATGGCTGCGTCGCCCAGCGCGCAGAAGCACCGCCCGCCAATCTCGGAAGTAATCGACAGCAACTTGTCCACGTCACCAACCTCGCCTTTACCGGCTTCGAGGCGGTGCATGATTTGCTTCATCCAGTAGGTGCCTTCCCGGCACGGGGTGCATTTGCCGCAAGATTCATGCTGATAAAAGTCCACCCAGCGGGTCATGACGCGCACGACCGAAGTCGTTTCATCAAACACTTGAATAGCGCGGGTAGCCAGCATCGAACCGGCGGTGGCGACTTCCTCATAAGTCAGGGGAACATCGAGTTCTTCGGGCGTAAAGATAGGCGCCGAGGAACCCCCTACCGCCCAAAACTTCAGGTCATGACCGGAGCGCATTCCGCCGCAGTATCCCAAGAGTTGCCGCATCGTAATGCCGAAGGGCGCCTCGAACTGGCCGGGGTGGGCCACGTGGCCGGAAATCGAAAAGATACCATGCCCCTTGGACTTTTCCGTACCCATCGAGGCGTACCAGTTATCCGAGTACTTAAAGATGCCGGCGACCTGGGAAATCGTCTCGACATTGTTGATGACGGTGGGACGAGCATACAGCCCCTGGGCGGCCGGGAACGGCGGCTTCAACCGCGGGTGTCCGCGCCGGCCCTCCAACGAATCCAGCAGGGCGGTTTCCTCACCGCAGATGTAGGCTCCTGCCCCGGAGTGGGCGGTAATCTTGAGGTCGCCCAGCAGTCCCGCCTCGGTTGCTTCCCGGATAGCGGCCAGCAGTCGGCGCAGCGGGTGGGTCACTTCTCCGCGCAGATACACGAAAGCGTGTTCGCAGCGAATCGCCCGGGAACAAATCGCCATTCCCTCGATGAGGGCGTGCGGGTTCGCCATGATTTGCGGAATATCCTTGCAGGTCCCCGGCTCAGACTCGTCAGCGTTCACCGTCAGGTAGCGCGGCAAACCGTCATCGGGAGGCAGGAACGACCACTTCAAACCCGCGGGGAAGCCCGCGCCACCACGACCGCGCAACCCCGAGTTCTTGACCGCAGCCAACACATCAGCGGGATCCATCGAGTTGGCCTTTTCCAGACCCTTGTAGCCCCCGCGAGCCCGGTAGGCTTCCAGGGTCCAAGACCGGTCCACGCCCCACATATCCGACAAAATCGGGGTCAGCGGCACCTCGCCACCAGGAATGTCAGTCAGGTTCAGTTCACTCATGACTATTCACCTTCCTTCGCTTCGGGAGCGGACCAGCCCGGGTCGCTGGGGATTCCCCAACCTTTTTCCGCAGCGATGCGCTTGCCCAGCAGGGTGGGAACCCCGGCGGATTCGCCCTCATCGGCCAGTCCGTCCTCGAAACCAGCCAAGAGGTGCTCGTTTTCCTTAAAGGTCGGGACGTGATTCGGGCCGCGGGTCGGCTGCACCGGGTTGCCGGCACGCAAGTCGTCAACGAGTTTCACGGCAGATTGCGGGGTTTGGTTATCAAAGAATTCCCAGTTCACCATGACGACGGGGGCAAAGTCGCAGGCGGCGTTACATTCAATCGCTTCCAGGGTAACTTTCCCGTCCGCGGTCGTTTCTCCGTTACCGATGCCCAAGTGGTCGCACACGGTTTCCCAAATTTCGTCGCCACCCATGACGGCGCACAGCGATGTGGTACACACCCCCACGTTGTATTCCCCGTTGGGACGGCGCTTGTACTGGGTATAGAACGTGGCGACAGCCGAAACTTCCGCGGGGCTAATCCCCAACAGTTCGGAGCACAGCTCGATACCGTTGGCGGACACGAAGCCGTCCTCGGACTGCACCAGGTGCAGCAACGGCAGCAGAGCCGAACGCGAATGCCCCTCGGGGTAGCGAGCAATAATCTCTCGACCCTCGCGAACCAGACGCGCTTTGACGTCTTCAGGATACGGTTTCATCGATCCACACCTCCAAACACCGGGTCAATCGAACCGATTGACACCACCAAGTCAGAAATCAAGCCACCCTCGCACATCATGGAGGCAGATTGCAGGTTTGCATAAGAGGGGTCACGGAAGTGCGCGCGGTAAGGGCGGGTACCGCCATCGGTCACCAGGTGCACGCCCTGGATGCCCTTGGCGTGTTCAATCTGGGTGTACACCTGACCGGGCGGGATTCTGAACCCTTCGGTCACCAGCTTGAAGTGGTGGATGAGTTCCTCCATCGAATGTCCCAAAATATGCGAGACGTGTTCCGGGTCCTGGCCTTGGCCGTCCGCGCCGATGGTCAGCTTGGAGGGGTAAGCGAACTTCGGGTCGGCAATCATGACCGGCTCACCCTCGCTTTGCTCCAAACGATCCAGCACCTGGTACACAATGCGCAGGGACTGGTACATTTCCTCGAAACGCACCTCGGTACGCGTGTAGCAGTCGGAATGGTCGCGGGTGGGAACATCGAAAGTGTAGGTCTCGTACCCGCAGTAGGGCTGCAACTTGCGCATATCCAGCGGCAAACCGCCCGCTCGCAGGCACGGACCGGTCAGGGACAGCGCCATCATGGTAGACAGCGGCAGCCACCCCACGTTCTTCATACGGCCAATAAAGATGGGGTTGGCCATAATCAAGTCCTGCATTTCGCCAATGTCGCGTTTCACCAGCGGGAGCTTTTCACGAATCATGTCCACCGTGTCGTCCAGCAGGTCATTGGATACGCCGCCGGGTCGCATATAGGTGTTGTTCATGCGCAGGCCGGTGATGTGTTCAAAAATCCGCAGGATTTCTTCACGACCCCGGAAGCCGGTGGTCAGCATGGTCGTCGCGCCCAGTTCGTTCGCGCCGGTGCCGATAGCGACCAGGTGCGAAGCAATCCGGTTCAGCTCCATCAACAGCACCCGGATTTCGTTGGCCCGCCGAGGCACCTGGTCCGTTACCCCCAGAGCTTTTTCAACGGCCAAGCACCAGGCGACTTCCGAAAAGAACGGCGCCACGTAGTCCATGCGGGTACAGTAGGCCACGCCCTGGTTGTAAGTGCGGTATTCCATGGATTTTTCAATACCGGTGTGCAGGTAGCCAGTACCCAAACGGCAATCCTTAATGGTTTCGCCTTCCAGCTCCACGATGACGCGTAGCACACCGTGGGTGGAGGGGTGCACCGGGCCCAAGTTGACAGCAATCCGGTCATTGTGAGCCGACTCGAGGTCCGCAGCCATCGCGGCCCAGTCGCCGTCCTGAACGGAAAACTCCGGCATTCCCGGCACGTAGTCGCCAGCTCCCGCCGGGGCATGAACATTTTGTGTTTTTGCCTCTGGGTTCATAGTTTCGGTACTCAACTGTAGCTCCTCCGCGTGTCAGCCGGCGGGACGGTGCCGCCCTTGAATTGCACTGGAATCCCGCCCAGCGGGTAGTCCTTACGCTGCGGGTGTCCGACCCAATCGTCGGGAAGCAGGGACCGGGTCAAGGCCGGGTGGCCGGTAAAGATGATGCCCATCATGTCGAAGGCTTCCCGCTCGTGCCAGTTGTTTCCGGGGTAAATATCCACGATAGAGGGGATTTTCGGGTCTGACTCGGGGGCCGCAGTCTCGATGCGCAGGTTGTGGTTGTGGGTCACGCTGATGAAGTGGTACACGGCGTGCAGTTCCCGTCCGGTGTCGTGCGGGTAATGTACCCCAGACACGCCCATGCACAGCTCAAAGCGCAAGTCCTGGTCGTCACGTAGCGCTTTCGCGACCGTCACCAAGTGTTCGCGGGCGACGTGAATCGTCAGCTCACCGTGGGAAACGACGACCCGGTCTATGGCAGTGAGAGGATCCACCCCGGCTTCACGCAAATCTTCCTCCAGGTAGTCCACACACTCGTCAAACCAGCCCCCGTAAGGCTTCGGGGACTGCCCGGGCATCGTGACTTCCCGATGCAACTGGCCGTAACCGGAGGTATCGCCGGTGCCGTGAACCCCGAACGGATTGTCACGCGTCCCCAGGGATTCGCCGCGAGGATTGGCGTACTGGGGCAGTTTCGGCTCCAGTTCGCCCTCCGGGGCGGCTTGCAAATCTTGAGTTTCTTCGCTCACGCCATCAGTCCCTTCATGTCGTTCAACGAGGCCGCCTGCAGCGCCGCGGCTTCCGCCTTGCGGATAGCTTCCTCACGATTCTTGCCCAAAGGATCGACCTTGATGTGGTCGCGCAAGCTCAGCAACGCCCCCAGCAGCATTTCTGGACGCGGCGGGCAACCTGGCAGGTAGATGTCTACCGGCACGACGTGGTCACAGCCCTGGACAATGGCGTAGTTATTGAACACGCCGCCCGACGAGGCACAAGCCCCCATCGAGATAACCCACTTCGGGTCGGCCATCTCGTCATATACGTTGCGCATGATGGTGGCCATCTTGTGCGAGACCCGACCCGAAACCAGCATCACGTCAGCGTGACGCGGAGAGGAACGGAACACCTCCGAACCGAAACGGGCAATATCGAAACGCGAAGCCGCGGTCGCCATCATCTCAATAGCGCAACACGCCAAACCCATCGTGACGGGCCAAATCGAGAGGGAGCGCGCAAAATCAGTGAGCTTTTCCGGCAACGCCGCCAAGCCGTCAGAATCTTGATCCAACATTTTATGGTTTCCTCCAAAACACTTGGAACGGTTTAGTTCCAGTCAAAGCCGCGACGGGCCCACACATAGATAAAGGGAACTGCCAGCAGTTCCACGAAAGTCATCATGACGAACATGCCGAACTTTCCTTGTTGGAAAAAGGAAATCGCCCAGGGGTATAGAAAAACCACCTCGATGTCGAAAATGATAAACATCATGGCGGTTAGGTAGTACTTAACCGGGAAACGCGCCTGGTTTCCGCGATTCGCAGTGGGGTCACAGCCACATTCATAGTTGGCATTCTTAACGCGGTTTGGCTTCGTAGGGCCGAACAGATAACCGGCTAAAACCCCTGCTAAGGCCACCAACCCGGCTACTAACAGCATTATCAGCAGCGCTACGTAAACGTTCATAGCTTCTCCATCTTTGAAACACCCGAGCTGCCTGCCGGCACCGTAACCAGCAAAATCTTCCCAGGCGAGTTGCCAGCTCCACCCTACAAGTTTTTCCCCTAGCTCAGTAAATTTTGAACGAAATGCTGGATTATCACCGAGCTTCTCCGGGTTTTGGGCAGCCTGCGGCCCGTAGTGCGGATTCGATTTAGGAAAAAAAGAGTTTTCTTATTGGGACTTGGGTCCCTGTTGAGAGAGGGCGCCCGGCGGGAAATTTTGCGCCCTCGGGCGTAGGGCCGAGTCGGGAGCCTGCCCGCGCGCCGCCCTGCTGGTTTTGGGCACTGGGCGGGGGAATCTAGGATGGATGGGTGCTATTCGTCCACACTCGCGCCCTTGACGGCGATTTGTCCCCGGAGCTGGTCTCGATGGAGGCCGCGGCACTCCCCACGGACGGATTTTTCTTTGCTTCTCCCCCTGCACAAGGCGCCCCCCTGACGTTGGCTGCGCCAGGTTTGGGGGATTTTCCCGGTCAGGACTTTGCGCCGGCCTGGCATTGGGAGGACGGCTCAGACCTGGATCGGGCTGGCGCGGCGTGGTACCTGGTGGGACGCCACGCCCAGGTGTTTGATGCGGTGCAGCGACGCGGCACGGGTCCGGTGGCTTTCGCGTCCTTTGGTTTTAATAGCGCGGCTGCCTCGGTTTTTGTCCTGCCGTCATTCCTGGTGGGCAGCGATGCCCAAGGGGCGTGGATTACCGTGGCTTATCAAGCCGCGAGTCCCGATGAGCCTCGAGCGGCCCGATTGTATCGGGCCGCCATGGCTTGGATTAAAACCTTTCCCCACCGCCAGCGCCAAGATGCCCTGCAGACGCGACCTGCCGCCGTAGTGGGAAAAACGTCTTACCAGGAAAACGTTGCCGCCGCCGTGCGCGCTATCCGCGAGGGCAAAGCGGAGAAAATCGTGATGGCTCGCCCGGCTCGCTTCGAGTTCGCCGGGGAGGCTGGCGCGGCGCGGGCGCGGGCTGCCGGCGGGGCTTTGACTGCCCGCCTGCGCGAACGCTACCCGACTTGCTGGATTTTCAATGTCGGGGGGCTGGTCGGAGCCACGCCGGAGATGCTGCTGGAGGCTGCCGACAGACGGGCACATTCGCGGGTTTTGGCGGGCACGGCGACACCTGGCGAAGACGTGGATTTGGCTCATTCGGCGAAAAACCTGGCGGAACACCAGGTGGCGCTGCGTTCGGTGGCCGAGCCTTTGCGTCGCGTTGACCCCGATTTGGAGGCGAGCGGGCCCTACCTGTTACAGCTGCCGAATCTGACCCATCTGGCCACGGATTTGCACCTGCGGGTGCCGGCGGGCAAGACGCTTTTGCACCTGGTCGCGCAGTTTCACCCCACGGCGGCGGTGTGCGGGCTGCCGCGGGATTTTGCGCGGACGTTTATCTCCCGGTTTGAAGCGGATCGCGGGCGTTACGCCGGGCCGGTCGGCTGGGTCGATGCCCAGGGCGGGGGCCAGTTGGCTTTGGCGCTGCGGTGTGCCCAACTCGATGCCCTCGGCGTGGAGGCCTGGGCAGGGGCGGGCATCATGGCAGATTCCGACCCGGAAACCGAATGGCGGGAAACCGGGGCAAAACTGGCGCCAATCCGGGATTGTCTGGACTTGTCGGCTGAGTGAACCGCGGGACGGGGGGATTGCCCGACTCAGCAGCCTTGCCGATGGGCGGGTTCAGTGCGACCGCTGCCCTAGCGGCGATAGGTGGCGGTCAGGGTCGCGCGTGCCAAACCGTTGAACAAGCTCATGAAGTGCACCGTGGCGTTCGTCGCGGTGTCCGGAGCCAGCTCAAGGGTGGGGATTTTCAAGGCGTGAACTGCGAAAATATAGCGGTGATCCCGGTCCCCCGCCGGCGGGAAAGGACCGTCGTAGGCAAAATCCCCGCTGTCGTTACGGATGTGAAAAGCTCGTCCGCCCGTTAGGGCTTTAATGGTTGCGTCGTCCGCACCTGCCCCCAGCGGCAGGGAAGTCACTGACGGGGGAATATCCACCACGGTCCAATGCCAGTAGCCAGACGGTGTGGGGGCATCGGGATCGAAACAACTCAGGACGTAAGAGGCAGTCTGCGCCGGAGCCCCGGACCAGGACAGCTGGGGTGATTGGTTTGCGCCCTCCCCCGAAAAGTCGCGAGGCATAGCCACTCCCTCCTGCAAGTTTTCACTGGTGAGGGTAAAGGACGGTAGCTGCGGGAGCGCTTCGGCATAAGGGTGTGGGGCAAGGGGGCGAGAATCTAAGTTCATGATGTCTCCTAACTGTTGGGGTATTCGGGTTTCGGTATGCGGTCGGTAATCTCGCCAGCTGACACGACCGTCTGTGCCGTGCGGCGAGGGGCTAATACGCCTTAAGTGTAGCTTGGCGTTGCCCAGACCCGCTCCCTCAAAACTCTGGTACTACAACCGCGGAACGCTACTTTGAGCGATTTTGTGACATGTAGCAAAAACGCTCAAAGGGTGTTTGTACGGTGTCAATGGCGCAAGACTCTGCGCCATTGACACTTAGTTTGACGCCACGTCGCAAGTGTTTACGAATATCCTCACGCTAGAGGCTGCTCTCCCCCAGCTGAGGGCATATGCACGAACGACCGATTTCAGACCTAAATCTACGTCATTGCCCCACCGTGCTTGTGCAAAACCGCTGGTAGACCCGATTCCAGCCTAATCAGGTTTCGGCAAACCGAACCGAAATCGGTCGTTCGTGCAGGGCATGACGTAAAACCCGGCCGCGAACCTGGCGGTAGGATAGAACCCATGCGCGCGAACCTAGACAAGAATCCTCACGATGTCCAATCCATGTTCAATGCCGTGGCCCGTCGTTACGACCTGATGAATTTCCTCGCTTCCCTGGGACAGGAAAAAGTGTGGCGCACTCACGTGAAGCGCGCGGTAGTGACGCGGCCATTTTTGAAGGTGCTAGATGTGGCCGCCGGAACCGGTGCCAGCTCGATTGAGTTCGTGCGCGCCGGAGCCACAGTCGTGGCGGTAGACTTTTCCGAAGGCATGATTGCCGAGGGGCGCCGACGTCACCCGGAGATTGACTTTCAGCAGGGCGACGCGATGAACCTGGACTTTCCGGACAACACTTTTGACTGCGTCACCATCAGTTTTGGACTGCGCAACGTCTCGGACCCGGACCGGGCTTTGCGGGAGTTTTACCGGGTAGTACGCCCCGGCGGGCACGTGGTGGTGTGCGAGTTTTCCCGCCCAACTTTTGCCCCGTTTAGAGCCGTTTATCGGTTCTTTTTGCACCGGATTATGCCGCCGATTGCCCGGCTATTTTCCACCGACGCGGTGGCGTATGACTACCTGGCGGAATCTATCTTGGCTTGGCCCTCTCAGTACGAGTTCGCCGCCCACCTGCGCGCGGCGGGTTTCGAGCGCCTGCAACTCAAGAACCTCACCGGCGGTATCGTCGCCCTGCACCGGGGTTACAAGCTGAAGTAGCCACACCCCCGCGTAAATGCCAGGCTGGCCGCCGCCCGAAGGCAGCGACCAGCCAGCTAGACACGCGCGTACGGCTATTGCGCCTGGAGCGTCACGGGAATCTTCTGTTCCTTTCCATCGCGCACCACGGTCAGTTCCACCGTGTCACCCACGGCATACTGGCGCACGAAACCGACCAGGGACAACGAGCCTTTCACGGGCTTGCCGTCAATCTTGGTGATGACGTCGCCCTCTTTCAAGCCGGCTTTATCCGCGGCGGAACCGGAGTTGATTTCTTGAATCCTCGCGCCCAAACGGGACACTTTGTCCACGGTGGCGACCTCTTGGCCCACGACGACGCCGAGTGCCGCGTGCACCGCTTCGCCGTGATCAATGAGCTGGGTGGCAATCATCGAAGCCTGATTAATCGGAATGGCAAAGCCCAGCCCGATAGAGCCCGCTTGGCCCTCTCTGGTCGAGCCGCCGGAACCCGAAAGACTCGCAATGGACGAGGTCACGCCCACTATCCGCCCTCGTGAATCGAACAAGGGGCCGCCGGAGTTACCCGGATTCACCGCCGCGTCCACCTGAATCGCGTTCGTGGTGACTTCGGTAGGAGCGGTGCTTTTTTCAGGCTGGGAGGGTTGCAGCATACCGCCGCCAAAGTAACGCCGCAGGCCAAAGGGGTCTTTTTCATCTTCACCATCGGGACTGCCCCCCTGCACCGCTTGCACCCGCACGGGACGGTCCAGCGCCGAGACAATACCCGTGGTGACCGTAGACGACAATCCCAGCGGGTTACCGATGGCCGCGACCGACTCCCCGACCTTCAGGTCGTCGGAGTTACCCAACGGCGCCACGGTCAAATCTTTCGGCGGGTTCTCGATTTTTATCACCGCTAGGTCAGTCAGCACGTCACGGCCCACGATTTTCGCTTTGTACAAGCGTCCGTCATACAGTTCTACGGTGATGATGCCGTTGCCGTCCGCCGCTCCCGCCACCACGTGATTATTGGTCAGAATGTGACCTTTCGAGTCGATAATCGAGCCGGAGCCCTGGTCGGATCCGTTGTTCGTTTCCACCGAAATCGCCACCACGGCGGGGCGGACCGCTTTGGCCACAGCCTCCCAGTTCGGAGTCTGCGAGTTGGAGTTTGCCACCGGCTCGGGGGTGGCGACATCCTTGTCCTCCGGATTGAACAGGGTCGAACTGGTCGTTTCTGCGTCATGCCCGAACAAGCCGCTCTGTTCGATAGCGTACAAACCGCCGGTACTCAGCAGCGATGCCGCCACCGCCACGCCGATCAAGGCTCCCCATCCGGGACGGCTTTTTTCCTTTTTATCCCCCGGGGTCGCCGCCCAGGTCAAGCTGTTTTGCAGCGGGTTCGTCGCCCCGCGGGTGCCGGCAAAGGGGTCGGAAGTCGCAAACGGGTTGCCGCCGGGGTTACCACCGGGGTTGCCCGGTATGCCGGGGTTGGCGCCGACTGGCTGACCTTGGTTCGGGCTGGCCGCGCCGGATAGCGGGTGAGCCGGGTTCGCGAGGGGGTCGGAAAAGCCCGGCGTGGTGCCCCAAAAGGCGTTGGCTCCGTACTGTGCCGAAGGGTTCGGGCTCGCCGGGTTGGTCGTGTTGGCGGCGTTGGCAGAAGCGGGGTCAGTCGCGTTGGCAGAAGCGGGGTCAGTCGGTTGGGTTGGGGCCGCCTCAGTTGAGTCGGTTGAGGCGGTGCTGAACGAACCGGTGGAGCTGTTCAGGGGCTGTTCAGCGGGAACGCTCCCGGACGGGCTTGTGAAACCGTCACCACCTGGACTTGTGAACCCGTCATCAGAAGGACTGGCGAACCCCGCGCTCGCCACTTCACTAGAAGCGTGGGCCACCGGCCTGCCACCCGACTGTTCGGCGTTATCGCTGTCCACAGCAGGATCAGCACTGGCCTGGCCGGCGGGGGTTACTGAGATAATCCGGCCGCTCAGGCTCGGAGTTTGCGTCTGGGCGGGCTGCGGGTTGTCCGATGCCGCAGCCTCATTAGAGCTCTGGGGATTCGCGGGAATCTGCGTTTCTTGAGGTTCCGGAGTGGACTCGGTATTTTCCTGGTTTTCTGACGCGGGCGTTTCCTCGGGGGAAGCCCAGGGGTTATTCGTATCGCTCACTGTTTACTCCTCATAAAGTTCTCACCGGTTTTGACCCGGTGACTTCAAAATTACCTGGGAATCTGGCAGAGGTCTGCGGTCAAAGCTCGTTCCCAGGTAGGATTTGCCGGGTTTGGGTTCTCAGACACCGGCGCGAGAGTTTCTACCTCTGATTTCGACACTTTTGCAATAAGTTCCCCAACCGCAGGATTGTTCAAAGTTAGGCTCACAGGACGACCTCCCACAGGCTCAGCCCCTTGACCGGTTGGGTCAGGGCCGAGGCCAGCTCCGCCAAGCTGTCGACCCGCTCGGCTTGCCAGCCCGCCGCCCGAGCCAACCCGCAAACGTCTCCGACCTGGGCAGTGAGGAACATTCGGGTGAAGGTATCCGCCGGGGCCACACCGTGTTCCAGGCCGCCAAAGATCCGTCCGCCCCCGTTATTTATGACGATGACCTGCAAGTTTGGCACCTCTTCGGTGCGGCCGTGGCACAGGGCACCCAGGTCGTGGAAAAACGACACGTCCCCCAGGACCAGCCGCATCGGCTGACGCCGTGCCAGCGCCGCCCCCCATGCCGAGGCGATGGTGCCATCGATGCCGGCCAGGCCTCGATTGGTAAAGACGCGGTTCGGGGCAGAATTGCGCGCCACCGCGTCGAAAACCCGGATGGTCAGCGAAGCCCCCAAGTAAAGGTCCACCGGCTCGGGCGCAGTCATGGTGCTGTCCCAAATCGTTTGTGCCGCGCTATGAAAACCCCAATCCTGGGTCAGGGCCGCGACCGCGTCCTCCCCCGCTACACGCCACATTTCCAGCCAGCTTTCCGGGGTCTCGGCGGG
>ERZ1031273.64-NODE-64-length-58466-cov-13.813237_pt1 | contig 58466 bp, 49 predicted proteins | sample MGYA00516575_ERZ1031273 | MGnify/ENA primary metagenome ERZ1031273 (study PRJEB33718, sample SAMN03159816) | human skin metagenome | collected 2014-02-25 | study: EMG produced TPA metagenomics assembly of the PRJNA266117 data set (Human skin bacterial metagenome... | reverse complement strand
GCTTCTTTCTTCAAACGACCACGTTCGAACATGCCCTGGTCGATGTTGTGTTCCCGCCGGTACTGCCCTGAACCAGTTGCTGCGATGAGCTCTTCCAGGTTGGCGTCGAACACCTGCTCTTTGAACCGTTTGAGCAAGCGTGACACGTCAACGATCGTCTTGAGGCACGCACCCCATTCGTCGACGTTGCGTGCCGGGTTCATGCCGGCCGCACGCAAAACGGGTTCGGTTTGCTTCGTCAAGTCTGTGACCAGGCGGGCGGCTCGTTCGGCGGTGGCGCGTGCAGTTTCGGCATCTTCGTTGTTAGCGAACCGTGCCCCGAACCACACGGTGTCTTCCACGTCCATCGTGAAAGCGCCCAGGTCGGACAGTTTGAGCAACTCGTCTCTGAGTGCGTCGCGCCCGGCGGAGCTGAGCTTCATGACACGGTCATCGAACCGCACGTCGGTCAAGGGCCCCGGGTCCGAGGCGGTAAGTGCCGCAAGGTGCTCCAGGGTAGCAAAGACCGAGGTGCCCCACGGCTGCCGTTCTTGGTGCAGTGACGCTGTGTGCGCGTTCAGTCGGTCGCGCGCGTCGGTGAGCTTCTTGAGCAGATCAGCGTTTTCGGGTTTTGAGCTGCGTTCCGCGGAAATGATGAGTGAAACGAGCTGCTTCTTCACCTCGCTCATGCGTTCGCGACCGTCGACGACGAAGTTACGAACACCTGCGTCGTCGAGTCGAGTGGCGAGGTCGTCCAACGCATCCGAGCTTTGCGCAACGTAAAGCACGCTCTTGCCCGCGTGAGCCAGTGAGGTTGCGAGCGCAGCGGCCACCTGAGTGTTGCCCGTTCCCGGTGGCGTGTCGACAACGAGAGACTCTCCCGCCAGCGCAGCATCGACAACGGCTTGTTGGTCGCCGTCTACGTCAAGTGCCAGGAATTCTGAGGACGGTGAACGGTCCGGCAGTCGAGGGGTCGTCTGCGCTGCCATCGAGGCTCGCAGTTCGCGCCTCTTGCGCAATCGCTTGTGTTTTTTCTCCCCCGAGGTCTTAGCCGCTGAAACTGCCTTGCTACCAGTCGCTTTCGTCGCGTCCGCGTTTTCAGACTCCGCGTTCGCTCCCAGCGTGGGGAGGTTTTTCGTGTTGGCGTCAGAAACGCCTGCGGACAGCCGGGGTTTTTTCGCCGAGGTCGTCGCCGCCTCCGCGTCGCCTTTCCCTTTCCCCGTAGCGGGTGCAGATGCAGGGTCGCTGGAACGACCTCGGGACAGGGAGCCCCGAGCGTCAGCGTCACCTGCCAGGGCGCGCACGACGGGGTGGTCCATGGGGAGGTCGTCGCGTCCGAACGGGGTGGTGATGTTAGCGAATGTGGATACCACCAGGCGCTGGCCCACGAGCAGTCCTGGGACCGACCGGGTTACCGTGCGCAGTCGCTTGTACACGCCGGTGGGGTCAAAGCCGTGCGACTCCTGCGTGGAGGCGATCCATTCGTCTGTGTCGATGTGGACACCGTGGTGCTTGCTCAGGTATTCCACCAAAGCCGGGTTGACGACGGTGTCGTTGGCCAGGGTGATTTCGAAGTCTTCGACGTTAGTTCCGCGGGGCACCAGTTCAACGTGGCGCAACAAGATAGGGGCGGAAAATTCGGTGCGAGTGCCGTCGATGTCACGCGACCACTGAGCGAAACCGATCGCTAGGTGCGCGGTGTGGATTCCTCGTTCATAGGACAGCTGGTCGGCTTTGTGGCGGATTGATTTGACCCGGCGGCGTGCATCCGCGAGCTGTTCCGCGTTGCGAATGAGGCTGGACAGGCGCGTGGCACGCCCCGCGAGTAGCTGAGCCACGCCTGAGGGGTGGGCGCCGGAGAGGTCGAGTGAGCCGTCACGCGAGTCACGGAAGTTGAGCATCGTGTCTCGGCCACCGATTTTTGTGGCACGTTCGTTCCACTCGGCGACTGCAGAGTTGATAGAGGAATTGCTCATAGACACATCGCAACACTATCGGTTTTCAAGCCTTGCTTAGTGGTGCCACACCGCCATCTTCATACCTTGGACAACGTTTCATGAATATGTGACTTAGCGCATAAGCTTGGCCGGGATAGGTTCTACCGCACGAGGAGAAAAATGAACGACGCAGTTATTGTTGCCGCTCGCCGCACCCCCACCGGTAAGCGCGAAGGAATGCTCAGTGGAATCCACCCGGCAGACCTTTCTGCCCTGGTAATTGAAGACATCGTTTCGACCACTGGCATTGACCCCAACCTCATTGACGACGTTATCTGGGGCTGTGTCACGCAGGCCGGTGAGCAGACCGGTGACATCGCACGCACCGCAGCACTGTCCGCCGGACTTCCCGAATCCGTCACGGGTGTGACGGTTGACCGCCAGTGCGGATCGTCGCAACAGGCACTGCACTTTGCTGCCGCTGGGGTGGCTTCTGGTCAGTACGACATCGCGATCGCCGGTGGTGTCGAGTCCATGTCACGCAACCCCATGTTCTCGTCCTCGATGGGTAAGTCGCCCTACGGCACCAAGTTCAAGGACCGTTACCAGGGAGACGACCCCAACCAGGGAATCGGCGCGGAAATGATCGCTGAAAAGTGGGGCTTCTCGCGTACCGAGCTGGACGAGTTTGCCGTGCGTTCGCACGAACTCGCAGCTGCCGCAACTGACGCTGGCGCGTTCGAGTCCCAGATCATTCCGGTGGAAACTGAAAACGGCACCGTATCTGTCGATGAAGGTATCCGCCGAGGTGGTAGCGTCGAGAAGCTGGCGAAGCTCCAGACCGTGTTCAAAGAAGACGGTGTTATTCACGCTGGTAACGCGTCGCAGATTTCCGACGGCTCCGCAGCCATGCTGGTCATGAGCTCGCAGCGCGCTAAGGAACTGGGACTCACCCCGCTGGTACGCGTTCACACTGCTGTGTTGGCCGGCGCCGACCCAATCATGATGCTCACCGCGCCCATCCCAGCAACGGAAAAGGCGCTCAAGAAGTCCGGCCTGTCAATCAACGACATTGGCACGTTTGAAATCAACGAAGCGTTCGCACCTGTCCCACTGGCGTGGCTGAAGGAAACCGGCGCTAACCCTGACTTGCTCAACCCACACGGTGGCGCAATTGCGCTGGGCCACCCGCTGGGTGGATCGGGTGCCCGCCTCATGTCCACCATGATTCACAACATGGTGAACAACAACATTAAGTACGGCCTGCAGTCGATGTGTGAGGGTGGCGGCCAGGCCAACGCCACGATCCTGGAACTGCTGTAAAGCCACACCGCGCAAAGTGAGCGTGACGGCGCAATATATTGCGCCGTCACGCTCACTTTGCGCAACCGGCACTTATACGTAAATCCGACGACCTGGTAGTATTGCCTGGTCTAGTTGCCCCCGTAGCTCAGGGGATAGAGCACGGCTCTCCTAAAGCCGGTGTCGCGTGTTCGAATCACGCCGGGGGCGCACATAGTCCGCACACAAAAGTGGCCCCGGCAATTCAATGCCGGGGCCACTTTGTGCGTGAGCTAGCGAATTAGTCGTTAGCCTTACGCGCCAAGAAACCGTAAATAACCATCACAATCAATGCACCGATAACAGCCAGCAGGATGGTTCCCAGGCTCCACGGGTTGTTCATGATTCCCGAAACGCCGTCACCACCGAGCAAGCCACCGATGAAGCCACCCACGATGGCACCAACAACACCCAGAATCACGGTCATCACGAAGCCCATAGCCTGCTTGCCTGGCATGACAGCACGCGCGATGAGTCCAATCAGACCACCAATAATGATCCACGAAATAATTGCCCAAAGCATAGTTACATCCTCCTTGCAGGAATGTGCAAAATCAGAGTTGGGTTACTTCACTAGCCATTCAAGTTAAGGCGAAGGGGCCTTGTCAATATAAGCCGTGTCACACCCGGGAGTTCCGCAAACCCTACGCTTAAGAATTCTTCGTGACGTAGGGGTGATCCGGGGTTGAGCACATCTCCATGTGGGAGCCCTTGCAGAAGTATTCCTTGCCCACTTCAAACTTCGAACCACGGTACAGCTCAGACACAGTCACCATCGAATAGCCCTGGTCCTCCAGGAACTTCAGAATGTCATCAGTCGCGTCAACGGTCGGCTGGTGAATCGAGTGCATAAGAACAATCGAACCAGGATGCACATTCTGCTTGACTGCCGCGACTGTCTTTGGCTTTGACTTGGTCTGCCAGTCGAGCGTGTCCACGTCCCACATGATTACGTGCTTGTCGTGTTCACCCGCAACATCGTCGACCTTGCGATTGGTGGCACCGTACGGCGGGCGCAATAGCGTGGGCTTCTCTAGTCCAGCATCTTCAATCGCCTTGTCAGTGTCAGCGATTTCCTTCTCAGCTTTCTTTGCACCAGCCTTGCTCAAAATCGGGTGCGAGTACGAGTGGTTACCCACTTCGTGTCCCGCATCAACCATCTTCTTAACTTCGTCGGGATATTCCTTCACGTTCTTGCCAATGACAAAGAACGTGGCCCGCGCGTTGTGTTTCTTGTACGACTTGATCAGACGATCCGTGAGGTCGTTCCCACCCGGACCGTCGTCATAGGTCAAGGCCACGCAGGCAGCCAGCGCACACGAGAATCCGGAACCTTCTTCGCTGTCCGCGTCGAGTTTCACCACGTCTTTCGACCCGTTGTCTGCAACCTCTTTACCCAGGTCAGAAAGCTCTTCATACTTCTTCTTCTGGTCCTTGTAGGACGGCAACGCGTCCTTACCGAACGTCAGGTCGTCCAGGTCGTTGTCGCTGGGCAACGTTTCACCGGTGAACATGTCTTTGGCCGGCATGGTCTTGTCTGCTTCCAGGTCCGTGACCAGCAGTTTGACGGACTGTTCGCCCTTCACCAGTGCCTCAATTCGGCTCACCACGTATTTGCCACCGGCAAAAACGATCTCGTTGCGTAACGTGACGTCGGCGTCGCCATCGGCCGAGGTGTCGTCTGCCCCCGCTGTCTCCTCGGCTTCCGGAGTGGTAGCCACGTCCGAGGTTTCCCCTGCCCCCGCAGTTTCTTCGGGTTCCGAGGTGGAGTTTGGTTCGGTGAGACCGCCGGCTTCCGCTGTAGAGTCGTCGGACGCTTCGGGTTTTTCGTCAGGCTCACGAATAAACGTCTCGAGTTCAGCCTGCTTGCTTGCAGGTGTGGGCGCTGGAGTGAAGGTCTTCTTACCAGCGAAAGCGCCACCTTCTTCAAGCTGGTCGAGCGCGAATTTCTCGACTTCTTCGTTCAGGGACGCGGCGCCGTTGAGTGCCACTAGCTGAGCGTCAACGGAAACACCTTCTTTGTTTTTCACAATTGCCAAACGCTGCAAGCGTTCCTTCACACTTTCGGGAACACCGTCATACAAGGTAGAGGCCCCTTGTTCGCCACGTTCTTCATCTTTGGCATTGGCAGTACACGCAACACCGCCAGCAAGAACGGTCGCAACAAGAGCTGACGATGCAAGCATTTTTTTGAACAACACGAAAACCCTCCCTGTCGAAACAGGCGATATGTAAAAGTTTCTTAAGTTACCTGGACCGAACCTCAGGATTCGCGCTTAACGCGAACCACCATGGTGGGGCACTTGGAGTACGGCAAAACAGACTGGGACGTCGATCCCAAAAGGAGACCCGCAAACCCGCCACGACCTCGGGACCCAATAACCAAAACCGACGCCGTGTCCGAGGCGCGCACCAACGCTTCTGCCGGCTGACCGTCGTACAGCGACCAGCTCACGTCGAGGTCCGGGTACTTTTCGCGCACTGCCTGCGCAGCGAGCGCAAGCTTGTCTGCGCCTTTATCGACATAACGCTTCATGTCGCCGGTGGAAGGCAACCATTCAGGGCCCACGACAGTCGTGGTGATGACACCCAGCAACACCAGGGAGCTACCTCGGCGGTTTGCAAGTTCAGCCGCTTCCCACAGCGCTTGTGATTCCGCGCCCAGCGAGTCGATACCTACGACAACCTGGCCGGTGTAGTCGGGCCCGGTTACCGTGTCGGCGTCAATGGTTTCTTCAAACGAGTCACCGCCAGCATTGCGGATTGGACGCGAAGCCGTCTGTTCAGGGGTGCGTTCAGAGTCGTCCGACCACGAAACCGGAATCACGACGGTCGGGCAGTGGCTGTGAGCAGGCAGGGCCGACGACACGGTACCCAAAAGGCGACCGGCGAAACCACCTCGGCCGCGGGACCCAACGACAGCCAGCGATCCCTGCTTGGACTCTTCAACCAAAACCCCGGCAGCGTCGCCAATTTCGATGATCGCTTCAACTTCGACACCAGCGTCCTTGACCAGTGCGGCCGCTTCTCTAAGCGAGTCCGAAACGGTTGCGCGCACCGCGCTGTCGTCGATGGGCACATACGACACATCTACGGTTGCGGAAGCCACGCTTGGCACCGTGTATGCGCCAACAAGTCGAATGGATTTCTTCTGCGCTCGAGCTTCATCAATCGCCCACGTCAGCGCGTTACGGCTGGCGCTCGAACCGTCAATTCCAACGATGATTGCTTCTGGATCGGCAACTTCGGTGGTCATCTGTTCTTCCGACACGGGCACTCCTTACAGATCGAAACTGCTTGTATGTCAGTTTACTCCTGCCGGTTTTTGCCTCAGCGTTCGACCCGCTACGAAACAACAACGGTTGCCCTGCGACTGTTGCACAAGTGTTGCGCGTCGATAAACGCCCCTTGAGGAAGAAGGTTCGCCCGTGGCTCGCCCCGGGCCCGAGGTGCGACAGTCTAGGCGGTTTTTGCAACCTCGGGTGAGCGCGCCAGTTCAAGGAACGGCAACCAGCGTTCGGCCGGGTTGTCGATGTCCCGCAACCACCAGTGGCCGGTTTGTGGGGCCACCGGAGTGAAAAGGAGCTTCCAGCCCATCTCTTCTGGCGTGCGGTTGCCTTTCACGTTGTTGCATGAGCGGCAGCATGCGACCAGGTTGGTCCACGAGTTCTGTCCACCGCGGCTACGCGGAAGCACGTGGTCCACGGTGTTTGCGCCTTCGCCACAGTACGCGCACAGGTTCTTGTCACGTCGTAGCACTCCCCTACGGGAAAGCGCTGTTGTCCGCCCCCGAGGTGGTTGCACGTACCGGTTGAGCAGAATCACCGAAGGCTGGTCCATGGATACGTGTGCGCTACGAATGAGCATGTCTTCGCTTGCCAGCACGGTGGCTTTGCCCGCCAAGACCAGGACAATCGCGCGCCTAAAGGACACGATCGACATGGGTTCATAGCCAGCGTTAAGAACCAGTGTTTTCACTTTTTTCTCCTGTGGCGGATGGGAAAACGCGCGAGGCGCCGCGCAAAAGCGCGACGCCTCGTTAAAGACAGACAGGAGCCACTTACGGGCTCCACACTTATCGAATGTATGGGTTCCGCAAACGATATAAGTCGACCACTGCGGTTGTGCATGCTGGCCTCCTTACATCGTGAGCAGTGAAAATGTTCAGCAGAACCTAGATTACCGGGCGTACACCGCGATTTACCTGCGGTTGGCGCCGATTTGAAGAGAATTACGAACAGTTTGTCAAAAGTTCACCGTGAATGTGCGAAACCCCCGCGCTGTACCGATTTGCGCGGGGGTTTCGTCTTCACTCTGCGAAGTCTTAGAGAACGCGGATGAACTTGGCTCCGGAGCTCACCATCCAGTCGATGGAGCGGTAAGAGGTGTCAACGCGTGGGTTACCTGCGTCGTACATCATGCCGTTACCTGCGTAGATACCAACGTGTCCAGGCGACCAGATGATGTCACCAGGCTGAGCCTGTGCACGCGACACGGTCTTTCCAGCGCCACGCTGAGCACCCGAGGTGCGAGGCAAATTCACGCCGACCTTACCGTACACGTACGAGGTGAAGCCGGAGCAGTCCCAACCGCTTGGGCTGGTTCCGCCGGATACGTAAGGGGTTCCGACATACTGGCGAGCCAGGGCGATAACCTGCTGTGCCTTTGATCCGCTTGGAAGCGCAACGTCTTCGTTAGCTTCGGACTTGGAGCTCTTCTTCGAGGAAGAGGAGGACGAGCTCGACGAACCTGCAGCCGAGGCACCGGAACGGCTGTTTGAGGTAGGAGCACTAGCGTCAGCATCAGCGTCATCGGTGGAAGGTTCAGCAACTGGTTCAGGAGCCTTCTTTGCGGTGACGTTTGCAGCCACACCGGTTGCGATGTCAGCAACGTCAGCGTCTGCTACAGCAGTTGCCTTCTGGGCGGTGAAGGTTTCAGCTTCTTCAGCCTTTGGCGCATCTGCGGAAACGGTTGCATCGTCTTTAGCGTCAGCAGTTGAAGGGAGAGTGGCGGTCACGAGCAGACCACCAGCAGCAGCTACAACAGCTGCACGCTTACCCATTGCACCTGAGTTGGCGTTCAGTGCTTCAGTGAGTTCAGTCAGCGGCGTCTTGACGCGTGCGTCAGACCCGTGACGTCCCATCTTCTTTCCAGCCACGAGATTCCTCCATCTACCAGCCCTAGGCCGCCACTTTCATCGGTACTCTCACTGGGCCGTGTGACTAGCGGTAGCAGCCCGTGAGTGGATCAGTTCAAAATCCAACAGTGAAAACTGTAACCGAACGAAACCCCAATGTCACATTTCAGTTACAACTCGAGTGCAGATAGGGTGCGTTTTTCTATATAACCCCAGGTCAGAGTGCATAAAAAAGTTTATAACGAATTTTGATCCGTGGTTATATTTGCGTGATCCGGCCCTACTTTTCTATCCCAGACGGATCATCACCACCCCTCACCGAGGCTAGCGCACAGAAAAACAACACTTCACGACGCCGTGATCTCAAACTCTTGACTCACTCGGTGGCGTGCGTCACACTTATTCAAACCGATCAAACGATCGGTACGAGCTTTCATCAAAGGCGATAGGAGCTTCTATGACCGCGTCATCTGCAACAGCCACCCCAAACGCCCACCACCTCAAGCACCGAAAACTTCTTGCCTCCGGTGTCGTTGGGTCCTCAATCGAGTGGTACGACTTCTTCCTCTACGGAACGGCAGCCGCTTTGGTGTTCCCACATGTGTTCTTCCCTTCGGAAGGTCCACTGGTTGCCACCCTTCTGAGCTTCGCAACATTCTGGGCAGGCTTTATCGCCCGACCTCTTGGCGGTGTCATTGCCGGACACTACGGCGACAAGTTTGGCCGCAAACCTATCGTCGTCGTCTCTCTCCTCGTCATGGGTGGAGCTACATTTGTTATCGGTTGTTTGCCGGGCGCAGAAAACATTGGTTTGGTCGCCCCGATCGCGCTTGGGCTTTGCCGGTTTGCGCAAGGTCTGGCCGCAGGCGGTCAGTGGGGTGGGCTTGCGCTTCTCCTCACCGAATCCGCCGGACCCAAGAACCGGGCATACTCCGGCTCGTTCAACCAGATCGGCGTTCCAGCAGGAGCGTTCCTGGGAAACATCGTTTTCATCACTGCCACCTACGCGCTCACACAAGAACAGTTCATTGCATGGGGCTGGCGCATTCCGTTCTGGTTCACAGCAGTTCTCTTCCCCGTCGTCCTGTTTATCCACCACAAGGTTGAAGACAGTCCAGAATTCCGCGAGCTTGAGAAGAAAACTTCCGAAACTGAATCTCAAATCGTCAAGGCTCCCCTGTGGGTCGCTGTGAAGAAGCACTGGAAGACGATTCTTCTGGGTTGTGGACTTCTTGCGTCGACCAACTGCATTTTCTACATTTCGATTGCTGGTGTTCTTAGCTATGGTGCAAACTACTTGGGCTTGGACCGCACTCACATGTTGATTGCAGGAGCCTTGGCGTGCGTCGTGGGTATCGTGACCACACCGCTCTTAGCCCTGTGGTCAGACCGAATCGGTCGCCGACCCGTCATCATCTTTGGCGGAGCAGGAATTTTCCTGTTTGTACCGATTTACTTCATGATGATCAACACTGGCAACATTTTCTTGTTCGGAGTAGCCGTGTGCGTTTCATCGGTGTTCCAGTGCGCGGTCTACGCGCCTCTGGCAGCGTTCCTGGGTGAGCTGTTCGAACCCGAGGTGCGATTCTCTGGCGCTTCACTTGCCTACCAGCTCGCAGCGATATTGATCTCCGGCGCGACACCGATCCTCATGACCTCACTCATCGCGTCTTCCGGAACCACGCACGGCGTGACAGTCATGGTCATGATCATGGGTGTCATCACGGTAGTGAGCGCCATACTGCTGAAAGAAACCAACCCCAAGTGGGTCAGGGAGGACCCTCACGCGGTTCCAGGAGAGTTCCTGTACGCAAAGAAACCAACACAGGCGACACATCGCCAGCAGGTTTCGCGCGAGGACACTGAACCCGTGTCATAGCCGCATCGCGTTGGCATAGCAAGAAGGTGGCCGGTAGCAACACTGCTACCGGCCACCTTTATGACGTCTACGCTTTACAACTGCGACACGTCGATCGCGCGCTTGAGGATCTTCCCGCTTGGCCCCTTGGGCAATGCGTCCACAAACTTGATGATCCGCGGGATCTTGTACGCCGAAAGCCTTTCACGCGCAAACTTCTCAATTTCTTCTGCGGTCAGTGTGACCCCTGGCATGGGCGTAATAACCGCCGTGACAATCTGCCCGTAGTGGTCGTCGTCCGTACCCAGCACAGCAGCTTCCAACACACCAGGGTGCTCATACATCGCTTCTTCGATCTCACGTGGGTACACGTTGTACCCACCGTGGATGATCAGGTCTTTGAGCCGGTCCACTATATATAGGTATCCGTCCTCATCGACCCGCCCCAGGTCTCCGGTGTGGAACCAGCCGTCTTCGTCGATCGCTTCAGCCGTAGCGTCTTCGCGTTTCCAGTAGCCGGGCATATTCACCGGGCCGCGCGAACACACCTCACCGACCTCACCTGCTGGCACCTCGGCGCCGGTCAGGTCCTTAATGCAGTACTCGAGTTCCGGCAACGGCAACCCCACCGACCCCGGCTTGCGCACACCGTCCAGCGGGTTCATACTGACCATCGCCGAGGTCTCCGTGAGCCCGTACCCTTCCGTGAGCACCGCACCAAAACGTTCCTCGAATTTACGAATGAGCTCAACCGCCGCGGACGCCCCACCTGAGAGCGCGAACCGCATGTGGGAGAAGTCGTAGTCGCCTTCTGGCGCGTGCACAATCGCGTTCCACATCGTTGGGACCCCGGATACCACCGTGAGTTTGTCGTGGCTCATGACCTTTAGTTGCTCAACCGGGTCGAACCGGGGTAGCAGCGTCAGCTGCGCGCCGTGAGCAACCGCGACCATAAGCACGGACGACAAGCCGAACACGTGGAACAGCGGGAGGGAGGTGCCGCCTCGGTCGTCTTCTGTCATCTTGGAGTCGATACCGCCAATGCGGGCCGCGTTGGTCAGGTTGCTCACCGTGAGCATGGCACCCTTTGGGCGTCCTGTGGTGCCCGAGGTGTACAGCAGGACCGCGACATCCTCACCCTTGCGTTCGACTGGGGTGAAGTCGTCAAACGGGGGAAGTTCGGCGAGGTCAGCCGGTGTGATCAGCTGGCAAAGTTCGAACGCGATACCAGCCTTGTCGGCGGATTCCTGGCCTGCTTGCGCCACGGCCGGGTGTGCCACGACACGGTTGGCTCCGGAGTCATCGATGAAGTAGTCGATTTCACGCGAAGTAGCCAGAGGGTTGACTGCCACGACCGTTAGCCCAATTGATTGGGCGGCAAAGAATTCCACCACAAATTCTGGTGTGGTGGGAGCGATGAGGAGCAACCGGTCCCCCTCGTTCATTTCAGCGGATAGCTGCTGCGCCCGGCGCGCAATCAACGTGGCCAACTGTCCACGGGTGATTTCCACGCGCGGTTCCGTCAACGGCCCACGCAACTGTAGGCGGTCGGGGTCTTTACGCGCGAAGTCGAAAACCGGCGTTGCGAGATTTAACGGTGCAAATTCCACGATTCTCCTTTGAAGCATGGCGGTTAGGTACTCACATACTAAAACAATATTTGCTCCCGAGCGATCGATCGGTGAAGATGTTTCTACAGACTTCATTGGGCTCGAAGAGGAGATCACATGGAAGTGAACGGGAACGTCGCGGTAGTTACCGGGGGCGCCGGTGGGATTGGGCACGCCCTGGCAGCGGAACTCGTCAGCCGGGGTGCCCGCGTGGTCGTGGCGGACGCCTCCGAGGCGGTGACCGAGGTGGCAACTAAGTTAGGGTGCCACGGTTGGCACGGCGATGTGTCAACAACCAGCGGAATTGAAGCTCTTATCGCTGAGACTGAAAAAGAGTACGGCCCCGTCGACCTGTTTTTCGCGAACGCGGGAATCATGGGACAGTCGGGGCTCGGCGACGAGGAAAGCTGGGACACCGCTATCGATGTCAACGTGCGAGCACACATCCGCGCGGCCAAGCTACTCATCCCCGGGTGGCAGGAAAGGGGACGCGGGCACTTTGTGTCGACCGCCTCGGCGGCGGGCCTTCTCACCCAATTGGGGCAGGCGGAATACTCAGTTACGAAACACGCGGCGGTGGGATTCGCCGAGTGGCTTGCCATCACGTACGGCGGCGACGGCATCAACGTCACATGCGTGTGCCCCATGGGTGTCAACACCGCGATGCTGCAGGCAGGCACAACCGCACAGAGCGTCACCGAGAAAGTGGCAGCCGCGGCCGTGACTCAAGCCGGCCCGGTTCACGAACCACAGCACGTGGCACAGATTGTGCTTGATGGGGTTGAGAACAACGAGTTCTTGGTTCTCCCCCACCCTGAAGTTCTCGACATGTATCGCATGAAGGGGTCTGACTACCAGCGTTGGATCGGCGGAATGCAGCGTTACCAAACCACCCTCACCAACCAACACAAGGAGTGAAACATGTTTGAACAGACCGAACGTGGAAAAGACTACGAAGGGCGCCTCAACGCGTTCATGGACGAGTTCGTGTACCCTGCCGAACCTGTGTACCGCGAACAGATGCGCGAAGTCGGGCCACACGGCATGCCGCAGGTTCTGGAGGACCTCAAGGCTGAAGCGAAGTCCCAGGGCCTGTGGAACCTGTTTCACCCGCACCCGGAGTGGGGGCCGGGCCTGACCAACTCGGAGTACGCGCCGCTAGCTGAGATCACCGGCCGTTCGATTGAAATCGCACCTGAGGCGATCAACTGTAACGCTCCTGACACGGGGAACATGGAAGTGTTCACGCTGTTTGGGACCGATGAGCACAAGGAAAAGTACCTCAAGCCGCTGCTGGACGGGACCATGGCGTCGGCCTTCGCGATGACGGAGCCTGCCGTGGCCAGCTCGGATGCGACCAACATTGAGTTGCTCATGAAGAAGGACGGCGACGAGTACATTCTGGACGGTCGCAAGTGGTTCGCGTCCAACGCGATGCACCCCAACCTGGGCGTGTTCATCGTGATGGGAAAGACTGACCCTAACGCGGACACTCACCGCCAGCAGTCCATGATGGTCGTGCCAGCTGACGCCCCCGGCGTCACCATTGTGCGCAACCTGCCGGTGTTTGGGTATGACGACCGTGAGGGCCACGCCGAGGTGGTTTTCGACCAGGTGCGCGTGCCGGCTAAGGACGTTCTTAAGGGCGAGGGTGAAGGGTTCGCGATCAGCCAGGCCCGCCTGGGACCAGGGCGTATCCACCACTGTATGCGTGCTATTGGGTGTGCCGAGCGCGCACTTGAACTCATGTGTAAGCGCGCGGAGGAGCGCGTGACCTTTGGTCAGAAGCTGTCGCAGCGCGCAAACATTCAGGACTGGATTGCTGAGTCGCGTATCGAGATTGACCAGGCGCGCCTGCTGACCCTGCACGCAGCGCACTTGATGGACACGGTGGGCAACAAGGTGGCGCGCACGCTCATTTCAGAGATTAAGGTCGCGGCCCCTGTCATGGCGTTGAAGGTCATTGACCGTGCGATCCAGGTTCACGGAGGTGGCGGTGTCACGAACGACTTCCCGCTGGCTTCGATGTACTCGCACATGCGCACCCTGCGCCTTGCCGATGGGCCGGATGAGGTTCACAAGATGACCATTGCCCGCCACGAACTCAAGAAGTACCGGAAGTAGAGGAAAACATGTCGTATGCACCGCTGTGGGAATCGGCCGCTCGTGAACTTGAAGAGCTCCGAAATCGCCCCTCTGAAACCCTGCCACAGATCGATTCTGTTGACGGCACTGTCGCCACACGGGTAGCGCATTGGGCACGAACACGCCCCGAAACCACAGCGGTGCATTTTTACGGCCGCGACATTACTTATGCAGAGCTAGACGATCTCGCAGATCGTGCTGCTGGATGGCTACGCTCGCGCGGAGTCAACACTGGTGACAGGGTTGCGCTGTACATGGGCAATTGCCCGCAGTACCTCATTCTTTTTGTTGCGATCATGCGCCTGGGTGCAGTGTTAGTCCCGGTGAACCCCATGTTCAGGGCGAACGACTTCACGTACGAAATCAACGATTCCTCTCCAAAAGTTGTTGTTGCCCAGGAGGAACTGCGTGAAGTTGTCGAAGCAAGTAACGCTGGCCTAGATTCTGTTCCGCATGTTGCATACACCCGGTTGAGTGACACTCTCACAGCAACGCCGGTGCCACGCGCGCCTTTTGATCGTGAAGAAGTTAGCGGGGACTGGCAGGAGATCACGAACACTGCCCCGCTTGCTGAACGCCCCGAAGTCGACCCAGCTTCTTTAGCCGCGCTCAACTACACGGGTGGCACTACTGGGCTTCCAAAAGGGTGCGAGCACACTCACGAACACATGGTTTATACCGCGCTAAGTACGCTCGCTGTGCGTGGAGTGCGCCCGGGTGATAAGCCCGAGGTCTACCTCTGTTTTCTTCCAATCTTCTGGATTGCCGGAGAAAATGCTGGCATCCTCAACCCGCTTATTGATGGCTCGACCGTTGTCCTTCTGACTCGTTATCACCCAGATGCAGTGTTGGAGCTCCTTGAAGATCAAAAGGTCACGTTCATGGTGGCTCCGACAGATGTCTACTATGAGTTGCTCTCCAAAGACGTGGCATCACGCTCTTTGAAACTTGATCAAGTTCTTGCGGTGTCGTTCGTACGCAAACTCACAATTGAGTTACGCGAACAGTGGTTGAAGGCTACTGATTCACTTCTGTGTGAAGCTGCGTATGGAATGACAGAAACCCACACAATGGACACCTCCACATTCGGGCTTCAAGAAAGCAACCAAGACCTGCAGGCGGAACCGATTTTCACGGGGTACCCAGTCCCCGGCACCCAGATAGTCGTTGTCGATCACGACCTCACCCCGGTTAAACCTGGGGAGATCGGCCAGATTCTGGTCAATTCTCCTTCGGTTCTCACCAGGTATTTCAACCGCCCCGAAGCAACTCAAGAAAATCTTGTTGAAGGTTGGTTGCTCACTGGAGATACGGGTCGTTTTGATGAACACGGTGGGCTGACCTATCTTGCTCGCACAAAGGAAATGATCAAGGTCAACGGAATGAGCGTGTTCCCTGCTGAACTGGAAACGTTCTTCAAACAGCACCCCGAGGTCGGCAGCGTTGCAGTTGCGCCGCGCAACGATAGCAAACGCGGACAGGTTCCCGTCGCATTCATTGTGCGCGCAGAAGGCTCGCAGATCACAGCAGATGAACTCACCGAATGGGCACGCCAGAACATTGCTGAGTACAAGATTCCAGAAATCACTTTTGTGGAATCCATGCCCATGACCGCGACCGGCAAGATCAGAAAAGTCGACCTTGTCGCTGCGCTTAACCAAGAGGACTGATGACACACACTCTGCTCATTGCTAACCGTGGCGAAATTGCGGTACGAATCGCGTCTACTGCTCGGCTTATGGGGATACCTACCGTGGGTGTGTACACCCCCGATGATGCCACTAGTTTGCATGCCGACACGTGCGATACCGCTGTGGAGATTCCTAGCTACTTGGACTCTGACGCCGTCCTGGATGCAGGAGTGAAGAACGGAGCAACCCTTGTTCACCCGGGGTACGGCTTCTTTGCCGAATCCGCTGAGTTCGCCCGCACGGTACGTGATCGCGGCCAAACATTTGTTGGACCAACACCGCAGGCACTTGAAGCGGTAGGTGACAAGGAACGAACCAAGTCGCTAGCGCACACACTGGGCATCTCAGTGACCCAGTCCACGGGTCTGTTGACTGGTGACACTGGAGTTGCCCAAGCAGTTCAGCTTCTCCACGAATCACCGGACGGCATAGCGATTAAGGCCGTAGCTGGCGGCGGCGGTCGGGGTATTCGCGTCGTGACGAACAAAGATGACGTGGCCCAAGCCATTTCGCAATGTGCGCACGAAGCTCGTGTGGGGTTCGGCGACGACAGAGTTTTTGCTGAACAGTGGGTTCAGAATGCACGTCACGTTGAGGTTCAGACTCTCGGTTCCTCGTCAGGCGTACACATTGTGGGCGACAGGGACTGTTCCCTGCAGCGTCGACGCCAAAAGGTTATTGAGTTTGCCCCAGCGCTGCTCGCGGAGAACGTGCGTAAAGAACTCCACGACGCTGCCCGTAAACTCCTCGAACACGTCAATTACACATCCCTTGCAACCGTCGAATTTCTGGTCACGGAATCCGGCTGGTACCTCATGGAGGTCAACCCTCGAATCCAAGTTGAGCACACTGTCACAGAGTGCGTAACAGGACTAGACCTAGTTGAGCTCCAGCTGCACGAAGCAATAGACACTGGTGTAGAAATCATTCCTGCTCCAGTCCAAAAAGTTGCTGTGCAAGCACGACTGTGTGCAGAACGTTTCACAGAAAGTGGAGACGTCATTCCCATGACGGGAACTGTCGAAGCCTTTGACGCACCGCACGACGCCGGAGTCCGCGTCGACACCTGGATTCGGTCAGGCACAGAAGTTGGCACAGCCTATGACTCGCTTTTAGCAAAAGTCATCTGCACAGGCCACGATCTTTACTCCGCACTCAATAACTGTGAACGAGCGCTCACACGCACACAGGTTCGCGGAGTCAACACCAACGTGAGCTTCGTACAGGCCCTTCTCCCTTACACCGTAAACGCGACAACATCGACGATCGACACCCAGTTGGCACGTATCGTCGAATCCGTCCCAGAAGCTCTAGTCGAAGCCGACGAACACAGCGTTCCTACGGATCTTGCAGACGGTGAAGAAGCTGTCCTCGCCCCGGTTTCAGGAACTGTGGTTTCGCTCGAACCAAACGAAGGCGAACTTGGGCTCATTGAAGCCCTCAAAATGCACCACCCCATTGTGGCACCCCCGCACGTCAACGCCCGCCCACTTGTAAACGTGGGTGACACAGTCGTTAAGGGGCAACCACTGTGGATCGTTCAAGGTGCAAACGGGGCGCATGAAAATGCCACACAAGCGACCAGCCAACCGCACCCCGGCGTTGAAGAGGTCAACGATCGCCATGCCGCCACACGTGACGACGCTCGCCCCGAGGCAGTCGCCAAACGTCATGCTCAAAACCGTCGCACTGCCCGCGAAAACCTCGCCGATTTGATAGTGCCCGGAACATTTGTTGAGTACGGTGCACTTGCGATCGCCGCGCAGCGTCAACGACGAAGCCTCGAGGACCTCATTGCCAAGACTCCCGCAGACGGACTTGTGGGCGGCATCGGAAAGGTAAAAACGACCTCGGGACCGGTCAGCGCGGTCATCATGAGCTATGAGTACATGGTGCTTGCCGGAACTCAGGGAGCTCGCAACCACGCCAAAACTGACCGTCTCCTTGAACTTGCTCACCGGAAGAAACTTCCCGTTGTCTTCTTCGTCGAAGGTGGCGGGGGCAGGCCCGGTGACACCGACATCGCTCCAGGAACTCAGCTAAACGTTTCTACCTTTGCCGCCCTGGCACGACTCCGAGGCGTTGTCCCACTTATTGCGGTTGCAGCCGGTCGCACATTCGCCGGCAACGCGGCACTCGCAGGAGTATGCGACGTCATCATTGCCCACGAAGACGCGAACATTGGGATGGGTGGACCCCAAATGATTGCCGGAGGTGGGCTGGGCACCTTTGATGTCAGCGAAGTAGGTCCTACTGCTGTTCACCGCCGTTCGGGGGCTGTTGACATTGTTGTTCCAGACGATCAAGCAGCAGTGAAAACCGTTCAAGAGGTCCTAGGGCTGTCTCAGCATGTCTCTGAGTACGTACACACTGGTGAACCACAAAACACTGTCCCGGCCGATCGACTGCGCGCATTTGATATGCGTGATGTGATCACAAGCGTTGCCGATGACGGCACGTTCCTAGAACTCCGCACTGACTACGCTTCTGGCGCAATTGTTGGGTTCATGCGGGTTCACGGGCACAGCTTTGGATTTATCGCCAACAACAACCACCACTTAGGCGGCGCAATCGACGTTGATGCGGCCAGGTCTTTCGCCCAACATATTGCATGCGTTGAAAACCTAGGTCTACCACTCATCAGTTTTGTCGACACCCCCGGTTTCATTGTGGGGCCGGAGGCAGAAAAAGAACCTGGCATGCGCGCTTTTGGCGACTTGTTCGTTGCAGGTGCACATTTCAAGGGCAGTACAGGTGCCGTGATCATCCGCAAGGCGTACGGCCTTGGAGCCATGGCAATGACCATGGGATACCTGCACGCCACCGATTTCTGCATCGCATGGCCTGCAGGTGAAATGGGCCCCATGGGCCTAGAAGGTGCTGTGCGACTGGGATACGCAAAAGAGCTTGCGCAAGTAGAAGGCGAGGAACGCGACCAACTCTATTCGCGACTCCTTGACGAACTGTATGCACAGGGCAGAGCGCTTTCAGCCGCTGAAGTCTTTGATATCGACGACGTGATTGACCCGGCGCATACACGCGAATGGATCGCGTCGCTTGTCACACCACGGTGACAAACACGTTGTCGGCGGTCTCCGGTGGCAGGTCCAAGACCTCCGGCTCACCTTCAACGCTTAACGTCAAGTACTCACCATTGACCCGCAGGGACGCAACTGCGTCCGGCACAATTCCCGTGCGTTTGAACTGCCCCAACAAAAAGGTGTCCACCTGAAGCGGTTCTCCCAGCCACTGGATCTTCACCGTCACGTCTTTATCTTTAGCGACCACGTCCGTCAGCGGACGCGCCTGAGACCCGGCTTCAGTTTCCAGCCCCAGATCTTCCAATCCCGGAATGGGGTTGCCATACGGGCTGGTCGCGGTAGATGGAAGGATCCTCGCCAGGCGCTCTTCAACTTGCCGACTCATCACGTGCTCCCACCGGCACGCTTCATCGTGAACGAGTTCCCAATCCAACCCGATCACATCGAACAAGAGCCGTTCAGCTAACCGGTGTTTACGCATCACCGAAGTAGCCAGCTGCCTTCCAGACTCCGTGAGCTCAAGGCTCCGGTCCGAATCCACAATCAGAAGTTCGTCACGCTCCATTCGCGCAACCGTTTGAGACACTGTAGGGCCAGAGTGTTCCAGACGTTCAGCAATGCGAGCACGCAACGGCCTGATCCCTTGCTCCTCAAGCTCCACAATGGTCTTGAGGTACATCTCGGTAGTGTCGATCAGGTCCTTCACATTACCCCTCAGCTCATGACTTCCACTTTGCCAGTGGCCCGTTTCATCATTCTATTAAGAAACCGATAAATCGCTAGGCATGTTTCACCGGCCAGAACACCCAGCGACTTATGGGAACAACCGTTGCGCGGTCCATGCTTCAGTGTCATCCAAACGCGCCACCTGTGAAGCCCTCACCTGAAAACGATCGTGCAACCGGCTTTCGCGCCCGTGCCAAAACTCCACCGTGTGCGCCTTCACCATGTACCCACCCCAGTTCTCAGGCCGCGTAACAGGGTCGCCAGCAGCCGCCTCGGCGCGGGCATACGCCTCATCCAACTCTTCACGGTTACCCACCGGCTGGGACTGCCGGGACGCAATCGCACCGATCTGCGAACCCCGCGGCCTGACTGCAAAATACGCATCCGACTGCTGGGCGGGAACCCGTTCAGCTACACCTCGGACGCGCACCTGACGCTGCGCCGAATGCCACGGGAACACCAACGCCACCCGCTGGTCTGCCACGATCTGGCGTCCCTTCGTCGAGTCGTAATTGGTAAAGAACACGAACCCTTCCGGGCTGAACTCCTTGAGCAGAACAATGCGCGAATCCGGACCGTCTTCATCGACAGTCGACACCACCATGGCGTTGGGCTCGTGCACGTGCTGGGCCACTTCTTCATACCAGCGACTGAACTGGTCAAACGGGTTGTCCCCCACCAGCTCATATGCGTTGTCCTGGTATTCGGCTCGAGTCGTGGCAAGCGATTCAATATGACTCATAGGCCAATAGTACCGCCGGGGCACCTGCACACTACCGCCCGGCCACCGGCACATAATACGGACCCGCCCGCACCCGCACCTTCCGCGCGCCCTACACTTGAAAATGTGACTGAGACTACTTTTACACCAATCCCGTCTGAACTGCTCCCTCGCGATGGCCGCTTTGGCGCCGGACCTGCTCGTATTCGCGACGAACAGATCAACGCGCTCGCTGAAGCCGGACGCACCGTACTGGGAACCTCGCACCGGCAAGCCCCCGTAAAGAACCTGGTCAAACGCGTCCGCGAGGGTCTCCACCGGCTGTTCTCACTGCCGGAAGGTTACGAAGTAGTCCTGGGCAACGGCGGATCCACCTGCTTCTGGGACGTCGCAACGTTTTCCCTGGTGCGTTCACGTGCCGCTCACGCGCAGTTTGGCGAGTTCGGTTCCAAGTTCGCAAAAGCCACCACACAAGCCCCGTTCCTGGAAGACTCCGTCATTTTTGACGCCCAGCCCGGCACCGCAACCATCCCGCAGGCAACCGAAGGAGTCGACGTGTACGCGTGGCCCCACAACGAAACCTCAACGGGCGTGGCAACCGACATCACCCGCCCGCACGGCATTGACGACGACGCTTTGGTCGTCATCGACGCAACCTCGGCTGCCGGTGGCCTCCCCGTAGACATCTCCCAAACCGACGTGTACTACTTCGCGCCTCAAAAGAACATGGGCTCCGACGGTGGCCTGTGGGTTGCGATCATGAGCCCGCGAGCCCTCCAACGCGCACAAGAAATCAAGGAGTCCGGCCGATGGATTCCAGCCTCCCTGGACCTGGTGACGGCCATCGAAAATTCGCGGAAGAACCAGACCTACAACACCCCCGCGGTGTCCACCTTGTTGCTCCTGGCCGAACAGATCAAATGGATCAACACCCACGGCGGCTTGGACTGGGCTACGGAGCACACCCGCACGTCATCGCAGCTGGTGTACGACTGGGCTGAGAAGCGCAGCGAAACCACCCCGTTTGTGACCGAGGTGCAGGACCGTTCCGCTGTTGTGTGTACCGTGGATTTCGATGACTCGGTAGACGCCGCCGAGGTGGCAAAGACTTTGCGCGCCTCCGGAGTTGTCGATGTCGAGCCTTACCGGAAGCTAGGCCGCAATCAGTTGCGCATCGCCACGTTCGTCTCAGTGCCACCTGAAGACGTCAAGGCTCTTCTTGCGTGCATCGATTACGTGCTGGACAACCGCTAAAGCGCACAGCCGAGCGCGACTGCGCTATGTGAAGTAGATGAAGCACCCAATCGCGAAGGCGAGCGCTGCAATCGATGCGAAGCTCAGCTCAACGACGATGCCCAGTGCCGCTGTTTTGAGGATCTCCCACGACGACGCCCACGCAGCCGAGGTGTCCTTCAAGCGCTGATATTCCATCACGAAGAGGCCCACGACAAAGCCCAACAGGAGTCCTACCACCGGGATCAGGAAGAAACCCACCAAAGCCAGGACACCCGAAACGAGGAGGGTGGACTTGGGGATTTTCATGCTCGCGAGTTTGCGACCGGTAAGCACCCACGAAGAAGCCATCCCCGCCGCGATACACAGCGTGATGACCGCAAAAACGATCCAGGTTGGAGTTGTGTTGGCGAAAATTGCCCACACCAGGCCGGCGATCCAAATGAGGATTGAGCCAGGTAGAACGGGGATCACAATCCCCATCAGCCCCACACAAATGGCCAAGGCACACAGCACGGTCGCAACGATCATCGCGGTCATTTGAGTTCCTTTCGTCGCACACAGTCTACGGGGAACCCGAATGCGACTACGGGTGAGGGTGTTGCCCGTCGTACGTGAAGTACACCAGCCTGCGCGAACGGGCCCGGTGGACGCGAAGGTTCTTCGCCGTCATCATCCAGATCGCACCAATCGATATCCCAATAACACCTGAGGCCCCTGCTACCAGCAGCGCTATTCGTGGCCCGTAAGTGTTTGCGATAAAACCAGAGATCGGGGCACCCACGGCTCCCCCACCCATGAGAACCGCCGTGTACATAGACATGACGCGACCTCGCACGTGCGCCGGAATAGTGGTCTGCACAAAACCATTCGCTGACGTCAACATGGTGATGGTGACAAACCCAACCCCCACAAGCGTGATCGCAAACAGTTCATATGTGGGTGCGACCGAAGCCAGAATCCCCACAAAACCGAATCCGCCGGCAGCCCAAAACACGTATCGCAGCCTGGGTTTTTCACGACTCGCCGAGCGCAAAGCACCTGCAACTGACCCAATCGCAATGATCGAGGACAGGAACCCAAAACCGGCGGCGTCCTTTCCGAACTCCACGCGCGCCATCGTGGCGGAAAAGATATTGAAGTTGAATCCCAAGCTCGAAATCACGAACAGGATCGACAAGACCACCACAATGTCGGGGCGCGTTTTGATGTACTTGAAACCACCCACTACAGATTTCAGACCGCGGACCTTGGATCTGGGCGAAGGATGCAGGCGAGACTTATCAAGTGAGATGAGCACCGCCAAGGTGGCAATATAGCCCACGCCACTGATCGCAAACACGACTCCTGCCCCTACCGAGGCGGTCAAGAGTCCCGCGACCCCGGGACCCAATAAGCGGGCCCCATTGAAGGACGCTGAGTTCAGTGAAACGGCGTTGGGTAGCAGGCGGTCGCCCACGAGTTCTGAAACAAAAGACTGGCGGGTTGGGGCGTCCACGCACATGACCAAGCCCAAGAACAGAGACATCCCGTAAACCCACCAGATGGTCAGCGCACCGGTTAGGTACAGGGTCAGCAAGACAAAACCGCTGGCCCCTTGAAGAGCCTGCGTGATCATGAGTACCCCGCGTTTACTGAATCGGTCGGCGATCGCCCCAGCAAACGGGAACAAGAGAAGCTGGGGACCCAGTTGCAACGCCATACCAATACCCAAGGCAGTGGCGTTGTGGTCCGTAAGTTCGGTGAGCACCAACCAGTCTTGGGCGGTGCGTTGCATCCACATACCGGTGTTAGAGGTAAGAGCTGCTGCGAACCAGTTCCGGTAATTGGGCTCGCTCAATGAGCGGAATGTCGAGCTCATGTGCCCGCCCCCATTGCGCGTGTCCTCCTACCCGCTCCCCTTTAAGCGGTCGTCCACAACCGTTTATGTACGTACTCTACGTCAGTGTTCCGTTTGGTTGCCCTGGGCGGTGTCATCGGAGTCTGTTGAAGTTTCTGACCCCGAGGTGTCCACCATGTCGAAGTGTTCGACCCTGTCGTCGACAACCGCTTGCGGTGTTTCGTCGCGGCGTTTACGCGCATCAGTTTCTGAGTGCGCGCCACACCCAGCATCCAGCGACACCACTCGCCCATCAAACGGCGACCACTCGTTGGTACACACACCAAATTGCATACGCAACGAACCCGCGATCGGCAGCAGGTACCCACACGTGGAGCAGTGCGCGGACGCGTGGCGCGCATAGTCACCCTCGGAACCAGACTCGGAACGCTCCCACCGGGAAGCGGCACGTGTCAGACCGGTAGGTGACAGGACGCGTACACGCCCCAGACCCAGTTCATAGTTAGGGATCTGGTCGACGTTGTCTCCAGCGACCACCTCGACCTGTTCGAAGCCACCTTCTAAGTTGTCGTCAAAATCTTTCTTTGGCAACACATCCCGCACGCCCAGGTCACCTGGCTGGATACGGTCTTGCCAGGGAACCCATTTGGGTGCTGTCAGGGCTTGGTCACCGGGCAACAAAGCAGTTTCACACACGGTGACGGGAGCGTCTTCTTCTGGGGCGCGCGCAATGACGGCCGTCCACGCCCACCCGGGGTACGCCGGGTCCAAACACGCGAACGTGTGGGTGGCGCTACACCGCGCTTCGCAGGTGACACCGATGTGCTCACCCACGACCTCGGCGGGTACAACGTCAAGAAGTGCCCGCCGCGCAATGTCAACAGCGTTCTCGAGAACTGGGTCCAGTTCCATCGTGGAACCGGGGTCCACAGATTCGAGCCATGCGGTAAACAGACCGCTCATTAGCCCTCCAGGTCGTCTGCGATGTGCCTGAGCACTTCAGCGACCTTATTCGAGAACACAGGGTCAGGGAATCGGCCCTGACGAAGTCCCGCCGAAGTGTCTTCAAGCAGTGTAATGACATCATCGATCATATCGGCAGACTTCTTGGGGTCACGGTTCCGCTTGGGTCCGTCCACAAGACGAGCCTTGAGAACCTGCTTTCCGCGACGCCCGTCAACAACGTCGAATTCGAGACGTGTTCCAGGCGCTACTTTCACACCGTCTGGAAGAGCAGACTGGTGCAAGAACATGTCGCCTTCGTCGCTTGTGACAAAGCCGAATCCTTTTTCTTGGTCAAACCATTTAACACGACCAATAGGCATAATTGTTTCCTTTCGGAGATGAGATAAGAATCTTGAAGATATAGAAGGAAGAGATTTACGCGTTGCGACGCTTCATGACCATGCGGACCCACAGCACACCCAGTAACAGAATTCCGAGTGGCGAGGCGACATATGCAATGGCCATCAGGAATGTAGGCGGCGTATGGTCTCGTACTCCCATGAGAACCACCGCGGCTACTGCTAACGCTCCTGCGATCGAGAAGACCAGCGCTAACACGGCCAGAAGGAAGTCCGCCCCCGTCATGGTCGACGGTCGTTGAGGTACGCGGTCTTGTCTGTCACCGGTCATGCGGCCTCCTTCCTTCAGCAAAAACAATGCCCCAAATGCTGGGCCGATGGTAAATACAGTTCGTAAATACAGTGGCGAACCCGCTTCAAGCGAGTCCGTAAATACGCGTGTTGTTCGAATATTATACCGTGCTTCGCAAACTACCGACACCTCCCCAACGCGGGTACTAGACTGAGTCGAGATGTCTACTGTGTCATTTGCGTCGTGGATCAGCTCCGCACCCAAGGAATCACTCATGGCTGTTTTAGAGTGCCGCCGTGACCTTGTCCGTTCCGACACCGCATCGTTTCAACGCTTAGCCGGTCTCGCTTCTTCCCGTGCCGCGGTAGCCGTGGGTCTGGAGTCGCTCAACGCGCAGCAACTTCAGTTGGCATGGGCAATGGCCCGTAGCGCACGCACACAGCCAGTCATCACGGACCTGCAAGAAGGCCCCGCGCTCACTGCTCTCATCAACACGGCCCTCGCTTGGCCGTCCGGCGACGGTTACCGCATCCAACCCGAAACCATTGCAATCCTGCCCACCTCGGCCGCCGCAACGGCGACGCCTCCCACATGGGCAGGCTGCCCCTCCCCAACCCCGCCGGAGCAGATCACAGTTCCACACAACGTGCCCACGAACGCCGCCGCAGCAGCGGTCAACCAAGTCTTGACAGACCTCGGCGCCGTAGTGGAAGCGCTCGCGGCTCTCAAACCTTCCCAACTGGTCCGAGGTGGGATCGGCAAACGGGACGTGTCCACTGTGGCGGCCCGCACCTCGGCGGAGGTTCCCACCGTGGTGTTCTTGCTGGAAGTGGCACGCGCGCTGGGACTCATTGGCGCTGGCGACTCACCCGACGACCCCCAGTGGATGCCCACAGTCGCGTGGGATGCGTTTCACGACGACCGTGCGGCGGCGTATGTGTCGGTCGTCAACAGTTGGCTCAACCTAGTACCCAACCCGCTTCACGTGGCCGCAGGAACCACCTGGAACGACGAAAAAGTCCACGTCTTGGGCAACCACCAGTCACCTCCAGCGCCCCGCCCCGTCATGCCGTTCGCCCGGTACCGGGTGTTGACCCTACTCAGCGAGCTTGCGCCTGATGAGCAGGCAATTACCGCCTCGGACTTGGTGGCCCATGCGCAGTTCCGCCACCCACTCACGCGCGGTTTCGACGAACCCACTGTTCGGCAGATACTGGCCGAAGCTGAACACTTAGGGCTCACGTTCACCCCGTTTCACGCTACCGACGCGTGCGGGCTCACGTACTTAGGCGCAACACTTGCCGAACATGTGAAGACGCGCATGACGGCTGAGCTCAGCCCCTTGTGGTTTGACCGCGACCGCTTGGTCGCCCCGGATGACTTCGCACAGCTGGTCACACCGCTCCTCCCTGAGCTAGAACGCACCGTGATCACCCAATCCGACCTCACCGCTATCGCCACGGGGCCCCTGCACCCGGAAACCGCGGCGGCCCTGGACCAAGTGGCAACCGTCGAAACTCGCGGGCAAGGAACCGTGTACCGTTTCACCCCCGCATCGATCACCCGCGCTCTGGAGTCGGGGCTGTCAACAGCAGCGATCCTGGAGCTCATCGAACGCGTTTCCTCAACCGAGGTGCCCGGCCCGTTGGACTTCCTCATCCGCGACACTGCCGCCAAACTGGGTCGCGTCACCGTTTCCGCCGCCCGCGGCGTCATTGTGGTCAACGACCCCGAAGAACTCGACCCGCTCATCGCCGACCCCCTCTTCGCAGCCGCGAAACTCACCAGGGTCGCCCCCACCGTGGCAATTTCCAGCGTGGGACCGGAACGCTTAAGCGTGCTCCTTTCCACGCACGGAATCGACGTCATGAAGTCATCGGCACCGGCCCCCACCCGGGCTCGCGTCCCCTCAAACACGCGCCCAGTCCGCACGCGCACCACCCGGATGAACGACCTCGGCGCATTCTATGACACACTCATGTCCCACCCCGGCGAACCTCAAAGCGCACCCACAACAATCGCGGGGACGATCCGGGAAGCGATCGACTCACGCACCCCGCTCACGCTCACCGTTGCGACCGCGACTGGTGACCGCAAAGCGGTGACGCTCACTCCCGTCGCGGTCGCAGGTGGGATGGTCCGAGGTCGTCGCAGCTCCGGGGAAGTGACCGTCCCGCTGGTCAGAGTGATCGCAGCGCAACCCAGCAAGGAGGTGTCATGAGCGGGCCTCTTATCGTTCAGTCAGACCGCACCCTTCTTTTGGAGTCCGGGCACCCGGACGCGCAGGTGGCGGGCCTAGCGATCGCGCCATTTGCGCAACTGGCCAAGACTCCCGAATACGTTCACACCTACACGATCACCCCGCTGGGGTTGTGGAATGCTCGCGCCAGCGGTTACGACGCGGAATCGGTCGTGAACACGCTGTTGGAGTACGCGAAGTTTCCTGTACCGCACGAACTTTTGGTCGACATTGTCGACACGATGGACCGGTTTGGAGTCCTCACGCTCATCGACCACCCCACGCACGGGCTGACCCTCCAGTCCACGGATGCCACCCTCCTGGAGCGGTTGCGCGCACACCCGGACATGCAGGGAATCCTGGGCCAAAAGATCGACGAAGAATCCACCGAGGTGTACCCGTCAGAGCGCGGTGAACTCAAGCACCGGCTCCTCAAACTGGGCCACCCCGTTGCCGACCGCGCCGGCTACATCAGCGGTGAAGCCCACACTATTGGGCTGAGTAACACGTGGAGCCTACGCGATTACCAACAGCGTGCCATCGACGCGTTTATTCACGGCGAATCGGGGGTCGTGGTCCTGCCATGCGGCGCAGGCAAAACCGTGGTGGGTGCAGCCACCATGGCCCAGGTGCAAACCACCACGCTGATCCTGGTGACAAACTCGGTTTCGGCCAAGCAGTGGAAAGCTGAACTGTTGCGCAGAACCAGTTTGACGCCCGAGGAGATCGGCGAATACTCCGGGAACCTCAAACAGATTCGCCCCGTCACGATTGCCACCTACCAGGTCCTCACCACCCGACGAAAAGGGTCGTATCTACACCTGGAACTGCTGGACGCGCGCAACTGGGGACTGGTGATCTACGACGAAGTCCACCTGTTGCCCGCCCCCGTTTTCCGGCTGACCGCCGGACTCCAAGCCAGGCGCAGACTAGGGCTCACCGCCACCCTGGTGCGCGAAGACGGACGCGAAGAAGAAGTCTTCTCGCTCATTGGCCCCAAACAGTTCGACGTTCCGTGGAAAGAAATCGAGGCGGCCGGGCACATCGCAACAGCAACGTGCCACGAAATTCGCGTCAAACTGGATCGGGACCTACGCACCACGTACGCCAACGCCGAAGGCGAAAACCGGTACCGATTAGCCGCCAGCTGCGAAGCCAAAGTACGCGCCACCACGCACATCGTGAACAAACACCCCGATGCCCAAATCCTGGTGATTGGGCAGTACTTGGATCAGCTCGAGGAACTGGGTGAGGCGCTCAACGCCCCCGTTCTGACCGGCAAGACTCCGGAGGCAGAACGCGAGCGCCTCTACGAAGACTTCCGCAACGGTGACGTGCGAGTTCTCGTGGTGTCCAAGGTCGCCAACTTCTCCGTTGACCTCCCGCAGGCATCCGTCGCCATTCAGGTTTCCGGGTCCTTCGGCTCCAGGCAAGAAGAAGCGCAGCGGCTAGGCAGGATCCTACGGCCAAAAGAAAACGCGCTCCCGGCCACCTTCTACACGATTGTAACGTCGAACACCATCGACGAAGACTTCGCGCAGCACCGCCGGCGCTTCCTCACCGAGCAGGGGTACTCCTACACCATCGAAAACTTCCCCCGGGACTAGCCTTCGGTTGAGCGTACCTTGGAAACCACCTCGGCCGAGGTGTCCGCAGGGTTGGTCTGCGAAGGGGCCCGTGAAGGAGGATCGTCCAGTGTGTGTTCGTCCTCGTCTGGCTCCTCCACGATGACGGGAATCTGGCCAGTTGCCGGGTCGATATCTTCGATGCGCACACGCTCGCGCTTCATCTGCGCGTTTTCACCCAGCTTGACGAAAACGACTCCAGCCAAAACGACAACTCCACCGCACAGTTGCACATACGTAGGGAGGTCGCCCAGCATCCACCACGACGCCAGAACCGACGCCGGAACCTCCAGCAGGTTTAAGAAGCTTCCCACTGTGGCACCGATGAGTTGAAGACCGATCACGCCAGTCACATACGCAAAGATCGTCACCAGCACGATCGCGACAACGGCGGCCCACCACGGGATCGTGAAGTGCGCGACCGTCACCGGCTCATACGAAACGTTGAACGGCACCAGTCCCACCGCGCAGACCAACGCGACGACAATCGCGCCCACTCCCATTCCAAACGCCAGGAGGGGGACTGTAGACACACCCATATCGGAACGCGCGGACATGACAAAGAACGTTGCCAAGCACCCCGCCGCAGCCATCGCATAGAGGACACCCAGCATGTCCAAGGTGGCACCTCGGGGGTCCAAAACAATGACCACACCGGCCATGGCCACCACCATTCCCACCAACGTGGCAACGGCAGGGTTCACGCGCGTGCGAATCCACAAGAAGAGCACGATCAAAATGGGTGCTGTCATCTCCAACAGCAGAGCGATGGACGGTTTGAGCCGCTCGACCGCCAAGAAGAACAGCAGCTGAACACCGGCCATGGTCACCACACCGTATGTGATGACGCGGACGTAGTTGCCTTTGAGGCTCGCCCACTTTCCGCGCATCGCCCACAGAGCAGGGATCATGAGGAGGGCTGCGCAGCCGGTCAGGCGCGCAAACGTCACGCCACCGGCCGACCAATCCGACGCATACATCGTCTTAGCAATTGGAGCGGCTAAAGCAAAAGCCACAACGGAAATTAAAGTGAGAACAAAACCCCACAGCGTTGGTCGTGTCGTCATCGCGTACCCCCTCACGTTTCAAACAGATAGTCACATCAAGCGACATTGGAGCAGACCGCTATTTATGCGGTCAAGAGTGTCTCGCAAAAGCATTGAACTCAATGTGATGAACCACACATTCACGTGCAGGCTAAATCCAGGAAACGTCCAGAATCAAGGAGCACACTGGAATCATGACTACTCAGCACGACAACGCCGACGTCGAAGCTACCCTGCTCGTCGTTGACGACGAACCAAACATTCGCGAACTTCTTTCCACCAGCCTGCGCTTTGCAGGCTTTGATGTTGTCTCAGCCGCCAACGGCGCCGACGCCTTGCGCCTGGCCGAGCAAAACGACCCGGACCTCTTGGTCCTCGACGTCATGCTCCCCGACATGGACGGGTTCACCGTCACACGCCGTTTGCGCCAAGCAGGCAAGCACATGCCTGTAGTGTTCCTGACCGCTCGCGACGACACGTCAGACAAGATCACTGGCCTCACGGTTGGTGGCGATGACTACGTCACCAAACCTTTCAGCCTTGAAGAGGTCGTTGCGCGTATCCGTGCTGTTCTTCGCCGCACGCACGCACTCGACGAAGAAGACGACGCTGTTCTCAACGCTGGAGACCTCGAACTCGACGACGACACGCACGAAGTACGTCGTGCAGGCATCTACATCGACCTCTCCCCCACCGAATTCAAGCTGTTGCGTTACCTCATGCTCAACGCCAACCGCGTACTGTCCAAGTCACAGATCCTGGACCACGTGTGGGAATACGACTTCGGCGGAGACACCGGTATCGTCGAGTCCTACATTTCGTACCTGCGTCGCAAAATCGACGTTGCTCCAGAAACGGACGAAGCTGGCAACCCCATTGAGATGGAATGGACCCCCATGATCCAAACCAAGCGCGGGGTCGGCTACATGCTTCGGACACCCGAATCTAAGTAAACGTGGTTCCGTCTCTTACGGCACGCCACAGCAACTTGGGCAAAGCGCCTCTCTGGGACAGTTGGTCTCTCACCACCAAACTGCTCACCATCATGATGACCCTCATGACTCTGGTTCTGACCGGAACCGGGGCGTGGACCCTAGAAAACCTGCGCGCCAGCCTGATTGAACGCACAGATGAGAGGCTCGTCAACGCCTCGCAGGCACTCGCTATTCAAGCGGCTGAACAGGTGTTGACGCCCTCTCCTATTAAGCCCCGGTCGGAAACGAGCGAATCCGTTCGCAAACTTTTGCCCGGTAGCTACTATGTGCAGTTCTTTACTCAAGGCGGCCAGGAAATCGGCTCGCCTCTGGCACCTTCTGAAACCAATGTGCCAATTTTGCCCACCATCGATGAGCAAAAAGTCAGCGATATGCAAGGGCAGCCGTTTAGCGTGCCTGGCACCAAATCGCAGTGGCGAGTCCTAGCTCTGCATGTCCAGGACTCCGACATTGTGGTCGCAATTGGCGTGCCGTTCGACCGCGATATTGACGGCATTAGCGAATACACCCAGAACACGATTGTGGGTATCGGAATGCTGGCGCTGGCGATCGTGGCGGGCGTGGGTTATTTCGCCATCACCAACACGTTCCGTCCCCTAAAAGAGATCGAAGAAACGGCCTCTCGGATCGCTGACGGGGATCTCTCGCAACGTGTTCCTGAGTACCCCCGCAACACCGAGGTGGGGCGCCTTTCCGCTGCCCTGAACACCATGCTGGGGCACATTGAGGATTCGTTCGACAGTCGACGTCGAAGCGAAAACCGGATTCGTCAGTTCGTGTCAGATGCCTCCCACGAACTGCGGACCCCACTCGTCACCATTCGCGGGTACGCCGAACTGTACCGGCAAGGCGCCGTCAAGGACCCCGAAATGGTTGGCCAGGCAATGAGCCGAATCGAAGCCGAAGCCAAACGCATGGGGGTCCTCGTCGAAGACTTGGTCACCCTGGCCCGCCTCGACGAAAGGCGACAGGTCGAAACCGGCTGGATCGACCTCGGCGCCGTTGTTCGCGACGCGGCTGCCGACGCAGCCGCACAAGCACCCGACCGCGACATCAGTTTCATTGCCCTGGACGGCACTGATGCTAAACCCGTTCCAAAAATCTACGGGGCAGAATCTAAGATTCGTCAGGTCATCGTCAACCTCGCAGGCAACGCGGTCCGCCACACGCCAGCCGGAACCGCAATCGAGTTTGCCGTGGGCACCGTGGGCGTTCCAGTTCTCGACGCAGGCTCCGAGAACGACAGGGTTGGCAAGGATAAAACCGGCAAAGACAAGGCCGGCAAAGACAAGGCTGGCAAAGATAAGGCCGGGAAGGACAAACCTACCCAGCTCACCCGCACAAAGTCGCTCACCAGCCGCATTCTTAAACGCGAACCTCTGACCGAACAGTCCAACCACGCGATCACCCCTGACGTCAACACCATGGGCGTACAGGTGTCGGACAGTTACAAAGGCTTCCCCGCGGGCCGGGTTAGGTTTGAGGTCCGCGACCACGGTGACGGAATCGACCCCGAGGAAGTCCCGCGCATTTTTGAACGCTTCTACCGCCTCGACGCGTCACGAACACGCGACACGGGAGGATCCGGCCTAGGGCTTTCGATTGTCAAAGCAATTGTCGAGTCGCACCACGGGAAAATTTCCGTACAGCCCACACCAGGAGGTGGCGCAACGTTCCGCGTCGACCTGCCTATCCCGCCGGAAGAACCCAGAAAGGAACAACAGTGAGTAACAACCCGTTCGGCCCAGGGTCAGGCCCTGACGATCAATCGTTCCCTCGCACGTTTCCACCGGCGGAACAGCAACCACAGCAATCCGCCCAACCCCAGCAGCCCATGGTACCTCAGCAGAATTCGGGATACGGGAACAATGGCTACCAAAACTCATTTGGCTCAGCTCCCGCACCCGACCACACGCCAACGGCCGTGACACCCCAACCTGGAGCAACCTCGGCACCCAAAGAACGCAAGGGGCCCTCATGGGGCGGCGTCATTGCGATCGCAACGGTCGCAGCCCTTCTCGCCGGCGGAATAGGAGCCGGCGCCACCTACGCCCTGCAGTCGCTACAGAACTCTTCTTCTGCACAAGAGACCTCGACTGCAGACGAGAAGATCAAGACCGCCGACGTTCCCGACTGGGCCACCATCGCCTCCGACGCGGCCAAAAGTGTGGTCGCCATTCAGGTGGGGCGCGACGGAAAAGTAGGCGAACTTGGGTCCGGGTTCGTGTACAAGAACAAAGACAGCGACAGCCTGTTTATCGTCACCAACAACCACGTGGTTGCAAGCGGTGACTCCGCCGGCGGCGAAGTCAAAGCTGTCTTCCGAAGTGGCGCCACCGTGGCTGCCGAAATTGTTGGCCGCGACCCAGAAACTGACGTCGCCGTTTTGAAAATGAAGGATGTCCCCCGAGGTGTCGACGCACTTCCCGTGGGTAACTCGGATGCTCTCAAAGTGGGCGAGCCTGTTATGGCGTTGGGTAACCCACTGGGGTTGGCCGACACCGTGACAACAGGAATCGTTTCCGCGCTCAACCGTCCCGTTGCCACGGCAAACCCAGGCAAGAGCGACCAGCCGGAGGTCGCTACGATCACCAACGCGATCCAAACCGACGCGGCGATCAACCCTGGTAACTCCGGTGGCCCGTTGGTGAACGGGGCCGGGAAAGTGATTGGGGTCAACAGCTCTGCAGCCGCGCTGCCAGGCACTGCCGAGAACGGTCAGGCTGGTTCGATCGGTATTGGGTTCGCCATTCCGATTGCCCAGGCGACCTGGATTGCCGACCAGCTCATTGATACTGGGCAGGCAAAGCACGCGTATCTGGGCGTGAAGATCGTCTCTGGAGACGTCTCCAGGAGTGGTGTGACGGTTGGTTCAGCTGTCGTTGACGGTGTGGAAAACGGTTCGCCAGCTGACCAAGGTGGCCTCAACAAGGGCGATCACATCGTGGCGTTTAACGACACCCCCGTGAATGGGGCTGTGAGCCTCCAAGCGCTCACGCGCTCAAAGAAGGAGGGTGACACGGTCAAACTCACAGTTGTCCGAGGTGGTCAACCCACTGATCTGAACGTCACCCTGGCTGCCAAATAGGTGGAGGAACTCTGTGGATGACGGTAGCCACTGCGTGGCTACCGTCCTGTGGACGTGGGGCAGTTTTCCACAAGCGCTGTTTTGCCTGTTTCCTTTGCGCCCGTGGGCCTGCACTGTGAGAACACATCAACTCAAACGATGTGATATCTCCAGAAAGGAACGCAATGTCATACTTCGAAGTCGATTCAGAGCGCGTCATCTCCGCGGCCGGCATGGCCAACAAGAGCGTCGAAATTCTCAGTACAGAAACTGACGCGTTGATGTCCCAGTTAAACTCCCTTGCCGACAGCTGGAAAGGTGGCGCAGCGCAGAACTTCCAGACGGTTGCAAATGAATGGGAAGGCGTCCAGCGGCGCGTTCACGAATCTCTTGGAAAGATTCGCGACGCATTGCAGACAGCAGGAACCCAGTACTCAGATGTTGAGAACTCCAACATGAGAATGTTCAGCGCGTAGACCGCACATACGCGCGAGTGGCATGTCTCTGTGGTCGTCTCACTAAAGAAATTCACAGCGGAACACAGTAGTGTTAGGTGTGGACGTATCGACCAAATTAACGGTCAAGTAGGTGACCAAGGAGACATCCGCTCATGAGCATCTTTAAGCGCATCGCCATGCTTTTCGGCGCAAAAGCCAACAAGGCTTTGGACAAAGCCGAAAACCCCAACGAAACCCTCGACTACTCGTACCAAAAACAGCTCGAACTGCTTCAGAAGGTTCGTCGCGGTGTAGCTGATGTGGCGACTAGCCGTAAACGTTTGGAACTCCAGATTGGCCAGCTCGAACAGCAGCAGGACAAATTGCAGGGTCAGGCGCAGAAGGCAATGGAAATGGGTCGTGAAGACCTTGCTCGTGAAGCTTTGACGCGCAAGTCGGGCCTCAACCAGCAAATCGCAGACCTGCAGGCTCAGCACCAGAACCTGCAGGCTGAAGAACAGAAGCTCGTCAACGCGTCGCAGCGTCTGCAGAGCAAGGTTGAGTCCTTCCGCACTCGAAAAGAAACCATCAAGGCGAACTACAACGCTGCCGAGGCACAGAGCAAGATCGGTGAGGCGTTCAGTGGCATCTCCGAAGAGTTCGGCGATGTGGGACTGGCAGTTCAGCGCGCCGAAGACAAGACTGCTGCCTTGCAGGCTCGCGCCGGAGCCGTTGACGAACTGATCGCCAGCGGTGCTCTCGAAGACGTCTCCGCAGGGCCCAACGACGACATCGACCGCCAGCTCGCTCAGTTGTCGAGCGACTCCGATGTCGAAACTGAGCTCGCTCGCATGCGTGACTCACTGCCCGCTTCCAACAACGCGGCACGCCCGCAGCTGGAAGAAGCACAGGACGCACAGGTCGAGGGAGAACAGAAGTGATCATTCGCGTGATGGGCGAAGGCCAGTTCAATGTGGCCGACGTCGATGAAAACCAGCTTCAAACGTACGACAACGAAGTAGAGAAAGCAGTCGCCGACAAGGACCTCGAACACGTCCAGGATGCACTTACACGCCTGCGTGACTTCGTTCTGGAACACGCCACACCAGTAGACGAAGACTACCTGGGCCCGTCAGATATCGTGATTCCTTTCGCTGACTCAAACCTTGAAGAGATCGATGAACTGCTGACTGGCGAAGGATTCATCCCAGACCTCTCATAAAACCACATAAAAGGAGGCTCCCGTGTCTGCGCGTGGGCGCTTTGTCAAAGACCATGGCCTGAACTTCCGAATGAGCATGGCCCTGTTCCTCAACGGGCTGATTTACGTCATTCTGATTTTGGGTATCTGGTACGTGCTGGGGCGTAGCCCAGCAGGTGTTGCAATCGCCCTCGTGATTAGCGTGGGAGCCTTCTTTTTCCAGTGGTACTTCTCCGACTCGCTCGCGCTCCGCGCTATGCGCGCACGGGTGGTCTCCGAGCAGGAAGCACCGGAGCTTCACGCAATCGTCGACCGCTTGTGCCAACTTGCAGACTCCCCCAAACCACGTGTGGCATATTCGACTTCACCTGTACCAAACGCCTTCGCAACAGGACGATCCCCGCAGCGTTCCGTGGTGTGTGTGACGCAAGGGTTATTGCAAACACTTGAACCCAAAGAAGTCGAAGTTGTCCTCGCCCATGAACTCTCCCACGTTGCGCACCGAGACGTCACAGTCATGACAATCGCTGGTGTTTCCGGTGTCGTTGCGGGGCTCATGGTTCGCATGGGCTACTACACGCGCTACCGCGGTTCAAGCAATAACAACAACGGCGCCTTGATCCTCCTTGGACTCATGGCGGTAGGTGCCATCGTATATGTGCTCAGCTTCTTCTTGATTCGCGTTCTTTCCCGTTATCGTGAGCTCGCAGCCGACCGCGCGGCCGCTCTTCTCACTGGCGCCCCGTCGACTCTCGCCTCGGCCCTAACAAAACTCAGCGGACAGATGACCAACGTTCCCACGCAAGATCTGCGTGCGCAGGGGGCCGCAAACCACTTGGCATTCCTGCCCGCGGTCAACGGAAAGTCAGTCAAACAACTGTTCTCGACCCACCCGTCGCTGGAAAAGCGCCTCGAACAGTTGAGCAAGATTTCGACGCAACTGTCGCGTCCGCAGTAGACCTGACACACGCTCAATGGCAACGATGACGAAGGCACGGTATGGGATTCTTTGACGCGCTCATGGGCCGTAGCAAGCCCAAGAAACCAAAACTCGACAACCTTTTTGCAGTTCCCGGCGCAACCCTCACGCTCGAGGTGGCAACTGATTTCACGCCCACGGGAGTCGCCGCGGTTGCCTTCCGCGCCATGGAGGGTGCCGCGATTGCTCAGGCCGAACGCGAAAGTGTCGACCTCATCAAAATGGACGACGCCACCAGTGTTCGACAAGAATCCGACGAGTTCGGATACACGTGGCAAGTCATCCGTGACCAAGACAAAGACATGTCACGGCTCATGACAAACGTACACGCGATTAACTCGGCCCTTGAAAACCAGGGCTTCGGGCCCATGCTCTTGTGCTCTGCCACGTACTTCCGTGACTCAAAAGGGCAAAATGCCGCCATCGTGTACCTGTATAAGCGCGGGACCTTCTACCCGTTCGTTCAAACGGGGAAGAACACACGCGACACGTCAGTGGAGTTCAACCTCAAAGCCGCTATCGGCGCCGACCTCCCCATGGAAGATGACACGTCCAAGTGGTCACCCCTGTGGGATGCCCCGGGCATGACGGACCGTTAGCCGCGACCCGAAATTTCGAACTCAACCCCAGCGACACTCACCACATCGCCGATCCGCAGGGTGGCACCTCGGCGGGTATCTACCTGACCATTCACGGTCACTTCCCCACCCTGGATCATCTCTTTAGCCATGAAGCCGTCTTCGGCTACACCGTGAAGTTTGAGGGCTTGGCCAAGCTTGATTGTTTCGTCGCGAATCTCGAGTTTTTCCATCAGAAGTCGAACCCACCAAAGTCTCCGCCGCCAAAGTCGCCACCGAAGTCTCCTCCGCCGAAGTCGCCTCCGGCGTCTGCGCCACCGGCGTCCCCGCTCATAGCGTCGTGGTATCCGTCCGTGTACGAGCCGTCAAAATTGTGCGCGCCACCAAACATCATGGCTCCCATGAGCATGCCCGGAAGCAACCCGGAACCAGCGTAAGAATTGAAGTACCCCCGGTTATACGCGGCGTACGAAGGTCCGGCCTCCCAGTAGTTCCGGCGCGTGTAGCCGTCCGCTGTAGTGACCTTGCGGGCGGCAGGTTCGGCACCTACGGCAACACGTTCCGCATCCGCTGCGCACACCGGAATCGGCCGAGGTTGCCCGCCCACGGGCGCCCAATCGACGTTCTCGACGCTGGGGCCGTGTTGCGGATTGAAAAAGCACGGCGGAGTGCGAGTGGGCAGAGGTTTCCCGTCAACGCGAGCCCGGACGCAACTGGCCGCATACCGGCCGTCTTCCAGGGCCTCCGTGACATGTTTAATGGCTTCCGGGTCCTTAACCCGCTCCAAGGTTTCCTTTGCCGTTTCATACGCATTCAGAGCGCGCTGGTAGTCCTGACGACCACCTTCATTCAGCTCAACACCTGCAGTAATGGTGTCCAAGTACGCGACTTCCTCGCCAAACTCAGTCACATCTTCGTGAGCGGTTTTCTTCACTGCTTCCAAGGCTGCCTGCGCACGAGCCTGTTCCTGTTGTTTATTTGATCGGTGAATCATAAACGCGCCCACGAACGTCACCGCGAGCAAAACAAGAAACACGTAAAGCATTCAAACCCTTTCAGGGGATGAGACCTTAATTGAGTGCCACTATTATCGCGAATCACTCTGAGCACAAGCTGAGTTCTACCAGGTGTTTCACCGCTATTTGAGCGGGTAAGAGGTAAGCGAACGACGCCTTTGCCCGTGCGTACTTTCTAACTTGTGAGTTCAGCACAGCCCTTAATGATGGTGAGAACTCCACCCAGCATCGCTAAAGACAACATGACCACACGGGAAAACTGCACCGGAACCTTACGCGAACCGAAATCACCGACCACCTGGCCAACTAACAACGCGGCAACCACGCCGAGCCACACCTCGGGAGCCAACTGCGGCCACGCAGACTCCTCCAGGACTAGTTTGCTCGCAACCGACGCCATCCCAATCGTGATGAAAACCGGCTGGATGGATGCAGCGAAAGCGATCTGTTGCCACCGTGTCAGCACGGCGTAGGAACTCAAGAACGGCCCGCCCATGCCGGCCGACGCGTTCATGACCCCCGCACCGGCACCAAACAAGAATGCGTTGCGCGAACAAAACTTGATGGGGTCGAAGATTCGGCTCAAATACAGCGACGTAGCAAGAGAGCCCACAATCAACACACCGATGAACACGTGGAGCCAGGAGCTGGGCATACTGTTTGCGAGCAAGGCACCCGGGAACGTACCAGCAAGCGCGCCCGCGATGAGCACACCCGACTGCTTCCAGTGGACATTTCGCCACGTTCGAGCGAACACAATGACGGACGACAAAGCGCCCAAGATATTCACCAGCACAACGCCCGGAATTGGGGCGAGAACGAGAACAATGAATGGCCCGGAGACCAGCGCAAAACCCATGCCTGCCATCCGCTGTAAGAGTGCGCCCACAAAGGCGGTGCTACAGATCACAAAAATGGCAAGAGCCATTCGCCCACTGTAGCCCAATGTGGCCCTCTACCGAGCGGTAGAGGGCCACATCTGAGACGAGCGGTTACGGACTAGAAGTCCATGCCACCCATACCACCAGTTGGGTCAGCAGGAGCCGCAGGTGCAGGCTCAGGCTTGTCAGCCACAACTGCTTCGGTGGTGAGGAACAGACCTGCAATCGATGCAGCGTTCTGCAGTGCTGAACGCGTCACCTTAACAGGGTCGTTAATTCCTTCAGCAAGCAGGTCGACGTATTCGCCGGTTGCTGCGTTCAGGCCGTGGCCGTCTTCCAGACCGCGGACCTTTTCAGCTACGACGCCAGGCTCCAGACCTGCGTTCGTTGCAATCTGCTTGAGAGGAGCGTCAATAGCGACCTTCACAATGTTGGCACCGGTTGCTTCGTCACCTTCAAGCGACAGAGTGTCGAATGCCTTCTTGCCTGCCTGGATCAGAGCAACACCACCACCGGCGACGATACCTTCGTCAACGGCTGCCTTAGCGTTGCGGACAGCGTCCTCAATGCGGTGCTTACGTTCCTTGAGCTCAACCTCGGTAGCAGCCCCAGCCTTGATGACTGCGACACCACCAGCGAGCTTTGCCAGACGCTCCTGGAGCTTCTCGCGGTCGTAGTCGGAGTCGGAGTTTTCGATCTCCTGGCGGATCTGAGCTACGCGACCAGCAATCTCGTCGGAGTCTCCGGCACCTTCCACGATCGTGGTTTCGTCCTTGGTGACAACAACCTTGCGTGCGGTACCCAGAAGGTCCAGGGTCGCGTTTTCGAGCTTGAGGCCAACTTCTTCCGCAATGACCTGACCACCGGTGAGGATCGCGATGTCAGCCAGCTGAGCCTTGCGGCGGTCACCAAAGCCAGGAGCCTTAACAGCAACCGACTTGAAGGTTCCGCGGATCTTGTTCACAACCAGAACTGCGAGTGCTTCACCTTCGACGTCTTCTGCGATGATCAGCAGAGGCTTACCGGACTGCTGGATCTTCTCCAGAACCGGCAGAAGGTCCTTCACGTTCGAGATCTTGGAGTTGACGATCAGGATGTATGGGTCTTCGAGAACCGTTTCCTGACGCTCGGCGTCGGTGACGAAGTATCCGGAGATGTAGCCCTTGTCGAAGCGCATACCTTCAGTGAGCTCAAGCTCAAGACCAAAGGTGTTGGATTCTTCAACGGTGACAACGCCTTCTTTACCGACCTTGTCGATAGCTTCGGCGATCAGTTCACCAATTGCAGGGTCACCAGCCGAAATACCAGCGGTAGCAGCGATCTGCTCCTTGGTTTCGACGTCCTTAGCGGTTTCGAGAAGAACCTTGGTGACTGCTTCGACAGCCTTTTCGATTCCGCGCTTGAGGCTCAGTGGGTCAGCACCGGCTGCGACGTTACGCAGACCTTCACGAACCAGAGCCTGAGCGAGAACGGTAGCGGTAGTCGTACCGTCACCAGCGATGTCGTCAGTCTTCTTCGCTACTTCCTTAACCAGCTCGGCGCCGATCTTTTCGTAAGCGTCTTCGAGCTCGATTTCCTTAGCAATGGAGACACCGTCGTTGGTAATCGTCGGTGCGCCCCACTTCTTTTCCAGCACAACGTTGCGACCGCGAGGTCCCAGCGTCACCTTGACTGCATCAGCCAGGGTGTTCAAACCAGTCTCGAGGCCACGACGAGCTTCTTCGTCAAATGCAATGAGCTTTGCCATAGTGGCGAGCATCCTCCCTGTGCGGGTGGCTTATTTTCACGTCATACAGAGCCCGCGACGGCGGGGTTTATCTAACCGATTCCCTTCTTCGGTTTAACAAACCCTCATCTGCACTCAGTGCTTGCCACGTCTAGATTTAGCACTCTCCACCATCGAGTGCAAATACAGAACGCCTGAGGCGCCCGAAAGTCGATGAGAATCGCGTTTAGAGGGGCGTAACAGCTTCAGCCTGCGGGCCCTTGTCACCCTGTCCTACGTTGAACTCAACCTGCTGGCCTTCTTGCAGTGAACGGTATCCATCCATCTGGATCTCCGAGTAGTGCACGAAGATGTCTTGGTCGCTGTCGTCAACGGTGATAAACCCGTAGCCCTTTTCAGCGTTGAACCACTTGACCGTTCCCTGCGTCATTGTCATCTCCAACTGTGTATTGCTTCGCTGCGTACGTGTAGCACTCCCGATACTACAGAGGTTTAACCAATGTTTTTGCAGGTCGCAGCGTATTTATGCCCTGTTAGCTCCACACATTTGCGCCCATATATCCAAAGGAAATATCGCCAAAAACGCAAAACAACACAAAGACCCTAATTTCTCACGCAGATGCGACACATAGCGTCGATCCTCGTAGGAAAATGCACAGAAAAAATTTTTCAACACGGCGTGTGCAATAACCGCACATGACCCACGCGTTTATTCGCTAACGCCGGCTTCTTCACCGGACTGGTCACCAGCGCCACCGTCGGATCCACCATTAGACCCATCGCCAGCGTCGCTCCCATCACCGCCGCCACCGTCGGCTTCGCCACCGGACTGATCGCCACCGTCGGATCCACCACCGGACCGGTCACCAGCTCCACCGTCAGAGCCGTCAGGTTGGTCGTTTCCTCCACCACCGGAGTCACGACCAGCCCCGCCGGACCTGTCGCCAGAACGACCACCGGAGTCACGACCAGACCTGCTACGGGATTTGCCGCCAGAGCGATCACCAGAGTCGCGACCAGCCCCACCGGACCTGTCGCCAGAACGACCGCTGGATCCACTTCCAGATCCGCCACCTGTGCGACTATTGGCCACCCCGTCACTGTCTTCACCGGCATCCTCGCCAGATCCACTACTCGCCTCGTCAGAGGGCTCTTCCGAACCCGCGTTCTTGGCAATATCCGAGTTCAGCAAAAGCGTGATGTCGGTGCTGTATTCGGAGCTGGACTCGACTTCTTCTACTCCGATGAGTTCGGCCAGCTCTTTGGCTTCTTCCTCAAAGTCGTCCGCGTAGTACACCACCGACGTCGACGAAGCTGACCGTCCAGGCTCCGTCTTGACATCCTTCCACCCGGCGTCTTCGATCTTCTTTGCGATCTCTTTTTCAGCGCCGGTCACACCAGATGCGTTGAGCACCTGCACAGTGCCCGAGTGCTCCTTGACATCGACCGTAGTTTCGGTTGGTGCTGGTGTTTCGGTTTCGCTGTTTGCTGGCTCAGCCGTCTGTTCTTCGGGGTCAACGGCAGAAGAACCAATGATCCGCACTGCGCCGATCACGAGCACAAGAGCGACGACCGCCAGAACGGCAATAAGCGAAATCGCTGCCGTCTGACTCATACCACTCGATTGGCGACGGTGCGCTCCCTTTCGCCCCGAAGGAACGATGGAGTCGAATTCGTCTCGTGGGTATTTGGTCATGTTTTAACGGGCCATCCTCTGTGCTCGATCACGCTGGCGTCCGTCCCGGATTCGACGGAGACGTTTGATCAAAATAGGGTCTTGCTCATACGCGTGCGGGTTATCCAAAAGTGAGTTCAGAATCTGGAAGTATCCGGTCGAGCTCATGTTGAACTGTTCTCGGATCGCGTGCTCCTTGACACCACCAAGAGTGTGCCACTGCCGCTCGAATTCGAGCACCTTCTGCTCGAGCTCACTTAGCTTCTCAGACTCCATGTCACCTTCCTTCACTGCGCGCTATTCTACCCACCATTGACCGTCACGCATTTCAGACACTTCGAGGGAAGAAGAAACGGGAGCGCTCTGCACTCCCGTTTCTGTCACGCCGAGGTCGTTCTCACCCACCGTTGGCACGGTGAGTGTCCGCGGGTGAGGCTCAGCGAATCGCTACGTTGATCTGCTTGATCTGGGTGAAGCCTTCGAGCATTCCTTCCAGCGAAGCCTCGCGTCCGAATCCAGAGGTCTTCATACCACCGTAGGACTGACCGACCTGCTGGCCACCACCCTGGTTGACCTGGACCCAACCGGACTCAATTGCATTAGCAACGCGCAACGCACGGTCGATGTCCTTAGTGAACACGTATGCTGCGAGTCCGTAGTCGGAGTCGTTTGCCATAGCAATGACTTCTTCTTCGGTTTCGAATCGGATGACCGAAAGAACCGGACCAAAGATCTCTTCGCGACTGGTCTGCCAGTCGTTCTTGGCGTTGGCGAACACAACAGGTGCGTGGTAGAAACCAGGCTCACCAACCTCCAGGGAGTCGCTGCCGTCGTATGCGACGTCCACACCCTCCATAGAGCGACCGATTTCAATGTACTGCGCGATCTGGTCGTACTGCTTTTCGTTGATCACACATCCGATGTCGGACGACTCGTCGCGTGGGTCACCGACCTTCATGCCCTTGATACGCTCAACGAGCTTACCCAGGAATTCGTCGTAGATGTCTGCGTGGATGAACAGACGCGATCCCATCGTGCAAGACTGCCCCTGACGTGCAAAACGTGTCGACAGCAACACCTGGTCCAGAACCTCGTCCGACATTGCGTCGGGGAATACGATGTTGGGGCTCTTACCGCCCAACTCCATTGATGAGTGAGCAAGCCGGGAGCCTGCCACCTCGGCAACATGGCGACCCACGCCAGTAGAACCGGTGAAGGACACCTTGTCGACGTCAGGGTGCTGCGTGAGCGCTTCACCAATGACCGATCCCTTACCCGTGACAACGTTGAGAACACCAGCGGGGAGGATGTCGCCAATCACCTGAGCCATTCGCAGAATAGTCAGAGGTGCGTCTTCTGCACACTTAAGAACAATCGTGTTTCCAGCAGCCAAAGCTGCAGGGGTTTTGAACGCGGCGATCATGAGTGGCGAGTTCCACGGAAGAATACCGGCAACAACACCGAGCGGTACACGCTTGGTGAAGTGCAACTGGTCTGGCCCCGTTGGCAGGGTGTTGCCCTTCACTTCGCCTGCAACTCCACCAAAGTAGCGGAACAGATCCACGAGGATGTTGGTTTCTGGGCGGGCCTGCGTGCGAACCGCATTACCGGTGTCCAGGGCAGTGAGCTGAGCAAGGTCCTCCGACGCTTCTTCCAGTGCATCGGCGCACTGGGTGAGCAGCTTCTGACGTTCCTTGAAGTGCAACTGTGACCATGCGGGGAACGCGGCGCGGGCTGCTTTGACCGCTACATCAGCGTCTTCAGCTTTTCCGTTAGGAACGGTTGCAATGACCTGGTTGCGGTCAATGGGGGTGATGACGTTTGAACGGCTTCCGTCAACCGCTTCAACCCATTCACCACCAATGAACATCTGCCAGTCTTGTGCCTGAGGGAAATCAGCCATGTCGATCCTTTCGTTGGATAAACCTCCCAGCCAGCATAGCGACACCGAGTGACGCGCGACACATTAGCCCGCGATCTTCACACACGCAAAATTTGCACACGGGCTGTGCGCCCTGCACTAAGCTCGAGAATATGGCTCTGACTGACATCATGGCCCCCGACTGGGCCCACGCAATGGAACCTGTTGCAGACAAGATCGCCCGCATGGGCGACTTCTTGCGCGCTGAGATCGCCCAGGACCGTGGCTATCTGCCTGCCGGGAACGCGGTTTTCCGTGCCTTTGAAGAGCCCCTGGCCAACGTCAAGGTTCTCATTGTGGGACAAGACCCCTACCCCACCGTTGGCCACCCCATTGGACTGTCGTTCGCAGTCGACCCGCACGTCCGCCCTCTCCCCCGCTCCCTTGCCAACATTTACCGCGAACTGCACGACGACCTCGGCGTGGAACCTGCCCAACACGGAGACCTGCAGGCGTGGCAGCGCCAAGGCGTTATGCTCCTCAACCGGGTTCTCACCGTTTCGCCAGGGGCCCCAGGGTCGCACAGGGGCGCGGGCTGGGAGGACATCACTGATCACGCAATCCGGGTATTGGCCCGCCGAGGTGGTCCGCTGGTTGCGATTTTGTGGGGCCGGCAGGCGCAGTCCCTGGCTCGCGAATTAGGGGACGTGCCCACCATCGAGTCGGCGCACCCGTCGCCCTTGTCGGCTTCCCGCGGGTTCTTTGGGTCGCGGCCGTTCAGTCGAGCGAATCGGATTCTTCAGGATCAGGGTTCTGAGCCTGTTGTTTGGCGTTTACCCGACGCTTCATAAACGGGCGCACAATAAAGTCACCCAGGATTGCTCCCACACCAATAGCAGCGTTCGCGGTCAGGGCGGCGAACAGGGCAGACAGACCGTTTGCAAGGCTCACGAATTCTTCCGGTTCAACGATCTTGTACACCGACGAGAAGATCGACAAGCCCTGCAGGAGCGGGAAGATGGTGGGGATCATGAGCACGATGACCGGCGCGCCACGTTTAAACGCCGCGGGGCGACACAAGAAACCAACCACGGTCGACGAGACGAAACACGCCAGAATGTTTCCTACACCCAACACCATGAGCCCCACGAGAACCACAAAACCGATCAGCCCAATGACCCCAGCGATCATCACGGTTCGTTTAGCGGCTTGATACCCAATAGCGCCACAGGCCGCCACCAAGAACGCGGCGAACAAGGCAACGATTGTGGTTAGGGCGTCAAGCCCGCTCGAGCGGACAATCACGTCAATTTCGCGCAGGTGCATAAGGCGCCCAACGTACAAGCCGAACGCAATGCCGGACACAATCCCGGCAAAGGACATAAACAGCGTGATCGATCTGCCCGCTGCCGTGAGCGGGAAGTCCGTGAGCGCGTCTTGTACCGCAGACACCAATGTCACCGTGGGGAGCAGGAGCACGATTCCCCCGGCGATCATGTATTGCGGGCTGGCGATCAGTCCGAACGAGTACGTGACCATCGCGACCAACGTCACCACGACCGTCTGCGCCATGATCACGAAGAATGGCGGCACGCTGACGCGGTAGAGGACCTTTCCGAACCAATCGGACGCAATCGCGATCACAAAACCCAGGATCGAAGCCACGCCATTTCCACCAACCAGGTTGATAAAGCACATGACAAGAACACCCCACGCCAGGGTGACGACCCATTCGGCGTACGGCCGTTTCTGCCGGCGAATCGCGTCGAGCCTGGAGCGTGCTTCGTCGTAGTCGATCTTGCCGTCGACCATGTCAGCGACGAGCGAATGAACGGAAGACAGTTTGGCGAAGTGAAGAGACAGCGCACGCACCACACGCACAACCGTGAGGAGTTTACCGTCGGGGTCGGAGTAGTGAACGGTGAGCGACGTAGCCGTCAGGTCGACTTCGGCGTTAGGAAGTCCCATGGCTGAACATGTGGCGATAACAGCGAGTTCGGTTTCGGCACTCGAGGCGCCCGCGCGCAACATGATCGCACCCAGGTCCACAGAAAGGTCCAAGATGAGGCGGGCTTCGGACTCGGTTTTGGCGCGGGCTTCGACAGGCTCCTGAAAAGGGGTTCCCTTAAGCATCGCCACAATTGGAACCGGCTGGGTGGGCGGCGAAGGGTCAGAGACGATCTTTTCGACCGTGCGGCGGGCAATGTCTTCTGCGCGTTTGCGCGTGGACTTGCGTAAAGGGGCCGAGGTGGTCGCCAGGAGTTTCCTGGCCCGCGACTGACGCTTGGGTTGCGGCGCAGGTTCGGTTTTCAGCGCCGACTGAGGAAGGGCCGCACCGCGGGTTGTTGGTTGCGTTGTTGGCTTCTGCTCGCTCACGCTGACATCAAACCTTCTGCACCTTTGAAGCTCAATGAATGTGGGTGTCCCGTTGTGCGCGGACGGTAAACGTTCACTGTGCTCCTTTCGTGGACATGTGGGGTGTGTGAGCGTCTTCGCGTCAGAATCGTACACTCCTACGTTACCCGCATTCTGGGCGACTTCTACACGCACGGTGGGCATCGCGTGAAGGTCGTATGTGAGGAGGTCTGAAGGGGGCCGATTACGCCTGAAAAGTCGTATTATGAGGTCACAGTACGCACCCGATCAGGTCGAAGGAAAAATGTCCGATTCCACCCATGACGCTGAGCAACAGGAACTCGAACCACAAGCCGAACGCATCCATCGCTACGCGGCCTTAGGCGATTCGTTCACTGAAGGCCTCATGGACGGTCAAGGCGACACGTTCAAAGGGTGGGCCGACCGGTTCGCGATCGCTCTGAGCGAGACTCCGCTTTCTACTCCAGAGTTGGAGTACGCGAATCTGGCGGTACGCGGAAAGGTCCTCCACCAGGTCATCGACGAGCAGCTGGCCTTTGCCCTGGACACCAAGCCCGACCTGGTGTCGTTCGTCGCAGGTGGAAACGACTGCATGCGGCCGGGAGCTAAGGTTGACCACCTTGCATCGGTTATTGAAAACTCGATCATCGCCCTTCGCCGGGAAGGTATCCAGGTTCTCATGGGCAACGGGTACGACACCTCGGCGTTTTCACCTCTTTTACGCGCACTGCGGTCACGCGTCGCCATCTACAACTCACACTTGTGGACCATTTCGCAACGCCACGGGTGCTACATGCTGGATCTGTGGGGAACGCGCCGACTCTACCGCCCGCAGATGTGGGCTGAAGACCGCATCCATTTGAGCAGTGAGGGGCACGCCGTTGTCGCTGAAAAAGCGCTGTCCACCATGCTGAACCGGTCAGCCGAAAAGAGCGGTTTCAAGATCCCCAAGCAACCGGCGAAGCCCGTACGTGAAAAGCTTGCCCACGAAGCTTTGTGGGTTCGCGAACACTTTGTGCCGTGGGTGGGCAGGCGCATCCAGGGAGTGAGCTCCGGGGATTCGATCAATCCTAAATACCCTGACTACATTCCGGTCTCGCAGATCAGGTAAGCGCGGAGGCAGCGCGCTACGCGACCCTACGCACCACCTAGTGCATTCTGCAAGGGACCCGAAACGAAGTACAGAACAAACATTCCGGCAGTTAGATACATGAGCGGGTGAATGTCCTGGAACTTTCCGCGCGCCATTTTCAGCACCACGTACGTGACGAACCCTGCCCCGATCCCGTTGGTGATCGAGTACGAAAACGGCATGAGAACGATCGTGAGGAACGCTGGAATCGCGATCTCAGGGTTGGCCCAGTCGATCTTGACCACCTGTTGCATCATGAGGAATCCCACGAGGATCAAGGTGGGCGCGGCGGCTTCGGACGGGATCACTGAAGCCAGCGGCGAGAGCACGATCGTGGCCAGAAACAGTACCCCGGTCACCACGTTTGCCAGCCCGGTGCGGGCGCCGTCCCCGGCACCCACAGTTGACTCGATGAACCCGGAGTTCGCCGAGGTGGCACCCAGTCCGCCTCCGATCGCGCCTACCGCGTCGGCAATCATGATGCGCTTAGAGTGTGGAATCTGCCCGTGTTTGTCAGCGAGCCCGCTGGTGTTTGCCACGGCCATCATGGTGCCCAGCAGGTCAAAGAAGTTGGTGAGAAGCAACGTGAACACGATGAGCACACCCGTGATGATTCCCACGGAGCTGAAGGAACCAAGCAGGTTGAAGTTACCCAAAGTCGAAAGGTCAGGAAGGCTCAGCCACTCTTGATTGAGCGTGGGAACGGTGAGCTGCCAGCCGTTGGGGTTAACCACCTCGCCACCGGATACTTTGGGGCCGGGCTTGAAAATGGCTTCGACGATGAGGGCGAGCGCGGTGGCTCCCAGAATCGACACCAGGATCGCTGAACGTACCTTCTTGCTGTGCAGAATGAACAGCACTAAAAGGGTGGCGATGAACACCAACATGGGCCATCCCACCAGGTAACCGTTGTTACCAAGCTCAAGGGCGTTTCCGCCTGCGTTAGCGATAAACCCTGCGTTGATCATTCCGATCAGCGCGATGAACATTCCGATACCCACCGAAATCGAGGTCTTTAGTTGATCGGGAACGGCGTTGAAGATGGCTTGTCGGAAACCGGTGAGAACGAGGATCAGAAGAATGATGCCTTCGATGACCACGAGCCCCATCGCATCGGCCCATGTCATTCCAGGAATCACGACGATTCCGAAGGTAATAAAAGCGCTCATACCCAGTGATGACGACACTGCCATGGGGAAGTTACCAATGAGCCCCATGAGGATGGTCAAAATACCGGATATGAGCGATGTGGCAGCTGCGATGGCTGCGAAGTTGGGTTCGGTTCCTCCGCCCAGGAACTTGCCGGTGGAGTCGGCGGCTGCTCCGATGATGAGCGGGTTGAGCACTACAATGTAGCTCATTGCGAAGAACGTGGAGAGCCCTCCACGCACTTCGCGACCTATCGTTGACCCGCGAGCTGAGATCTCAAAGAATCGGTCAATCGTGTCGCGGGCCAACGTCCCTCCCAAAGTCCAGTGAAACAGTCACTGGATCAGTCTAATGGGATCTATGACCCTGGTTTGTAGGGAGGGATGTCTGGAAGGTCCTCAGAGTAGTTGTCCCACTTCTGGCGGGCTTCCTTCCGCATCCGAGGTGTTTGCTTCTCGGCGTTTTCGTTGGCTTCGCGTACTGCGTTGACCTGCAGAAGCGTGGTACGGATTTCTTCGCTCAGGTTGCCCAACTGCCCTGGGTTGTTTGGGAGGAGGAGCACGTTGGAGCGCCCGTTGCGTGCCACGTCCTGCATGGTGTCGAAGTACTGGGTCATGAGCAAAAGTTGTTCTGCAGTCTCTTCAATACCCACCTCGCGCAGAAGTTCGTACTGCTCAGCAATACCAGTTGCGATCGCTTTACGCTGAGCGGCGATACCCACACCTTGGAGGCGCTTGGACTCAGCTTCGGCTTCTGCCTGTGTGACGAGCTTGATCTTGTCAGCTTCGGCGAGGGCCTGGGCTGCTTCGCGGTCACGCTGTGCCGCGTTAATGGAGTTCATCGAGTCACGCACACGGGAGTCTGGCGAGATGTCAGTGACCAGCGTGTTAACGATGCGGAATCCGTAACGGGCCATGGATTCGGACAGACGCTGTTCGACGCTGTAGGCAATGTCGTCTTTGGATTCGAATGCGGAGTCCAGGGTCAGAGTCGAAAGCGCTGAGCGCACGGTGTCGAACACGTACGACCGGATTTGCTCCTCTGGATTGGCCAGGCTGTAGTAGGCATCGCGTACTGATTCGGGGCTCACCACGTATTGCACAGCTACTGGCACCATGACGAACACGTTGTCTTGGGTCTTCGTTTCAATGTTGACTTCCAGCTGCTGGACGCGCAATGAAACGGGTTTAGTTGTGGTTTCAATGAACGGCATCTTGGTGTTCAGGCCTGCGTTGCACACCTTCTTGAATCGCCCAAAGCGTTCAACGATGACGGCTTCCTGGGTTCGCACGGTAAAGAAAATGCTGGTGCGCAAACCACCAAAAAGAAGAACCGCAATGACGATGATGAAGATAAGGAAGACAACGAATACCGTTCCCAGTCCTGCGAGCCACTCCATGTGATTCGGGCCTTTCGTGAGCGAATGAGTTCAGTTTCTATCCTACCGATTTCGCCCTGTGACCTGGAGATAAGCGTGTGCCGGTTCTGTAACGGTTCGCTTTCTGACACTCTCATTTCACGGAATGCAAAGGCCCTTCACCAGGGAGGGTTGTCTGGTGAAGGGCCATGTGAGCCCCCTGTCGGATTCGAACCGACGACCCTCCGCTTACAAGGCGGATGCTCTGGCCAACTGAGCTAAGGAGGCGTCGCTTCAGACCTAGCTGATCTGAAGCCAGTTCAGTTTAGCCGAATTCCGGCACCAAAGTCACATTTGGTTGCCTACCCGGCTTAGTTCTTCTTTTCGCCACCGATCTGACCGGTCGCTTCAAGCAAGGTCCGTCCAAAGGCTTGCGGGTTCGACCACACCTTAGGCTCGATGTCCTTGCCGTTGACCTGGATGCGTGGGGTACCGCTCAAGTCTTTGTCCTGTGCCACCTTGGTGGACTGCTGAACGTACTTTTCGAACGATATGTTGGTCACGCAGTCACGCACGCTTGGCTGTTCTTCAAGCGCGGTAGTCTTAGCGTCCAGATCGACTTCGGCTTTCTTGAGAATGTCGAGAATCTGGTCGTCTTCCATGCCATTTCCGCCTTCTTCGGGCTGTTGCGCGAAGATGCCTTGCAGAACACCTACCAGTTTGTCGTCGTTCTTCGCGTCCGCAGCACACATGAACGCGTTGGCAGCGCGGGTCGAAAACCTGTTTCCGCCCGAAGCACCGTCGAGGATCGAAACCGGGTGGTACGTAACAGTGATGTCGCCACTTTCCATGAGTTTCGCGAGGCTGGCACCGTTGGCGTCTTCAAAGTTCTTGCACGCAGGGCACTGGAAGTCCAAATACACGTCTACGTGTGCAGCGTCGTCCTTCTGTTTACCGGTGTCATATGCCGGCAGTCCCTCGGGGACGTTTTCTTTATCCGACGGGTGAGCAACGGCGACGTCACCGTTGTCGCCCTTCGCCAAAGTAATTCCACCGTTGACCATGGAAACCGGACCAACCGCAGGACGCGACGATTGAACGATCAGCACAACGATCACTGCAATAACAGCAACAACAACGACGCCGATCCCCGACCACAGGATGGTCTTGGCACGCTTTTCTCTGTTGGCCTGAGCTTGCGCAATCTGACGAGCTTTTTCACGCGCAGCTTGCCTGCGTTCAACTTGGTCTTTGGCCATTTTTCCTCTTCTACGGTTTCACCCAAGAGCACTCGCTTGCTCGTGGGCACATTATCACAACGGTTGAAGACTCAACTTCTCTATGCGTCATTGACCGGCAAAAGCTCAAACGGGCTGTCTTGCACCGGCCACCAGGTCACTCCGACCCCACTGGCAACCGTCAGCAACGCCAGTATTGCGAGCACACTCGCCAAGCCGATTGCACACCAGTGCCCCACTGCCGACTTACCAACTGCCACTGCCGCAATCTGGCGCGAACCTCGGCGCAGATTCGACGAAGTGGGGCCAAACCACATGACAACCGCGCCAGCGCTCGCGGCAGCGATCAGCGCGGTCTCCTCGGCGTACCCTCGTGGCACGATCCCGGCGACGTCCAACCACATCATGAGCGCCACGGCGCATGCCGCAATGAGCGGCAGGATGAGCCCCACAGCCGTCAAAAGCCCCGCAGTCAGAAGTGCAACAGGCGTGCGTGCGACCGTGCCGGATGCGCTCGCCTTTCCGGTTGCCATGATTCGATCGCGATGACTTTTCACCATGGTTCCTACCGTCCGCGCAAGAACTTGCCACACAATCACCACACCCAAAGTGATCATCGGTGCCAGTGCAGTGAGCGTGATCGACAACAGCACAAGCGCAAGCACAGTCAAAGCCGACAGCTTCGACGCCCAGGCAGGCGGCCCCAGCACCGCCGGCTGTTCGTAGTGGTTTTGCGAACCGTATTGGGGGTGCGGGGTCCCAACCGGCGCAGACGCGTAGGCCGGTTGCTGGGTGAAGTCCTGCGGGGGTGGCTGGATGTTTGCCGGCGGCACATGTTGCTGAACCGGGTGACCTCCCGGCCGTGGGCTCCCCATGAGTCCCATGGCAGAATGGCGGTCCTGGCTGTGTGCGCCGAGGTCGTTGTTCGGTAACGCGGGCCCGTTGTCGAACGCTGGTTGTCCGGCAAAACCCGCGTTTGCGTCCGGTGGCGCTGGAATCGCGGGCCCACCCACCATGGTGTCGCCGAGGTTGGGAGCAGGTGGGGGCGCTGGAACGGCACCGCCCAGACTTGGCATCTGGCCAGACTCGATCTCAACGAGTGCTTCCAAAATCATTTGACCAGAAGGTCGGCGTTCCGGTTTAGGGTCCAGGCATGCTCGCAGGAGGGGAACGAAGCGTTCGGGAACACCTTGCAGATTGGCACGCCCTGAGGCGACGCGAGCAATCACGGCTTCGATTCCGCCCGACCCATACGGGTTGTGTCCTGTTGCCGCGAACGCCATGGTGGCGGCCCATCCCCACCAGTCAGTCTTTTCGTTGGACTGTTTTCCGTCCACAATTTCGGGGCTCAAGTATCCCGGCGTCCCCATGACCAGGCCGGTAACCGTGACCTTAACTTCGTCGGCTGCCTGCGCAATACCAAAGTCGATCACCATGGGCTCGCCGTCCATGATCATCACGTTTGCTGGTTTGAGATCACGGTGAACAACACCGGCGTTGTGAACGGCTGTCAACGCGTCCAAAAGTGCGTGGCCAAAGTGGACGAGTTCGTCTTCTGCGAACGGACCGTTTTCACGTACGTCATCGGAAAGCGTGAGGCCGTCGACGAATTCGGTCACCACATACGGGGTATCGGTTTCGAGTTCCGCATCGAGGACTGCGGCAATGCGTGGGTGTTGGATGCGTCGAAGGGTTCGCACCTCTCGCGCTAGGCGCATCCGCGCTGTTTGATCATTCGCGATAGAAGGGTGCAACACCTTGACGGCTACGGGTTTGTTGTTCGGGTCCACCGCCAGGTAGACCACACCCATGCCGCCTGAACCAAGTTCTTCTATGAGGCGATAATTGCCCAACTGTTCAACAGCCATCCGTACCAGCCTATGCCAACACCTTAAAATATGTTTTGAGCGTACTTTCCGAAAGGGACACATGAAACGGTTAGCTGAAGGTAAGTATCAATCGAAGCGGATCGATCCGCCACAGTCGGGCCCCGATTTTGTCGTCATTGCCAACCGTCTTCCGGTTGACCGGGACACCTCGGTCGACCCACCTGCTTGGCGCACCTCCCCCGGCGGTCTCGTCACAGCCCTTGACCCCGTCATGTCACGCACGGACGGCGCGTGGGTCGGTTGGGCAGGTCAGCCCGATGAAGACCTTGAACCGTTTGATAAAGACGGCATCCACATTGTGCCCGTCACTCTTTCAGCAACTGAAGTCCGCCGTTATTACGAAGGTTTCTCTAACGCCACACTGTGGCCCCTGTTTCACGACGTCATCGTGCCTCCCGAATATCACCGCACATGGTGGGACGCGTACCGCGAAGTCAACGAACGGTTCGCCCACCGCGCAGCTGAGGTCGCAGCTGAAGGAGCCACCGTGTGGGTCAACGACTACCAGTTACTCCTAGTCCCTCTTCTCTTGAGAGCTAAGCGCCCGGACCTCAAGATCGGGTTCTTCAACCACATTCCGTTTCCCGCATGGGAACTTTTTTCACAGTTGCCGTGGCGAGTAGAAATTCTGACCGGTCTCCAAGGTGCTGACCTGATCGGGTTCCAGCGTCCCTCCGATGCCGCGAACTTCCGCTCCGCTGTACGCATTCTCTGCGGTACTTCCACGCGCGCGGAGCGACTCACCGTGCCAGCTCAGGACGACCTCGGCGTTCCAGGACATACGTCGATTGCCCGACACTTCCCCATCTCTGTCGACACGGAGTCCCTCCAAGAACTTGCGGCAGATCCCCACATCATTGAGAGCGCTGCCCAAATCAGACGTGACCTGGGCAACCCGGAAATCCTCATGCTGGGTGTAGACCGGCTCGATTACACAAAGGGAATCAGGCACCGCATTAAAGCGTTCGAAGAACTCCTTCGCGACAAACGACTCAACCCGGAGTCCGTGACACTGGTTCAAGTGGCCACGCCCAGCCGTGAACGCGTAGAGCAGTACAAGCAGATTCGCCACGACGTCGAATTGGCCGTGGGCCGGATCAACGGCGAATTTTCCGACCTCAACAACCAAGTGGTCCACTACCTGCACCACTCGTATCCACGCGACCAAATGGTTGCCCTGTTCCTCGCCGCCGACGTATGCCTAGTGACAGCCCTGCGCGACGGCATGAACCTGGTCGCAAAAGAATATGTCGCGTGCAGGCTCGACGACACGGGCGCGCTCGTCTTAAGCGAGTTCACGGGTGCTGCCGACCAACTGACCCAAGCACTCAAGGTGAATCCGCACGACATCGACAACATGAAAAACACCATCATGCGCGCGTGCGAACTGCCGGCCAAGGAACAGCGCCACCGCATGCGCCTCATGCGCAAACGCTTAGAAAAGGACACCGTGCACGTGTGGTCGCGTAGTTTCCTCGACGCACTCGACGACGCGGCCGCCCACCGCGCCCACGGGCTCCCCCACGACCTGCAGGACGCCCTGAACCGGCTGGCCAAGGCGCCGCAGTTGACCGTCGCGTTGGATTTTGACGGGGTTCTGGCCCCGCTTGTCGACGACCCCTACACGTCCGCTCCCCTGCCGGGTTCCGCCGCCGAGGTGCGGGCCCTGTCTGCCATGAACGGCACCCGGGTGGCGCTGGTGTCGGGGCGGAATTTGGAGAACCTGTTCAACGTGTACGAACCACCCACCGGAACGCTCATGTACGGTTCTCACGGGTCGGAAACTGCCCACGTTCTGCCCGGTAAACGCGGAATGGAAGCCACGCAGGTGAACCTTACGGACGCTGAAGAAGCGACGCTCACCGACTTGGAAAATTACGTGAAGGAGTTTGAGGAGAAGTTCGCTGACTCTGGCGCGTGGATCGAACGCAAACCGTTTGGTCGCACATTCCACTGGCGAACCGTACAACCCGAGTTCCGCGAAAAAGTTCTGGCCCACGTCCAAGAGGCCCAAGAACGCTTCAGCCACGTGCGGCAAGTCAGTGGTCACGACATTCTGGAACTCACTGTCCGCCACGTCACCAAAGGGGACGCTGTCAACGAATTAACCACCTCGGCGCCGGAAATCCTGTACGTAGGCGACGACGTCACGGACGAAGACGCGTTCGCCGCACTTGCGCAGAACCCCAACGCGGTCACGGTCAAGGTAGGCGATGGGGAAACGCGCGCCGCCTACCGGGTGAGTTCACCGGCCGATGTCACCGACCTGTTGTTCCACCTGCGAGTAGCCCGCGCACAACACCAAGCTCAGTAGCCTTAACGCTTGCGAATCGGTTTTTCTGAACTGCGAAGAACAAGCTCAGGCGACATGGAGTAGGCCGGCATGTAACCGGGACGGCTGAGCATGGTTTCGAGCATGCCTACGGCTGTTTCGGCAACAGCCTGCCAGTCGTAGGTGACTTGGGAGATGGGTGGGTCCAGAACATCGGCGTCACGGATGTCTCCCACCGTCAAGAGCGACACGTGTTCAGGGACGCTCAGCCGTTCACGCCGGGCAGCTTCGAGGAGCCCAAAGGTCAACGATGGCGATGTCGCGATGACTGCGGTGCAGTTGGCCGTCAGCAGTTTTTGTGCCGCGTGAATACCCGCGGGGAGGCCAGGTTCAGCCATAGCGACCGGGGCTTGATCGCGGGTCGCCGAAATGTGCAGGAGCTCAGCGAGGCGTTTGCGGAATGTCGAAATACGGGCAGCCGCCGCGCTGTTTCGTGGAACCGCCAGCCCAATCCTGGTGTGCCCCAAGTTCACTAAATGGCTCAGTGCGGTGTCCAGGGACGTCGTGGGGTCCAAAACAATCTGCGCGGTTTCAGCGTAGGTGGACTGGGCAATACGCAAAACCCGGATGCCCTCTTCTTGCATGCGGACCGCCTCGGGCCCGGCAGAGCTACCACCCAACACCAGAGCGCCTTGGATCCCAGACCGGGTCAGCAAAGGAGTAGCCGAGGGAATTCCAGGGCCGGCGAGTGCCCTGACCGCTGCCCGACCCACGTCAAACAAGCGTTCCGAGACGTGAAGAAACAGGGTTTCGTACGGGTCGATGTCGCTTCCCACGGGAACTGCTTGCACCACCGCAATTGCAGAAGACGACTCGGGTGTCGGTCCATAGCCCAGCGTGCGAACAGCAGTTTCCACCGCCCGTACAGCAGACTCACTCACCGACGACTTCCCGCGAAGGACGCGGCTCACGGTAGCGACGGAAAGGCCAGAAAGTTCAGCGATATGTTTAAGAGTGGGGCGACTCATGAGCGACCTGCCGAGGTTGATCCGCGGGCAATGAGTTTGGGGCGAAAATTGGGGGGTACTGACTTCATGTGTTCGCCGGGAATACGCAAGACTGTGCGTGTGGCTGCTGCGAGCGCGTGTGCCATGGCTGCAGTATCCAGCGAAAGAACAGTTGCAGGTGGTCCCGTGTACTGGGTCGTCAAGCTGTCACCGATCCCCACCACGGAAAGGTCACGTGGCACGGTGAGCCCGCGCTTGCGGATTGCATCAAGAACACCAAAAAGCTGTAGCTGTCCTTGCACAATAACGGCTGTTCCTCCCGCGTCTTTGAGGCGCAGAGCCGCGTGGATTCCGCCGGAGTACGACTTGGATACTCGGACGATCCAGTCGTTGGCATCACCCAAGTGGCGCATGGGGTGTTCGGCCAGGAACCGTGACGCGAGCAGGTCCGCGAGTTCACCCGTGTCTTTACACACCAGGCCAATCTTGCGGTGTCCCAGGTCGGTTAAGTGTTCAAAAGCCAGGCTCAGGCCTGTAGCCAGGTCAAGTTTGGCGGCAATGGTTTCGTTAGCAGACGTGCTGGGGCTGGCAAACGACGTTTCATCAAATCGGACCACGGGAACGTCGACATCGAGGTGTGTGAACGTGGGGGTGACGACGAGCCCGGCACCGGCTTGAATCGAGGTTTCCAAGGATCCGAGGTGGGTGTCGATGAGCGGAGTCATGGTGAGGATCCCGTGCGACTGCAGTTCCGCGTTGACCAGTCGGCTGACTTCGAGCTGCCAGTGTTCGGGGTCCTGTGGGGTGGCTACAGCGATGAAGCGTGCGTCGTTGCGCGGGAGGAACGTGGAACGCGAGTATCCCACTTTGTGCGCAGCGTCGAGAACCTTTTGGCGTGTTGATTCGGCGACAGTGCCACGGTCAGACAGCACGCGAGAAACGGTCGTGACAGAAACACCGGCGGCGTGGGCCACGTCCTGGATGCGCACTGTCATACGCGTAGTCTACGAGATCGCCATCTGCGCGGTCATGTAACCGCACTGCCTACGGAGCAGTTACACGGAACGGCATGTGGACACTCTTCCGTGAGCCTAGTCACTAAACGTAGTGTTGTTTCATCGATAGCACCGATCACATGCGAAAGGCCCCAGTCATGACACACGTCCCCAACATTCCGAACCTGTTCAATATGAGCGACCGCACGGCCGTTGTCGTGGGCAGTGGTTCCGGTCTGGGACAGGTGTCAGCGCTGGGCCTGGCCGATGCTGGCGCGCACGTTGTCTGCGCGGACCTCAACACTGAAGCCGCCAAGGCCACCGCCCAGATCATTGCCGAGCGCGGAGGTTCGGCTGAAGCGTTTACCGTGGACATTACCGATACGAACAGTGTCGACGCGCTCGCCCAATCGTTTGCCGATGCTCACGCACTGGTGATCACGCCAGGGGCAAACGTCCGTAAGCGCCTGCTGGACACCACGGATGACGAGTTCGATCGCGTGATCGACATCAACCTCAAAGGAACCTATCGTCTGATGCGCGCGTTCGGCGACAACATGCGCGAACACGGCCGGGGTTCGATCGTCACCTTTGCGTCGTTCCGTGCCGAGGTCGTAGAGCCCGGGCAGGGTCTGTACGCTGCGGCGAAGGCAGGGGTTGTGCAGTTGACCAAGACGCTTGCGAGTGAACTTGGTGGTTCGGGGGTCCGTGTGAATACGATTCTGCCTGGCCCGTTCGACACTCCACTGACCGCCCAGATCAAATCCGACACCGAATGGTGGGACGCGTATGCCAACAAGACCGCAGTGGGCCGGTGGGGTCACTTGCACGAAATGGCAGGCCCCGTCCTGTTCTTGGCGTCTGACGCGT
>ERZ1031273.62-NODE-62-length-59370-cov-17.577459_pt1 | contig 59370 bp, 39 predicted proteins | sample MGYA00516575_ERZ1031273 | MGnify/ENA primary metagenome ERZ1031273 (study PRJEB33718, sample SAMN03159816) | human skin metagenome | collected 2014-02-25 | study: EMG produced TPA metagenomics assembly of the PRJNA266117 data set (Human skin bacterial metagenome... | reverse complement strand
ACCATGATGAGGCTGCATTTGTGCATGTGCCCAAGTTCAAGGACTGCAGCACGGCCCTTATTCTTCAATTTAACAGGGCTATCATTTGGAGGTACCAGCATTTATGAATAAAAAAGCGCGAATTGCCGTGTCCGGCAGCTGGATTTTTGATCCTGTCGATTTATTTCCAAGTTATCGGCGGGCTTATGCCAATGATGACTACATTCGCTCGGTATACGAGGCGGGAGGTCTGCCTTATATTTTTCCAATACTGCAGGATGGACCGGAGCTCAAGGAGGCAGCGATACAGCTGCTGAGTCAGTCCGAGGGCCTTATTCTTACAGGTGGACAGGATCCGTATTTTCCCTTCTATGGCCAGGATATTCAGCAAAAGTGTGGCAGCGTCCTACCCGAACGCGATCTTCTTGACAAAATTCTTTTTGAGACAGCGCTGGAACTGCAATTGCCCGTCTTTGGGATTTGCCGTGGATTTCAGATGATTAACCTGCTTTTGGGTGGCGAGCTTTTGCAGGATCTTTCTTACAGCGAAAAGCCCCTGCTCAAGCACAATCAGGAAGAAAGATCAGATATGCCTTTTCATCGCGTGGCCTTTGAGCCGGGCAACAGTTTTTATGAGCTTTGGGGCGATTCTGTGATGACCAACAGTTTCCATCACCTTGCCGTTATCAAAGCAGGAGAGGGTCTCAGGATCTGTGGATGCACTTCTGACGGTGTCATCGAAGCTGTCGAAGATAAGTCACGCCGTATTCTGGGGACGCAGTTTCACCCCGAGATGATGTCCGCCAGCTGTCCGGAGATGGCGAAACTCTTCCGTTATTTTGTCCAGCTCTGCGAATCATAGCTTCGATGTTGGGCTCTTGCTGAGGATTTTTTTGAGCTGCTCTTTGCTGGCGACCTGACCGCTGATGACGAGCTGGCCATTGACCATCAGGGAGGGAGTCGTCATGACGCCGAGGCGGACAATATCGAGTAAATTTTCTACAGACTCGACTTCAGCCTCAAGCTTGAGCTCGCTTAGGGCTTCATCCAGATTTTTCCTGAGCTGCCAGCAGTTTTTGCAGCCTTCACCGATAATTTTTATGTTCATTTTTACCTTCCTCCTGATGTCAGCCCAAGTTTCACCCGGGCAGTGAAAAATCCTGCAGCAGGTTAAAAGCATAGCCAACGGCGATGATACCGCTGACGCAGATCGCGATAAAGATGTAAAGGAGCCTAGGCTTGATGGCTTTGCGCAGCATGATCAGAGAGGGCAGAGAAAGCGTGGTCACGGCCATCATCAGGGAAAGGACCGTGCCCAGCTGGGCGCCCTTGCTGAGCAGGGCTTCGGCAACAGGGATTGTGCCGAAAATATCGGCATAGATGGGAACGCCGATCAAGGTTGAGAGAATGACCCCAAAGGGGTTTCGACTGCCCAGGACACCCTCAATCCAGTTTGCTGGTATCCAGTTATGGATGATTGATCCCAGCCCAACGCCCAGGAGGATATAAGGGAAGACTTTCCTGAAAGTTGCCGTAACCTGGTTTTTGGCATAAACGAGACGATCTTTTAAGCTGAGCTCCGGACTTGCTGCAAGGCTTCCAGCAGCATTTCTTACAAAGTCCTCGATTTCATTCTCCAGCTTGAGCCTTTCAATGATTGAGCCGCCCAGAATGGCGATGAAAAGCCCGGCAATGACATAGGCGAGGGCGATCTTTGCTCCGAAGATACTCGTCAGCAGGATGAGGCTGCCAAGGTCGACCATAGGAGAAGAAATCAAAAAGGAAAAGGTGACGCCCAGGGGGAGTCCGGCGCTGCTAAAGCCGATAAAGAGGGGAATGGACGAGCAGGAGCAAAACGGGGTGATGGTGCCGAGTAAGGCGGCCAGGGTATTGGCGCCAAGGCCATGGAAATGCCCCAGGATGCGTCTGCTGCGCTCGGGCGGAAAATAGCTCTGGATATAGGAAACTATAAAAATGAGCACGCAGAGCAGAACGGTGATCTTAATGACATCGTAGAGAAAAAAGTGCACGCTGCCGCCCAGGCGGCTGCCGATATCCAGTCCCAGGCGGGTGAGAAGTCCCCCGATAAGCTGTTGTAAGCCTTTCATGCCAAGGATTTCGTCTTGAATAAATCTTCCTATGCTCATTTTTGTGCTCACCTTTCAGTGAAGGCCCGGGTCTAGTTTTTCAGCTTCATCGGCGGCAGGCCTTGGGCCTTCCACGCACGGTCGACCGTGCGGATAAGTTCTGGTCCGATCTTGGAGAGAAAAACCAGCGTGGATTCGTTTTGAGCACCCGTTTCTTTTAATTCGATGAGCCTCTCCACCGTGTCGACCTGACGCCAGCCGACATCTAAAAGGACCGTTCCCTTGATACGAAAGGCATCGGCCTGACAGGCCTTTAAAAAGGCCATAAAGCTTGCACTGGGCAGAACAGCTCCGCAGGAAAGCGAGAAGGTTTTTGGTTTATTTTCGTTGGTGTTCAGGGATGCCTCGCTTGTTGCAGTCCAGCTTCTGCTCAGCAGATCCTGATTCAGCAGTTCAAGGTCAAAGTGACCTCGCTCGCTCCTTGCGATAAGGCAGTGAGGATTGATAAGGCGGACAGCTTCCTCTACCTTTTTGAGCTGAACATCATCAACCAGATCAACTTTATTGATCAGAGCGAGCTGACAATGGGCCAGTTGGCGGGTGACGGTACACGTGTTTTCACTGGCGTTCTTACGACGATCTTCTTCGTCTTCTTCGTCTTTATAAGGAGGGTGCTTACCCGCTTTAAAGCTGGTCGCAGAAATTTCTTCTCTGTCGTGTTTTCCGTTCTCGCCAGGAATACTACGGCCTGGCGTTTGATTCCCCGGAAGCACCGTTCCCACAATCCTGGTTTCTTCTGAACATTGGCGAAAGAAATTGACCGCGTCGATCAGGCAGATCACGCCGCAGAATTTAAGGCTGTTTACGCCGAGCTCCGCCACTGCGCTGAGGATTTCAAGAATGTTTGAAGGGTCGGAGAGGCCGGAACTTTCCACGAAAAGAAAATCCAGATCGCGTTTCCCAAGCTCGGCCAAAGCCTGGACGAAGGAGAGCTTCAGGCAGGAACAGAAGATGGAGCCGCGGTTGATCTCGACCATTTCTATGCCATCCTGTCTGAGACGGGGACCGTCCACACCCAGACGGCCAAATTCATTTTGAATCACGCCAATCTTTTTATCAGCAAAATGTTCAAGGAGGTGCAGGAGCAGCGTGGTCTTGCCGGCTCCGAGAAAGCCGGTGAGGACGTAGAGTTTAATGGGCTTTCGGCTTTCCTGCTTTGGTGCTTCCGTTTCGAGGATATTCTCTTTTGTTTCGTTTATCACTGTTTCCCCCATCCTTATGTCGCTCAACTTCGCTTGCCTTCGTTGTATTTTTCTTTCATGCTTCATCATGGCCTTCTGCTTTTTATGTTTTTGAGCAGCAGAGCCTGGTCTGCCGGGACTTTATTTCTGGATTTTCCGGCATAAGCGTGCCTAGCTCGTGCAAAAACTGTTCGGCGGCGGCAAAACCTTCTGGCCGCAGACCGTAATAAATCCATTTGCCCTCCTGGCGTGACCTGACTAGTCCGGCCTCACTTAAAATTTTCATGTGATAAGAAAGTCCGGACTGCGTGCTGGGCAGATCTTCCAACAAAATACAGGCGCAGTTTTCGCCACGGCGCAAAAGCTCAAGAATGCGCAGACGGGTCGGATCGCTAAGGGCCTTAAAGCGTGCGGCAGCCACAGCCAGCGCAGGGCTCCCAGCTGGAGAACCTCCTGAACCCTGCTTAAGCTCTGCAACACCTTTTTCTTTTTCCGTGATCAGCCATTTTTTCATTGCTCATTATCATATCAAAATATTTTGATATGTCAATGCTCTTTCATTGATCGCCCATAAGATGGGCCTCAACTGCCTTGAACTCTGAAGCGCATCCAAGCATAATAAGGGGAGTTTCTATAAAAAGGAGATTCCCATGGCTGAAATCACTTCGAATATCTCGCTTAAACAACTTGAACGCTTCGAGAAGCAATATCATAAAGATCCGCTGAATGCTGCGGTGGAAAAGGCGGTTGCGACGGTCGGCATCGACCAGGCGGCGCAGAATCACGAGGTGCTGAAACGCCACACCTTTGTTTTCTCGCATGAGACAAAACAGGGAGAGAGCACCAATCAGAAGAAATCGGGCCGCTGCTGGTATTTTGCTTCGCTGAATACGCTGCGCCAGATTGTGATGGAAAAACTCAATGTGGAAACCTTTGAGTTTTCTGAGACTCATCTCTATTTCTACGATAAGCTGGAAAAAGCGAATACCTATCTCGAAGAGATCATTCGCACGGCTGACCGTGATCTGCTCGACCGTGAAGTTCAGCTCATTATGGATGCGACCGTTTACGATGGCGGCTTCTGGGAGTATTTTGTCCCGCTTTGCCTGAAATATGGTCTGGTGCCCAAGAGCGAAGGCCCTGAGACTTTCCAGTCCGAAGATTCCTACATGATGACCAAGCAGATGGATCTGCGTCTGCGCCACACGGCCATGAAAATCCGCGCGGCCAAAGCGGCAGGCAAATCTGACGCTGAGCTGCGCAAGATCAAAGACCAGGCTCTGGCGGATGTCTATAACATTGCGGTGAAAGCCCTGGGGCACCCGGTTAAAGAGTTCAGTTTCAGCTACCGTGACAAGGATAAGAATTTTCACCGCATGGAGAAGACCACGCCGCTGGAATTTTTTGAAAAAGTGGTGGGCCGTGAAGAACTGGAAAAACGCATTGTCATCTGCTGCGATCCGCGCAAAAATAAGCCTGTCGGCCGCTACATCAAGATTAAAAATATCCGCAACGTTAACGAGAGCACACCGGCGGGCGGCTATAATATCCCGCTGGAGGTCTATGCGGACTGCGTGCTGGCTTCAGTGAAGGATGGGGTACCGGTTTGGTTTGCCTGCGATGTCGGCAAAGATATCGATAGGAAAAAAGGCATCCTCGACAATGAGCTTTTTGCTTACAACACGATTCTCCCGGACACCGGCGAATTTGACAAGGAAGAGCGCTTCCTCTGCGGCTATTCCAGCATCAGCCACGCCATGAATATCACGGGCGTTGATCTCGACGAAAAGGGGCGGCCGCTGACCTGGCGTGTGGAAAATTCCTGGGGCGAAGAAAATGGCAAAAAAGGGACCTTCTCCATGAGCCACGACTGGTTCCTCAACTATGCCTTCGAAGCCATCATCGACAAGAAATATCTGCCGAAAAAGTGGCATAAAGGTCTGAGCGAAGAGCCGCTCTACCTGGAGCCCTGGGATAAGATGGCCTGATTCAAAAGGGAACATATGTGGTTTAAGGATAAGCTTTGCCTTTGAAGAAGATAGTTGAAAAGCAAAAGCAGAATGAAGAGCTGCAGCCGGCTAAGGGGCAGGCTGAGGAGCAGGCGAAAGCTCAGCAGCTTTCTGCCCTCGTCACCGATGCCCCGGCGGAAGATCTGGTCATCTCTGTGCGCAACCTCTTTAAGATTTTTCGCCTCGGCGAGGAAAGGGTTCGCGCTCTGGATGGGGTGAGTTTTGATATTCGCCGCGGGGAGTTCTGTTCGATTGTCGGCGCCTCCGGTTCAGGCAAATCGACGTTGCTCAACATGTTGGCGGGGCTCGAGCCTCCCAGCCTGGGCGCCATACGCATTCAGGGCCATAATATTGTGGGACTCAGCGAAGATGAGCTGGTTGCCTTTCGCCGCGACCATGTCGGCTTTATCTTTCAGTCCTTCAATCTGATCCCAAGCATGAACGCGCTGGAAAATGTGGCTCTGCCCCTGGTTTTCCGCGGTGAAGCCAAAGCCGTCCGCACGAAAAAAGCCCTGCTTCTTCTGCACATGATGGGCCTGGATAAGCAGATTTATCACCGGCCCTACGAGATGTCCGGCGGCCAGCAGCAGCGTGTGGGCATTGCCCGAGCCCTGGTGGTAAATCCGCGGATTATTTTTGCGGATGAACCCACAGGCAATCTCGATTCGCACACCTCACGCGAGATCATGGATCTCATCCAGAAAATCAGTAAAAAACACCAGCAGACGCTGATTATGGTCACACACGATGACCATCTCGCACAGTATGGGGATCGCATTTTCCGTATTCAGGATGGCCGCCTTATTTCTGTGGAGCGTGGCAGCCTCTGCTACCGGGAGGAAGAGAAGTCCGATGGTGCTGAGGCCGAACCTGCAGACAAGCTTCAGCTGGAAAAGGCAGAAAATCCTCAGCCGGAAGCATAAAAACATCATCAGCCAGAAGCATCATAGCGTTCATACGGATGCAACAGAATGTCTTCAGGCAGAGTGAGAAGAGGTAAACTAAACCTCAGGAAGAGAGGCCTGGGCGGGCGCTGAGAAACAACGGCGCCCTGCCTTGTGGCTCAGTAAAACATAAGATGGAGATACATCGAATGAATAAGCCAGAGCAGAACAGACGAATGGATGCCAGTGAGAATCGCAGTCAAACGGCTGCAAGTAAAAAAGCGGATCGAAGGCTGAAATATCGAAGCCTGGCTTTTCTCTTGCTGTTCGTGTTCCTGCTGACCCTTTTCCCGCTGAATGATGTTCAGGCGATAAGTCCCAGGAACTTAGCTGGAGTCCCGGACAGGGCTCTGCTTGAACCCTCAGTGGGGAGTTCTGCCAGGACTTCAGCAGAACTCTCGGCGGGAATTTCAGGCAGAAATTCCGCTGCGTCTTCAGCCAGGGGGAACAGCGGCAAACGCCTGCCTGCTGCCAATGGCCAGAATCTTACGCCTATTCAGTTGCCCCAACCTGTTCAGCAGACTGACCCTCCTGCTAATCCCTTCGCTTTCACGCCCAGCTCGGAATATCCCTTCCAGATGCAGCCCAGCCCGCAGATGGCGGCGGTTTATTGCAATGGCTTTGCCCTTTTAGATTTTGAAGTTGAGAACATTTCTGAAAAAAATAATCTGACGATCACTGAGGTTGTCCTGGAAGCTTCGGCGGGCGACAGCTTCCCCTTTGAGGTCAATCAGGCCAGAATCCTCGGCTATCCGGGCTCCAATGCCTGGATCACCAGTTCAAAAGTGACCTCCGTCGTTTTCCCACCTCTTTTTGTGAAGCCAAACGTCGCCGACGGCTACTATGACTTAACCTTTACCATACGGTTCAAAGTTGATGATCCTGCAGATTCCCGCATCTACGAGCAAAAACTCAGCTTCCCTCTCCGCGTCATAGGGGATCCGGCCAACAAAAAGGATCAGAGGGTTCTGCTCGCTCCTGCACAGCTGCCCACACAGTCCGGCCAGTATGGACAGGCGATGAACCTGCAGTTTGGCCTCGTCAACCGCGGTTTCGACCCGGCGGATATCATTTCGGTGACGCCGGTGGTGGCAGGTGATGCCGAGGCCTGGCCTTTTGAGATCGAACGCACAGACTATTCCATGGCGGTGGGCCGCACGCTTTTCCCGCTGCCGCCCGGAGCCCAGATGGGCGACCAGGGGACGGGAACTCTGGTGCTCTGCGACTTCGGTCAGGTCACCGTGCGCAGCAAAATTAAGTCGGGTTATAAAGAACTCAAATTCCGCGTCAAATATAAATACGGCAATCAGGAAATCAAAGACGAAGATTTTTCCATCTTTGTGGATATCGCGGGAGATCCTGCGAGCGACAGCGAAGGCAGAGACAAAGACAGTGGCCCGACTTCAAAACCGCGCCTGCTCTGCCAGGGCTATGAAACCAATCCGGCAAAAGTCAAAGGGGGCGAAAAATTTCACCTCACGGTACATCTCCATAACACCTCAAGCCTGACGGCCATTCAGAACATTCAGGTGACCCTCAGTTCGGATCAGGTGGGGGAAAATGGCAGTGTACCCTTCCTTACCGAGAACGGAGCGGCCTCGCTCTTCATCCCGTATATTGAGGCCGAAGGCGACTACGATCTTGAAGTTGATATGGTCAGTTCCTCCCAGGTCCCGCAGCGCAATTACAATCTCAAGCTGGACATGGAGTATGAAGATCTGAAGGCTACGCCGATACAGGCCCGTGAAGCCATCTCCATTCCTTTGCACCAGGAAGCGCGAGTGGATCATGGCAAGATCGAGATTATGCCCGAACAAGTCAGTGTCGGACAGGAAGCGAACCTCAGCTGCCTCATTTTTAACAAAGGCAAAACCACCCTTTATAACCTCAGTGTTCTGGTTCCTGAGGGACAAGGGATTTCCGGAGCCGAGGCCTACCTGGGCAACGTGAATTCCGGCGAGAGCAAAACCCTCGACATGATGATCAAAGCCGAGGAGAGTTTTTCGCCCGATCAGCCACGCAAGCTGAAATTGCGCTTCGAAGATGAAAATGGAGCCCCTACGGAAAAGGAGATCGAATTTCCTTTGACGGTCATGGAGGACAATCCTATGGATATGCCGCCAGGGATGAGCGGCATGGACGGTATGGGAGCTATACCCACGGACGAAAAGGGCAATCCTCTGGATCCTTCTATGGCGGGTGAAATGAATGGCCCGGCTTCGGGGCTCCTCAGCCTGATGCCCCTCTGGGCGTGGATTCTTCTGGGCGTCTGCCTCCTCATTCTGCTTATCATGAGCATCAGCAGTTTCCGCCGTAAACGCCGCAAGAAACGCATGGCCATGGAAGATGAAGCCTACTTCCGTGATTTAATGAAATAAGTTAGTTGAAGATGCGTATTTGGGATCAAATTCACATCAGTTTTGCCAACCTCTGGCGGCGTAAGCTGCGCACGGGGCTGACGGTGCTTGGCGTGGTCATTGGCACCGTGGCCATTGTCGTCATGCTCTCCATCGGCATTGCCCAGCAGCAGTACCTGGAGCAGACGATCATGAGCAAGCGTCAGATGGTCGAAATTAAAGTTTATTCCATGGGCGGGGGTTACTACGGCATGGGCGGTCCAGGTGCTGACAGCAGCAATAATAAGGCCCTGAACCAGAAGACCATCGATGAAATCAAAGCCCTGCCCCATGTCAAAGAAGTCGTCCCCATCCTTGATATCAACTGTCAGATTAAAATTGGCGCCTATGAAAATGGTCAGAGTATCACGGCCTATCCACGCTCCTATCTGGAAAGCCTTGACTGGAAATTCAGTGAGGGCTCACTGCTTCCGCCGGAAGAGTACCCCAGCGACAGTATGCCGCTCTGGATTGGCAGGATGTACAACTTTAACTTCTACAATCCGAAGAACATGAACCGATTCATGTCCTATGGCATGCCTGAGGAGGAAAATGCCGAGCCGGAGGTCAATCTTTATACGACCACGGGCCTTGTCATCTACGATATGAACGCCCTCTATGGCAGCCGCCAGGGCAGTGAGGGCGACAGTACGCCGCCGAAACCGCCCAAAAAATACCTCATCAAAGCGGATGGTGTTATCGACAGCGGAGCCAGCGGCTGGAGCGAATGGGATTACGGTGCATACACCGATCTGGACGCGGCCGAAAGCATGTTGAAGCGTATCTTCAAGGGCAAAGCCTGGCCCGGCCAACCGGCCACTAAAAGCGGGCGAAGCACCGGAGAAATCGTCTACAGCAATCTGATTGTCGTAGCCGACGATATGAATTACACCCAGGAGCTGACGAAAAGCCTGCAGAATCTCGGCCTGCAAGCTCAATCCGATTCGGAGTGGATTCAGAGCATCAAAGATCAGGCGGCGCAGGTTCAGATCTTTCTGGGTGGAATTGGCGGCATTTCGCTTCTGGTGGCGGCCATCGGTATTGCCAACACGATGATGATGTCCATTTATGAACGCACTAAGGAAATTGGAATTTACAAGGTTCTTGGCTGCCGCCTTCACACGATTCGCAGGCTCTTCCTCATAGAATCTGCGCTCATCGGCTTTTTGGGCGGGAGTATCGGTCTTGGCCTGAGTTATCTTGCTTCCAGTATCATGAACAGCGCCGCAGCCGGTTCGGAAGGTGGAGGACTGGCCATGATGATGAGTGGCCCCGGGGCCGCAGCTTCCGTCATTCCCCCCTGGCTTTCCGGCTCCGCCCTCGTTTTTGCCATGCTCATTGGCATGCTTTCCGGCCTTCTTCCGGCTCAACGGGCCATGAAACTCTCCCCCCTCGAAGCGATTCGCAATGAGTAGAGTGAAAGGGCACCCGCCTGTCACGGGTGTTGAGGCTGAGACACTAGCATGTACCCAGCCTGCTGATCACGCTTTGTCTCCAACTTGTACAGAGCAAAAGGGCGGACTTTCTGTCATCCGCCTGTGAGTCAGGAGGATCATTTGCCATTTCCTGCCCAATGGTAAAGATGTATAATAGATAATAATTAAAACCAGCATTCGCCATCGGTATAACAAAGCACAATCACAAAGCACAGCGCCAGCCATCGGCATAGGAGGCCTTTATGAGCACTTTTTCCCCAAGGCGAGCACTCGCCATCAGCCTGTCCATTTTTATTTTTCTCTCTCTGATTCTGAATGTTTTTACATTAACTGGCACAAAAGTGCGGGCAGACGAGGAGCTGCTGCCGCTCCCTGATCTCTCCAATGTGGCCATGCGCCTTCAGGGCATGGAACTGAGCGATGAACTGCGCGCACAGCTGGCGCAGGATCTCTTTGTTGTGCTGCCGGGTTGGGGCTCGTTCAGCAATGTCTATGAAATGGGTGCCTATGGGCAGAAACCCCTTTTTGTGACGGTCGATGCCATGTTGCACTTGCAGCACCTGCTCTTCGCACATCTGCTGAATTCAAGTGAGGATCATTACCTTGCTGATGAGCTGCAAACCCTGAGTGAAGGACTTCTGAAAGTCATGCAGGAGCAGCTTAAAGAGCTGAAAGGCAGTGACTTTGAGCAGGCTGCCATAGTCGATCTCACGTTTGTGGCCGTTGCCAACGCCCTTCTGGATGAAAATTTTCAGCTTCCTGAAGAAGTCAGAGAGACCGCTGAGAAGGAATTGGCCCTGATTCGTGAGGCCGATGGCATTGCCCTGACCCCGCTTTTCATGCAGTTTTCCCAGGATAAAATTTATGAGGATTACAGCCAGTACAAGCCTCGCGGTTACTACACGCGCAGCCCGCGCATGGAAGCCTATTTCCGCGCCATGATGTGGTACGGCCGCATTAATTTCAGCAACAAAGATGAGCTGCGCAACCGCTGCGGCCTGCTCCTGAGTCTTGCCCTAGCCAACGATGAGGCCTGCCGCGCCTCCTGGGACAAGCTCTACGAGGTCAGCGCGCTCTTTGCCGGTGAGTCCGACGACCTGAGTTATCGCGATTTTCAGCCTTTGATCGAAAAATTCTATGGCACGGGTATGACGGCGGCGAAGCTGCCGGAAATGGCCGAAGTCTGGCCGGACTTCCACCAGGCCTCGATGAAAATGCCCGGACCGCGCATTTATTCCGAGGCGCGAAAAGAAAAGTCCGATGAGGAAGAGGCTGCGGAAGCTGTCGGCTTCCGCCTGATGGGTCAGCGCTTCAGCGCCGACCAGGAGATTTTTGGTCAGCTTATCTATAACGCCGTCAAGGCAAATTCTCAGGGCGAAGTCCGCGGCCTGCCTGATGTTTTGGACGTTATGGCGGCCATGGGTTCAGAAAAGGCGCTGGAGCTCCTCAAGGAAGAGGGCGCCGAAGACTTTGAAAACTATCCCGAAAACATGAAAGAGCTGCGCCAGCGCTATGCTGATCCGGAGAAGAGTCCTGCAGCGAGCAATCTCGCTGCGGCCTGGCTGGACAGCCTTCGTCCTCTGCTCAGCGATAAGACGACGTCAAAGAGTAAGCTTCCCGCCTTCATGCGCAGCGAAAAATGGGCGCGCAAGGATCTGGAATGCTTTGCCGGTAGCTTCACAGAGCTGAAACACGACAACGTTCTCTATGCCAAACAGGTGATGGCTGAGATGGGCGGCGCTTTTGAAGAAAAAGTCGATGACCGCGGCTATGTGCAGCCGGAACCTTTGATCTTCCGCAAGCTGGCGGAGCTGGCCCGCTCCAGCGGCCAAAAGCTCTCCGACTTTGCCATGCTCAATGAAAACGACGCCAAATTGATCGAGGATGTTGCCCTTCTCAACGAGCGTCTGGCCACCATTGCCGAGAAAGAGCTGAAGCAGGAACTGCCGGACGAAGAGGAATTCAACCTGATCCGCGCCTTCGGCGGTAATCTGGAAAATCTGACGAACCTCCTGACACAGCAGTCGGAGGAGGACATGCCGGATGGGGATAAGCCTGCGATTGCGGTCGATGTCGCGACCGATCCCAATGCTGCAGAGGTGCTGGAACTGGCTCTGGGTCAACCTGACGAAATCTGGGTCATAGTTCCGGTGGATGGTAGTCTGCGCCTGGCCTTTGGCGCGGTCTATAACTTTTACCAATTCCGCCAGCCTCAGAACGAGCGCCTCACCGATGAAGAATGGCGAATACGTATCGGCGCAGAGCCGCAGTTCGATGAGGAGGGAAAATGGCTTGAGCCAGATCCGGCCCTGATTCCCGAAAAGCCCTCCTGGACGCAGGACTACCGTCAGGATCGTTCGCAGCTCAGCTATAAAGAAGAAGCTTCGACGCAAGGGGAAGAGCGCCTGCCCGCCTGGGCTAAGCTTGGCCGCGGCGTGAGCAGCTCTGCAGATGGCCAGATGTCGGCGACCTTCGGCAACGGCAGGGCCACGCTCTCCTCGGCTGAAGGTGAACCCCTCTGGAGCATCCCCCGCTCCTGGCTGGTCCAGGATCTGCAGTTTCTTGATATCGACCACAATGGCCAGGAGGATCTGCTCCTGCTCTGCTGGAAGGAGGGGCGTTACGGCAGCTACCGCCCTTTTGGCTGAAAGCCGAAGAGGACCAGGATTTTGCCCAGCAGATTTACTTTTTCCGCCGCGAGGGTCAGCGTTTAAAACCGCTCTGGATGAGTTCGGATATCGGTACGGAGGTGCAGGCGGTCGACGTGGATCCGCAAAGCGGCCGTTTTCGTCTGACTGCGCCGGATGGACGGGAAAGCCTCTGGGGCTGGAGGTCTTTTGGCCCTGAGCGGCTTCCGGATGCTTTGCTGAAAAGCTTTCAGGCGAGGGGGGAGGCACTGTCGACTGGCTCAACTGCCCCGAAGATTGATCAGACGGGAGAAAGCGCTGTACCCTCGAACTCTGCCTGCAGAGCAGCTGATGCGCCTGACAGCCCATCCATATTGGCCACTGCGACAGACGGCTGCACACCATCTCCGAATGAAGTGAGCCTGCTTTTTACAGGCGATTTGCTTTTCCAGGATAAGCTTTTGCATGTGGATGCCGAAGCGGAGTCGCTCTTTGCCCCCTTGCAGCCGCTGCTCCGTGACGCCGATCTGCTCTGCGGCAATCTTGAAGGCCCGCTCGTCGCCGAGCATCCCTCGGGGACCTTTCCCCGCTACCGTATTCCTGACCGCTGGGCTGAAGCTCTGGCTGGAGTCGGCTTTGATTTTCTCCAATGCGCCAATAACCATCTGCTGGATGCCGGCCCCGAAGGGCTGAGCCACACGGCTCAAAGCCTCCTTGATGCCGGCATAACGCCGCTGGGTCTGCGCCTTAACGAGAGTGAGCCACCCTGGATCCAACGCGAGATCAAGGGCATCCGCCTTGGCCTTTGTGCCTTCACCTACGAAAACCCACCCCTGGGAAGACAGGGACTCAGCTCCCTCAATGGCCTTGCCCTGCCGCCTGCCTGGCGCTCCCGGATCGATAGTTTTGCCTGCCTGGGTGCAGATGAACTTGCCTGGTCGGAAAGCTGCCGACGACTCGCCCGTCAGGCCAGGGCCATGAGGGAGGCCGGTGCGGATCTCCTGATCTTCTGCCTGCACTGGGGTGAAGAATATCAAGATCGTCCGAACCGCAGGCAGGAGGAACTCGCCAAAGTTCTGGCTGAAGCCGGCGTCGATCTGATCATCGGCACGCATCCTCATGTCGCCCAGCCGCTCTGCCATCTGCCTTCCAGCGTTAATCCCCAGGGTTGTATCGTTTATTATTCCCTGGGCAATTTCGTCGCTGCTCAGCACCGTGGCTCTTTTGCAGCCTCTATTTCTGCTTCCGAATCGGCTGCTCCGGTTGAAGGCGGCGTACTGGCCCGCGTCAGCGTGCGCCGCGAAGGGGAGCAGGTGAAGATTGTCTCAGCAGAAGCTCTTCCTGTAGCCTGCGTAGAACTCTTGCCGGGCAGCGAGCACAGCGCTCTGCGCCCCTATTTTGCTGTTATGCCCCTGCCCCCAGGCTCAGACAGGAGCCGCCTGGCTGAACTTCTCCGCGATGGCCGTCTGAACGGCTTGCCCACGACTGAGGCCTCGCTTGATGCGCTGCAGGCCCTGGGCGAGCGCATCCTTAAAATAACAGGTCCGGCTATTGTTCCGCTGCCCTGACTTTTTCCAACAATGTTCAACCCGTTCTGTCTCTTGCGGAATGGACCAGTTTCGCCGAAGCGTTTTCATCAAGCTCTGAAAACACTTTTTGACTGCATTTTTAAAGTTTTCATTTTTTCCCCATTCTTTCATAAGCATGTCTGTGTCGATAAAAGGCCCGTGGAGCCAGACAGACCTGCTATAATAGAAATACTTGTGAGCAAGTGCAGGAAAGAAGGAAAATTTATGTCTAAACTTACTGTAAATACCAAAGCCCTCGAAAGCATGCTCTTTATCTGGGCCAGTCTCGCCGACAGGGAAAAACTGCCGGACGCCTTTTTCATCGAGCTTTCAGAAAGCCCGGAAATGGCAGCCGCTTACGATGAAAACTTCGATGCCAATGGCTTTCGCAAGGTGCTTTCCGCTCTCGCCAATCGCGAACTGCTGAATGGTGCGACCCAGCGGGAAAAGCGTTTCTGGAACAACAATATGTGGATGACGGAAGATCTTGAATTTACCAATATGATGGTGGAACCCCTCAAGACCCTGAACCTCGATGAGCGTGCCGCGGAAATCTGCAAGGCGGCGGGCAGCGATGAATGTGAAGTCATCTTCTATCCCGGTTGTGACGAATTTGCCACACGCAAAGGGAACAAACTCTACATTAATTTTTTCAAAGTCCAGCTCGATATCATGAATCCGGATGCGCCGCCGACCCTTGAGGGGCAGAGCATTCCGGACTACATTGCGGCCAGGTTCAAAGCCTGAGAAAGCTTTTAGCAGCCTGCGCTTCTTTATGCCTCGCCGAACGGGGCATAAATTTTGAGAAAAAACAGACTTAAACAAACAGTCTAAAATCGTTTGAGGAAATGTGAGAAAAGATGAAAAACAAAGTCGATCTTGAATTTTACACACGCCTGCAATATCCCGGCCTCATGAAGGCCAATCCTTCGCGCCGCGCGGTGGCTTTTACGCTGTCCCGTGCCGACATGAAGGAAAACACCTATCCTTCGAGCCTCTGGCTTTATGATGGACGTGACCTGCGCAAGCTGAGTCCTGACCCAAAACTGACCTCTTTTATCTGGGAGGACGATAAAAATATTCTCTTTGCAGGTCAGCGCGGCGAAGCTGCCGCGAAAGAGGCTGAAACCAAAGCTCCGGAAACGGTCTATTACCGTTTGCGCATCGACGGCGGAGAGGCCGAAAAAACCTTTACGTTGCCCTTTGCCGTCGAAAGGATTGAAGCGCTCGGCGACCGCCTTTACCTGGTACTGGCGAGTCTTGAGGAAGGGTTGGAGGACAGCTGGCTCTTAAAGGATGAAGAGCGTCAGAAGCGCTTTAAGGACGAGAACGAACTCTCCTTCCGTCATCTCATGCACCGCATTCCCTTTTACACGAATGGCGGCGGCTTTTGCTATAAAAAGAGTTCTGCGCTCTTTATTTTCGATGCGGATAGCGCCGCCCTCTGCCGCCTGAGTACAAAAGATCTGGATGTCAGCGGCTTCAGCCTTTCCGAAGATAAAAAGCGCTGCATCGTAATGGCCCAGCATATGGCTCCCCGCCAGCAACTCACCAATGGGGTCTGGCAGATCAAGCTGCCTGACCGTGAGGCCCTGAAGGGTCAGACCGATCTTTCTTCTGAGCTGCGGGAACTTTATCCAGATAAAGACTATAACCTCATGCTGGTCTGGGAAGCCGAGCCCCGTCAGGGAGAGGCCTCACGCCTGCTGGCTCTGGCCACGGACATGGCTCGTTACGGCTGCAATGAAAGTCCCAAACTCTACGAGCTTTCGCACGACGGCGCTGAACTGAAGCAGCTCAGCGATGAAGAAATTCAAATCTGGGATGCCCTGAACACGGATCTCTGTCCCTCGGCTGCGCCCGGCCTTGACCTCATCGACGGCCATCTTTACTTTACCCACAGCGAGGGCACGCAGACCGTGCTCTGCCGTATTTCCCCGGAGGCTAAGCTGGATCGTCTCTACCGCGCCCCTGGCGCCATCGCTTCCATCGCGGTCATGGCTGACCGCATCCTCTGCTGCGGTCTCTTCAATCGTCAGGCTCCGGAACTCTATGCGCTTGTGCCGGGAGAACAGCTCTTCACCGCAGAGAAGGTCAGCGCGTTCAATGAAAAAGTCATGAGCGAGACCGAATTTGCGACCCTGGTTCATGTGAACGGGGAGAGTGGGGATGACCCCATCACGGGTTACGTCCTGCTGCCAGCCGATTACGATGAAACGAAGCGCTATCCGGCGATTCTGGATATACACGGCGGCCCCCGTACGATTTACGGAGAAATCCTTTTCCACGAGATGGAGTACTGGGCGGCCAATGGCTACATCGTGCTTTTCTGCAATCCCCACGGTTCGGATGGCCTGGGAGACGCCTTTGCTGACATTCGCGGACGCTATGGCGAAATCGACTACGAGGATATTATGGCCTTTGTCGACCGCGTTCTCGCCCGCTTCCCCCAGATCGACCCGCAGCGCCTCGGCGTCACGGGCGGCTCCTATGGCGGCTTTATGAGCAACTGGATCATTGGCCACACAGATCGTTTTGCGGCCTGTGCCACGCAGCGCTCCATCATGAACTGGACGAGCTTTTACGGCGTTTCGGATATCGGCTACTTTTTTGCCACCGATCAAAATGCCACAGATACCTTCTCCCAGGCCGGTTTCTCTAAACTCTGGGAACACTCCCCGATGAAATACATCAACGCGGCCAAAACGCCCACCCTGATTATCCATTCCGATGAGGATTATCGTTGCCCGCTGGAACAGGGACTGCAGCTTTACACAGCCCTTGTGGACCGCGGCGTACCGACCGAAATGGTGCTCTTCAAGGGTGAGAATCACGAGCTCTCACGCAGCGGCAAGCCGAAGGCCCGCCGTGAACGCCTTGACCGCATCACCCGCTGGATGGATCGCTACCTGAAAGCTTGAGAAAAGAGGAGCTTTTATGCTGCAAGAAAAAGTCGATCGTTTTGCCCAGATGCGCGTGGCCCCGCAGCCGGACAGTCAGATCAAGCGCATTGTTGCGGTGATGTCCGGCAAGGGCGGCGTAGGCAAGAGCAGCGTGACGGCCTTGCTGGCCTCGGCTCTGCATGCGGAAGGCCTTGCTGTCGGCATTCTGGATGCCGATATTACCGGCCCCTCCATTCCCCATCTCTTTGGCGTCGAGGGCAAGGCCACGATCGTGCGCGACGGCATCATGCCGAAACTGACGCCCGGCGGCATCAAGCTGATGTCCATGAACTGCTTTCTCAATGATGAAACGCAGCCTGCGGTCTGGCGGGGACCCATGATTAACGGCATGCTCAAGGAGTTCTGGTCCAAGGTTCACTGGGGGCCGCTCGACGTTTTATTGCTGGACCTTCCTCCTGGAACCGGCGATGTGCCGATCAGTCTCTTTCAGATGATTAAAGTCAGCGGGCTGCTCGTGCTTACTTCGCCACAGAGCCTCGTTTCCATGGTCGTCGAAAAAGCTGTGCGCATGGGCCGCATGATGGATGTTCCTGTCCTCGGACTGGTGGAGAACTTCGCCTGGCTCAACTGCCCGCACTGCACGGAGAAAATCTCTCTCTACGGGCCGTCGCACAGCGCCGAACTTGCTGAGGTGGAAGGCCTGCCTATGCTTGCGAGCCTGCCCCTGGATCCGGCGCTTGCCGCAAAACTTGACGCAGGACAGGCTGAAGCCATCACCAATGTTCTGCCGTCCTCGCTGCTCGACGCGGTGCGCGGCGACATCCGATAAACTTTTACGGAGGAAGACATATGTACTCAGAAACAGTTGATAAAATTGCCATCCTGGCAGGCAAAAAAATGCATTTTTTCAAGCAGCAGGGTCCGGTCTTTTTCGTATACAGCGTGCTTGCAGGCATTTATATCGGCCTCGGCGTGATTATTCTGCTCGTGGCCAACGCCTTTATCCCTGCGTCTTTAAGCCCGGCGGGGAAATTTCTGGGAGCCGCGGCCTTTGCGGCGGCCCTCTCGCTCGTTGTCATGGCCGGAGCGGAGCTGTTTACCGGCAATAACCTGATCATCAGCCTGGGTGCGCTGCGCAAAAAGATTTCCTGGAAGGAGGCCGCTGCCTTCTGGCTGATCAACTGGCTGGGGAACTTCCTTGGTTCTCTGCTTATTGCCCAGCTCTATGCCGCATCTGGCTTAAATGCCGAACCGATCGCAACAGCCATTCAGAAAACCGCTGAGGCAAAAGCGGCGCTGGCGTTCGGACCCCTCTTTTTCCGGGCGGTGCTCTGTAATCTTCTGGTCTGTCTGGCCGTCTGGTGCGCGCAGAAAATGAGTTCGGAGAGCGGCAAGCTCATCATGATTTTCTGGTGTATTTTTGTCTTTGTCGCGGCGGGATTTGAGCACAGCATTGCCAATATGACCTTTTTCTCACTCGGCCTCATCGAACAGGCAGTGACCCCGGAAATCGCCCTGCAGCAGGTGCTTATCGCCACGCTCGGCAATTTCTGCGGAGCTTTCTTCCTGCTCGCGCTGCCCTACAGTCTGGAAAAGTCCCAGGCCCCGGAAAATGTGGCCTGAAATAAAGGCCTGAAATAAAGAAAGGATCACCAATGGCAAGCCACAAATCTTATGCGGAACGTTCGCTCGAAAAACACGAAGCCTGGCGCGGCAAGATTGAAATCAGCGCCCGCGCCCCTGTGGGCAGTCGTGATGAACTCTCGCTCGCTTACACGCCCGGCGTAGCCGAGCCCTGTCTGCGCATTCAAAAAGACCCTGATCTTTCTTACACCTATACCCGTCGCTGGAACCTCTGCCTCGTCGTGACTGACGGCTCCGCCGTTCTGGGCCTTGGCAATATCGGCCCTCTCGCCGCGATGCCGGTGATGGAAGGGAAGTGTGCCCTATTTAAGGCTTTCGGCGGCGTAGACGCCTTTCCCCTCTGTATCAAATCCAACGATGTGGACGAGATCTGTCGCACGATCGAACTTATTTCCGGCAGTTTTGGCGGCGTCAATCTGGAAGATATTGCCGCGCCTCGCTGCTTTGAAATCGAAGAACGCCTGAAAAAAAGCTGTGACATCCCCATTTTCCACGACGATCAGCACGGCACAGCGGTGGTGACCTATGCTGCCCTGATTAACGCCATGAGATTGCTTGGGCGCAGGCTGGAAGAGATGCGCATTGTCATGAATGGCGCTGGCGCAGCTTCTCTGGCGATTGCTCAACTGCTGATCGCCGCCGGTGCAAAAGACATTTCTCTCTGCGACAGTCGCGGTCTGATATACCAGGGACGCCCGGAGGGCATGAATCCGCTGAAAGAAAAGATGGCTGCGATCACCAACCCGCGTGGCCTGCGCGGCGGTCTTGCCGAAGCGGTGAAAGATGCCGATATCTTCATCGGGGTTTCTGTAGCCCATGTCCTGACCGGGGAAATGGTGCGTCAAATGCGCAAAGATCCAATCATCTTTGCCTGCGCCAACCCCACGCCGGAAATCGAGCCGGACGAAGCTAAAGCTGCCGGCGCCCGCATCATTGCAACCGGACGTTCCGATTATCCTAATCAGATCAATAACGTTCTTGCCTTCCCGGGCATTTTCCGCGGGGCCTTTGATTGCCGCGCGCGGGAGATCAACGACGAAATGAACCTTGCTGCGGCCCGCGCCATTGCCGATCTTGTGCCGCAAAATGAACTCAGCGAAGAAAAAATCATGCCTGCAGCTTTCGATCCTGGTGTCGCCTCTGCGGTGGCCAGAGAGGTCGCTGACGCAGCGCGGAAAACCGGCGTTGCACGAATTTAAATGCGATGGAGCAGGCCCAACAGCATAGTGGATGTCCTTGCCCCGTACCCATGAAACCTAAAAAGCGCCGCGGATTTTTACTCTGCGGCGCTTTTACTTTGTACTTGTTTTCCTGCGACGGAAGCACAAGCCGAGTTGAGGGTGGCTTATCAGGAGTCGATTTTTGTCGCCATTTTCTCCAGATACGGTCGCAGCACCCGGAGCGCCAGTCCAGTCAGCAGGCCGCAGGCCAAACCCAGGATGAGCAAAGGCGGCAGAAGGCTCATAAAGGCCATGAGGCCGCTCTGTGAAAAAAGCAGAAGGAGGAGACCAAATTGCGCCAGGTTGTGGCTGAGAGCGCCTGCGGCGCTCAGCATAAGCAATGAGGTCTTTTGCGGCGTGTGCTTCAGGAGACTCATGGCCAGCAGCGAACAAAGTCCGCCCGCCAGGCTGAGCGAGGCCGCCAGCGGCCCTCTGGTCAAAAGTGCAAAGAGCGACTTGAAGAGACTCAGAACCACGGCGCTCCCGCCGCCCAGGGAGAGCAGCGTAAAGACCACGGGAATGTTGCTCAGCCCATACTTGATGGGAAAAGGAGAAAGCGGCGGCAACAGGGATTCCACGTAGCCGAAAACCAGCGCCAGGGCAGCAAGCATGGCCAGCAGGGTGAGCTGCCGCAGCTTACTGCGCTGTTCTCCAAGGGCTTTGCGGGGATTGATGTTTTGTTCTTTCACTCTTGCCTGCCTGTTCTAACTCAATCTTCCGGCGGCGCGGGATCACCCACGACCATATCGATCCCTGAATCCGCATCTTCTGATTCGTGATCTCCGGCCGGGAGCAGCGTCAGGATGACTTTATTGGGCACACAGGCTGCAAAATCGCCGGCCTTCCGGCACACACCGCGCCGCACACAGTACTGATCCGGACAATCCGAAGCGGCGATGCGGACGCCGCCGTCGGCTTCGATGGCGATGAACATCGGCGGCAGCTCGGGCCAGAGGGCAGGACGCTCATCAACGCCGGAAAGGCCCGTTGAACTGAGCTCCCAAAGCTCCTTCAGCGAATACGTTCGCGGGGCAAGCTGCGCCGGGTCGAATTCGCAAAGCAGACGATTGTCAAAGCTGAGCCGCGCCAGCATCTTTCCGCTCTGGCTCAGCCACAGGCGCGGGCCGAGGCTGAGCAAAATGGCCAGCAGAATCACAGCGACAAAAAAGAAAAGATCACGCCGCCTCAGCAAAGGGCGCTCGGTTTTTGTGCTTTTGCTTCCTGTAACCTGTGTTTTCGTCACAAAAGGCCCTTTCTGCTAGAATAAATACATTATTAGTTCGATAAGTTCATCATAACGCCGAGGCCCCACGCTTTGGCAACTATTGGAGGTTTTTCTTGTTTCGCCGATTCATGGCCTATTATAAACCCTACCGTCGGGTCTTCTGGACTGATATGATTTGTGCGGTCATCCTTGCCCTGACCGGTGTGGCCTTTCCCATTATTATCCGATATCTGACGCGCAGTGTTTTTCACCTGCCTGCCTCGCAAATGATCGAGAGCGTCCTGCTCTGCAGCGGGGCCATGTTCGCTCTTTACGTGATACAGGCGGCCTGCCAGTACTATGTGACCTCCTATGGTCACATCATGGGAGCGCATATCGAATATGATATGCGGCGTGATCTCTTCTCGCACATGGAAAAGCTTTCCTTCTCTTACTTCGACAAAAACAGTACCGGCGCCATGGCTTCCCGCATTCTTTCCGACCTCTTCGACATTACCGAGCTGGCCCACCATGGGCCCGAAAATGTCGTCATTTCTCTCGTGAAAATTGGCGGAGCCTTTATCTTTCTTCTGACCATCAACGTCCCGGTGACGCTGATCCTTCTGGCCATGACCCTGTTCATGCTGGTCTTCTCCATACGCATGAACCGCGAAATGCGCAAGACCTTTATGAATAATCGCCGCAATATCGCGAGCATCAATGCGGTGGCTCAGGACAGCCTCTCCGGCATCCGCACGGTCGCTTCTTTTAACAACGAACACGTCGAACTGCAAAAATTTGATACGAATAACGAGCGCTTTCTTGAATCTAAACGCGTTAACTACATGGTTATGGGCAAGTACCATACCGTCAACGGCTTTCTGCAGGGGCTGATGTATGTTTCCGTGGTGCTTGCGGGTGGCTTTTCCGTGGCGCGCGGCCACATGGCAGCCGAAGATATTGTCATCTATATTCTCTACATCAATATGTTTCTCGATCCGATCAAACTGCTGATTCAGTTTACCGAGCAATTTCAGAAGGGCTACACCGGTTTTATCCGCATGATTGAAGTGCTGGACACCGAAGCGGAGATCAAAGACCGGCCGAATGCTGTCGACGCCGGAAAGCTCAAGGGAAACATCCGCTTCGACAAAGTCAGCTTTTATTATGAAAAAGACGAACCCGTGCTGAAAGATATCTCGGTCGAAATTCCGGCAGGTCGGACGGTCGCCCTCGTAGGTCCATCCGGAGCGGGGAAAACGACTTTTGTTTCCCTCATCCCGCGCTTTTATGAGGCGGTCTCAGGCCAGGTCAGTGTAGACGGCCGCGATGTCCGCGACTACAGCCTGACTTCCCTCAGAAATAACATTGGCGTTGTGCAGCAGGATGTCTATATTTTCAACACCAGTATTCGCGAAAACATCGCCTACGGCCAGCCCGGGGCGCCTCTGGAAGCGGTGATTGAGGCCGCCAAAAAAGCGCATATTCACGACTTTATCATGAGCCTGCCCAATGGCTACGATACGCTCTGCGGAGAGCACGGCGTGCGCTTCTCCGGAGGGCAGAAGCAGCGCCTTTCCATCGCGCGTGTTTTCCTGAAGAATCCCCCGATCCTGATCCTCGACGAAGCCACTTCAGCGCTGGATAATCAGAGCGAAGTCCAGGTGCAGGAAGCGCTGAATGAGCTGGCGAAAAACCGCACGACCCTGGTGATCGCCCATCGTCTGTCCACCATCCGTGGCGCTGACAGCATCCTCGTCCTCACGGCGGAGGGTATTGTCGACCAGGGCAGTCACGAAGAGCTGCTCAGCAAGGGCGGTCTCTATAAGGAACTCTATGAACTGCAATTTGCTGACCGAAAGTAAATGTGCTGACCGAAAGTAAAGGAGAGAATCATGAAAGACATTAAAATGTTTATGTTCGAAGCCTGCCCCCACTGCAAGCTGGCACGTCGCCTGATGACCAAACTGCAGGAGGAGGACCCCCGCTATGCAGCGCTGAAGATCGAGATGATCGACGAAAAGAAGCAGCCGGAAATCGCGGATCAATACGATTATTACTATGTTCCGACCTATTTCGTCGATGGCCAGAAGGTTCACGAAGGCCATGCCGAACTCGACGACGTGAAGAAGGTCTTCGACCTGGCCCTGGCCGATTAGTTCCCTGCCGCACTGGCCGTACTGGCCAATGTTCGTGCGAATTCCCAAGGCCGCAGCAGCTCAGGGCCTTATTTTTCAGCAAAGCCGCTCTTTACAAGGGCTTAGAAGCTTTGTTAAAATAAGCTGTCTTTGCCCCCATAGACGGGGGCTTTTTGCAGAGCATTTTTCTTCTGACCGAAGGATACGCAGATCAAGGTCTGCGAGCAGCCCCGCCGGGGAACAATAGTACCCCGGGCGAAAGCTCCTCGGATCCCCTGAGTCGGAAGCTGAAGAACTCTGCCGAAGCCCACAGAGGCTGAGACAAAAATACGAAAAGAAAGGAGACATCAGATGCCTACATTCAGTCAACTGGTTAAGCAAGGTCGTCAGACCAAGGGGTACAAATCCAAAGCCCCTGCCCTCCAGACTGGCCTGAACTCTCTGAAGAAGCGCAGCTCTCACTACGACTCACCGCAGAAGCGCGGCGTGTGCACAGTGGTCAAAACGACAACCCCGAAGAAGCCGAACTCGGCTCTCCGCAAAGTCGCCAGAGTACGCCTCACCAACACACAGGAAGTTACGGCTTACATTCCGGGTATCGGTCACAACCTTCAGGAACACAGCGTGGTCCTCATTCGCGGCGGCCGTGTAAAGGATCTCCCGGGCGTCCGTTACCACATCATCCGTGGAACGCTCGACGCAGCAGGAGTGGCGGATCGCAAACAAGGTCGGTCCAAGTACGGCGCCAAGCGGCCCAAAGCAGCAAAGGCGAAGTAATCAACGCCCGCGCATGGACTGAGTGTCCGAGTGGCGGTAACGCCCATTCTGATCTCCCCAAAAAATATAAGTGGGGGACATGAAGCTGGACACAAACACAAACGTGAGTACCTATGATTTCGGATGAAACCGCATAATCATGAAAGGAGGGAAGAAAGATGCCTAGAAAAGGTCATGTTCCCAAGAGAGAAATCCTTCCCGATCCTGTCTATAACGATGTAAAAGTTGCCAAACTGATTAACGTCGTCATGCTGGATGGAAAGAAGGGCCTCGCCCAACGTATTGTTTACGGGGCTTTCGACCTGGTCAAAGAGAAGACCAGCGAAGAAGGGATTGAAGTTTTCAATAAAGCGCTCGAGAATGTCATGCCTGTGCTGGAAGTCAAGGCCAGACGTGTCGGCGGATCGAACTATCAGGTTCCTATTGAAGTCCGTCCCGAACGCCGTCAGACCCTGGCCCTTCGCTGGATTGTCAACGGAGCCAGAAGTCGTGGTGAAAGAACCATGAAAGAACGTCTTGCAGCCGAGCTGATGGATGCCGTGAACGGCAGCGGTTCAGCTTATAAGAAAAAAGAAGAAATGCATCGTATGGCTGAGGCCAACCGCGCCTTTGCTCACTACCGCTGGTAGTCAACGCTTGCATGAAGGGGAAAGGAGTTTAGCCGCATGCCCAGAGAATTCTCACTTGAGAATACCCGCAATATCGGCATTATGGCGCATATCGACGCCGGCAAAACGACGACGACAGAGCGAATTTTGTACTACACGGGGAAGATCCATCGTCTTGGTGAAACCCATGAAGGCGCTGCAACCATGGACTTCATGGAGCAGGAACAGGAGCGTGGCATCACGATCCAGTCCGCCGCAACAACCGCTCAGTGGCGTCATTGCCGAATCAACATCATCGATACCCCGGGCCATGTTGACTTCACTGTTGAAGTCGAACGTTCCCTGCGTGTCCTCGATGGTGCTGTGACTGTCCTTGATGCGAAGAGCGGCGTAGAACCCCAGACAGAAACAGTTTGGCGTCAGGCGGATAACTACAAAGTTCCCCGCATGGCCTACGTCAATAAAATGGATGTTATCGGCGCAGACTTCCTTAACGTCGTGAAGATGATGAAGGAACGCCTGGGCTGCAATGCTGTTCCCATTCAGCTGCCGATTGGTGCTGAGGATGACTTTGTCGGGATTATCGACCTCATGAAAATGAAGGCCGAACTCTATGACGATGAAGACCTCGGCAAAACCGTTCACGAGGCAGAGATCCCTGAAGAGATGAGGGAAGAAGCACAGCAGTGGCACGACCTCATGGTCGAGTCCATCTGTGAAAGCGATGATGTCCTGGCGGAAAAATTCCTCATGGATGAAGAAGTTTCCATTGAGGAGCTGAAAGTCGCCTTGCGCAAAGCCTGCGTCAATAACGTGATTGTCCCCGTGACCTGCGGTTCATCTTACCGCAATAAAGGAGTTCAGCTCCTTTTGGACGCGGTGGTCGACTACATGCCTTCGCCGCTTGATATTCCCCCGATCAAGGGGACGCTCCCGGCAACAGGCGAAGAAGTCGTGCGTCACGCTTCTGACGAAGAACCCTTTGCGGCTCTTGCCTTTAAGATTGTGACCGACCCCTTTGTCGGTAAACTCTGCTTTTTCAGAGTTTACTCAGGTACGCTGGATTCCGGCAGTTACGTGCTGAACGCCAGTAAAGACAAGCGCGAGCGCATTGGGCGTCTCCTGCTCATGCACGCCAATCACCGCTCAGAAGTAGAGAGGGTGTATTCCGGCGACATCGCAGCTGCCGTGGGCCTTAAGTTCACGAGCACGGGGGATAGCCTTTGCGACGACGAGCATCCTGTGGTCCTGGAATCTATGGAATTTCCGGATCCTGTGATCTCCGTCGCCATCGAACCCAAATCGAAAGCCTCTCAGGAAAAAATGGCAGTCGCCCTGGCTAAGCTGGCCGAGGAAGACCCGACTTTCCGCACGAGGACCGATGCCGAAACCGGCCAGACGCTGATTTCCGGCATGGGCGAACTCCATCTGGAGATCATTGTCGATCGGCTTTTCCGTGAATTCCACGTTGAGGCCAACGTCGGCAAACCCCGTGTAGCTTATAAAGAAACGATCACCAAAGCAGCGACGGCTCAGGGCAAATTTGTCCGTCAGTCGGGCGGTCATGGTCAGTACGGCGATTGCGTGCTGGAGATCGAACCTCTTGAAGCCGGAGCAGGCTACGAGTTCGTCAACAAGATTGTCGGCGGCGTGATTCCCAAAGAATTTATCGCCCCGATCGATCAGGGCGTTCAGGAAGCCATGAAGAGCGGCGTCATCGCCGGCTACCCCGTCGTTGATGTGCGCGTCAGCGTGGTGGACGGTTCATACCATGAAGTCGACTCTTCTGAAATGGCCTTCAAAATCGCCGGTTCGATGGGCTTTAAAGAAGCCATGCGCAAAGCCGGACCGATCCTCATGGAGCCGGTCATGAAAGTCGATGTCGTCGTGCCGGATGAATATCTGGGCGACGTCATGGGCGATCTCAGCTCCCGCCGGGGACAGATTCTCGGCAGTGAAGTTCGCAGTAACGCCAGAAGTATACACGCCTATGTTCCGCTCTCGGAAATGTTTGGTTATGCGACCGTGCTGCGTTCGCGCACGCAGGGCCGCGGCACCTTCGTGATGCAGACCGACCATTTTGAACCCGTACCGAAGAGCAAAATGGAAGAACTTACGGGAAAATCAGAACATTAAAACTTTGCGTCCACTCTCCGCGGCATAGGATTGCACACCAGGCAAATCTGTGTAAAATAGGAGGAGTGACGAATTGCCAGGGAACGATCGCGATAAGTTGATCGAAAAGGAGGATACTCATGGGCAAAGCAAAATTTGAAAGAACAAAACCCCACGTTAACGTCGGCACGATTGGCCACGTTGACCATGGTAAAACCACTCTGACCGCGGCCATCACAAAAGTTCTGGCTCTCGAAGGCGGCGCTGAATTTACCGATTACGCCAATATCGACAAGGCTCCGGAAGAAAGAGCCCGTGGTATCACCATCAACTCTTCGCACGTTGAGTATGAGACGAAAAACCGTCACTATGCTCACGTCGACTGCCCGGGCCATGCCGACTATATCAAAAACATGATCACCGGCGCAGCTCAGATGGACGGCGCTATCCTCGTTGTTTCCGCAGCAGACGGCCCCATGCCTCAGACCCGTGAGCACATTCTGCTCGCCCGTCAGGTCGGCGTGCCCGCTATTGTCGTCTTCCTCAACAAATGCGATATGTCCGATCCCGAACTGATCGAACTGACCGAGATGGAAGTCCGCGACCTGCTCAGCGAATACGATTTCCCCGGCGACGAAATTCCCGTCATCCAGGGTTCCGCTCTCAAGGCTCTCGAATCCACCAGCACCGATGAAAACGCTCCTGAATACGAGTGCATCCGCAAGCTGATGGAGGCTGTGGACAGCTACATTCCGACGCCGACACGTCCGACCGACCTGCCCTTCCTGATGCCTGTCGAAGACGTCTTCACGATCTCCGGCCGTGGCACCGTGGCAACTGGCCGTATCGAGCGTGGCGAAGTTAAGATCGGTGATCCGGTTGAAATCGTTGGTCTCGAAGAAGAACAGCTGAGCTCCGTCGTCACGGGCGTGGAAATGTTCCACAAGACCCTGGACGAAGGCGAAGCTGGTGACAACGTTGGTCTGCTGCTCCGCGGTATCGACCGTAAAGCCATCAAACGTGGACAGGTTGTCGCCAAACCCGGCAGCATCCATCCTCATACCAAGTTCATGGGCGAAGTTTACGTCCTGACCAAAGATGAAGGTGGCCGTCATAAGCCTTTCTTCAGCGGCTATCGTCCTCAGTTCTACTTCCGTACAACGGACGTGACCGGCGTTATTGAACTCGCTGACGGCGTTGAAATGTGCATGCCTGGCGACCACGTCACCATCGAAGTTGACCTGATTACGCCGATCGCTATCGAAAAGGGCCTGAAGTTCGCTATCCGTGAGGGCGGCAGAACAGTGGGTTCCGGCACGGTTTCCGACATCATCGAGTAAGTTGCAAGCGACATTTTGAGCGCTGCAGTGCTTAATGAGGGCCGCCCTTCGGGCGGCCCTTTTTTGCGTCCTGCTACGCGTCTCGCCAAGCCGCGACAGCTCCTCGACCAATCGTACAATCACCCTTCGCGAACGTTTACACTTTGTGATATGATTTTGACCGACAGATCAGGCGCAGCCCTAGTCCTGTGGTCTTTTTTCCGCACACTAAATCTTACGGCGTGGCGCTTTTATTTCAGGAAGGAGTGTTTATGCAGGCACGTTTATTGGACAAGGATCTTTATTATCTCGGTGGCAATGATCGCCGTCTTGACCAGTTTGAAAATATGTTTACGCTTCCTGGAGGGGTAAGTTACAACAGCTATCTGCTCCTGGATGAGAAGACGGTCCTCTTCGATGCGGTAGATGCCGCCATTGCAGATGCTTTTTTAGATGAACTGAGTGATACTCTTGGTGGCCGCGAGCTGGATGTGCTGATTTGCCACCATGTTGAGCCAGACCATGCAGCGAGCGTAAAGGCCGTGTTAGAGGCATATCCGAAGGCGAAGCTAATGGTTTCGGCGATGGGACTACGTTTTCTCGGCCAGTTTTACCGTGACTTCGATTTTTCCAGCCGCGCACAGGTGGTAAAAGAGGGCGATGTGTTGGAGACGGGTCACCACCGCCTGCATTTTATAGCCGCTCCGAATGTTCACTGGCCGGAGGTCCTCGTCAGCTTTGATGAGACAACTGGTTCGCTTTTCTCGGCGGATGCTTTCGGCTCTTTTGGAGCGATTGCGGGTTACCTCTTTGCCGACCAGATGGATTTTGAGCGCGACTGGCTGGATGAAGCACGCCGCTACTACTGCAATATTGTGGGTCGCCAGGGCCTCAATGTGATGAAGCTCCTGGATAAGGCAGCAGATCTGCCCATCAAACGCATCTTGCCCTTGCACGGACCCCTTTTCCGGACGCCCGAAACCATCGAGCTTATCCTTGAGAAATACCGTTGCTGGGCCAGCTATAAAGCCGAGGAACCTGGTGTTGTCATCGTTTATGGATCCATGTATCAGCATACGGCGCAACTCAGCGACCAGTTGGCGGGGCTGCTCGCGGATGAAAATGCCGGGCCAATTCGTGTCTACGATGTTTCGAAGACCAATATCTCCTTTATTATCGCTGACCTTTTCCGTTTCTCGCATGCGGTTTTCTGCTGCAATAACTACAACACTGAACTTTATCCCAAAATGGATGCTCTGCTGCGTGAGCTCATGATGCTTAACTGGGATAAGCATAAGTTCAGCATCGTTGGCAACGGCAGCTGGGGCGGACGCGGCTGCGCCATCGCTGAAGAAATCTTAAGTCGTGCTAAAGCCCTGGAGAAGGTCGGTGAGACTTTTGCCGTGAAAAGCAGCTTCGATACCAGTCAGGAGGAAGAACTCTGCACGCTGGCCGCTGCTATTGCAGACTCACTTAAAAAAGAACGCTAAATCAGAACGCTAAATTCGTGCTGAGTTGCACCTTTTTTCGTGCAACGTAGCAAGGTGTGGGTGAGCCGCCTTTTTTCATGCTGGTTGGCTCACCTTTTTTATGCAACGTTTCAACTAGTGGATGGGCCAACGTTTTTCGCCCTGATGGGATACTTTTTTCTTGCAACGTTGCAAGTAGTGGATGGTTTTGCTTTGGTTTTTCTGATTTTTAAGCAACTTAGCAACTAGTGGATGGGCCCGTGTGCAAGAATCCAAGTTGTGGATGGTTTAGGCGTGCAAGTTTTCAAGTAGTGGATGGTTTTGACCTTAGTTTGCTTTGACTAACCACCCACAACTTGAAATTTTGTTCGAAATTCTGAAAAACCGAAACAAGAGCAGGCCCCCAGCCCGAGCAGAATCGCCCACACCTCGCAGACTTAAGCAGAATTTGGAGAATCTAAAACGAGAGCAAGCTGCCAGCCCGGGCGCACCATCCACAGCTTGAAATTTTGTCCGCACCCCCTAAGTTTTACGGAACAGTTAGGATAAGCTTAACGGACCAAACACCCGCAGACTGAAGAAAAAATGTTGAATAAAAAAGAGCGCCGCTCACGGCGCTCTTTTCAATTCAGCTAAAAGTAAAATGCTTAAGCTCTTAATGCAGAAGTGGCCAGTCCAGAGACTGTCCGGGAACTACCAGACCGGGAACTACCAATCCAGGAGCTGCCAGTCTAGAGACTTTTAGTCCAGCGGCTCGGTATCTGTGCCACTGAAGTTCACGCCGGTTCCCTTCGGCGTAGCATCTGGGAACTCATAATCCTTGCCCGGCAGAGCGGCGTTCAGGATAATGCCGATAAGTGCGGCGAGAGCGAGACCGGAAAGTGTGATGACCTGTTCGCCAATGGTGAAAGAGACACCGCCGATCTGCGTAAAGCCAATCGCTGACACGAGAATGGAGGCTGCGACAATGAGGTTGCGACTCTGGCTGAAATCGACCTGATTTTCTACCAGGTTGCGCACGCCGATAGCTGAAATCATGCCGTAGAGGATCATGGAAATACCACCGATGATGGCGCCGGGGATCGTGCTGATCAGAGCTGATAGCGTGGGGATAAAGGAAAGAACAATAGCGATCACTGCTGCAATACGCATCACGGCCGGATCATAAACCCGAGTCAGCGCGAGTACACCGGTATTTTCACCGTAGGTCGTGTTGGCGGGGCCGCCGAAGAAAGCCGCAAGGACCGTAGCAAGACCATCTCCGGCCAGGGTGCGGTGCAGGCCGGGATCCTTAATGTAGTTGCGCTCGGTGGTGGCTGAAATCGCCGAGATATCGCCAATGTGTTCCATCATGGTGGCGAGAGCAATCGGGGCGATCGTCAGGATTGCGGAAAGATCAAATTTTGCAAAGGCTGAGGGGTGCAGAGGCAGGGCAAACGCGCCGATTTTTGCCGCTTCATGAACTGCCGAAAAGTCAACGCGCTGCAGGGCTACGGCCACGATATAGGAGCCAAAGAGACCGACGATGATCGGAATAATTTTGATCATGCCCTTACCCCAGATATTGCAGATAATAACCAGCCCCAGGGCGATAAGAGCTAAGAGCCAGTCGGCTGAAGCGCTCTGAATGGCCGTAGGGGAAAGAATCAGGCCAATGGAAATGATGATCGGACCAGTGACCACCGGCGGGAAGAAACGCATGACGCGATTGGCGCCATACATTTTTATGAAGCCGGCTAAGACGAGATAGAGCAGGCCGGCGACCATAATACCGCCGCCCGCGTAAGGAAGCATCTCGAGATTCGGTTTATGTCCCGGGAGCATCGGCGCAACCGCCGCGTATCCGCCGATAAAGGCAAAGGATGAGCCCAGGAAAGCAGGAACCTTACCTTTGCAGATCAAATGAAACAGCAGGGTTCCGAGTCCGGCCATCAGGAGGGTTGTTGAAACGTCCAGGCCTGTAAGCAGCGGGACCAGAATGGTGGCGCCAAACATGGCGAAACAGTGCTGCAAGCCAAGCACGAGGCGTTTGCCTGTACTAATTTCCGAGATGGAATAAATGGCTTCTTCGCCAAGTTTCTGATGGTTTTTCATAAAGTTCTCCTCTCATATCGATCATGTCGATCATATTGAATGATTGATCTTCTGCTAATGCTGCCCGACTAATGCTGCCCGACTAATGCTGCCAGGCAATGCTGCTTAATTTACGCTGTCCGCAAATACTGTCGGTCAAATTGCTGCCAAATATACGGTACCCGCAAATGCTGTCGACCATATATTGTCGCGCAAAAAAATCGCCGGCAGCGCCGGCGATAGGAATATGGAAACTAGCCTTCCAATCTCTTGGCGGTCACCGTGATACGAATAGGATCATTGGGAGCGGTGCTGTCACCGGCAATGACCACAGTTTCAGCGGCAAGATCGAAGGACACGGTGTAGACCCCATTCGCATCGCTCGTCGGGGTCTGCGGCAGAGCCGGAGTATCCAGGACGAACCAATACATGACCAGCGGAGCCAGGTCATAAACATCGTTGTAAACAGGATCTTCAGAGGTATGAGTATAGTCGAAAGTTGAGCCGTCGACATCATAACGGTAGGAATCCAGCTGATCGTACTCGTTAAAGTGATAATAACGGGTTGCCTTATAGTTGTAGAGATCACAGGCGTAGCCGAGTTCTTCTTTGCTGTAGGCATCGGGGAGAAGTCCTTCAACCCCCATCACCTCAAAGCGGCTCGCACCCCATTTGATGCCGTAATCAGAAACGTTGCCCGTATTACGGTTTTCCGGATGTGCAGCCAGGATGGCGTCATAGTCAAGAGCGTCAAGCTCGTTCTGAGCTGCATCGACCCCGGTGGACTCTGCAGTGCCAATAAAAGCGTTAATTTTGCTCAGCTCCGGATCAATGACAGCCTTGCAGTCATCGTAAGCCTTAGGCAGATTGGTTCCGTTTCTCTGAAAGACCTGAGTGAGCATGGCGCGCGCCTGGTTGGCAACGTAATAAAGGTGTTCATAGAGATTTTTCATCTCCTCCGGCAAGGCATCGGGGCGAACACGCTCAATCTGCGCACAGGCCTTATACAAAGCATCGCGGGTTTCGGTATATTCCTTAGAGTCTTTGATGACCAGAGATGCGGTAAAGATTTTATCGACATAGCTGTCCATCTTTGTGCCAAACTCACTGAAAGCGGTGTTGAAGCGTTCAGCCTTATCTTTGGCGTATGCCAGGTATTGATGATCGGACTCAGTCAGCCCCTGAGCATCCTTGCTCAATGCCTCTGCCCGAGGCTCCTGCTCCATGGAGGGGAGGGCAACCCCCTCGTCTGCTTTTCCACCCAAGACTCCATTCAACTTGTCGCAGGCCGTAAGACCGATGCACAGACAAAAAATGAGAGTCAGCAGTAGACTCCGGCGGATGATCTTATTGGACATTGAATTTCCTCCACGAAATGTCACATTTGTCATGACCTGCGACCCGGCTCTAATCGTTCGGGGCAAAAGCTCCTGGACGAAGAAAGAACGGGCAGGTGCTGACACTTAAGCGCAAACCCATCGTACAGAGGAAGCTTGCGCGGTGCAGCCAACGCAGCAGACACAGCATAAGCGGCCAAGGCAGAGCAGTCAAACGCAGGTGACCAGATATTTTGGACTTAACCCATTATAATACAAATAAAGCTGCTGCGGAAATCTGCAAATCATGACCATATTCGGCCTTTTTCATGTAAAATTTTCGTGAGACTTCGATAAAAAGCGCGTTGTCTGCCATCAACAGGGTGAACAGGATATATGGTGAATAAGATAAAAAACATTAAAGAACCCTTTCAAATCGGCCAAAACATCTTGGCCAACCGCCTTATTCTCGCCCCTATGGCTGGAGCTACCGGCCGTGTTTTTCGCAATCTCTGCGCTGAGTTTGGAGCAGCCCTGGCCGTTACCGAGCTTTGCAGTGCCAGGGGCATTGTCCACGATAGCGATTTCAAGCGAAACAAACGTTACCTGGATATCGAGAACACGCTTTTGCCGACAGCCATACAGCTTTTTTCTTCAAGCGCTGAGGATCTGGAAGTCGCCATACCCCGTGTTCTGGAGCACCCAGTTTATTCAAATTGCACCCATATTGACCTGAATTGCGGTTGCCCGGTCGAAAAGGTGACCCGAACAGGAGCCGGTTCCGCCCTGATGAAAACCCCTGAGCTTGCCGCTGCGCTCGTTCGTGCAGCCGTCAAAGCGGCCGCGCCCTATGGTAAGGCGATTACAGTAAAATTTCGTCTCGGCTGGGATGACGAACATATTAACTGTGTGGACTTTGCCCGACGCATGGAAGATGCCGGCGCTGCCATGCTTTGCCTACACGCACGCACGCGGGAGGCCCTGTACAGCGGTCAAGCCCAATGGGAATACTTTGCTCCCACGGCTGCAGCACTCACAGTGCCGCTCGTCGCCAACGGCGATATCCGCACACGACAGGACGCTGAAACGCTGCTCAAAGTTCCCGGTGTAGAGGCTCTCATGATCGGTCGTGCCGCGCTCGGTTGCCCGTGGATCTTTGCGGAAATTCTTGAAAACGGCCTCGTCCCCGGAGAACCGGAGAAAGCCGACATCATCTGCCGGCACCTGGATGGTCTCATTGAGGATTTGGGTGAATGGACCGGCGTCCGTGAATTCCGCCCTCAGCTCGCGGCCTACCTCAAAGGCAGGCCCGGTGCCGCGGCCTTGCGGCGTGAAATGATGGAGCTGACGCAGCCAGAAGAAATTAAAGAGCGGCTGCACAAATTTTTTCTTAGCACTCAATGATAACGAGTGCTAAAAATTCAAATTTCCTTCACAGTTTTGTTCTTTTTCTGCCACAGCAGGCTTATATCATAAAGTCAAAGAAAGACAAAGACGAAAACGTTGTTGAAGCCTTACGACAAAATTGTTAAAGCCCTACGACAACATCGTCGAAACCCGAAGGTCAAAAGCCCAGTACGGCGTCGCCGTACGGAACAGCGTCGTATAGGACGCTACCGTCGAAAGACCGCAATGTGTCGGGGAATGAAGACTCGACAAAACAATAAAAACACAAAACATGGAGGTAATAGAAATGTTTGAACTTATGCCCTTTGATCGCAGTGATTTGGATCTTTTCGATCGCTTCTTTAATACGAGTGAACAGGCTCCCAGCCTCATGAAACTGCGGGTCGATCTGGAAGATAAAGGCGATCACTACGAGTTGACAGCCGATCTCCCAGGCTTTAGCAAAGATGATGTTGAGATCAGCATCAACGACAAGATCATGACCATTCATGCGGAGAAAAGCGAAAGCAGCGAAAGCAGAGAAAAGAACTACATCTGCCGTGAACGTAGAAGTGGAAGTTTCAGCAGAAGCTTTGACATCAGTGGGATCGACGCCGATGCGATTAGTGGAAGCTTCAAGGATGGCGTTCTGACCGTGCTCATGCCGAGAAAAGTGGATGAGAAAAAGAATCGCAGAATTGCCATTTCCGATGGCTCGGAAAAGAGCGATTCCAAAGAAGCCAGGATCGACACAGAGAAAACCGAAGAATAAGACTTAAAGCGGCTGGATAAAGACTCATGTCAGCTGGCAAAAAGCTAAAGACAGCCAGACAAGACTAAAGGCAGTTTAATGAAAATTTAAGGCAGCCGGATCAAAACTTAAGTCAGCTGGAAAATATAGTTTCACAAAATAAAAGTCCCGGGCGGCGCTGCGAAAACGGCCAGCTGCTTGGGACTTTTTTTCTATGCGAAAGCTGCGACATATGGTTTTTCCCTTTTTATGAGACGTGCAACTAGTGGATGCTGACCTCTTTGCGAGCTGGCAGTGTTTCCTTTTTTCGTGCAACGTTTCAATGCATGGGTGGTCACCCTTTTTCGTGCTAAGCAACCTGACTTTTTTGTGCAACCTGGCAACTGGTGGGTGGGCCATATGCAAGTCTGCAACTAGTGGATGGTTTGACTTTGGTTTTTCTGTTTTTCATGCAAGTTAGCGACTAGTGGATGGGCCCGCGTGCAAGATTCAAAGTAGTGGATGGTTCGGCGTGCAAGTTCTCAAGGTGTGGATGGTTTGAGCCTTAGTTTGCTGAGACTAACCATCCAATACCTGAAATTTTGTCCGAAATTCTGAATAACCGAATTGAGAGCAGGCCTCCAGTCGAACAAAACGGCACGGAGGTCGGGCATCCAGTTGAGCGAAACCTCTACAGGGGGGCATTCAACAGGAACGGCAAGCTTAAAAAATCTTGAAGATACCTTGTAAGCAGTTCTGTCAGATTGTATAATACTTTCCACGTGCTGCACCGTTTGCTTGTGCAAAAGAGGTTTGTTCTCTGTACGCTGAGCCTCGCGTGAGAAGAAAGCATAATTTTATTCAGGGGGAATGACCATGAAAACCTATCCCATAGACAAAATCCGCAACGTCGTCTTGCTTGGACACGGCGGAGCAGGAAAAACAAGCGTGCTGGAAGCCATGCTCTATGACAGCAAAGCCATTGACCGCATGGGCAAAGTCAGCGATGGCAATACCGTCAGCGACTTTGACGAAGAGGAAGGCCGTCGTGGCATTTCCATCAATACTTCCTACGCTGCCGTCGAGTGGGATGGACGTAAAATTAACGTCATTGATGCTCCTGGTGACTTTGACTTCCTGGGCGATCAGCAGCTTGCCATAAAAGCTGGAGATATCGCTCTTATCGTGCTCTCTGCCAAAGATGGGGTCTCCGTTGGCGCAGAAAAAGCCATGCGTTTTCTCGAGAAAAAGCAAGAGCCGGTGGCCTTCCTGGTCAACCGTTTGGATGAGCCCTACTCGAGCTTTGAGAAAACCGTCGATGCTTTCCAGGAAAAATACGGCAAGAATGTCGTTCCTCTCGCTATTCCTGTGATGGAAGGGGAGAAGATGACGGGCATTGTCGACGTCGTCAAAAACCAGGCCTTCAAGCTGGGTCAGCGTGGCGCGATGACCAACATGGACGTTCCTTCTGATCTCAGTGAGCTCGTCGAACATTACCGCGAAGGGCTCATGGAGCAGATTGCAGAAACTTCCGAAGATCTGATGAACAAATACTTTGAAGGGGAAGAGTTCACCAAAGACGAAGTGGAAAACGGTCTGATGAACGCCATTCTTGAGCGCGACCTCTTCCCGGTCTATCCTGCCTCGGCGGTACAGGACTGGGGGATTTCCTTCCTCATGAACAGTATCGTGGCTTACTTCCCGACGGCTGAAGCACAGAAGAGTGTGACAGCTCTTAAGGCGGACGGCTCGGAATACGAACTTGAATGCAAGGCTGACGGCCCGCTTGCCGCCTTTATTTTTAAAACGATCGTCGACCCCTTTGTCGGCCGTATTTCGCTCCTGCGCATCTATTCGGGCGTGCTGAAAGGCGATGAACCGACCTACAATGTCAACGAAGATAAAGAAGAGCGCATGAACGGCCTCTTTGCTCTCCGCGGCAAAAAGCAGATTCCTGTCGATGAACTCATCACCGGCGATATCGGAGCTGTGACGAAGCTCGTGACGACTCAGACCAACGAAACGCTGAGCCTCAAAGAGCAGCCCATCCGCATTAAACCCGTGTCCATGCCGGTGCCGGTTCTGACACGCAGCATCGTCCCCGTCAACCGCGGTGAAGAAGACAAGATCATGCAGGGCCTCAACAAGCTGGCCGATGAAGATAAGTCTTTCGCCGTGCGCAACGACAAAGAAACGCATCAGCTGCTGCTCTGCGGTCAGGGCGAAGTACAGCTCGATGTCCTCGTGCAGAAACTCAAAGCGAAATTCGGAACGCAGGCTCTGCTTGAAGATCCCCGTGTGCCTTATCGCGAAACGATCCGCAAAAAAGTTAAGGTTCAGGGCAAACACAAAAAACAGTCCGGCGGCCACGGCCAGTACGGCGATGTGTGGGTAGTCTTTGAACCCGGTGATCAGGAAGAACTTGAGTTCCGCGAAGAAGTGGTGGGCGGCGCTGTGCCGAAAAACTACTTCCCCGCTGTTGAAAAGGGGCTGCAGGAAGCTGTCAGCGAAGGCGTTCTCGCGGGTTATCCCGTTGTGAACCTGCGCGCCACGCTGGTGGATGGCTCCTATCACGAAGTCGACTCCAACGAAATGTCCTTTAAACTGGCGGCCCGCCTGGCCTACCGTGATGGTCTGCCCAAAGCGGATCCCGTGCTGCTTGAGCCTATCTCGACGGTAAAAGTTCACATCCCCGACGATTATCTCGGCGATATTATGGGCGACATGAGCAAGCGCCGCGGCCGTATCCTTGGTATGGGCGCTGACAGCGACAAGGGTTTCCAGGTGGTTGAAGCCGAATGCCCCACAGCCGAAATGAGCAAATATGCCACAGACCTGAAGTCCATGACCCAGGGCCGCGGCTGGTATACCATCGACTTTGCCCGTTATGAGCAGGCTCCTTCGGATGTGGCCGAAAAGGTGATCGCTGCAGCCAAGCGCGATAAAGAGGAAGAATAAGTTTCGGGAAGAATAACTTTCGGGAAGAATAGTTTTCTCCTCCATCAAATGATTCGTACCTTTTAATCCAGTCTTATAAGCATTAATCCAAGCTTATTAGCCGAACCTTATAATCCGAACCTCTGGCCCATCGGTCACGGGTTCGGATTTTATTTTGTTATGGGCTCTGATTTTTATATACATCAAAGAAGCAGTCTTCGTGCCTCTCCATTGCGAGCCTTGCCCGAGCTGACTATAATAAAGCCAATCATTCGCTATCAGCATCGCAGCCGCGTTTCAAGAATGACTTGCAGTCAAAGCGTTGCAGGATTTCTTGCATTTAGCCGCGGTGTAGATATGACTTGCATCCAGAGCGGTGCAGGAATGACTTGAGATTTGAAAGGAAAAAATACCATTCCATGACAGAAGCCGATCCTGGGGGTCCTCTTATACGATTCCTCCTCATGACTGTTCCTCAACTGACTCTGGGCCTTTTGCTCAGCCTTGTCTTTGCTCTTTTTTATGCCTTTGCCTCGGCTCTTGAGGCTGCTGCCCCAAAACTGCGGGGCGATTTTCTCAGCACAAACAGCGAAGAGGGAGAGGGGGGTTCGGCGCAGCTGCGCCAATGGGCCAAAGACCCGCGCCGCTTTCTCCTGGTCATACGTTCGTTCAAGCTTTTTTCCCTGCTGCTGTTTTCTTCCTGCGTGATCGTTATGGGGCTGAACAGCGGCACGCTAAAGCTCCAGGGCGAAACGTTTCCCTTGTTGAACCTGCTGCTTCTCCTTTTGCTCCTCTTTATAACCTTTCTGCTGCTCGCCTTTTGCGCGATGATTCCAGCACATCTGGCGAGAAAAAGCGGCCTGTCTTTTCTCCAGTCCTCAGTCTGGCCCCTGCGCCTGATTTTCTTTTTCTTTGAGCCGCTTACCCGGGCCGCAATGACTGTAAGTGACGCCATTCTGCGCAGAAAAGGGCTTGATCCCAGCGAAGAAGATGTTCTGATTTCCGAGGGAGAACTGCGTGAACTGATCGAACGGACAGAAAAATGTGGCTTGCATGAGGACGAACATTCCCTGCTGGAGAATGTCTTCTCCTTTGGCGATAAATCTGCCGGAGACTGCATGACGCATCGTGTTGATCTGGTCGCGGTTGAAAAAAACACCAGTCTGCCCGAGCTGCTTAAGCTGCTTGAAGAGGAAAAATTTTCGCGAATCCCAGTTTACGAAGAAGATATCGACCACATCATCGGTCACTTTCACAGCCGCGATCTGCTCCTGCGTGTGGCCAGCGGCCGCACGGGCGAGGACTTCAAACTCGAAGACATTCTGCGCACCATCCAGATCACACCGGAAACCGCCAAAATCTCCGCTGTTTTCCGTCATATGCAGACCACGCACAGTCATATGGTTGTGGTCATCGACGAATATGGCGGTACGGCCGGTATTGTGACGATGGAAGATTTGCTTGAAGAGCTGGTTGGACAGATTCAGGATGAATATGACGAAGAAGAGCCGGATGTGCAGAAAATCAGCCCCAACTGCTGGCTCCTCGAAGGGGATACCTCCCCGGAGGAACTGGCGGAAGCAACCGGCGTCGAACTACCGGCGGAGGAATACGATACCATTGCCGGTTTTATTCTCGACAGACTTGACCGCATCCCAGATCCTGACGAAGCCGCTCAGGTTCGCTATCATAATGCCCTCTTTACTGTGGCCGCGATGGATGACCGGCGCATCGAAAAGGTAAAACTCTGCCTCTTAAGCGAAGAAGAACTCAGAAAAATAGAAGAAGCTGAAACGGTCGAAGCCCCCGGGGATCTGATATAATAATAAAGTACGCCCTGGCAGCTTAGCTTCAGTTCGCTGCAAGTAAAGCTCTTCCAGGCAGATCCTGGCCCTTTTTCCGCCCCGTGTGGGGGACTGGGACAGGTCTTCCCGGCTCGTGGGCGTTCATACTCCATCATATGTTACTTTTCACGCTTCGTGCGTGTGACAGGTCAGGTGAAAAATGAAAAACAAAAATGAGCAGGAAAAGTGGAAGTCAGAAGAACTGCGTGAACAACGCAAAGCGCGCAAAGCGCGAATGACCACAAGAGATGGCCAGAAAAAAGCCATCCGCAAGAAGGCCAATCTGCTGGCCATCGTCGCTGTTCTTGTGGTGATCGCTGTGCTTTGCGGGCTCTTCTTCCTTTTTAGAATCAATAACGGCTATTTTGAAAAGACCAAAGTGGCGGCAAAAGTGAATGGCGAAGATATCACCGCAGCCGAACTCAACTTCTACGCCGGTACTCAGCTTTTCTCCATGATGCGGATGCAGGCGTTTACGCCTTCAGGCCAGCGTATTCTGGCACGTCCCATGCCCGCTTTTAACCAGCAAATCAAGGGCGAATATAATGAGAAGAGCGTGCGCAACATTATTCTCGATCAGCTCAAAGAAGATCTGCCCAAACTCAAGTTTATGCAGGCTCAGGCCAAGGCTGACGGTCTTGAGTTGAACGAGCAGCAGAAGCAGGGTATCGACAACTACATTGCCCAGATTAAGGCTTCTGCGGCCCAGTATCAGATGACGCCGAATGAGCTTCTCACGGCCATTTTTGGCAAAGGCTCCGACGAAGCCCAGGTGCGCCGGTACATCGGCGACCTCTTCCTCTCTCAGCTCTATGAGCAGACCAAAGTGAAAGACAGCAAGGTTTCTGAGGAAGAGCTCAAAGCGGCTTACGAAGATAATAAAGATGAGTTTGAAAGCGTCAGCTACCGTATGTTTGTGTTGAATCAGGCCAGTGCTGAGCCGGAAAAAGAACCGGCGGAGACGACCGAAACGGCTGACGTAAAAACTACGGCTGAAGACAAAAACACAGCCGGGACAGAGAAAACACCTGCTGAGAGCAGCACAGAAGCGGAAACGGAGAAGGCCGATGAGACTGCCGAGAGCAGCGAAAAGGTCACAAAACCCACAGATAAGGTTGAAGTCGACGAGGAAAACCGTTCGATCAAGATAGAAAAAGCCTACGATCCGGAAGCCCAGGCCAAAGCGATCAAAGATCGCGAAGATCTGGATAAAAAGACCAGCGACATCCTCGCAAATATCAAAGACGAAGCTTCCTTTAATGAAGCGATCAAGCCTTACCTCAGTGACGCCGAAAAAGAGGTGTACAAGGACGACAAAGCCACCCTTGTTTCTAATGCCTACAAATCAGCCCTGCAGCCTGAACTTGCCGCATGGCTCTTTGACCCGGCCCGCAAAGAGGGCGACAAAACGGCCATTACCAGCTCCGGCAAAGCCACCATCCTGTATTTTATCAATCGGAAATTGGATGAAACGCCCACCTATACCACCCGCCATATTCTGATTCGTGTAGGTATGGAAGACGGCAAGAGCATTCAGGACTCCGACCGAGAGGCAGCAAAAACCAAAGCGGAAAATATTCTTAAAGAATATCGGGATGGTGAGCAAACGGAAGAGGCCTTTGCCGCTCTGGCTCAGAAGTACTCCGATGATGGCGGCAGCAAACTTAATGGCGGTCTCTACGAAAACACTCCCCGCGGGCAGTTCGTGAAGAGCTATGAACAGTGGGCGCTTGATCCGGCCAGAAAAGCCGGTGATGTCGACCTGGTCTACGAAGAAAATGCCAAATACAGCGGTTACCATATCATCTACTTCAAGTCTCTGGGCGATCCCATCTGGAAACAGGCGGCCAAGCTCAAAGTTGGCCAGGATCAATTTACGAAATGGCTGGATAGCCAGTCGGACAAGCTGAGCTACGAAGCCGTAGAAGACGGCATGCGTTATGTCCTGCCCTTCGACAAAGCTGCGGCCAAAGAAGCCGAAGAATCGCTTGCAGCCGCTAAAGAGAGCAGTGCGGAAACAACCGCAGCGGATGGAAGCCAGGCCAACGACAGCAAAGCCGGCGAAAGCAATGCTAAAGAAAGCACAGTCGAACCCGCTGCTGACGAAAGCAAAACCGATCAAACAAGTGAAGAGACGACTGCAGGCAAGTAGTTGGCTGAGCCCAGCTGCGTTCTTCTGAACCTGAGGTCAACACTGTGGTGCTAGCATTCTTCTGAAAAGATGACGGATGTCTCCGCGTAGGAAAGCAAACACAAGCGCAGAGAAAGATCTCTTCATCAGCCATGTATCCCCGGGAAGATTCTTGAAATAAAGATCTCCCGGGGTTTTCCCTTAATGGGCTTCTTTTTGCCTAAACCGTGGGGAAAACTAAATATAAGGCGCACGAAGTCGCTCAAAACTTATGGCTGCAACTCGCAAAAAAAAGTTCGCACTTCTGCCACAGTTCAGCATTACAATAATTACGGCTTCCTCTATAAGGCCTTACAGCCGTCGGAGCCAAATCATAGAAAACACAGGAATGCTCATGAAAAAATCAAGATCACTTTTATCTTTTACCCTCGCCCTGGCCCTGCTGCTTGGCCTTGCTCTGCCACTAACGGCATGCAGCCCCGCCGAAGGCGGAAAAAGCTCTTCTAAAACAGCATCAGGCACAGCAGAGCTTGCTGAGACAAAGACAGACAAGGCCGCGTCCGGCGACGCTGAGAAATCGTCAGAAAATAAAGAGAACAGCGCTACCGTAGCTGGAGAAGAGAAGGCTGAGACAGCGGATCAAAGCGGCGAAACGTCGAACAAAGCCGAAGCGGATGCCGAGAAGAGTAAGGATGACGGCCAGACCGCCGAAAGCACACCTGCAGAGACCTTTGCCTCGGTGCTCACGGAAGCCCCTGAAGAAGCTCAAAAACATGCAGCTCTTACCGCAGCCAAGGTCAATGGTAAAGAGATGAGCGCCGCTGAAATGAACTTCTATCTGGCAGCGTCGTTCCGCAATAACTTGCAAATGTCCCCTTTCGATGCTCAGGGGCGCAAACTTCTGGCTACCGCTATGCCCCAGAAAGATGGCAGCATGCGGCCTCTTCGGGACGCCGTAATTCAGAGTTTTGCTGAGCAGGCGCCGCAGATGCGTTTTCTTGTCGATCAGGCTAAAGAAAAAGGCACGGAACTCAGTGATGAGATGAAGAAGTCCATCGATGACTTTTTCAGCTCGCTCAGAGAAGATGCGGCCGCGCAGAAGGCCGACTTTAATGAGTACATCGCCAGCCTCTTCGGCCCGGGTATAACGGAAGAACAGCTCCGCTCGGTCTTTACAGACACCTATCTTGCAGTGAAATTTCAGGAAGACACGCGCAACGCCTATGAATTTTCGGACGAAGATTATGAGAAAGGCTATGAAAAACTGAAAGACCAGCTTGACCTCTTTACCCTTCGTGCTTATACGGTCAACGTTGACCCCAAGGCGGACAAAGCCGAAAAAGAAAGCAGCACTGCCAGCGAAGCTAAGCCCGGCGAAGATGGCAGCCAGGCCCAACCCGGAGAAACCGCCAATGACAAAAAGCAGGCAGAGTCACAAAAGGATGACGCTGCCTCTGAGAAGATGGCCCCCTCTGAAGCCAATGCACCTGAAAAGAGCGAAGAACTCAGTCAAAGTGAAAGCACTTCATCTGAGAGTAGCGCCAGCGAAGCAGCCACGACGCTGAGCGAAGAAGAAAAGAAGGCTGCAGCAGAAAAAGCCGCTAAAGAGGCCGAAGCACGCCACGATGCCTCGCTCAAAGCTGCCAATGAAATCAAAGACAAAATCAAGAGCGAAGACGACTTCAAGAGCGAAATTCTGAAACTTGCAGATGAAAAAGAAAAGAAAAGCCTGGAAGAGCATGACAGAACTTTGATCAAAAATGTTTCTGTCGAAGGCTTGCCTTCCGCTCTCCGCAGCTGGCTGCTGGATCCCTCCCGCAAAGAGGGTGATGTTCAGGTCGTTGACGTCAATCAGCAGGTCATGCTGGTCTATTTTATAAAGCGTGAGCGTCCTGAAAAGCCGGATTTTACCACCCGCCACATCCTGCTCATGCTCGACCAGAGCAAAGACTTTGAAGAAGCAAAAGCTGAGGCTCAGAAGAAAGTCGACAAGATTCTTAAAGAATATAAGGAAAATGGGGAGAGCGAGGACGCTTTTGCCGAGCTGGCTGCAAAATACAGCGAAGATCCGGGCAGCAAGGATAAGGGTGGACTTTACGAGAACGTACGGCCCGGCAGCTTTATTCCCGAATACGAAGCCTGGTCTCTCGACCCGGCCCGTAAAGAAGGCGATGTCGAAGCCATCTTTACCGATAACCAGGCCTATAAAGGCTTCCACATCATCTACTTCAAGAAGATTGGCAGACCCGTCTGGAAAACAGCCGTGCAGCAGGCCCTCGCCAGCGAAAAGTTTAACGCCTGGATCAAAGACAACAAAGATAAAATGAGCTTCGAAACCGTAGCGGAAGGACTGGCTTACGTACTGCCCTACGACGAAGCCGCCATGGCCGAAAGCCTGAAAAAAATAGAAGAAGCTAAAAAGACAGACGAAACGACCCCTGCTGAAACGCCCTCCGAAGAAGAAACTTCTGCTAAAGAAGCGTCCAGTGAAGAGCATTCCAGCAAAGAGAATGCCGACGAAAAAACGACCGACGAAGAACCTACCGACGAGGAAAGCTCCAACGAAACGACGTCCGGCAAATAAGCTTATACAAATGAGGACTGTCTCACAAGACCAAAGGGTAGAGAGACAGTCCTCTTAGACCTGAAAAATGCAAATGACCCCAGAAAAAGGGAGCTGTCTCATATGAGACAGCTCCCGTTTTTGTCGATGAGCACACTTAAATTGCGGCTGCTTTTTTATTTGATGATAATACCGGTATATCCGTAATAGCCAGGCAGGATCAGTGCATCCTGAACATCACTATAGCTCACGACTTGATCGCCAACCTTATAATAACGGCTGCTGCAGGGTTTAATGCAGCTGCCATAGGGTTTAAACCAGGGCAGGCCACAGGTCGGCTTAAAGCAAGGCGAGCTGCAGCTGTTCAGAACCAGTTTGGAAGTGTAGCCGCAGGGCTTGCAGTAGTTGTCATAGCCGTAGAGAGGATTCACCAATCTGGGCTGAGCCGGCTGAACTACCGGACGAGGCATCGACATCGGGCTGACAAGAACAGGCATCGTCATGGTCGAGGCCGGTGAAACATAAACCGGTACCGTCATCTGTGAATAAGCCGGTTTGCCGTTGGGCATCAGAGGCGCATTGGCCGGTGTCGCAGGAGCCTGCACAGGCTGGGGCACGGTGACCATAGTGTAAGTGGGGACATTGGTCGCGACCGGCCGCACGACATAGTTCGGTGCAGCATTGCAGCCACCTTCACAGGCGCTGACGCTCTGACCGCCCAGGACCATCAACGAAAGCGCAAGAGCCAGGATGAGGCCAAGGGTCATAAGTTGTTTTTTCATATGAAAAACTCCTTTCTGATGATCGCCATTCAAAATCAGTTCGGGGAGCGGCGATGAATCCGGACCCGCACAAAGTCTGAATTTTTTGTACAGACATGTCAGATGTACAAAATGCGATCGTGCTGTATTAAGTTTAATAAGAGGGGAACCCTTCGTCAACGCAAGTTCATGTCGCAGCCATGAAGTTTGCATGACAAAAGATAGTAAAACCTGAGAGAAAAGATCTGTTAACAAAAAAAGGCCATTATTTGTCGGCCAAATCGACAACGCTATACCGCTAAAAACGAAGAAGCTCTGTCCAAGAGAAAAACGCCCGCAGCTTGACAGGGCTGCTGGCGTTTGATAAACTCTTAAAATGTGTCCCTAGAGGTGAAAGACTGCCCTTTTGACTGTCCACATGGCCAACTGGAAGCTCTTCACACAGCCACATTATAGCATTTTCTCAAGCGCCGTCAATCCGGCGTTTCCAAGCTCGCGAGGTGATCATTGATGGTAAAAGCCGTTCAGTACGGGCAAAGCACGCGGATGTCCTATTCCAAAATCGATGAAATCATTGATATCCCAAATCTGATTGAAGTCCAGAGAAACAGTTATCGCTGGTTTCTCGATAAAGGGCTCAAGGAAGTCCTGGACGAAGTTTCTCCGATTCGCGATTACTCGGGAGATATTGAATTATCTTTTCTGGATAAAGAGTTTGACATAGAGCATCCAAACGACAGTATCGCCAAGTGCAAAGAGCGGGATGAGAACTATGCTGCGCCGCTGCGCGTCAAAGTTCGTCTCCACAACCGCAGGACGGATGTCGTCAAGGAGCAGATGATTTTTATCGGTGATTTCCCGATCATGACGGACACCGGTACTTTTATCATCAACGGGGCGGAGCGCGTCGTCATTTCCCAGATCGTCCGTTCGCCGGGGGCTTACTACGACATCGTCAAAGATAAAAATGATGTTGAACTTTATACCTCTCAGTTGATTCCGAACCGCGGCGCCTGGCTGGAATACGAAACCGATGCCAACGGTGTGCTCTGGGTTCGTGTGGATCGCACGCGTAAATTTTATCTGAGTATTTTCCTGCGCGCTCTGGGCTTTGGCAGCGATGAAGAGATCAACGAACTTTTCGGCAATGAAGAGAGTATGCGTCTCACGGTCGAAAAGGACGGCTGCCACAACCAGGAGGACGGTTCGCAGGAGATGTTCCGCAAACTGCGTCCGGGTGAAGTTTATACGCCCGAAGGCGCCCGCTCCTATCTGGAAAACATGTTTTTTGAGCCGAAGCGTTATGACCTCGCCCGAGTCGGCATCTATAAGGTCAACAAAAAGCTCGGCCTGACCCGCCGTCTGCCGGGGCACTGCCTGGCCAAAAATGTGGTGGATTCCGAAGGCGAAATCCTGGCCACCGAGGGCACAGTGCTGGATCGCGAACTGGCGCAGAACATCCAGAATGCCGGTGTCAACGATGTGTGGATTTACCCCGTCACGACCATCGGCAACCAGGTGACCACTTCCGACAAAATGCTCAAGGTGACGGGCAATAACCGGGTGGATCTGCGCGCTTATCTCCTGCGCTTTTTCAGCGAAAAAGAGCTGAAGGATGTCGATCCCGAGGCTCTGGATATCGAGGAGCTTGTTTACACCCCCGTCCTCGATCAGATTATTGCAGAGTTCAAAGCGGGCAAAAGTGAAAAGAGCCTGGCCGAACGGCTGCATGAAAAGCGTTTCGAGCTGCTGCCATTCCACCTGACGATCGATGACATCATTGCCTCCATTTCTTACTTTATCGGTCTGGAATATGGCGTCGGCAATAAAGACGATATTGACCATCTGGGCAACCGCCGCATCCGTTCGGTGGGCGAGCTTTTACAGAATCAGATCCGCATCGGTTTCTCCCGCATGGAGAGAGTGGTGCGCGAGCGTATGCAGTCCATGCAGGACATCAACGCCGCCACGCCCCAGCAGATCGTGAACACACGTCCGGTGAGCGCAGCGATCAAGGAGTTTTTCGGCTCTTCACAGCTCTCGCAGTTTCTTGACCAGCCCAACCCGCTGGCTGAGCTCACGCACAAAAGACGTCTCTCGGCCCTCGGCCCGGGCGGCCTCTCTCGCGAACGCGCCAACTTTGAAGTACGTGACGTTCATTCCTCCCATTATGGCCGCATGTGTCCGATTGAAACGCCAGAAGGCCCGAACATCGGTCTGATTAACAGTCTGGCCTGCTATGCGCGCATCAATAAATACGGCTTTATCGAAACGCCCTATCGAATTTACGATAAGAAGAAAGGCATCGTCACCCACGAAATTCGCTACATGACGGCGGATGAGGAAGATTATTTCAACATCGCCCAGGCGAACGAACCTCTCGATGAGGCCGGGCATTTTCTCAACAAGCGGGTCGTTTGCCGCTGGCTCGACCAGTTCCTTGAACTGCCCCCGGAGAAGGTTGACCTCATGGACGTCTCGCCGAAGCAGCTCGTTTCGGTCGCCACTTCGCTCATTCCCTTCCTCGGCAACGACGATGCTAACCGCGCCCTCATGGGTTCGAACATGCAGCGCCAGGCTGTGCCGCTGATTAAGACGGAAGCTCCGATTGTCGGCACGGGCATGGAATACCGCGCGGCCAAAGACTCCGGCGTCTGCATCGTCGCCAAACACGACGGCCTTGTGGAGCACGTCGCCGCCGATACCATCACGGTGCTGCGCGACGACAATCAGCGCGATATCTATGAGCTGCAGAAGTATCAGCGCTCCAACCAGGGCACCTGCCAGAACCAGCGCCCGCTGGTCCGCGGCGGAGAGCGAATCAAAGAAGGCGACATCATTGCCGATGGTCCGTCCACCGATCATGGTGAGCTGGCTCTCGGACGCAACGCCCTCATCGGCTTTATGACCTGGGAAGGTTACAACTACGAGGACGCCGTTCTTATCTCTGAACGTCTGGTTCAGGAAGACCGCTACACCTCCATCCATATCAGCGAGTACGAATGCGAAGCCCGCGACACCAAGCTGGGGCCGGAAGAGATCACGCGCGAAATTCCCAACGTGGGGGATGATACCCTGCAGAATCTGGATGAATCCGGTATTGTCCGCGTCGGCGCAGAAGTTAATGCAGGCGATATTCTGGTCGGCAAAATCTCGCCCAAGGGCGAAACTGAGCTGACGCCTGAAGAACGCCTCTACCGTGCCATCTTTGGCGAGAAGATCCGCGAAGTCCGCGATACCTCGACCAAAGTTCCGCACGGCGAATCCGGTATCGTCGTGGATGTGCGCACCTTTACCCGCGAAAACGGCGACGACCTGAAACACGGCGTCACCAAAATGGTGCGGGTCTATGTCGCGCAGAAGCGCAAAATCTCGGTCGGCGATAAGATGGCCGGCCGCCACGGCAACAAAGGTGTCGTTTCACGCATCCTGCCGGTAGAAGATATGCCCTTTATGCCGGACGGCACGCCGCTCGACATCGTTCTGAACCCGCTGGGCGTGCCCTCGCGCATGAACATCGGCCAGCTGCTGGAGGTCCATCTGGGCCTGGCGGGCCGCCTGCTCGGCGTTAAATTTGCCACCCCGGTGTTTGACGGGGCCAGCGAAAAAGATGTCAGCGAAGCCTTTGCCAAGGCAGGCATCGATCCGGACGGCAAGACCGTTCTCTATGATGGACGCACCGGTGAAGCCTTTGAAAACCGCATCACCGTCGGAGTCATGTACTATCTGAAATTAAACCATCTGGTCGACGATAAGATTCACGCCCGCTCCATCGGTCCCTACTCCCTCGTCACGCAGCAGCCCCTGGGCGGCAAAGCCCAGTTCGGCGGTCAGCGCTTCGGCGAAATGGAAGTCTGGGCGCTCGAAGCCTACGGCGCGGCCCACACCCTGCAGGAAATCCTCACGGTGAAGTCCGACGATATCGTCGGCCGTACCAAGACCTACGAGTCCATTGTCAAAGGGGAGAATATCCCTGAACCGGGTGTCCCCGAAGCCTTTAAGGTGCTCGTCAAGGAAATGCAGAGTCTGGCGCTGGATGTCAACATTTATTCCGGCGATCAGAAACTCGAAATCAAGGATTCCTCCGAAGAAGACGAAGAATTTGTCCGCCGCGAGCGACCGAATCTGAGCGACTTCTTTGAAATGTCCGGCCATGCGGACTTCGGCGGCTCAGGCTTCTCGACGGGAAGCCTCAACGAAGAAGGCGGCGTGGACGAAGATGATTACAGCGAAGCTGCGGATGACATGGGCGCTGACGAAGACGCCGATGCAGACGAAGAATAAGTGAGGTTGACAATGTCGGATATCAGCAATTTTGAGAGTATTGGAATTGGTCTGGCCTCTCCTGAGAAAATTCTGGAATGGTCGCACGGCGAAGTTAAAAAGCCGGAAACCATCAACTACCGCACGCTAAAACCGGAGCGCGACGGCCTCTTTTGCGAGCGTATCTTCGGGCCGACCAAGGACTGGGAATGTCACTGCGGCAAATATAAGAAAATCCGTTATCGCGGCATTGTCTGCGACCGCTGCGGCGTCGAAGTGACGCGCGCCAAGGTGCGCCGTGAGCGCATGGGTCACATCAAATTGGCGGCCCCCTGCTCCCACATCTGGTATTTCCGCGGCACGCCTTCCCGCATGGGCCTCATGCTCGACATGAAACCCCGCGATATCGAGAAGGTGCTGTATTTTGCCGCCTACGTGGTGCTCGATCCTAAGGAGACGGACTTTGCCTGCAAAGAACTTATCTCTGAGACACAGTACCGCGAAGCCATGGCCAAGTATGGCCGCAAATCCTTTGATGCCCGCATGGGTGCGGAGGCCATTCTCGAGCTGCTCAAAGCGATTGACCTCGATGTCCTCACAACTGAGCTGCACGATGAACTGCGCGCTTCCCGCGGCCAGAAAAAGGTCCGCCTGATTAAACGCCTGGAGGTCGTCGAGGCTTTCAAGCAGTCCGGCAACCAGCCCGAGTGGATGATTCTCACCGTTCTGCCTGTGCTGCCTCCGGAACTGCGTCCTATGGTGCAGCTGGATGGCGGCCGTTTTGCCACTTCCGACCTGAACGATCTCTATCGCCGCGTGATTAACCGCAACAACCGTCTGCAGAAGCTCATGACGCTGGGCGCGCCGAACATCATCGTGCGCAACGAAAAGCGCATGCTGCAGGAAGCGGTGGACGCCCTCATTGATAATGGCCGCCGTGGACGCGCCGTGACCGGCGCCGGCAATCGTGCCCTGAAATCCCTCTCGGATCTGCTCAAAGGCAAACAGGGACGCTTCCGTCAGAACCTCCTGGGCAAGCGCGTCGACTATTCCGGCCGCTCGGTCATCGTTGTCGGCCCTGAACTGAAAATGCACCAGTGCGGTCTCCCCAAAGAAATGGCTCTGGAACTCTTTAAGCCCTTTGTCATGCGCGAGATCGAAAAGCGCGGCTTTGCTCACAATATGAAGAGCGCCAAGCGTATGGTAGAAAAAGCCTCCGACGTGGTCTGGGATATCCTCGAAGAGGTCATCAAAGATCACCCGGTGCTCCTGAACCGCGCCCCAACCCTGCACCGCTTAGGCATTCAGGCCTTTGAGCCAGTGCTCGTCGAAGGCCGCGCCATCAAACTGCACCCCCTGGCCTGCACGCCCTTTAACGCCGACTTTGACGGCGACCAGATGGCCGTGCACGTTCCCCTTTCCGTGGAAGCCCAGGCCGAAGCCCGTTTCCTCATGCTTGCCGCCAACAACCTGCTGAAACCGCAGGACGGTAAACCGGTCACCGTGCCGACTCAGGATATGGTTCTCGGCTGCTACTTCCTCACCATCGACATGGACGATAAAAAGGGCGATGGCCGCTGCTTTATGGATGTCGATGAAGCGATCATGGCCTACACCCAGCATGAGCTCGATCTGCACGCCCGCATCAAGGTCAGAGTCGAGTACGAAGAGGACGGTGTCAAAAAGCATCAGCTTGTGGAAAGCACGCTCGGCCGCTTCATCTTTAACAGCGTAATCCCGCAGGATCTCGGTTATGTCGACCGCAGTTTGCCGGAAAATCGCTGCAAGCTCGAATGTGACTTCCTCGTCGGCAAAAAACAGCTCGGCCAGATTATCGACCGCTGCGTCAACCGCCACGGCCTGACGGCCAGCGCCAATATGCTCGACCACGTCAAAGCCATGGGCTACCACTACAGCACGCTCTCCGGTATCTCCATCGGCCTCTTTGACATGGTCATCCCCGATGTCAAGGAAAAGCTGATTCACGAGGCCGAGAAGAAGGTCGACTACATCAACGAACGCTACAGAAAAGGCATTCTCAACGACTATGGCCGCTATCGCACCGTGGTCGAAATCTGGCGCAAAACCACCGATGACATTACCGAAGAGCTCAAAGCTTCGCTCGGCAAATACAACCCGGTTTACATGATGTCCAACTCCGGCGCGCGCGGAAATATCAACCAGATCAAACAGCTGGCCGGTATGCGCGGTAACATGGTCGATACCACCGGCCGCACGCTGGAAATCCCGGTCAAATCAAATCTGCGTGAAGGCATGAACGTGCTGGAATTCTTTATCTCCTCGCACGGCGCCCGCAAAGCCCTTTCAGACACCGCGCTTAAGACGGCCGACTCCGGCTATCTGACCCGCCGTCTCGTGGATATCGCACAGGACGTCATCGTGCGAGAGGAAGACTGCGGCACCCGTGAGTACATGGAGGTCGGCCCCGTTTATGTCGGCAGCCGCGCCAACAAAAAGGTTCTGGAAAAACTCTCTGACCGTGTGGTGGGCCGTTATGCCGCCCGCGACATTCTTGACCCCGCAAATGGTGAAGTGATCGTGCCTGAAAATACCATGATCACGTCCGATCAGGCTAAGCGCATTGAAGATTGCGGGATTGAAAAAGTAAAGATCCGCTCCACGCTGACCTGTGGTTGCTCCACCGGCGTCTGCGCGCACTGCTATGGCAAAAACCTGGCCACCAGCGGACACACGGTGGTCGGTGAGGCTGTCGGTATCATGGCCGCCCAGAGTATCGGCGAACCGGGCACGCAGCTGACCCTCCGTACCTTCCATGCCGGCGGTATCGCATCTTCTGACGATATCACGCAGGGTCTGCCCCGTGTTGAAGAACTCTTTGAGTCCAGAAAGCCGAAGGGCCAGGCTACGATTACTGAGATTGCCGGTGTCGTCAATGTTGAAGAAAATGACACTCGTCGCCATGAGGTGACGGTCACCTCGGCCGACGGCGAAGTCGCCAAATTCAGCATTCCTCTGAGCACCACCCTGCTCGTCCAGAGCGGAGACTCCGTAGAGGCGGGCGACCGCATCACCGACGGCTCCGTCAACCCGCATGACATCATGCGCCTCGTCGGACCGGAAGGCGTCGCCAACTACATCATCACGGAAGTGCTCAAGGTCTATAAAAACAACGGCGTCGACATCAACGACAAGCACGTTGAAATTATCGTTCGCCAGATGCTGCGCAAAGTCAAAGTAGAAGATGCAGGCGACGCGGACTTCCTCACCGGCAGCACCGTCGACCGTTTTGACTTCGATGCTCAGAATGCCCGCCTGGAGGCTGAGGGCAAGACCCCGGCAGAAGGCAAACGCATTCTCCTCGGGATTACCAAAGCTGCCCTCGCGACCGAATCCTTCCTCTCTGCGGCCTCCTTCCAGGAGCAGACCAAAGTGCTCACCGATGCAGCCGTCAAGGGCAAGATGGACAAGCTGAACGGCCTGAAAGAAAACGTCATCATCGGCAAACTCATCCCCGCTGGCACCGGCCTCAAGCCCTACCGCGAAATTACCGCCGCGCCGAATATCCCGGAGAACAAAGCCCTGATCGACGAATTCGAACGAAAGCCAGAACTTGGCGCCTGAGCGAAGTCCTGTCGGCTATCAGAAGCCGGACTGAACCCGCTGGGAGAATGACCTTATAAGCCTGTAGTTCAGAAAAAGTGAACAGCCCGGCCGCTCGCCGGGCTGTTTTATCAAGGAGAGACCGTCATGTCGGCAATCAGTGACCGCATAGAAGCCTGGCTTAAAGCCCGTCTCGATGAAAAAGACGGGAGCTTTGAGTTTACCCGTAATGAACTCGCCCTGCTCATGAACTGTGTGCCATCGCAGATCACCTATGTGCTTTCAACACGTTTTACCAACAGCCAGGGCTATCTCATTGAAAGTCATCGCGGCGGCGGTGGCTCCATTGTCGTGCACCGCATTAGCTGGGAAGAGCCCAGCCAGTTCATTATGCACACGGTGAACAGCCTTCCGGCCTGCCTGAGTCAGGCCCAGGCCCGTGTACTCTTAAACAATCTTGCGGATGCGGGCGTTATAGGCAGCCTGAACCTCTCGCTGATGACAGCGGCGCTTTCCAACCGCAGCCTCGCCCCGCTTTCCGGCGAACAACGTGACGAGCTTCGCTCGCGGCTTCTCGCCAACATGCTCTGTGCCTTATTGACCGGCAGCGCTGAAAGCTGAGCGGTGTCGCACGAGCTATGTCGCCTGGCCAGCACGCTTCGACCAGAAAATATAGAGCAGGGTTCCGCTGACACGCAGGGTGCCGCAGATCAGCTGAGCGATGATCATGCCGACTAAATTCTCGCCGCCCAGCTGGTAGATCCAGATGGCGCTCATCTGCATCAGCGCATTGACGGCAAGAATGCCGGTATTGAAGATGGCCAGATTGAGATTTCGATCCTCCTGGGGGATTTCAGCCAGGAGACGATGCAGCAGGGACATGGTAAAAGACGGGAAAGTGGCGCAGACCAGCATATTTAACACAAGCAGAGTCGGCATGCGAACGGCGGCAGGCATGGAGATGGCAATCAGGCAGAAGAAGGGGCTGAAGCAGAGGCCAAGCATGCCAACGATGAGGCCTGCATGGCTGCCCCTGCGCTCGATGAGAGAACTGCACTTTCTTACAGTAAGAAGCTGCATCAAGCTGCCGCTGACGGTAGTAAGGCTGAGCCAGGACTCGTCCGCCCCGCAGTAATGCACCTGGGTCAGGAAGAAGAGCGGCCAGCCCATATACCAGCCGGCATGAAAGAACAGCACAATGGCTGCGAAAACACTGAAACGTTTGTTGGCAAGCAGTTGTCTGAAAGCCCGTTTCAAAACCTTAAATTGTGTGTTTTTGGCGCTGCGCTCGCCTTCCGGGGAGCGGCGGAGCAAAAAGAACTGGACGAGAGCCGCGACAAAAGCCAGGGCATAGCAGATCTGATAAAGTCGTATCCGCGACAAATCGTCTGCAGCCAAACTCAGCACTTTGCCTGCGGAAAGAACCGAGATCATCGCCGCCAGAAAAGTCAGGGACGTACGGAATGAAAAAGCTCTATTGCGGCGTGTGACCGGTACGGCTGTCGAAAAATAGTTCTGCCAGACGGAGTTATAAACGTTTTGCAGAGCATTGCCCAGAGAAATAAAAAGAATCAAAACAGGAATGGCTGCTGGACCCATAAAAGGAGCACTGGCTGCCAGGCCGTAGAACGCGCCAGTCAGCAGAGCCGAAATTTCGACAGGGCGTCGCGAGTTTTCCGAGCGCGAGGCAAGCAGGGAAGCAGGGATCAGAAGCAGCATGGCAAAAAACTGCGGGCCGGAAGAAATCAGACCGATTTCCGTCGCCGTTGCGCCCAGCCTGGTAGCGTACATATTGGTAAAGACAGTCGCGAGGTTCAGCATGAGCGCCTGAAACAGGCCCTCGTAAGCGAAAATGGCGAGGTCAGCATTTTCTTTTCGCCGCTCGCACCACAAGAGCGCAAGCCCCTGCCAGCGCCGTAATTTTTTCTTAAAAAGCGTTGTGATCGAGTTCATGCCCTCTATTCTATCTCATTTTATGAGGAGTTTTTTTGTTTCCCTTTATAGTATCCCCTTTTAGCATCCCGTTTTAGCGTCCTGTTTAAGCATCCCGTTTTAGCGTCCGTTGACTTCAGCAATGACCTGAAAGTCTTCTGCTGCCGCGGCCAACGACCTGGGCTTTGGAGCGGCTAAATGCCATAGACCTTAGATCTGTCAAACGACATTGGAGATAGAGCGGCCAAACGACGTTGGAGGTAGAGTGTCAAACGACTTAGGCTGCGGAACTTCTTAAAGCTCTGTTAGAATAAGAGGGCTGCAGCTGATGGGCAAATAGCCTGAGCCCATGAAAAAATCTGTCTGAGCCGAACGAAAAAGACCTCTTGGGAAAGTTGAGAAAGTCGCAAACATGAAAAATGAAAAGAAAAAATTTGCCCTGATTTTTGATCTGGATGGAACGCTCTGGGATGGGGTTGATACCGTTGTCGAAGCCTGGAATCAGGGATTCACACAACTGGGGCGCAGCCAGCGCGTGAGCCGGGCGTCGCTGGAACCAACGATGGGCCTGCCCATCGATGGATTTCGCCAATTGTTTTTTTCGGATCTCCCCGAAGAAGAGGGAGCGCGGGCTTTGGACGTACTGATGCAGCTTGAAGGGCCTCTCGTTGAAAAGAAAGGCGGCATCCTTTTTCCGGGTGTCGCAGAAACGATCCCCCAGCTGGCTGATCTTGCCGATCTGGCCATCGTCAGTAACTGCGGCCTGGGCTATATCGAGGCCTTCATCCGGCATTATCAGCTGGAGGACTATTTTGTCGACCATGAATCCAATGGTGGAACGGGACTCTCTAAAGGCGAAAACATTCAGTTGATCTGCCAGCGCAACGGTTTTGAACACGCCTGGTATATTGGCGATACCTTAGGAGATGCGAAAGCCGCCGCTTTTGCAAATACACCCTTTGTTTTTGCTGCCTATGGTTTTGGCCGGGTTCCTGAGTCCCAGTGCCTGGCCACGCTGCAAAGTTTCGACGAGCTGCTTCCCCTGGTTCAGGCGCAAAGACATGGCTCAGACTTCTGAGTTTCCTCGCGACGCTTTGGCAGGTACACGAGGCTCGGAGTCTTGAATGATACATCATCAGTCCAATAAACGGGGAATCCAAAGTCAAATAAGCGGGAAATCTAAAGTCAACTATACGGGGAATCCAAAGTCAAACATGCGGGAAATCTAAAGCGAACTATATGGGGAATCCAAAGTTGAATAATCGGGCGCTTTTTAGCCCGATCAAAGCAAAATGAAAAGCACTTGGTGCATACGGGATAAATGTCAATTTCCGCAAAAAAGCCATCCCGGCCCTGGGGCTGAGATGGCTTTGATTCAGACTTAAAGTCGTGTCAATGAGTAGAAATGACTTGAACTAAAAGTCTTTAGGCTTAGAAATCGCTGGAACTAGTAGCCCTTCGACTTAGAAATCGTTGGGACTGAAGTTGTTCTGACCAAAAGTCCCTGCTTATTTCTTGTCTTTGTCCTTGAGGCGGTCGGGCTGAGGATCAATGGTGAGCTTGCCGGAGATGATGTCCGCGGCTTTCTCCTTAATTGCCTTGACCCATTCGTCTTTGAGATTGGGGTTCTTGTCGGGCAGAGCCACGCCGTCCTCTTTGAGGCCGAAGGTGCGCACGCCGCCCTTGAACTCGCCCTTGGCGACTTCCGTGGCGATGATGTAAGAGGCGTTATCGACACGTTTGACCATGGAGGTCAGGATGACGGATTTGTCGTCTTTGTAGATGCCTTCTTCGTACTGGTCGCGGTCAACACCGATGACCCAGACATCTTCACCGTTCAGAGCACGGTCTTTGGCTTCTTTAATAACGCCGTTTCCGGAGCTGCCAGCGGCGTGATAGATGATGTAGCAGCCATTGTCGAACATCTTCGTGGCGATGGCCTGAGCGTCTTCGGGTTTGTCGAAGGCGCCGACATATTCGACGACCACTTCGATGTCGGGATTGACGGCGTGGACGCCCTGTTCATAACCGGCTTCAAATTTCTGGATGGTCTCGAAATCCATACCACCGACGAAACCGACTTTCTTCTTTCCTTCAGCATCGGCTTTGAGGCCAGCAGCCATACCGACGAGGAAGGAGCCTTCGTGCTCAGCGAAAACGGCGGAGCAGACGTTCGGTGCGTCAGAAACATCGTCGATAAAGAGGAATTTCTGCTCGGGGAAGTCTTTGGCAACCTGCGTGATAGCATCCTTGAAGAGGAAGCCCGGGGCGACGATCAGATCTTTGCCCGCTTCGGAGAAGGTGGTGAGCTGCGGGATGTAGTCGGCGTCAGAAGTAGCCTGAACGTACTGAATGGCATCCTTATCGAGCTTGTGATCTGCGGCATAGCGCTTGACACCTTCCCAGGTACCCTGGTTAAAGGATTTGTCGTCGACGCCGCCGGTATCGGTGCAGAGGCCAATGGAGATGGCGGGGAGTTCTTCAACTTTGCCAGCTTCAGCTTTGGTTTCCTCAGCTTTTTCCTCGGCTTTGGTTTCTTCTACTTTTTCTTCAGCCTTAGTTTCCTCAGCTTTTTCATCGGCCTTAGTCTCTTCGACTTTTTCTTCAGCCTTAGTTTCTTCAGCCTTCTCTTCGGCCTTAGTTGCTACGACAGCAACGGCCTCGGCCTTGGTCTCTTCGGCTTTGGTTTCTTCTACTTTTTCCTCGGCTTTAGTTTCTTCAGCTTTCTCTTCGACCTTGGTCTCTTCAGCTTTTTCTTCAGCCTTAGTTTCCTCTACCTTCTCTTCAGCTTTGGTTTCTTCGGCCTTTTCCCCAGCCTTTTCGGTCTTGCTGTCTTTGTCCTTAAGACGGTCGGGCTGAGGATCAATGGTGAGCTTGCCGGAGATGATGTCCGCGGCTTTCTCCTTAATTGCCTTGACCCATTCGTCTTTGAGATTGGGGTTCTTGTCGGGCAGAGCCACGCCGTCCTCTTTGAGGCCGAAGGTGCGCACGCCGCCCTTGAACTCGCCCTTGGCGACTTCCGTGGCGATGATGTAAGAGGCGTTATCGACACGTTTGACCATGGAGGTCAGGATGACGGATTTGTCGTCTTTGTAGATGCCTTCTTCGTACTGGTCGCGGTCAACACCGATGACCCAGACATCTTCACCGTTCAGAGCACGGTCTTTGGCTTCTTTAATAACGCCGTTTCCGGAGCTGCCAGCGGCGTGATAGATGATGTAGCAGCCATTGTCGAACATCTTCGTGGCGATGGCCTGAGCGTCTTCGGGTTTGTCGAAGGCGCCGACATATTCGACGACCACTTCGATGTCGGGATTGACGGCGTGGACGCCCTGTTCATAACCGGCTTCAAATTTCTGGATGGTCTCGAAATCCATACCACCGACGAAACCGACTTTCTTCTTTCCTTCAGCATCGGCTTTGAGGCCAGCAGCCATACCGACGAGGAAGGAGCCTTCGTGCTCAGCGAAAACGGCGGAGCAGACGTTCGGTGCGTCAGAAACATCGTCGATAAAGAGGAATTTCTGCTCGGGGAAGTCTTTGGCAACCTGCGTGATAGCATCCTTGAAGAGGAAGCCCGGGGCGACGATCAGATCTTTGCCCGCTTCGGAGAAGGTGGTGAGCTGCGGGATGTAGTCGGCGTCAGAAGTAGCCTGAACGTACTGAATGGCATCCTTATCGAGCTTGTGATCTGCGGCATAGCGCTTGACACCTTCCCAGGTACCCTGGTTAAAGGATTTGTCGTCGACGCCGCCGGTATCGGTGCAGAGGCCAATGGAGATGGCGGGGAGTTCTTCAACTTTGCCAGCTTCAGCTTTGGTTTCCTCAGCTTTTTCCTCGGCTTTGGTTTCCTCGGCCTTCTCTTCGGTCTTGGTCTCCTCAGCTTTTTCATCGGCCTTGGTTTCTTCAACCTTCTTTTCAGACTTGGTTTCTTCTACTTTTTCCTCAGCCTTAGTCTCTTCAGCCATCTTTTCAGACTTGGTTTCTTCTACTTTTTCCTCGGCTTTAGTTTCTTCAGCTTTCTCTTCAGCCTTGGTTTCTTCAGCTTTCTCTTCAGCCTTGGTTTCTTCAGCTTTGGTTTCTTCTACTTTTTCTTCAGCTTTAGTTTCTTCGGCTTTCTCTTCAGCCTTGGTCTCCTCGGCTTTGGTTTCTTCTACTTTTTCCTCGG